>Ga0302314_10015658_pt1 | contig 12875 bp, 11 predicted proteins | sample III_Palsa_N2_3_FD_200533 | JGI IMG/M metagenome (GOLD analysis project Ga0302314, IMG submission 200533) | Peat permafrost microbial communities from Stordalen Mire near Abisko, Sweden - III_Palsa_N2_3 | ecosystem: Environmental > Terrestrial > Soil > Palsa > Peat permafrost | place: Sweden...
TCTCGGTGACCTGCGCAAGATCCAAGGGGTAGGGGGTCACGATCGTTGGAAGGCGCGAGGCGCCGTTTGGTTTATCGAGCATCATATCGGCCTAAGGTATGAGGAAGCGCAAGAGGTATAGGGGAGAGAGGTAGTCAGCTTTCTTGCCCGCCTGAGGCACGAACACGAGGTCGCCCTTCTGCAATTTCAGATCGTGCGAGAAGTCGCCGTTCTTAAGAATCGGGTAGAGGTTGACCGTCTGAATGCTGATCTTCCCGTCCTGCCCCGTGCGCGAGACGCTAACGTGATTGAGATCCGGGTTTTGCGCAGTGCTTGCTCCAGCTCGGGCGACCGCCATCGCAACGTCGTCACCTTCGTGTAGCGCTACGTCACCCGGCTTGTCGACCGCTCCGGAAACCACGACGTTGAAGACGCTTGGCGAGGGAACGTACACAGTCTCGCCGCTCTCGATCGCGACATTTTGGCTCTCGTCGCCGTCGTGGAGCAGCCTCTGCAGCGAGACGCTCTTGGTCGTGCCCTCGGGAGCTTCGAGCCGGGCGTCCGGAAAGTCACCATCGACCGGACCGAGACCGCCGGCCGCTGCGATCGCGTCGGTCACCCGGGCCGGCGGAGGCAGCGTGTACTTCCCGGGTACCTTGACGTTGCCCAGGACAAGTGCTTCAACCGGACCGACCGTATAGATCGCTACGGTGACTTGCGGATTGCGCAGATATTTATGGAGCTTGCGGGCGACCGCCGAGCTCGCCTGCGCCGTCGTCAGCCCCGCGACCATCACTTCACCAACCAACGGCAGCGCTATCGTGCCGCCCTGGACGACGCGCAACGGCGCCGGCGGGGTCAGGGTTGTCTCGCCAAAGACCGTTAAGGTAATCTGATCGCCTTGCCGGATGCGGTAGGTGCGGGCCGACTGTACGGTCGCGTCGTCGCCGGGAGCGACGGTCTCCGGCTGGGCCTGCGCAAAGGCCGGGCGCCCCGAGGCGCCCACGATAACGGCAAGTCCGAACAACGCCAGCTGCCGGCGAAGTTTGGCTGAGGGTGAAATCATGTCGGCTCCAGGATAACGATTCCGCGGACAACAGCGAAGTGGCCCTGTGGCCCTATACTAGGGACTTCTGGCCCCCCCGCGGCCGAACCCGCCTAGAAGACCGGTGGCCGTCGCTGACCACCGCTGACCAGCGCCCCTTCCTCTCATTATCGGCAGTTCCGCCTGCCTGACGATCGATTTGTCCGATACACTTGAGGTGACCATGCCCGCCCCTCGGATCGCTTGCATCATGCCGGTTCTCAATGAGATCCGGTGGTTGCCCCAGGTCCTCGCATCGATCGAAGCCCAACAAATTCCGCGCGAGCGTCTATTCTTTATCGCCGTCGACAACGGCTCGTCCGACGGCGGGGACGCGATGATCTCGGACTGGTTAACGCGCGCCGGCATCCCAGGCAAGCTCGTGCGCGCTAGCGTGCGGTCGATTCCGTTTGCGCTGAATGCGGGGCTCGGAGAAACGCGCGATGACGACATCGTCGTGCGACTCGACGCTCATACGCTCTACGATTCCGCCTACCTCAGTACGATTGCGCAAGCATTCGAGACGCTCGAGCCCGACGTGTGGTGCGTCGGCGGTGCGCCGACTCCCGCTCCGTCCGATGACTTTTCCTCGGCGCTCGGCGAAGCGCTGTATTCGAACCCGATGGGCTTGGGGCCGGCCGACTATCGCGGGGCCGTTACGGCCGGGCGCGTCTCGACGGTCTATCTCGGCGCCTGGCGTCCCGGCGTCCTCAAGCGCGTGGGCGGCTTTGACGAGCGCTGGCTCGCAAATGAAGATTGCGAATTGACCGAAAGGATCGCGCAGGCCGGCGGCGTCATCATGCGGATTCCGGTGCACTGTGGGCGCATCTGCACGCGCGGCCCGGCCGCGACCGTGCGGCAGTGGTCCCGTTACGGGTTTTGGCGCGCGCAAACGTTCAAACGCTATCCGGCGGCGGTTCGCCCGCGACACGTCATCGCGCCGGGTGCGCTCGTCTTCGCACTGGCCCTTCTCGTTTCGCCGCTACGGCTCGTCCTTGCGCCGCTCTACGCGGCCTACGCGCTGGCGACGATCGCGCTGCGACGTCGCGGTGAACGCCCGCTCGTGACGGCGGCAACGCTCGCCTTTTTTCCACTCGTGCACGTCGGATATTCGCTCGGCCTCATTGCAGGCGCCGTTCGCTCGCCGGCGACGCTAAAACCAAAGCGGCATGCGCCCGCTTTTCATCGTTAGTCCCTAAAGGAACCGCATCGCCGCACCGACGCTTGGCGGTATCGGTAACTGAAAAAGATACCTGTTGTTGAACATGAAGCCGGCTCCCGGCAAGCCTTCGCGTGCCGCTTCGGGAGCAATTTGGGTCAACCACGGTCCGGGTAGTCCCCACGCGGTGTACGTCGAGTCCGCTTCGGTTTGCAGCTGGATGCCCGGCTGTTTGCCGCCGGTGTCGATAACGAAAGCCCCGTAGTGATCCTCATCGAGCGTCCGGAGGATGACCTTTACCAGCGGAGCGGCGCTTAGCCCATTCACGTCGGCGTCGTGCATTGCGAGGTACATTCGACTGCCTTCGGGGGCGTTGCCCGGACACTGTCCGTCACCGCTCCCGTAGAACGGCGCGGGAAGCGGCTCGCCCTTGCCGGGGCATTCAACCGCGACGGCAAGCGCCTGCGGAAGCGCGCCGCCGGCTGTAATCGCCGCAAGCAAGTCCTTTGCGCGGATTATTCCCATCGAAACCGGCGTGCCGCTTGCGGTCGCGCCGCAACCGCTGTTCCAATGCGGCCCGGTGTACGACGGGTTGGTAAAGCCGTTGCCCGAGAGCGCGCAGCGACCGCCCCAATTCACCGTTAGAACGCCGTCCCGCGGCGGCCACTCGTGCACGACCCAGAAGTCGTACTCGTAACCGGCGGGCGCGTCGATCAGCACGAGATGGTCGTCCTCGCCGGGCGCGTCCCCATGCTGCGGTATCTCGCGCGGATCGACGTAAACGGTCAGGCCTTCGACATTGCAGGGAATGTGACCGTACTTCGAGGTGCAGTGAATCTTCACGGGCTCGTTCGCACCCGCACGGTTCAGGTAGATCGGCTCGCCGTGATCGCGCAAAATGTTCGCGGCGTTGTTCGCCGCCATGCGGCCGAGCGAGAAGTCTCCCAAGGCGGCCACCCACGCCGCGCTTTTCGGGTTCACGGTGGGCGGGTTTGGGATCTTCTGCGAGAACGGGCTCGCCGGAAAATAGGGCACGACGCCGGCCGGCGGATCGTAGACCATTGACGTCGACGGGGCGACGCCGCCGGCCGGCGAAGTCAAGTTCGTCTGGGTGCTCGCTGCAATCGTACCAATGAGGCCGATCGCTACGGCGACAATAATCGTGGCCAGGTATTTCATCTCTCAGCTGGCGGTGCCGGCGGCGCCGGGTGCGCCCGTCGTGACCAGCTCGATTCCGCGCGATACGCCGACGCTCGGTTCCCAGCCGATGAGGCGTGCCGATTGGCTAACGTAGGTGCGCTTCGCTAGCGACGAGCGCAGGCGATACAGCGTGAACGGCGAGCGGGCGCCCAGAATCGTCTCCGACACCTTTCCGAGCGCGAAAACCAAGAGACGAGGAAGGTGCATGACGCGCGCCTCCGGATCGGCCTTGCGCAAGACCTCGTTTTGGGTCGGCACGTTGGAGTCGATGATCTGCACGATTTCACCGTGGGTGAGCCGGTGCTCGATCGCCGAGACGATCGCATCGACGACGTCGTCGAGGTAGACGAATGGCGGCCGCACGGTCCCGTCACCAAGAACGATATACCGGCCGCCGAGGCGGCGCGCGACGGCGGCGCTAACCAGCGGCAACGGACCGCCGAAGATCAGTCCCGGTCGAAGGATCACCGCAGGCAGGTGCTGCTCGCGGACCGCGTTGCTCACGAGCTGTTCGGCGTCGAGTTTCGCGCGGCAGTAGCTGTCGCGCTCGAGGGTGCGCGGTTCGAGCGGTGAGGATTCGGTCAGCGGGGCATCCTCCGGCGCGCCGGACCACTGCGGGACCGCCATCGAACTGATGTGCACGAGTTGTTCGACGCTATATTTCAAGCAGGCCTCGATAACGTTCTGCGTACCAACGACCGTCGATGCGTGCATTTCGGTCCAATCGCCGCGCATCGCCGCGCCCGCGTGCACGACGACGCGGGCACCGCGAACGGCGCGTTCGACGGCGATCGGATCGCGCAAGTCACCCGTGCACACTTCGACACCCGCGCGCGCTTGGGAAGGTGCTTTCCGGACGAATATCCGTACGCGTTCGCCGCGTTCGATGAGCCGCGCAACGATTGCGCTCCCGAGGGCCCCCGCGGCGCCGGTAACCAGGATTGGTACGTCATCGGCAAGTTCCGGCGCGCGCGCGGCACTCGCCGCAGCTTCGGCTTCGGCCGCCCGCGCGACCCGCTCGATCCAATCGACGACGGGGATTGCATCGGCGGCGGAGACCGGAACGGGAAGACCGTTGTCGAGCGTCCGGTAAAAATCTGCGATCAGCTCTTGGAGGCCGTGATACGGGCGAATCGTCTTGCGAACGACGCCTGCGGCGCTCTTGGCGTAGTCGATGACCGGCGCGAGCAGGTCCGAGTAGATGCCGAGTACGCGGTCAACGGGTTTGGGCAGACGCGTCAGGACCTGGCCCCCCTGGGACATGCGCATCGCATCGACGCGGAGCACGCCTTTGGAGCCTTGGACGATGATCAGGTGTTGGATCGGCCTGATATTCCACGAAAGCTGGAACTGGCCGATCCCGTCGCGGCAGCGTACCTGCGCGCGCCACTCGTCAAAGACAAGGTTCTTGTCGCCGCCGAAACTCGCCCACTCGGCGTGAACGTCCTCGATCGGTCCGAGAAAGGCCTCGAAGAGATAGAGCGCGTGCACGCCGAGATCCCGGAACGGGTATCCCGCGCTGCGATACTGAGGCGGTAGCGGCCCGCCCTCATACGTTGGATAGAACCCGCTGCGCAAGATGTCGAGCGAAATGACTTTACCGATTCGTCCGGCGCGAACGGCTTCGAGCGCGCGGCGTACGTGCGGATCGTACAACACCGAATGATTGACGCACACGCGCAGGCCGCGAAGGTCGGCCTCGGCTACGATAAGCCGGCAGTCCTCGACATCGGTCGCCAACGGCTTTTCGACGAGCACGTGCATGCCGAGCCGGAGGGCCTCGAGCGCGATTACCGCGTGCGTTTCCGGCGGGGTGAGAACGTGAATGACGTCGGCCCCCTGTGCCCGGAACGCCTCGAGCGATGCGACCGCCCGCGTGCCGAAGCGCCGCGCAGCATCTTGCGCCCGTTTCGGATCGACGTCGCACACCCCGAGAAGTTCGACTCCCGCGATCCGTTTCAAGGCGGCAACGTGAAATTGGCTGATCTGCCCGGCGCCGACGATGCCGACGCGGTGACGAATGTCTTCGCTCATGAAGCTAATCGGCGATGGTCCGCGTTTCGCAGCCGCGCGGCGCGGTCGTAGACCTCGGCGTACTTCTGGGCCTGTACGGGAAAGGTGAACTCTGCCAGAACCCGCTCGCGGCCGCGGGCGCCCATCGTGCTTCGGAGTTCGTCCGATTCGAGCAGGGTCACGAGCCGGTCGGCGAGCGCAGCCGGATCCTCGGCAGGAACGAGATATCCGCAGTCCCCGTCGATCACGGCTTCCGGGATCCCGTCGACGCTTGTCGCGACAACGGGGAGTCCGACGGACATCGCCTCCAAGATCGCGACCGGAAGACCTTCGTTCCGCGACGGAAGCGCGGCGATGTCAAAGGCGGGGAACAGCGTTTGGACGTCGCTTCGAAATCCGGCGAGAACGAACGACTCGCCCAAGTTGCGCTCGGCTATCATTCGTTCGAGTCGCGCTCGCTGCGGGCCGTCGCCGAAGACGACGAACCCCACGCTCGGATACCGGCGGGTCACGATCTCGGCCGCCAGCACGAGGACGTCGATGCCCTTTTCGACGCTCAGGCGTGCCGCCGTACCGATGACGCGCTGGGGCGGCTTCGCGAACAGCCCAAGCAACGTGTCGCGGGCCCCGGGCGGCACTTCGACCAGCGCCGGAGCTTCGATCGCGTTGCGAATCGTGACGATGCGATCGCGCCGAATTCCGCCGGCGATCAATTTGTCGGCCTGAGCGTTGCACACCGCGACCGTCAGATCCATCCGTCGTAACGCAAGCCAATCGCAGGCCATGTAGACGGCGAGCCGCGAATCCGAGGCCACCCAGAAGTGGGCGATCCCGACACAGGGAACGCCGGCCATGCGCGCAGCCAGCAAGCCGACGACGTCGGCTTTGTAGCCGTGACAGCAGAGCACGTCAGCGCCGGCCTCTCGGAGCCGGGCCGCCACCTCGCGGACCATTCCAAGGAGGTTGGGCCGGTCGTGGACGAGTTCGACCGCGCTGAAGCCTTCGCGCCGCGCAGCGCCGAGCATTTCGCTCCCGCGATTGACATCGTCGCGCCCGCGCTCGCCGAAGACAAAAAAAATGGACTCGTATTCGGGCGGCAGCGTTTTCGCGAGCCCGATCATTATTCGCTCGGGCCCACCGTAAAACGCCGAAGAGACGAGATTGACCACTCGGCACGCCGTTACCGGCTTCGCACCGTCTTGCACCGGTCCAAGAGTTATCGCCACGTCAGATTCCACCTACGCCCGCGCGAGCCGCCGGCAGGATCGCCACGCCGTCGCTGCCGCCGCGCCGATCGGATTCACTCCGACGTGCGCTTGCGCGTAGAGCGGCAGCCGCCAGGCCGAGCTTGAGGTAAAGCGGCGCATGAGGTCGCGGCCTTCGCGCCATCGCCCCCAGTACGTAAGCACGCAGGCCGTTTTGAACGCACGGGCTGCCAGAACGTCATTTAAGAGCCCTTTCAATTCGGCCGGGCAGACGGCGTACAATTCCGATGGATCCTGCAGAATCGGTTCGATTCCGCGCAGAGCCAAGGCGCGGTGGTTCAAGGCCGATGAATCGGCATGGTAGGTTGCCAGCGGTTCGAGATTCACGATGGCGGGTTCGGTCAAAAGCATCTTCAGCGTCAAGAATCCGTCTTCTCCGTACATGCAGCCGTGCTCGTAGAACCCGCCTAGCCGGCGAACGACGTCGGTTCGCATGACCATCGAACACACCCAGGACATGAAGGCGAGCAGGTGCACGGTGAAGCCCGGCTCGGAGCGATCGTTTAGGCGATACGTTTGACTGCGCAAACCGCGTTTACGCCAAAGCGGTACGGTCGATTCTCCCGGCGGCTCGCGCACGGAAGCCGACGTCACCGAGGCCGCCTCGGGCTCCAGTTCAAGTAATGCAACGCTGCGCTCGAGGAACGTAGGAGACCACTCGTCGTCGGCATCCAAGAACGCCAAGAGCGAACCGCGGGCCGCTGCGATCCCCGTATTGCGGGCAGCACCCGGTCCGGCATTCGGCTGCACGATGAGGCGGAGCGCTGGCTCGTGAAGAGATTCGACGATTTCGCGCCCGCCGTCGGTCGAGCCGTCGTCGACGATGATGAGCTCGACGTCGGTGTACGACTGGCGCGAGATCGAGTCGATCGCGCGACGGATGTACGGGGCTTTATTGAAGAGCGGAACGATAACGGAGACCATGATGTGGGCTTCCCACAGTATCGGGAGTCCTTGCCGCGAACAATAGGGTCGAGTGACCTCTCTTCCCCTTCTCTTCGGGGGGTACGGGACGGCGCACTGCTTGGCGCGGACGGCTAAAGGTGTGCGCAGCGCAGGTCGCGCCGAGAAAGGGCCGGCCCCGCGGGCCCAGAAACCGCAGGAAAATGGCCGCGCACCGTGGCGTTACGCGTAGCGATAACTTGCAGCGCGCGATAGCGACGCTCGCCGTCGTCGCGGTCGCGCTGGGCATCTTCGCGCGGCTCAGTGAGCTCGATCACCAGCTGTTTTGGTTCGACGAAGCGTACTCGATGCTGCGCATCACGGGGCACACGGATCGCGATTACTATGCGCTCTTCGACGGAAGCGTGCGCCCTGCAGCGGAACTTGCCGCGTTCCAGCACATCGTTCCGAAGCTGGGCCTCGCGGACTCCTTTGCGTCGCTCGCCTTTGAAGAGCCCCAGCGCGGGCCCCTCTACTATCTTGCAGCGCGGGTGTGGGGAGGCATTTTCGGTGACGGCGTCGCGGAGATGCGGAGCTTTTCAGCCGTGCTCGGCATCGTCGGGATCGGGCTCGGATATCTCCTCGGCCGGCGAATGACCGGCTCGCGGCTGGGAGGCCTCGTGCTCGCCGCGCTGGTAGCCGTTTCGCCGTTCCACATCCTCTACTCTCAGCAAGTGCGCGAGTACGTCCTTTTCGCCGACGTGACGCTGCTTTCGGCGTGGCTGTTGCTCCGCGCCCTGGAACGCCCCACATGGTCGCGCTTTCTCATGTATGCGGCTGGGTTGGGGCTTGGGTTGTATTCCGATGTCGAGTTCGGCTTGGTCGTCCTCGCGCACGTGGTCTACGTTTTCGCTCTGAGATGGCGTGAAGGCCCGAAGATCGCGGCGACGTCGTTTGTGCTCGCTGCCGGTGTGGCGCTGGCAATCTATGCGCCGTGGGCTTGGCTCATCGTTCGCGCTTCCGCGCGAACCGCGCAAGGGGTCGCGTGGACGAGCGCTCCGTACCCGATCGGCTCCTACGCGATCAAGTGGATATTCAATCTGGGGGCCGTGTTCTTCGATTACGAGCTCGCCGACGTGCGCCTCGGCGTGCTGCTCGGGCCGATTCTGATCGTCGTGGCCTACGCCGCGATTCGGATGTTTCGAGGGCCGGACCCTGCGGGCGTTCGATGGCTCGTCATCGCGCTGACGGGCTCCGTTCTGGTGCCGCTCATCGCTATCGATCTGCTCGCTCACAGTCACATGGAATCGGTCACGCGTTACCAGGTGCCGACCTGGATCGGCGTCGAGCTCGCGGTCGCGATTGCGCTCACGTCGGGCCTCGCCGCTTCGAGCTTCCGGTGGCGCGCCTTCTCCTCTTTGGCCTTCGCGTATTTGATCGGTTGCGGGGTTTTCGCGGCATTCGCCGACCGAGGCTACGTTCTGTGGTGGGACAACAACGAACACATCTCGGAGGCGAGCGTCGGCGCGGTGATCGCAACGGAACCCCGCCCGGTCGTCCTCGCGGACGCCGATCATCCGGAGGTCCTGGTACTCACGCGATATCTGCCTTCGGACGCGAAGCTTCTGCTCTTCCGCGGCCGCGTGCCGGATCTGCCACGCGCCGGCGGGACCGTTTTGTTCTTTCTTCCGACCGCCGGCGAGCTGCGCGCGATCCGCGAGGACGTCAATCCCGCCGCATTGCGGAACGTTTCACCCCCGCTCGAGCTTGCGATTCCGGATCTCCGCTCGGACCCCACGCAGCCGGAAGTCAATCCGCAGAATACCCTTTGGATGGTCGTGCCCAAAACGCCCTAACCGGCGTCGTGCGCGGCCTGCCGGTCGGGCTAGAGGAAGGTTACGTAGGACCCGATGCTCGCCGGGATCGCAAGTGGAATGCCGTCCCGACCGTTCGAAGGATCGCTGAAGACGGGAAGCCCCTCGTTCTGTGCTTCGGGGATGAACTGGGTGAGCCACGGCGATCCCAGGCCCCATGCCGCATACGTTTCGTCGGATTCGACGTTGAACAGGATGCCGGGCGCAGCTCCGCCGCCGCTGTCGACGCAGAACGCACCGTAGTGGTCCTCGTCGAGCGTCCGTAAGAGGACGGACGTTATCGCCGGAAGATTGAGCGCGTTCACCTGGGAGTCGTGCATCGCGAGATACATGTGCGCGCCCTCCAGCTGAGCGCCGGCGCATTTGCCGTCGCCGCCGGAGAGAAACGGCGCGGGAAGTTGGCTGGCCGTGCCGGTGCATCCGAATGAATAGCTCAGCGCCTGCGGGAGCGCACCGCCGCTTTGGACCGCTGCGAGCAAATCTTTAACGCGGATGATCCCCATCGAAAGCGGCGTGCCGCTCGCGGTCGCAACGCAACCGCTGTTCCAGCTGCCCCCAGAATACGAGGGATTCGTGAATCCGTTCCCGCTCAGCGTGCAACGACCGCCCCATGCCGCGGTGAGAACGCCGTTCTGCGGCGGCCATTGCGTGCCCCACAGGGTGTATTCGTAGCCGCCGGCCGGATCGATCAGGGCCCAATGGGCATCGTCGGTACCGTTCTCGCCGCCGTTCTGAGGCAGCTCGCGCGGGTCGATGTGAACGGTCATCCCCTCGACGTTGCACGGAACTCCGCCGTAGCCGGCCGTGCAGTGAATCTTTACCGCCGTGTTGGAGCCTGAGTTGTTCATGTAGACGGGGAAGGCGATCTCATCAGGATTCGGCGCGCGCGACGTCGGAACGAAGATTGTGTTGAGCGCGAAGTGCCCGAGCGCGTTCATACTTGACATCCATGCGGTGTTATTCGCGTTGACGGTCGGCGGATTCGGGATCGGCTTCGAGAACGGGCTCGTCGGAAAATACGGCACGACGCCGGCGGGCGGATCGTAGACGAGCGTGGTCGACGTAGACGTCGGCGCAGCGGTCGGTGCTGCCGTCGGCGCAGACGTCGGCGTAGCCGTGGGCCTGGGCGTTGGTGCTGACGTGGGGCCGGACGACGGCCCTGACGAGGGCGCGCCACTTGGCGCGGGCGTTGCCGTCGAACCGGACGACGCGGTTGCGGTTGGTCCCGGCGCGTTGCTGGGACCGCCGGACGGGGCCGAACTCGCGCGTGGAGTCGCGGTCCCGGCGGCGCTGGCCGTCGCACCCGGTATCGCCGGCGCAGTCGTCGCGGGGGTCGGCGTGGGATCGGACCCCACGGTTCCGGTGTGAGTTGGTACAGTGGTTAACTGTGAAGGAACAAACGAACCGCCGCCTCCGCCGCTGCACCCGGCAGCGAGAGAAGCGGCGAGTAACACTCCGATTGCGGAGACGGACGAACGACGGGCAACGCGGGCAATTCTCATCACCAGCAAAGTCGGTCCGCTGTGGACCACTATGTGAGGCTGCAGCAAGGAGTGCGAGCCGTGTCACAGGACCGCACAGTGACGCGCGACACACTGGCCGCGTGCGGGCGAGCAGAACCGGCGTGGTCTCCGATACGTTATTGAGGAGACAGCAAAGGAATATGCAACGACCACACAAACGCGCGCATGCTCGCAAAGCATTGATCGTCCACGGACAACGCCTGATGGTGCCGTTTCTCAAGGACGTTTTGGCATGCGCCGGACTCGGCGAGGTCGTCACGTACCGGTGCGCTTCGGCGGGTACGCTGCGACGCGCGCGGCCCGACGTGGTTCTGCTCGATGCCGATCCGCGCGGCGCCCAGCCGCTTGGCCTCATTCGCGAAACCCGCTTGCAGACGTCGGCCCGGATCGTGGTCATCACGCGCAGCGAGGACCGCGCCTGGGAAGCGGTTGCGCTTGCTTTAGGCGCCGACGCAGTCCTGGGGCCAAAGGCCAATCGTCAGGATCTCTTTACCGCCGTCGGGGCTACCTAGGTCGTTTGCGGTGAACGCGAGAAGGAAAAGCCTAGTCGAACGTCCCTATGCGACTAGGGCCTATGCCCTAGGCCGTCCCAGAAGGCCGCAGATCCGGTGGCACGCTCCTATGCCCCCGGTCGTTTCTACGGTTACGAGGTACTAAGACCCAGATGCGCGACGGTCGCTTACGAGTCGTCATTATTGAAGCGCAGGTGCTTTTCGCCAAAGCGCTCTCGGCTATTTTTGCCGACGACTCGGATTTCGAGGTGATTTCGGACCACCGCGCCCCGGAGGCCGTGACGCTCGCCGCCGCGCGACCCCACGTGATCGTGATCGACCTCGATGGTCAACCGACCGACGTAGCCGCGACCCTCGGGATCTGCAGCCAAGCCGCCCCCGACGGCCGCATCTGCGTGCTGTCGATGCACCTCTCGTCGGAAATGATGCAGCGCTGCCTCTCGAATGGGGCCGAGGCCTACATCGTCAAGGACATCTCGCCTCCCGAACTTCTCCGCGCGATCAAGACGGTCGCCGACGGCCAATCCTACGTCGACCCCCGCGTCGCCGGCGGCCTCCTGCGCCGCCGCTCGCTTAACGCCGGGAAGCCGGACATCATGGAACTTTCAGCCCGCGAAGCCGAGGTCCTCAAACTGATCGCCGAAGGCCTCGCGAACAAACAAATCAGCGCTCGCCTTCACCTCTCCGAAAAAACCGTCAAGAACCACGTCAGCCGCATCTTCTCGAAACTGAACATCTCCGCCCGAACCCAAGCCGCCGTCCACGCCATCCGCGCCGGTATCGTCTAGCCCCTAATCCCGATGCCAACGACCTCATTCACACCCACCCCCCCTCCCGGGCGCGCGCAACCGCGCCGCGCGCTAGCGCGCGCAAACGCCCCATCATCACGACCGCGCCGCAAAGCGGCGCACGCGCGTCGGCGCGGGCCGGACCAACGCCGCATCCTGCGGCGTCCGGCAGGCTCGCCTCCAGCTCGCACGGTCAAGCGCCGTAACGCGCGCGCATGTCCGCTCGTGGACAGCGGCGGGAGTCCGCCGCGGGGGTTTGGGGGGCTCCCCCCCATTCAAAATGGAGGCAAGGAGACTCGAACTCCTGACCCTCACGCTGCCAGCGTGATGCTCTACCAACTGAGCTATGCCCCCAAAACCGGCGACACAAGCCGCGGCGCAACCTCATTCGGAACCTGGGGGGCGGGACCTCTGTGTTAAAGCTCGCGCCGGCAGACGGCACCGGCATGCATGACGGAGCGCGCAGCACCGCAATCGTCGGCGGCGGTATGCTCGGATTGACGCTCGCGCTACGCCTTGCCCAGCGCGGCGACGCCGTCACGTTGTTCGAAGCTGCGCCCACGTTCGGCGGGCTCGCAGCGCCGTGGACGGTCGGC
>Ga0302314_10015660_pt1 | contig 12874 bp, 11 predicted proteins | sample III_Palsa_N2_3_FD_200533 | JGI IMG/M metagenome (GOLD analysis project Ga0302314, IMG submission 200533) | Peat permafrost microbial communities from Stordalen Mire near Abisko, Sweden - III_Palsa_N2_3 | ecosystem: Environmental > Terrestrial > Soil > Palsa > Peat permafrost | place: Sweden...
CGACCTGCTGCGGCGCGGCGCGCTGCGGGCGGTGGTCGCGCTGCCGACCGGCGCCGCCGCGCCCTACGGCGTCCCGCTGCACCTGTGGGTGCTGCGCCGACCGCAGGCCGGGCGGCCGGCCCGGGCGCGGGTGCTGCTGGTCGACGCCGCGGTGACCGGTGGCGAGTTCGGCCGGACCGTCCTCGCGGCCTGGTCCGGCTTCGAGGCGGCGGGGGAGGGCGATCCCTCGGATCTCGCCGAGGTGCCGGGGGTGTACCGGGCCGTTCCGGTCGTCGACCTGCTGGACGACGAGACCGACCTCACCCCGGCCCGGCACCTGCCGCAGCGCCCCGCCGACGCCCACGACGACCTCTCGGCCCTGCAGGCGCAGCTGGCCGAGCAGTTCGCGGCCCTGGTCCCGCTGGTGCGGGTGCTGCCGGGCTACCGCCCCGGCGACGGGGAGGCCGCGCACCGGTCGCTCTCCACGGTCGGGGAGCTGCTGCGCGGCGGTGGCCTGGAGCTGCTCCCGGACGGCGACCCCGCGCACCCCGGCGACGTGGTGCTGCCGGGTCCGGCCGCCGCCGGGTCCGGCGCCCGGGTGCACGAGGGCCGGCCCGCCCGGCCGGCCCGAGGGGCGCAGGTGCTGCGGCCCGACCCCCAGCTGCTCGACCCGTGGTTCCTGGCCGGGTTCCTCACCGCGGCGGCCCGCGCAGGCTCCCTGTCGGGCGGCGGCGCCACGCTGTCCCGACGCGACGTCAAACGGGTGCGGCTGCCCCGGCTGACCCTGGCCGAGCAGCAGCGCTACGCCCGGCCGTTCCGGCAGCTGGCCCTGTTCGAGCAGCGGCTCGGCGCGGCGGCCGAGCTCGGGGAGCGGCTGGCCCAGGGCATCGCCGCGGGATTCGCCGAGGGGAGCCTGACGCCCGACGAGTGACGGCCGCTCTGGTGACAGCGGAGCCTGTCGCACCTATTCTCGCTCTCGGACAAGTGATCAGACGTATCGTCAGTTGCATGTGTGCCCCTGAGCCACAGCGCCCGTCACTGCCAGGAGGCCCCGTGAACCGCCGCCGTACCGCCGTCATCGCCCTCGCCGCCTGCACGGCGGTCGCGGCACTGTCCGGATGCTCGGCGCAGACCGCGCACCCCGGCGCGGCCGCCGTCGTCGGCGACCAGCGGATCGCCGTCTCCACGCTGCAGGCGGACGTCGCCGCGTACCGCACGGCGGTGTCCCAGGACACCAGCGCGAGCGAGGGCGCGTCCGTGTCCTCCCAGACCCTGCAGCTGCTGGTGCTCGCGCAGCTGGTGCAGCAGACGCTGGCGGCGGAGGGCGGCTCGGTCACCGAGGGCCAGGTGCAGCAGGCGGAGGCGTCGGCCGCCGCCCAGCAGGGCAGTGCGCAGGCGCTGTCGCAGGCGTTCGTCGAGCAGCTGTCGCTGGCGCCGTCGGACATGGATGTCTTCTACCGGATGCAGCTGGGCGAGCTGGACCTGCTGGAGAAGGCGGGGGTGAACCCCTCCTCCTCCGGGGCGTCCGCGGCGCTGGTGAAGCTGCTCAGCGCGGCGGCCGGCAGACTCAATGTGCAGGTCAACCCCCGCTACGGGGTGTGGAGCGACGCCAAGCTCACCCTGGGCGCGCCGGGAGCCCCGTGGCTGAAGGCCGTGCCCAGCGCCCCGGCGAGCGCGGCGCCCGCAGGGAGCTGAGGGCCGGTCTGTCCGTGACCGGCCGCGCGCCTGCGCGGGAATTGACTGGGCGAAAGGGACAATTAGGTCAAATATCCTGAAGCACCCCAGGCAAAGGTCGCGCCCATGGAGACTGCCGGTTCCCGCCGCCCGCTGCGCACATCCGCGCTGCTCGCCGTCTCCGGGCTGCTGCTCGCGTCTGCGGCGGGGTGCAGCAGCGGTTCCTCCGGCTCCTCGGATCCCTCCTCCGGTGCCGCCGCGCCCGCGCCGACCACCGGCAGCAGCCTGCAGACCCAGTACCAGGACACGATCGGCGCGGTGCTGCCCTCGGTCGTCCAGATCACCACGGGCGGCAGCCTCGGCTCGGGCATCGTCTACGACAAGCAGGGCGACATCGTCACCAATGCCCATGTGGTCGGGGGTGCGACGAGCTTCCAGGTGACCCTGGCGAACAGCTCGACCACCCTCCCGGCGACGCTGGTCTACTCCTATCCGACCGCGGACCTCGCGGTGGTCAAGCTGTCCAGCGTGCCCGCCGGGCTCACTCCGGCGACTTTCGCGGACAGCGGCAAGGTGGCGGTCGGGCAGATCGTGCTGGCGATGGGCAATCCGCTGGGCCTGTCCAGCAGCGTCACCCAGGGCATCGTCTCCGCGGTGGGGCGCACGGTCTCCGAGCCCAGGAGCGCGGAGTCGCCGGGGGCGACCATCCCCAACATGGTGCAGACCTCGGCCGCGATCAACCCGGGCAACAGCGGCGGGGCGCTGGTGAACCTGTCCGATCAGGTGGTCGGCATCAACACCCTGGCCGCGACCGACTCCGACGAGGGCGGTGTGCAGGCGCCCGGCATCGGCTTCGCGATCCCGGCCTCCACGGTGACCAGCCTCGCCGATCAGATGATCAAGAACGGCAAGGTGGTCGACTCGGGCCGCGCGGCCCTGGGCATCACCACCCGCACCGTGCTGGCGGACGCCGCGGGCTCCGACACCGGGACCGGCGCGGGCGTGGTCAGCGTGACTCCGGGCGGCCCGGCGGCCGGTGCCGGGGTCCAGGCCGGGGATGTGATCACCAAGATCGGCAGCACCGCGGTGACCGGCTCCGCGCAGCTCGGCGAGGTGCTGGCATCGCTGCAGCCGGGGCAGAAGGTTCAGATCACCTATGTCCGCGGGAACAGCACCACCGCCACGATGGTCACCCTCGGCACGCTCTGATCCGCCCGGCCCTCCGTCCGGCCGCCCGCACTGCCTGTCGGCGCCGGACGGGAGCGCCCCGCCGCACCCTCCTCGGGAGCGGCGGGGCGCTCCCTTTCCCGGAACGTCCCGGTGTTCGCTGAAGCCCACGGGGTCCGCACTCCTGACGCACCGTCAGATCGGGGGTAGCCTGGCCGCCATGGAGAGCTTCCCCTGGATCATTTCGGTGGACGACCACACCGTCGAGCCGCCCGACGTCTGGCAGGACCGCCTGCCCAAGAAGTACCTGGAGACCGGCCCCCGCATCGTCCGCGCGCCACTGGCCGAGATGACCTTTGTCGGCGGCCGGTTCGCCCCGGTCATGGGCGGGCCCGGCAGCGCGGGGACGATCGCCGACTGGTGGGTGTACGAGGATCTGCACCGGCCGCTGACCAGGCTCGACACCGCCGTCGGCTACCCCAGGGAGGAGGTGAGGCTGGAGGCGATCACCTATGAGCAGATGCGGCCCGGATCGTTCTCCATACCCGAGCGCCTGGCCGACATGGACCTCAACCACGTCCAGTCCGCGCTCTGCTTCCCGACCTTCCCGAGGTTCTGCGGCCAGACCTTCACCGAGGCCAAGGACCGCGAGCTGGGGCTGCTGTGCGTGCGCGCCTACAACGACTGGATGGTCGAGGAGTGGTGCGGCCCGCTCGCGCAGGGGCGGATGATCCCGCTCGGCATCGTCCCGCTGTGGGACGCCGATCTGGCCGCCGCCGAGGTGCGGCGCAACGCCGCCCGGGGCGTGCGCGCGGTCTGCTTCAGCGAGATACCCCCGCACCTGGGGCTGCCCAGCATCCACACCGACGCCTGGGACCCCTTCCTGCGGGCCTGCGAGGAGACCGGCACGGTCATCGCCATGCACATCGGCTCCTCCAGCCGGATGCCGTCCACCTCGGCGGACGCTCCGCCCGCCGTCGGCTCCACCATCACCTTCGCCAACTGCTGCTTCTCGATGGTCGACTGGCTGATGAGCGGAAAGTTCGACCGCTTCCCCGGCCTGAAGATCATGTATGCCGAGGGCCAGATCGGCTGGATCCCCTACATCCTGGCCCGCGCCGACGTGGTCTGGGAGGAGAACGCGGCCTGGGGCGGCGTCGCCGACAAGGTGCTCACCCGGCCGAGCGAGCTGTTCGCCGAGCACATCTACGGCTGCTTCTTCGACGACCCGCACGGCGTCCGCAACCTGGACCACATCGGCGCGGACAACGTCCTCTACGAGACGGACTACCCGCACTCCGACTCGACCTGGCCCAGGAGCCGCGAGGTCGGCGAGGCGCAGATGGGGCACCTGGAGCCCGAGATCGTGGAGAAGCTGGTGCGCGGCAACGCCATCAGGCTGCTCGACCTGACCCCCGAAGGACTGTGGAAGGGGCACTCCCATGGCTGACGCACCGGCAGCCGCCACGCTGCGGTTCGGGGTCCAGCTCCCCGTCCAGTCCCAGAGCACGATCTACTGCGAGGAGTGGGAGAAGACCGCGGGCCCGGCGGAGCTCGCCCGGGCCGCGCAGTGCGCCGACCGGCTCGGCTACGCCTATGTCGCCTGCTGCGACCATGTCGCGATCCCGGAGCGCCTGGCCGGCCCCATGGGCGCGACCTGGTACGACCCGGTGTCCACGCTCGGCTGGCTGGCCGCGCTGACCACCACGACGATGCTGATGTCGCATGTCGCGGTCCTCCCGCTGCGCCACCCGCTGCTGTCCGCCAAGCAGTACGCGACGGTCGACCTGCTCAGCGGCGGGCGGCTGCTGCTGGGCGTTGGGGCGGGCCATGTCCCCGAGGAGTTCGCGGCGGTGGGCGTGGACTTCCGTCAGCGGGGGGCGATCCTCGACGAGACCATCACCGCCCTGTCGGCCGCGCTGACCGACGAGTACCCGGTGCACGAGGGGCCGCGCTTCCCCTTCAGCGGGCTCGCGGTCAGCCCGCGCCCGGTGCAGCGGCCGCGCCCGCCGATCTGGGTGGGCGGCTCATCGCCGCGCGCGGTGCGCAGGGCGGCCCTGCTGGGGGAGGGCTGGCTGTCGCAGGGCGACGCCCCGGACGCGCTGCCCGCCCAGCTGGAGCTGATCCGCACCACCCGCGAGCAGGCCGGGCGGTCGGGTCCGTTCGCGGTGAACGCCATCCCGCCGGCCCTCTACGTCGGCGAACCGGGCTGGGACACCGGCCGGCGCGCCCTGGCCGGCAAGCCCGAGAAGCTGGCCGAGAAGCTCCGCGCCTACGCCGACCTGGGCGCCACCCATCTGCAGCTGCGCCCGCGCAGCCGCGACCTGGCCGAGTACCTGGACCAGTTGGAAGCCATCGCCACCGACGTCCTCCCCCTCATCCAGCCCTAAGGAGCAGCTCGATGCCGAAGCTCGACGGCCGTACCGTCCTGATCACCGGGGGCTCCCGGGGGCAGGGCGAGCAGGAGGCGCGGCTGTTCGCCGCCGAGGGGGCGCAGGTGGTGATCGCCGACGTCCTGGACGACCTCGGCGAGGAGCTCGCCAAGGAGCTGTCCCAGCAGCACGGCGAGGGCCGGGTGCGCTACCAGCACCTGGACGTCGGCAGCGAGGACGACTGGGCGGCGGCGGTCGAGGCGACCGTGGGCGCCTTCGGCAGGCTCGACGGGCTGGTCAACAACGCCGGCATCCTGCGCTTCAACGAGCTGGTCACCACCCCGCTGGAGGAGTACCTGGCGGTGGTGCGGGTCAACCAGGTGGGCTGCTTCCTGGGGATGCGCGCGGCCGCGCCGCTGATCGAGGCGGCCGGCGGCGGCACCATCGTCAACACCGCGTCCTACACGGCGCTGACCGGCATGGCGCTGCTGACCTCGTACGCGGCGACCAAGGGCGCGATCCTCAGCATGACCAGGGTGGCGTCGATGGAGCTGGCGTCCAAGGGGATCAGGGTGAACGCGATCTGTCCGGGCGCGGTGGACACCCCGATGAGCAACCCGGCGAACGCCTATCCGTCCGGGGCCGACGCGCCGACGATGAGCGCCGAGGACGCGGAGGCGCTCGCGGCCGCGGTGGCGACGCTGTACGCGAAGGTCGTGCCGCTGGGCCGGGTGGGCCGCCCCGAGGAGATAGCGCGGCTGGCGCTCTTCCTCACCAGCGAGGACTCCTCCTACATCACCGGCCAGCCGATCGTGGTGGACGGGGGCTGGATGTCGGGCGTCTCCATCGGTTAGCAGCTCTTGACTGCCCTGCGGAGCAGTGCGAGAGTCGGCCCATCTGATGGTCCGTCAGATTTGGTCGAACGCGACAACAGGACGGTGAAGCGATGGAGTTCGGCATCTTCATTCAGGGCTACGTGCCCGGGAGCCGCTCCCGGATCGACCCGCTGGCGGAGCACCACGCTCTGATGGAGGAGATGGACTACGTCGTCAAGGCGGACAGGGCGGGCTTCAAGTACGCCTGGCTCACCGAGCACCACTTCCTGGAGGAGTACTCCCATCTCTCGGCGAACGACGTGTGCATCGGCTACCTCACCCACGCGACGGAGCGGATCCACCTCGGTTCGGGCATCTTCAACCCGCTCGCCAAGGTCAACCACCCGGTGAAGGTCGCCGAGCGGGTCGCCATGCTCGACCACCTCTCCGAGGGCCGCTTCGAGTTCGGCACCGGCCGCGGGGCCGGCAGCCACGAGATCCTCGCCTTCATGCCCGGCATGACAGACATGAACGGCACCAAGGAGATCTGGGAGGAGACCATCGGGGAGTTCTCCAAGATGTGGCTCCAGGACGAGTACGTCGGCTTCGAGGGCAGGCACTGGTCGCTGCCGCCGCGCAAGGTCCTCCCCAAGCCCTTCGGCAAGGCGCACCCCGCCATGTGGTACGCGGCCGGAAGCCCCGCCTCCTACGAGATGGCCGCCCGCAAGGGCCTCGGCGTGCTGGGCTTCAGCGTGCAGAAGGTCTCCGACATGGAGTGGGTCGTCGAGTCCTACAAGAACGCGATCCACGACGCCGAGCCGGTCGGCGCGTTCGTCAACGACAACGTGATGGTGACCTCGACCGCGATCTGCGCCGAGACCAGCCAGGAGGCCCGCCGGATCGCCGTCAACGGCGGCCTGAACTACCTGCAGTCGCTGCTGTTCCGCTACCACGACACCTTCCCCCGCCCCGAGGGCATCCCGGTGTGGCCGGAGCTGCTGCCGCAGTACACCGACGAGCTCATCGACCTCCTGATCCAGGAGGAGCTGATGATCTGCGGCGACCCGGACGAGGTGCTGCAGCAGTGCAAGCGCTGGGAGTCGGCCGGGGCCGACCAGCTGGTGTTCGGCCTGCCCGTCGGCATCTCGCCGGAGGACACCGCGACCACCATCGGGCTGATCGGCGAGCACGTCATCCCCAAGATCGACACCGACCCGGTGCACCGCACCACCCGCTTCCGCCAGGCCGCGCAGTAGCCGCAACCCCACCCCCGGAGGGACCATGCTCGACCACCTGATCAAGGGCGCCACGCTGGTGGACGGCACCGGCGCCCCCTCCCGCACCGCCGACGTCGGCGTCCGCGCCGGCCGCGTCGCCGTCGTCACCGGAGCGGGCGCGTGCGACGAACCCGCCGTCTCCACCGAGGACGCCACCGGCCTGGTGCTCGCCCCCGGCTTCGTGGACCCGCACACCCACTACGACGCCCAGCTCTTCTGGGACCCCTACGCCACGCCCTCCATGGGCCACGGCGTCACCACCGTCGCCGGCGGCAACTGCGGCTTCACCCTCGCGCCGCTCAACCCGGCCCGGCCCGACGACGCCGACTACACCCGCCGGATGATGTGCCGGGTCGAGGGCATGTCCCTGGCCGCGCTGGAGGAGGGAGTCCCCTGGGGCTGGTCCTCCTTCGGCGAGTACCTCGACGCACTCGACGGCCGCACCGCCGTCAACGCCGGCTTCATGGTCGGCCACTGCGCGCTGCGGCGCCATGCGATGGGCCCCGACGCCATCGGCGGCACCGCGTCGCCCGCCCAACTGGACGCCATGGTAGCCCTGTTGAAGCAGGCCATGGCGGAGGGCGCCTGGGGTCTCTCCACCACCCAGTCCTCCACCCACTCCGACGGCGACGGTCGGCCGGTGGCCTCCCGGCATGCCTCGCGCGACGAACTGGTCGCGCTCAGCCGGGCCGTGGGCGAGCACCCGGGGACCCAGATCGAAGCGATCGTGGCCGGCTGCCTGGACCAGTTCAGCGACGCGGAGATCGACCTGTTCGTCGACATGACCGCGGCCGCCGGGCGCCCCCTCAACTGGAACGTGCTGACCATCGACGCCGCCGTCCCGGCCCGGATCCCGCGCCAGCTGCTGGCGTCCGAGCGCGCCCGCGCGGCCGGCGGCCGGATCGTCGCGCTGACCATGCCCATCCTCACGCCGATGAACATGAGCCTCGGCACCTTCTGCGCCCTCAACCTGATACCCGGCTGGGGCGACATCCTCGGCCTCCCGGTCCCCGAGCGCATCGCCAGGCTGGCGGACCCCGCCGTCCGCGAGGAGATGCTGCGCCGCGCCGACAGCCCCGAGGCGGGCGTGTTCCGGCGGCTCGCGGACTTCGGACGGTACGTCATCGGCGACACCTACTCGGACGCCAACGACGGACTCAGCGGGCGGGTCGTCCGCGACATCGCCGCCGAGCGCGGACAGGACCCCTTCGCCACCCTGGTGCAGATCTGCTCCGCCGACCAGCTGCGCACCGTGCTGTGGCCGATGCCGACCGACAACGACCCGGCCAGCTGGGAGCTGCGCCGGGAGACCTGGGCGCACCCGGATGTGATGCTCGGCGGTTCGGACGCCGGGGCGCACCTGGACCGCATGTGCGGGGCGCCCTACACCACCCGGTTCCTCGGCGACTGCCTGCGGCGGCGCCGGCTGCTCCCGCTGGAGCAGGCGGTCCGGATGCTCACCTCCGACCCGGCCGAGCTGTTCGGCCTGCGCGACCGGGGCACGGTGGCCCTCGGCAACCACGCCGACCTGGTGCTGTTCGATCCGGAGCGGATCGACGCCGGTCCGGCGACCCTGGTGCACGACCTGCCGGGCGACAGCCCCCGGCTGGACTCGCGCGCCGAGGGCGTGGTCAGCGTCCGGGTCAACGGGGTGGAGACGGTCAGGGACGACAAGGTCACCGGCGCGGTGCCGGGGACGGTGCTCCGCTCCGGCCGTGACACCCGCACCGTCAGTACCCGCTGACGGCTCAGCGGGAGAGCAGGCCGCGCACCGTCGCCCGCTGCACATTCGCCAGTCCGCGGAGGATCTGCGGGGTGACGAACAGCAGCACCACTCCGAGGGCGCAGCACCCGGCGATCTCGGGGACGCTGCTCAGGTAGTGGGTGACGTTGTCGTTTTCGTACAGCTCGATGCCGGGCCGATGGACATAGGTGGGGAACACCCACTGCCAGAGCGGGTAGGAGGCGCACGGCAGGGCGACCGCCCACAGCGTCACCGTCACCGTGAACGACAGCACGCCGAACGGCAGCATCAGCACGCTGTACAGCGCCGCCCGCCACCCCGCGCCGTCCTTGAACGACGCGGAGACCCAGCCCATCAGGCCCGGACGCCCGCCGCGCAGCGGCGCCGGGCCGGTGACGTCCAGCTGCAGCAGCCGGGCCGCCCGCGACCGCTCCATCGCGCCGAACCCCCGGGAGCAGGCCAGGGTGGCGGCCAGCACCGGCAGGCCCAGGAAGGTGATCAGGGTCCCGATGCCGGCCGTCATCATGGTCACCACGACGGAGAAGGAGACGGCCCCGACCGGCAGGTTCAGTATCAGCTGCAGGCTCTCGCCCCAGGTGCGACGGGCGAACGGCGCCGCCAGGAAGCCCGGCCCGGTGTCGCTCGGGCGTCCGTGCCGCCGGGCCCCGGTGTCCTCGAGGTCCCATCCCGACGTGTCCACGATGCCGCTCATCTCGTCCGTCTCCCGTTGTCTGCTGATCGCCGCTTGCCGCCTGCCGCCGGTCGGCTTCCGCTGCACCCCTCACCCTGCCGTGTCCGGCCCGCCGGATCGATGGGGCCTGCGGCCGGGCCGGGGTGGGGGTAACCCCACCTCGTGACCCCTACCGTGCCGTCGCGCCCCGGGTGTGCCACGGGAGCTCGACCGAGACGGATGTCGGGCCGCCCACCGGGCTGTCGACGACGAAGATGCCGTCCACCGCGCGGACGCGGTCCGCGAGCCCGGCCAGGCCGCCACCGGGCGCCTCGGTCGCACCGCCGACACCGTCGTCCCTGATCTGCAGCATCAGCGCGTCCTCGGCACGCCACACGTCGACGGTGGCGACCTGGGCCCGGGCGTGCTTGCTGATGTTGGTGAGCAGCTCGCTGACGACGAAGTAGGCGATCCCCTCCACCGCGGAGTCCGGTCGGCCGTCCAGGTCGACGCTGACCCGCGCCCCGCCGGGCACGGTGCAGCGGGTGGCGACCGAGGACAGCGCGGCGTCCAGGCCGCGGTCGGTCAGCACGGCCGGGTGGATGCCCCGGGCGAGGTCCCGCAGCTCCTGCAGGACGACCTTCACCTCGCCGTGGGCGTCGGAGACCATCTTCGCGGCCGCCTCCGGGTCCTCCGCCAGCTTCTCCTTGGCGAGGCCGAGATCCATCGCCAGCGCGACCAGCCGCGCCTGCGCACCGTCGTGCAGGTCCCGCTCGATGCGGCGCAGGTCGGCGGCGGCGGAGTCGACGACCGTCCCCCGGTCCTCCTCCAGTTCGCGGACCCGCTCGGTCAGCGCGGCCGGCGCGAGCAGGGCCGCGGCGAGCAGCCGGTCCACGGTGGTCAGCCCGCGGGCGATCCACGGCAGCAGCGGCCACAGCACGAGCGTGGAGACCAGGGCGACGGTGAAGGTGAAGATGCCCCACGGCAGTCTGATGACCAGGTACAGCGCGGTGCGCCAGGCCAGGCCGTCGGAGAGCAGCGCGAAGGCGCGCTTCCAGAAGCTGACCTGCTTCCCCTGCAGTGCGCCGACGGGCAGGGGCTCGGGGATGTCCACATCGAGCAGCGAGCGGACCAGGCCGCGCTCGAGCACGCCGAAACCCCTGATGGCGATCAGCGCCCCGGCCAGCACCCAGAATCCGACGATGGTGAACATCATCCCTAGCCCCAGGGAAAGCCCGGTGACGGTGAGGACGAATCCGATGATGCCCATGGGCAGGCCGCACAGCAGGTAGCCGACCTCCCGCCACATCTGCCGGTCGTAGCGGGGCCGCCCCGGGGGCAGTGCATTGTCATATGACATGGGTCCATCCTCGGGTACGGTGACCGGCCTCAGTGGCGTGCCTGCCTTGTTGTCTGCACTGTCCAGCCTGGTCGTGAGGGAGGGCCGTTGGCGATGGGGTGCGTCGGCATCTCCGGTGGGGGGATAACCCCACCCCCGTCGGCGGCGCGGTCGGGGGAGGTCACGCGGGGTCCCGCAAAGTATCTCGCGCAGTGGGTTCCGTGAGCGGAGGGGACGCCCGGGGATCTAGACTCCCGTGCGTACAGAAGGTCATGCGTGTGTAAAGAGACGGACCGGAGGCGCCGAGCGTGGAGGTACTGGCGGTGAGTGTCGCACCGCACCAGGGGGACTACTTCCGTTCCTATGCCGTGGTCGGACTGCTGGCGGTCGTGGGCGTGGTCTTCGTGGCGACCGCCTTCGGGGCCAACCGCCTGCTGCGCCCGTTCGCGCCCACACCGGAGAAGCTGCTGGCGTACGAGTGCGGCGTGGACCCGGTGGGGGAGGGCTGGGCGCACACCCAGATCCGCTACTACATCTATGCGTTCCTCTATGTGATCTTCGCGGTGGACGCCATCTACCTCTTCCCCTGGGCCACTGTGTTCGCGGCCCCGGGGTTCGGAGCGGGGACGCTGATCGAGATGTTCTTCTTCATCGGCTTCCTCGCCGTCGGCCTGCTCTACGCCTGGAAGAAGGGCGTCCTGGAATGGATCTGACCGCTCACTCGCACGCGCACACGCACGGTTCCGCGGACGGCACCGCGGTGCCGCTGGGCATCCCGGACCCCTCCCGGACCGGCGCCGTGCTGGAGCCGCGCCGACTGGGACCGCTGGCCCGGCTCGCGCCGGACCCGGTCAAGGTCGTCCTCAACTGGGGCCGCCGCTACAGCCTCTGGGTGTTCAACTTCGGTCTCGCCTGCTGCGCGATCGAGTTCATCGCGGCGTCCATGGCGAAGCACGACTTCATCCGGATGGGAGTCATCCCCTTCGCCCCTGGTCCGCGCCAGGCCGACCTGATGATCGTCTCGGGCACGGTGACGGACAAGATGGCGCCCGCCATCAAGCGCCTCTACGAGCAGATGCCCGAACCCAAGTACGTCATCTCCTTCGGTGCGTGCTCCAACTCGGGCGGCCCCTACTGGGACTCGTACTCGGTCACCAAGGGCGTCGACCAGATCATCCCGGTGGACGTCTACGTCCCCGGCTGCCCGCCCCGGCCGGAGGCGCTGCTCCAGGGCATCCTCAAGCTGCAGGAGAAGATCGCCCGCGAGTCGCTGGCGGACCAGTACCCGGTGGCCGCCGCCCCGGTGGCCGCGCTCAAGCGTCCGCTGGTGGCCGGCCCCCCGGCGGCGTCGGAAGGCACGGACAAGTGAACCCCCAGGAGACCGCTGCCGCGATCGGCCCGTGGGCGACCGCGGAGGAAGCCTTCGGGCTGCTGACCGTGGACGTCCCGGCCGAGCACTGGACCGAAGCGCTGACAGCGGCGAGGGACGGGCTCGGCCTGGCCTACTTCGACTGGCTGAGCGCCGTGGACGAGCTGGCCGAGGGCTTCTCGGTCGCCGTGCACCTGGCCTCCGTCGGCACCCCGGACACCGGCCTCCGCAGGGTGCTGCTGCGCACCCGGGTCAGCAGGGACGCCGCCGTGCTGCCCAGCGCGACCGCGATCTACGCCGGGTCGCGCTGGCACGAGCGCGAGACCCACGAGATGTTCGGCATCGACTTCACCGGGCACCCCGGCCTGGAGACCCTGCTGCTCCCCGACGGCTTCGAGGGGTACCCGCTGCGCAAGGAGTTCGTCCTCGCCGCGCGGGTCGCCAAGGCCTGGCCGGGCGCGAAGGAGC
>Ga0302314_10015661_pt1 | contig 12874 bp, 13 predicted proteins | sample III_Palsa_N2_3_FD_200533 | JGI IMG/M metagenome (GOLD analysis project Ga0302314, IMG submission 200533) | Peat permafrost microbial communities from Stordalen Mire near Abisko, Sweden - III_Palsa_N2_3 | ecosystem: Environmental > Terrestrial > Soil > Palsa > Peat permafrost | place: Sweden...
GATCGCCGCGCGCAAGGAGGTTGCCGACGACACGTCGGCGTAATCGGCGGTGCCGATGCCGAGCCGGGTCACGAAGTCCTTTTCGGCAAGGCGATCCTGGGTGGTTTCCAGGATCTTCCGGTTCGGCAGCACCGGCCGCCGCGCCGCCAGGATCATCGCGGAAGCCGATGGCACGTTCTCGAATTCATAGGTGATGACGTCGACGTCATTGGCGAACAGTTCCAGCGCCTCGACATCGGCATATTCGGCGCAGGTCGCGTTCTGGACCACATCGAATGCCGGCGAATCCGGATCCGGTGAAAACACCTGGCAGCGCAGGCCAAGCCGCGCCGCCGCCATTGCCAGCATCCGGCCTAATTGTCCGCCGCCGAGAATTCCGATGGTGTCGCCCGGCTTGAGCTTCACCTGTGCGGGGGCCGTCACGCAGATCCCTCCGGGCGCTCGGCGACCGCGTCGGTCTGCTGCTGGCGCCAGGCGGAGAGCCTGGCGGCCAGCGCCGGATCGTTCAGCGCGAGCACGCTGGCTGCGAGCAGGGCTGCGTTGATGGCGCCGGGCTTGCCGATCGCCAATGTGCCGACCGGAATCCCGGCGGGCATCTGGACGATGGAATAGAGCGAATCGACGCCGGACAGCGCCTTGGATTCGATCGGGACGCCGAACACCGGCAGTTCCGTCAGCGACGCGGTCATGCCCGCCAGATGCGCCGCCCCGCCGGCGCCGGCGATGATGATCTTGAAGCCGGCCGCCTTGGCACCCTTGGCAAAGGCAAACAGCCGGTCCGGGGTGCGATGGGCCGAGACGATGCGTTTCTCGCAGGCGACGCCGAGCGCGGCCAGCGTGTCGGCGGCATGGCGCATGGTGTCCCAGTCCGACTGGCTTCCCATGATGATGGCGATTGGGGCGGTCATAGGGTCAATTCTTTTCGGGAATCCAAAAACATAGGCCGGATTATAATATCGGCCCGTGGTTCGGCAAGGGATCGGCAAGGGGTCCGGAATGGACTATCCTGTCTTGGTGAATTCGGGCAAGCCTTCTGTTCCGGCAAATCTTCTGTTCCGGCAAGTCTTCTGAAGTGGGCCCATGAAGAAGAAAACCAGGCCGGCTGCAGGCGCTGCGAAAAGCCGCAAAACCGGCGTTCCGAAGCGCAAAGCCGCATCCCAGCGCACCCTGCGGGCCGCTTTGTCCCGGCTGCCGGCCACGCCCGATGACGCCAAATTGACCATCCGCCGGCTGCGGAGCCAGTTGGCCAAGGCGCAGCAGCGAATCGAGGAATTGCAGGCGTCCGCGGACACCGACTTTCTGCTGGGTATTCTCAACCGGCGCGGCTTCGAGCGCGAGCTGAATCGCTCGATCGCCTATATCAAGCGCTACCAGGCGAGCGGGGCACTGATCGTGCTCGACGTCGATCGGTTGAAGCCGATCAACGACGCCTTCGGGCACGCCGCGGGCGACCAGGTGCTGAAGGCGGTGGTGGATGTCCTGTCGCGCCAGGTGCGCTTGTCCGACGTGATCGGACGGCTCGGCGGCGACGAGTTCGCGGTGCTGTTGTGGAACCTGAGCGAGACCGACGCGCATGCCAAGGCGGCGGCACTGGAACAGACCATCGATCAACTGACTTTCATGTTTCGCGGCCACGAAGTCAAAGCGGGGGCTTCTGCAGGTGTCGCGATCCTCGGTCCGCAGGCGGAAGCCGGCAACGCGCTGGAACGCGCCGACAGCGCGATGTATTTACGCAAGGCGCAACGGCGGCATGAAGCGTGATCGCAACCTCTATGCAGCGAGAAGGATCATGACAAAACCCACCCCATTCACGCTGCGCGTCCCCGATGCCGACATCACAGATCTCCGCGATCGTCTTGCCCGCACACGGTTCCCCGATCAGGCGCCGGGGGAGGCCTGGGCGTATGGCACCGATCTCGGTTATCTGCGCGAACTCACCGGGTATTGGCGCAAGGATTTTGACTGGAGAGCCGAGGAAGCCGCGCTGAACGCCTTTCCGCAATTTCGCGTCGCGCTTGATGACATCGACCTGCACTATTTGCATGTGCCCGGCGTCGGCCCCGACCCGATGCCGCTGCTCTTGCTGCATGGCTGGCCCGGCTCGGTATTCGAGTTTCTCGATATCATCCCGCGCCTGACCGATCCCGTGCGCTTCGGTGGCGATGCGCGCGACGCCTTCACCGTCGTGGCGCCGTCTCTGCCCGGTTATGGTCTGTCGTTCCGGCCGGGCCAAAAGCGGTTTGGCGTTCCCGAGATGGCGGATTGTGTCGCTGATCTCATGCATGACGTGCTGGACTATGCCCGCTTTGGCGCGCAGGGCGGCGACTGGGGTGCGGCGGTCTCGAGCCGGCTCGGTTATGCGCATGCCGATCGGATGATCGGCATCCACATCAATCTGATGATGGCCGCGGGCCGCGATCCCTCTGCCTTTCCCAACCCGAACGAGGAGGAACAGCGTTACATCGGTGAATTGGCGCATTGGATGCGCGAGGAGACCGGTTATCAGTCGATCCAGGGCACCCGGCCGCAGACATTGGCGTTCGGGTTGACGGATTCGCCGGCCGGTCTGGCGGCCTGGATCGTGGAAAAATTCCGCGCCTGGTCCGATTGCGGCGGCGAGGTGGAGCGCGCGATCGGCCGCGACCGCATGCTCGCCGACATCTCGCTCTACTGGTTCACCGGGGCGATCGGCTCTTCGTTCTGGCCCTATTATGCCCGCCTTCACGGCTCGGCGATCCTGCCCCCAGGCGATACCGTTTCGGTGCCCACGGGCTATGCCGAATTCCCGCGCGAAATCGTCAAGCCGCCGCGCTCGGCGGCGGCGCGTGTCTTCACCGACATCCGCCGCTGGAGCATCATGCCCAAGGGTGGCCATTTTGCCGCGCTGGAGCAGCCGGAACTGCTCGCCGGTGAGGTGCGCGCTTTTTTCAGGGAACTGCGATGACGCCGTGATGGCGCGTTACAGCCCGCTCAGATCGTCCGGCACGTTGCCGAATTTCCGCAGCAATTGGGCGTCGCCGAATTCGCCGATCATGGGATCGCCGGTGCGGCTGAAGGCGACCGCGCCGATGCTGCCTTCGGCCCGCGACAACACTTCCGCACGGCGCAGCGCCCCCGACGAACTCTGGCATTCTTCCGCAGCACCTGCGACCGGCGAGCCGGTGTCGTCTTGCAGGAACGGCAACGCGACGTAATAAGTGACATCGGCCATGTTTCGCTCCAGGTTTTAAATCTCGCTTTCGGGTTCGATCGATCAGGCGGCGTCGCTACTGGCGTGCGATAATCTTGCCAGCACGCCGCTCGCCGCGGCCTCCTGCATTTCCTGCATCTCCGCTTCCAGATATTCGTTGGCCATGATCAGCGCCTTGATGGTGCTGCGCAGGTTGCCGTCGCACATCGCGATGGCCTGATCGCAGGCCTGTTCGTAACGGCTGACGTCGGACGTTGAAGTGGGTTCGGACATGACGAAATTCCCGATGGCTGGAGGCTGAGAGAGCAATGTTCCTATTTTGTTCTATGGGAGTCAAGCTGATACAGCGGATCGGCCGGGGCTGTCATGTTGTTTTCCACTGCCCCAATCAGCCGTTTCTGATCCCGGCTAAAGCGGCATCCGGAACGTGAATCGTGTCTCTTGCGGCGAGGAGGTCACGTCGATGATGCCGCCATGGGCGCGCGCGATTTCGGACGCGATATAGAGCCCCAGTCCCAGGCCTTGCTGGCAGTCCTGACCGGACATCCGATAGAACGGCTGAAACAGCCGGCCCATCGCTATAGCCGGGATCGGTTCGAATGCGATCTCGTCGCGTACCGCGCAGCAGACCCAGCGCTGCTCGGTGACGCGCGCCACCGCGGCGAAACCCATGCCGGTGGACCTGCAGACCACTTCGAGAATGCGCGGAACCGCCGCGATGCCCTGCACGGCCGCGATGTCCGCGCTGGGGTCGGTCGTCATGATCGGCGCTTGAAATAAAATCCTGGAGAACCGCCAGCGCAGCACCCGGAGGCTGTCGAGAAATGCGTGACACCGGAACTAAAACGATATCCGGCGCTTAACGCGTTATTCGTCAGGGAGCAGCACGCATGGGTCGATCAGCATCTAACGGACCCGTGGTGCTGGTCGTCGAGGACGAATTGCTGTTACGAATGGATGCGGTCGACATGATCGCCGCCGCTGGCTTCGAGGTGGTCGAAGCCGGCGATGCCGATCAGGCGATCGAAATCCTGGAAGCCCGGCGCGATATCACCGTGATCTTCACCGACATCCAGATGCCGGGTTCCATGGACGGATTGAAACTGGCCCGGGCGGTGCGGGGCCGCTGGCCCCCGATCAAGATCATCGCCACTTCCGGCCGCGCCCTTCTCAACGAAACCGATCTGCCCGAAGGCGGACGGTTTTTGCCGAAACCCTACAGTCCGGGACAGATTACCGGCGTGTTGCGCGAATTGACCGGCGTCGCGTGAGTGTTCGCGCTATCACGCTACGCAATGATATCCGGCGTGATCTGGTCTTCGATAAACGCGATGCGGTCGCGCAATTGCAGCTTGCGTTTTTTCAGCCGCTGCAGCCGCAACAAATCGGGCGCCGGTGATTGATGCAGCGCATCAATCGCGGCGTCGAGATCGCGGTGCTCCTGCTGCAGCCGTGCGAGCTCGGATACGAGTTCGCGCTCATCTTCGTCGGTCATGGTGGTTGTCAGCTGAAAAACGCGATGAGAGTGCGAAAGGTTGCGGAAGCCATGGTGCGAATATCGTCTCTGCCGGGCCGCACTGCAAGCGGCAGCTTGTGTACTCACAATTCGTTACAGGGAAGTCCAAAAATATGAGGTCGTGATTTTCGAACCCCATCGACAGTTCACGGGAGTCGTGTAGACTTGATCGTCCGGATCGAATCTGAGGTCTAATCAAACCGAGGAGAGTTCGTATGGCAATACAGGCGCATCTCGTTGAACTAGAACGGAAACACAAGGTTCTCGAAAACGAATTGCACGACGCACTTGTGCACCTTTCAACCGACGATATGCATATTGTCGAGTTAAAGCGCCGGAAGTTGATGGTAAAAGACGAGATCGAGCGTCTCAGACATACCACCGCCGAAACGCTGCATTAATCCAAAACCAGTTCCAGAAATTACCACCATCATCGCCCGGCATTGGGTGGCGCGTGCGCCAACCCAATGGCGGAGCGTGATGTTTTCACGCTTTGTGCGTAGATGGTTTGTTACACCCCGGCGAGTTCGCCGACATAATCGGCGATCGCCAGCGACGACGTCAGCCCCGGAGATTCGATTCCGAACAGATTGATCAGCCCGGCAACGCCATGGTCGCGCGGACCCTGGATCAGGAAATCCTGCGTGGCGACCGCCGGCGGCACGATCTTGGGCCGCATGCCCGAATAACTCGGCATCAGCGCGCCGTCCGGCAGGGTCGGCCAATAGCGCCGGATCGCCGGATAAAACCGTTCCGCCCGCGCCGGATCGACGGCGTAGTCGATGCTGTCGACCCACTCCACGTCGGGACCGAACCGGGCCTGTCCCGCCATATCGAGGGTGAGGTGCACGCCGAGCCCGCCGGGTTCGGGCACCGGATAGATCAGGTGCGAAAACGGCGCCCGCGCGTTGCAGGCAAAATAGTTTCCCTTGGCGAGATAGGCCGGCGGGATGAGATCGATCGGCATGCCGTCGATGCTGCGCGCGATCGCGGTGGCGCCAAGCCCCGCGGCATTGATCAGCAGCCCGCACTCCAGGCTGGCCGGCGCGTCGCCGCCGGCGTCGAGTTCGATCCGGCCGGCGCTCGCGCGGGCATGGAGCAACGGCGTATGAAAGGCGAAGGCAGCACCTGCATCTTCGGCGTCGCCGCGCAGCGCCAGCATATAGGCGTGGCTGTCGATGATGCCGGTGGAGGGCGAGAGCAGGGCGGCGTCGCAGTTCAGCGCCGGCTCCAGCGCCCGCGCAGCGTCGCCGGAGAGGGTTTGCATGTCGAGCACGCCATTGGCTTCGGCATGCGCCCGGATCGATTGCAGCTTCTCGGTTTCTTTCGGGCTGGTTGCGACGATCAGCTTGCCGCAATTGCGGTGTGGGATGCCGTGATCCCGGCAATATTCATAAAGCGCGCGCTTGCCGCTGACGCACATCCGCGCCATCAGGCTTCCCGCTGCATAATAGATGCCGGCGTGGATCACCTCGCTGTTACGCGACGAGGTGACGGTGCCGATGCCTTCCGCCGCTTCCAGTACGATCACTTCGCGGCCGGCCTGGGCCAGCCGCCGTGCAACCGCAAGACCGATCACTCCCGCGCCGATGACGACGCACTCGACTTTGTCCATTTGTCACTCAAGTCCACAGATGATGGGCTGCCCGGCGTGACGACACCGCATCGTACGGGCGCCACGGGAATCAATCCCGCCTACACAGTATCGCCCTGTTCGGGATGATCTTTTAGCAAACCCACCGAAATTCTTTTAAGAGGATTCCCAGGATCGGATTCCGTTAGTGAAGTATTAATCATGTCAGGGCATTTGCCATAATTTAAGTCACATTTTCCGGTTGTAAGAGCAGCCGTTTACCCGATCCAAACCCGTCAAGCCAGACACTCCGGCGCAGTAATCCGCGGGTGATTGATGGCTGGCAAGAATTGGCAGGCAGGCGGCAAGATTTTGATTCCGGCGCAGGCAGTCGTGGGCCTGATCGCCAGCCTTGCGCCGTTCCGGAATGCCTGGGCCCTATCGGATAATTTTGCACCGACCAGCTATATCGGGAAGGCGGATCCCGGCGTGGTCTGGGAGGTGCTGATCGGCGGCGTCGTCGTTTGCTCGTTTGTGATCGCCGTCTGGTTGTGGACCACCTCGTCCTTGCGCAGGGTCAAGCGTTCGCAGATGCGCCGAACGGCCTTCATCCGTTCCGCCCTCAACAACCTCGGCCAGGGCGTGGTGATGACGGATGCGCGCAGCCGGATCGTATTCTGCAACGACCGCTATCTCGAAATCTACGGTCTGGCACGTTCGGACATCCCCAGAGGCATGACCGGACCGCAACTGCTCGAATTGCGCCGCAAGCGCGGCGTGCTCGACACCAGCCTCGCGGATTTCTACGAAAAGGCCTCCAGGACGGAGGGTCTTGTCACCGAAATGCCCTGCGGAAAATTGGTGATGGTCAGATACTTTTCGCTGCCGAACGGCGGTTCGGTGGCGACGCACGAGGATTGCAGCGAGCAGCGCAAGCTGTCGCGGGAGCTTTCATCGACCAAGCAGTTTCTGGAATCGGTGCTCGACAATGTGCCGGTCTGCGTGGCCGCCAAGAACATCGAGGACGGCCGCTATATTTTTGCCAACCGCGCGTTCGAGCGATTCTCGCGGTTTCCCCGCGACAAGATCGTCGGCGCGCGCGCCGAGGAGATATTCCAGCCCGCGACCGCGGAAAGCATCGAGGCGGCGGACCGGGCGGCGCTGGATTCGGCCGACGGCAACTACCGTAACGAATTCGCGGTCGAGCGCGGCTCCAAGAAACGCGTTCTATCGAGCGTGCGCGTGATCGCGCGCGATCACAACAACCAGCCGCAATTCCTGATCGCGCTGTTCGACGACGTTACCGACCGCCGGTCGCTTTCCCGGGAGCTCGAAAGCAACAAGAAGTTCCTCGAACTGATCGTCGATAACATTCCGGTATCGCTGATCGTCGAGCGCGTCAGCGACGGACGATACCTGCTCGCCAATCGCAGCGCCGAGACCATCCTGAACCGGCGGCGCGAGGATGCCACCGGATTGACCGCGGCGGACATTTTCAATCCCAAGGAAGCCAAGCTGATCGTCGCGCGCGACGAGGCGGCGATCAAGAAGCGCGGCCTGCTCACCGAAGAACACCCGATCAGCACCAAGGACGGGTTGCGGCTGTTCCTGACCCGCCGCATGACGGTGCTCGACGATGCCGGCCAGCCGCAATATCTGATCAAGACCCATGAGGACGTCACCGACCGCCGCCAGACCGAGTCGCGGATGGCGCATATGGCGTATCATGACGGCCTGACCGACCTGCCGAACCGCTCGGCCTTCCTGCAGGCGCTGGCCCAGATGATCGAGGCCTGCGAGGGCACCAATGAGGAATTCGCGGTGCTGTCGGTCGATCTCGACGGCCTGAAGGAAATCAACGACGTGTTCGGCCATGCCATCGGCGACAAGCTGCTGATCGAGGTGGCGCGCCGGATCCAGGCGGCGGCGCGCGGCGGCGTGGTGGCGCGGCTCAGCGGCGACGAGTTCGGACTGATCATCGACGGCAAGCAGCCGGCCGCGGGCAAGGCGCTGGCCGAACAGTTGGCCGAAACGCTGGCCAACGAGTTCCTGATCGACGGCAAAACGGTTCGCACCGGCGTGACCACCGGCATCTCGGTATTCCCGCACAATGGCGCCGATGCCGCTTCGCTGCTGGCCAATGCCGGCGCGGCCTTGTTCCGCGCCAAGGCCAAATCGCGCGGTTCGATCAGCCTTTATGAGCCGGAGATGGACCAGCAGATCCGCGATCGGCGCGTGCTGCACCAGGAACTGTCGATGGCGATCCGCAACGCCGAGCTCTCGCTGTATTATCAGCCGCAGGCCAAGTCGCGCCACACCGTCGCCAGCAGCGAAGTGATCGGGTTCGAGGCGCTGGCGCGGTGGATGCATCCGGTGCGCGGCTTCGTGCCGCCGAGCGATTTCATTCCGCTGGCGGAAGAAAGCGGCCTGATCGTCGAAATGGGCAAGTGGATCCTGCGCGAAGCCTGCCGGGAGGCGGCTTCGTGGCCGAAGCCGCTGCAGGTCGCGGTCAACCTGTCGCCGGCGCAGTTCCTGCACGGCGATCTGGTCAGCCTCGTGCATTCGATCCTGCTCGAAACCGGGCTGGCGCCGGGCCGGCTCGAACTGGAAATCACCGAGGGCGTGCTGATCGAGGATTTCGACCGCGGCGTGGCTTTGTTGCGGCGGCTGAAGGCGCTCGGCGTGCGGGTGTCGATGGACGATTTCGGCAGCGGCTATTCCTCGCTGAGCTATCTGCAGGCGTTCCCGTTCGACAAGATCAAGATCGACCGCGCTTTTGTGATGAATCTCGGACGCAACCCGCAATCGGCGGCGATCGTTCGTGCGGTGATCGGGCTCGGCCACGGCCTCGAAATGTCGATTGTCGCCGAAGGTGTGGAAACCCAGGAGCAACTCGGTTTCCTCGCCGACGAGGGTTGCGACGCGGTGCAGGGCTATTTCATCGGCAAGCCGTTGCCGATCGGTCAGTACGCAGAACTGGTCGGCCGCGCGGCCGCAGGTGCAGTAGAGGCTGCCCGCAAGACCGGCTAGCTGTTTTCGGCTCGACGCGTTTTTCTTTTCACGAACCGGTATCGATCCCGCATCAAGTGCGGGACAGGCGTCGCATGAAAACGCTATAGCTTGCCGATGGCGGACTACGATCTGGCGATCATCGGCGGCGGTTTGAATGGCGTCAGCATTGCGCGCGACGCGGCGGGGCGCGGCCTGCGGGTGATCCTGCTGGAGCAGGGCGATCTCGGCGCCGGCGCGTCGTCGGCCTCGCCACGGCTGATTCATGGCGATCTCGGTCAATTGGAGCGGCGGGCGTTTTTGCGCGTGCGCAGGGCGCTGGCCGAGCGCGATATCTGGCTGCGGATCGCGCCGCATCTGGTGCGGCCGATGCGGTTCGCTATCCCCGCCCATTCCGACGAGCGTCCGCCGTGGCTGCTGCGCTCGGGATTGCTGCTGTACGACCGGTTGGCGGTGCGCAATCGCCTGCCGGCGTCAGCGACGGTCGATGTCACCCATCACCCGATCGGCAATGCACTGAAGCGGCCATTCGGCACCGCGTTCGAATATTCCGATTGCGTGGTGGACGATTCACGGCTGGTGATCGCCCATGCCGTCGATGCCGCGGAACGGGGCGCCGACATCCGCACCGGGGCGCGCTGCGTCCGCGCCGACCGGCTCGATAGCTGGCGGCTCGCGGTGATCGACCGCGGCCATCGCCGGGTGATCACGGCAAGGGCACTGGCCAATGCCAGCGGCGCCTGGACCGCGTCGGTCGCGGAGACGGTGTTGCGGATGCCTTGCGCGGACCCTGGCGCCACCAAGATGAGCCAGATCATCGTCAAGCGCCTGTTCGAGACCGACAATGTCTATGTGTTCCAGAACAGCGACCGGCGGTTGATCTTCGCCAGTCCCTATGAGCGCGATTTCACGCTGATCGGTACCGTAAGCCAGGCCTTCAAGGGCGATCCCGCAGTGGTGGCGATGGCTGCGGGAGATGTCGCCTATCTCTGCGAGGCGGCCAATCGTTATTTTCGTGAACGGGTCGACCCGACCGACGTGATCCGGACGGTGTCCGGCGTCAATATGGTTGTCGATGCTGCCGGCGCGCGGGACGGCCGGCTGGCCTTCCATGCCAGGCGCGGCAAGGCGCCGCTGCTGACGATGTTCGGCGGCGATCTCACGACCGCGCGCCGACGTGCCGAGCGCGCGGTCTCCCGGCTGACGCCGTTCTATCCGATGTCGTCGCCCTGGACCGCGACGGCGCCGCTGCCGGGCGGCGATTTTGCCTGGGGCCGCTTCGATGCCAAGGTCGATGCTGCGCGTGAGCGTTGGCGGTTTCTCACCGAGCCGCAGGCGCAACGTCTGGTCGCCGCCTATGGCTCGCGGCTCGAGGTCGTCCTCGGCGACGCCAACAGCCGAAGCGATCTTGGCCCGGCGTTTGGCCCGGAACTGACGGGCGCGGAAGTGTGCTACCTGATGGCTAAGGAATGGGCGCGCTTCCCGGACGACATTCTGTGGCGGCGCTCCAAGCTCGGCCTCACCATGCCGGCGCAGGATCGCGCAGCGCTGGCGGCGTTCATGGCGGCTAAGGCCTGAGCGGCACCGATGTTGATAATATTGCGGGCATGCGCCGATGAGGTTGAGCCGGTGCCGATCCGCCGCTAGCGTGGCGTCACGATGGGGCTGGCGGGAAATATGGCTGAGGACGTAGCGATCACCGAGGCGGCGGCGGAGCCGTCGAAACCCGAACTGCCAGAGGTCACCGCCATCGACATGCCGCTGCTGCGGATCGATGCGGTGGTGAAAAAGTTCGGCCCCTTGCGGGCGGTGGACCGGCTGTCGCTCGATATCAAGGCCGGTGAGTTCTTCGCGCTGCTTGGCCCGAGCGGCTGCGGCAAGACCACGCTGTTGCGGATGCTGGCCGGGTTCGAGACGCCGGACGAGGGACGCATCTGGCTCGACGGCAAGGACATCGCAAAGGTTTTGCCGCATGAGCGTCCGGTCAACATGATGTTCCAGAGCTACGCGCTGTTTCCGCACCTCAATGTGCGTGACAATATCGCGTTCGGCTTGAAGCGCGCCCGGATGCCGCGGGCCGAGATCAAAACCCGCGTCGCCGAGATGGTGGCGCTGGTCAAGCTCGAGGGGCTGGAAAAACGAAAGCCCGATCAGCTTTCCGGCGGCCAGCGGCAGCGCGTGGCGCTGGCGCGTTCGCTGGCGCGCCGCCCGCAGGTGCTGCTGCTCGACGAACCGCTGGCCGCGCTCGACAAGAAGCTGCGCCAAAGCACCCAGCTCGAACTGATGGAATTGCAACGCCGCCTCGGCATGACCTTCATCATCGTCACCCACGACCAGGAAGAGGCGATGACGATGGCCGACCGAATCGGCGTGATGGATTCCGGCCGGCTCGAGCAGGTGGCGACGCCGCGCGAATTGTACGAGGCGCCGCGTTCGCGCTGGATCGCCGAGTTCGTCGGCGACATCAACATTTTCGAAGGCCAGATCGAGTCGCGCGACGCCGGTCGTCTCGTGGTCTCGACCATGGATGCCGGCACCATCGTGGTCGCAGAGCCACGCCAGCCCATGACAAAGCCGCTCGCCTGCGTCGCGATTCGTCCCGAGAAGGTTAAGTTGTCGCGCCGCGGTCCGGCCTCCGACACCGATCACGCGCATTCGATCAACCGGCTCGAAGGCGTCGTCACCGATGTCAGTTATCTCGGTGGCCTCACCGTCTATAAAGTGAAGCTCGATAGCGGCGCGGTGGTGCGGTCGTCGATGGCCAACACCGCGCGGCTCGATGTGGATGCCTACAGCGCCGGCCAGCGCGTGACGGCGTGGTTCACGCCTGATGATTGCGTGGTGCTGGAGCCATGAGCGCGCGCCAAATCTTCGCCCGCCCGGCGCGCTTCGCCGCGATCGCGCCTTATCTGTGGATGGTGCTGTTCTTCCTGGTGCCGTTCGGCTTCGTGCTCAAGATCAGCCTGTCGCAAACCGCGATCGCGCAGCCGCCCTATCTGCCGGTGTTCGATCTGACCCAGGGCCTGGCATCGATCAAGGCGGCGTTCGCAGCATTGTCGCTGGATAATTTCAGGCTGCTGGTTTCCGACGATCTCTATGTGCTGTCCTATCTGCGCAGCCTCGTGGTCGCTGCGGTCTCGACCTCGATTCTGCTGGTGATCGGCTATCCCATCGCCTACGGCATGGCGCGGTTGCCGCCGCGCTGGCAGAGCGTGGCGATGATGCTGGTGATCGTGCCGTTCTGGACCTCGTTTCTGATCCGGATTTATGCCTGGATCAACATCCTGCAGCATGACGGCCTGCTCAACAAAGTCCTGCTGGCGCTGCATCTGATCTCGGCGCCGGTGGTGTGGCTGTCGACCGACAGCGCGATGTATCTCGGCATCGTCTATTCTTATTTGCCGTTCATGATCCTGCCGCTCTATGCGACGCTGGCCAGGATGGAGCCGGCGCTGCTGGAAGCCGCCGGCGATCTCGGAAGTTCGCCGCGGCAGGCGTTCTGGCTGGTGACGTTTCAGCTGTCCTTGCCCGGCGTCGCCGCCGGTGTGTTGCTGTGCTTCATTCCCATCATCGGCGAATTCGTGAT
>Ga0302314_10015662_pt1 | contig 12873 bp, 11 predicted proteins | sample III_Palsa_N2_3_FD_200533 | JGI IMG/M metagenome (GOLD analysis project Ga0302314, IMG submission 200533) | Peat permafrost microbial communities from Stordalen Mire near Abisko, Sweden - III_Palsa_N2_3 | ecosystem: Environmental > Terrestrial > Soil > Palsa > Peat permafrost | place: Sweden...
GTTCAGCTCCGCGGCGCTCTCGAGCGCCTTGCACAGCCCGGCAATGCCGCCGGAATGCCCCAGCTTGATCACCTGCTCCGACGAGCCGCCCATGGTAATGTTGCTCAACGCCCACACGGCTTCCTTGACCACGTAGGGCTCGCGGTCCATCGCGCACGCCACCAGACGAGGCAGGATGTCGGCGTCAATGACGCGCTGGATTTGCGCATGCGACCCCGCGGTGATGTTGGACACCGTCCAGCACGCCTCTGAGCGCGTGTTGTGCCTCGGATCGGCGAGCAGGACGCGCAGGCGCGCCAGGATGCCCAGCTCGAGCATGTAGTCGGTTTGCTCAATGTCGCCCGTGACCACGTTGCCAATGGCGCGCAACGCAGGCGTCTTGACGATGTGCGCCTCGTGCTCGACGAGCTCGGCCAGCCGCGGGCACACGCGCGAGTCGATGATAGCCTGCACGCGCACACTGTCGCCGTCGCCCAGGTAGTTGAACGCCCAGCACGCGTCTGCGAGCATCTCCACGTCGCTCGTGTTCAGCACTCGAGCCAGCGTGGGAATGCAGCCCGACACCGAGTCGAACTGCGGCGGCGGCTTGCCGCGGCACAAATTGGCCAAAGTCCACACGGCGTTGCGCATGAGCGAGACGTTTTGCTTGCGCGCGGCAGCCATCAGCTCCGTGTCCAGCCGGCGGGTGAGCGCCGGCAGTGCCTTGTGCGCCAGCACGCGGTCGCGCATCTCCGGGGAGTCGCCCGCAATGTTGCCCAGCGCCCACACGGCCTGCTCGCGGATCTCCACGCTGGGCGAGTCCAGCAAGCGGATCAGAGGAGGCAAGGCGCCCAAGTTAACCACCAGCGTCGTGTTGGCCGACGTGCCCGAGGCAATGTTGGTGAGCGCCCACGTGGCCTCGAACTGCAGCCGGCGCTGCGCGTCGCGCGAGAGAAACTCGACGAGCTTGGGCACTACGTTGGGCGTGTCCACCACGCACTGGATCCAGTCGCTGTTCTGCGAGAGCATGATGCGCAGCGAAATCGTCGCCACCATTTCCTTTTCAGGCTGGCCGCTTGCAATCTGCTCAGCGAGGCCGGGCAGGGACTCGAGCGTGGGCGCCGGAACGTTGATGCGGCCCGTGTTGAGGCGCTCCGTGCTCCCAGAAACCGACGACCCTGCGTCCGAGGCTGCCGGGGGCCGCGCCGCCTCGTGCTGCTGCAGCGGAGGAGACTGTATCGTGGGAAACGCAGCGGCCGCCGCTGAGGCCTCCGCGGTCTCGGCAGCCTCGGCTTCCTTGGCGAGCTCGGCTTGCGCGTCGGCGGAGAGTTCCAGGTTGGTGCTCTTGCGCTTGTGCGTGCGGCCCTCCTCGGCGGTGGGCCGCGTGTCCTGCGACCGGCTCTCCTGCAGCGCCATTGCCGTAACCGACGTGCGTCGGTGGATCATTGTGTTTGTGGCTGACAATCGCCGTGAAACGGTGGGCGAGTCCAAGTGCACCGGCGGCACGCCGAGCTCGGTCGGCGCCGCCGTCGTGGTTGCGGTGGAAGTGGCCGGCGGCGGCACCGGGGCCGCCGCGGCCGCCGCCGCCGTCGCCGCCGCGGCCGGGGGTGTGGGAGGCAATCCAAGTTGAGCGTCGAACCGCACCGAGCGCACGCTCGTCCCCGCCGCGGGCTGCTGCGGGGTGCTGAAGCGTGTGACGAGCGCGCGAACCGAGGTCAGGGGAGCGGCCATGACCGCCGGCGGAAAAGTGACCGCCGCCGTGTCAGTTTCCCAGAGCGACGACGGGCGATCGGCTTTTGTTCACAGCCAGAATTTTTTAATTTTCACGGTGCACAATCGCTGGCGCGTGCCATGGACGGTTCTGCGTGGCTACGCCGCGTTCGTCGCGTCGCGGTTCCTAGGAGAGGCTAGGCCTAACCTACGCGTACACGCCACATTTAAAAAAAACCCTCTCAATAAATACATCTAGGTAAAAGGTACAACTAGCGACCCACCCCAAACTGACACATCATGTACACAGTGTGGCCTCCACTCGCACGACGCACGCGTTAGCCAACGCCTGCGCACGGCCGCGCACCTGGAGGCAGCACGGCGTAGTCGTTGTCCACAATGGTTTGCTGCAAGAAAAAGACATAGTGCGGCTGCATCTCAATGCCGAAGCGCTCCGCCAGCGCGTCCTTGACCAGTGCCAACGTAAGTGGCTCGTCCGCGCTCTCCACGCGAAACGTGAGTCCGGACACCGTCTGCCATTGTGGCGGATGAGCGCGCGCGCGCACACACGGCGGAGGGGGGAGACCTTGACGTTGACAAAGGGCGCGGCGTCGGTGTGCGGCTTCTTGCTGACGAGCTCGAGCTCGGCCTTGAGGTCCGACGTGCGCCAGACGGCAGAGAAGGATCGCTTCGGCGGGGCGGGCGCTGCGGAGGAGCGCGGCGACAGCGGCGCGGCGGCGTCATCGCCCGCGGCGTCGCCGGCGTCGCCGAGGTCCATGACGCTGTCCATGCGCCACTTTTCTTCGCGACGGGCCGCCGGCGGCGAAATCACACAACCACGCGCGACGCACAAAGTGTGTGCGGCGGGTGCGCGCACACATACGGGGCGTGAATGGCAAGCAAGCACAGCCTCGATTACTCGCGCTTCAACGCGATTGGCAGCGACGACGATGACCTGGAAGATGCGCCGCTGCCGCACGTGACGCGCTTCGAGCGGCCCACGTCGGTCACCATCGGCGGGCCCGCGCGCTCGGCGGTCTCGGCGCCTGCAGCGGCGGCGACGCGGCATCCCCAGCCCGACACGACTGCCAACGGCATGGACGCAGGCGCATTTCGGTGGAGCCAGAGCGCCACCGAGGCCGTGGTGCGCGTTCCATTGCCCGCGTCGGCCAAGGCCAAGCAGGTCCGTGTCTCGCTGGACAAGGCGCGCCTCGCCGTGCTCTTCAACGGCGAAGCCATTGTGCAAGGCGAGCTCGCCAACGCCGTGTGGGGCGACGGCGGCGTGCAGCTCGCTGGCGAGGACGAGCGCGAGGAAAAGGCGCTCGACTGGGAGCTCGAGGACCTCGGCACTGGCCGGTGCGTGGCCGTCCGTCTCACCAAGCGCGCGCCGCGCGGCGTCACGGCGTGGTGGCAGCGCGTCTTTAAACGCGGCGACGAGCCCGTGCTCGACCGGCCCGTGGGCAACCAGGCCAGCATCGCCAAGACGCGTGACGCGTGGGCCGAGGCGCAAAGGGCGTTTCTTGAACAGCGCGCGCAAGAAAAGCGCGCGGCAGAGTGAATGATGTGGGTGTACATTTTTTTAGCAGTGTTGGGACATGAGCTCATTCTTTGCTGCCGCCAAACGCGCCAAACCCAAGCAGCGCTGCCACATCGTCAGCTTGTTCAACGACGGCGTCGTCAGAGCCGTGCGCTCGCTTCTTTTGCCTTTTTGCTTCCTTCTTGGCCCGCTTGCGCGTCTCGGCTTCCTCCTCGGCCGCGCGCAGCCGCGCGTCCAGCGAGTCACCGAGCGCGTCGGCTTTGGGCGCCGCGGCAGCCTTTTCCGCGTGCATGGCGAGCCTAGACTTGACCGCGCTCGCAGAGCTCTTTTCTATGCGCATCGAGTAGCCCAGCTTGCCGAGGTGGAGCCGCGAGTTGAGATGCTCCAGAAGCGCGTCCGAGTCGTGGAACACCAAGTCGCATTCGGTGCACTCCCAGCCCGCCTTGCGCGCGCCGCCCTCGACCTTTTCAAACTTGCCCACGCGCGAGTCCAGGTCCAAGCGCGCGCGCGCGTGGCTGATGTCCAGGAAGGCGCGGTTCGTGCCGGAAGGGCCGTGCGCGTCCACATCGGCGCGCTTGAACGTGCCAAACGACGTCTCCACCACGTCCAGGTCCTGCGGCAGCTCGGGCTTGGCCGGCGCAGGCACGTCAAACGTGCGTCGCTTGACATTCACCACGCCCGACATCGCTGTGAATAATAATTGGGCTTTTAAAAGGGGGTCAACCAGCGAGAGCAAGGAGCCGCCTCGCCTCGTCCACAGTTCGTGACGCATGCGCCTGCAGCAGCAGCAGCAGCCAACGACAACGACGACGACGACGCAAACGAGCCCGGCCAAACGCGCCAGGAACGTTGACGCGCCGGTGCGCACGACCACGCCGCTGGACCAGACCACCATGGACCAGCGCGTCGACCACATGCGTGGATTGTACTCGCCAGGCTGCGTGCGCTACGACTTGCCCTTGCACGCAGCCACGGCGCAGCGCGTGCTCAAGTGGCGCGTCGAGGTCGACAACGTTATTTCTGGTGCTGATGACCGCGTGCTTGCCGTGGTGGGCCCGTGCTCGATTCACGACCCCGACGCCGCGCTCGATTACGCCAGGCAGCTCAAGCCCATTGCCGACAGGCTGCAGAACGACGTGCTCGTGGTGATGCGCGTGTACTTTGAAAAGCCGCGCACCACTGTGGGATGGAAAGGCCTGATCAACGACCCGGACTTGGACGGCTCGTTTAACATCAACAAGGGCCTCAAGCTGGCGCGCAAGTTCCTGCTCGACGTGAACGAGCTCGGGCTGCCCGTGGGCACGGAGTTTCTCGACACGATTTCTCCGCAGTACACGTCCGACCTAGTGAGCTGGGGCGCGATTGGCGCGCGCACCACGGAGTCGCAGGTGCACCGCGAGCTCGCGTCGGGTCTGTCGTGCCCCATTGGCTTCAAGAACGGCACTGCGGGCTCGGTGCAAATCGCCGTGGACGCCGTGCAAGCGGCGAGCGGAAGCCACGCCTTTCTGGGCGTGAACGAGTGGGGCAACGCGGCCATCGTGGTCACCACGGGCAACCCGTCGTGCCACGTGATTCTCCGCGGCGGCAGCGACGGCCCCAATTACGCGCGCGAGCACGTGGACAAGGCCGTGGCGCTGTCGGCCAAGGCGGGCGCCAAGCACACGGCGGTGATGGTCGACTGCTCGCACGCCAACTCTAGCAAGCAGCACAAGAACCAGCCCGTGGTGGCGCGCGACCTCGCGTCGCAAATCGCGTCGGGCTCGCGCAACGTCATGGGCCTCATGGTTGAAAGCAACCTCGTGGAGGGCAACCAGAAGATGGACCCGGGTAAGACGGACGTCAGCAAGCTTGTGCGCGGCCAGTCCATCACCGACGCATGCATAGACGTGCCCACGACGGAGCGGCTCCTCGAGGACATTGCCGAGGCCGTGCGGCAGAGGCGCAAGGCGGCCAAGCTGTGAGACGGATATCTGCAATCGCATGCGCGCGTGCGTGCGAGCGAGCGTGCGAGTGTGAAATAGAATGGCGTCGTCGTCGTGTGTGTGCATTTAGAGTCACGCTCCATCGCTCACATCAGGCAACGATGGCGCTCGCGAGCGCGTCGCCAAACGCGCTGGCTGACGACGGCCCGTCGGCCGTCACGCACTGGCCGTCAACAGTGACCGGTTTGCCCGTGTACGTGGCGCCGTGCTTCTGCAGGTAGTCGCGCAGCTTGTCGTCGCTTCCGTTGTCCGTCCACACCGACGCCTGCTTGCCGCGCAGCACTCCAGCCGCCGCCAGGACGTAAGGCCCGTGGCAAATGCCCCCGATGGGCTTGTCGGACTCGGAAAACGCCCTGGCGATGCGCAGCACGTTGTCATCCTTCGCCAGTGCTGCACTGCCCGGGCCGCCGATAACAGCGAGCGCGTCATAGTCCTTGGGCTCGACGTCCTCAAACGCGACGTCGGCATCGACGGCGCCGCCCTGCGAGCCCTCGCACGGACCAGCGCGCGTCGACGCAATGGTGGTGCCGATGGAGCGCTTCTTCAGCCCGGCCAGCGTGCCGGCAAGCTCCTGGTCATGGAACCTTGGCTCAGTCGATTGGGCGAATTAGAATGCTGCCGCTGCACATGTGTAGGTCGACCGCACGGCTTGAAAAGCTGTGCGCTAACAACGGCTTACCCTTTTTGCGCGAGGATCACGAGTGCCTTGGTCCTGTTGGACGGCATGGCTTCCCGCTCTGCTTGCCCGGGCCCCGGGGTAGGTTGTTTTGCGCAACTGAACACAACCGCCGGATTTCGATGGAGCCGTTTCTCCGTCCGCGCCTACATACAGTGAAAACCCGCTTATAAGAAAGTCGGCCTGGAAGGGGTGGGGGGGTTGCCTTGCTTAAAAGCCAAAGCGTGTTACCGCCATGCGGCCGCCGAAGTGACGACTGGAAGTTCCAGCCCGTACCTACTGTATCGGGCATCTTTTCAGTTCCGATGGCATTTCAATGGAGGTGCCAACCAACGACGACAACAACCGGGTAAGAGAAAAACACACTTGTGTAACCATCAAATCGTACGGAGAAACTTGCGCGCGCGCGCTCTAGTCATGTGGCGACCCGAGACAGGCGCCGCTCACGCCGCCAGGATGCCGGCAAACGCTTCGCCAAACTCCTTGGCCGACGACGGCCCTTCGGCGGTGACGATGCGGCCGTCGACAGTGACCGGCTTGCCAGTGTGCTTGACCCCGCGGCTCTCAATGTACTCGGGGAGCTTGCTGTCCTTGCCGCCGTTCGTCCACACCGACGCCTGCTTGCCCTTGAGCGCCCCGGCCGCGGCGAGGATATAGGGGCCGTGGCAGATGGCCCCGATGGGCTTGCTCGCGTCCCAGAACGCGCGGCACACGTTCAGCACGTCCTCGTCCTTGGCCAGCTCCGCGCTGCCCGGGCCGCCGATGACCGCGAGCGCGTCAAAGTCGTTGTAGCGCACGTCCTTAAAAGCCACCTCGGCGTTGACGTGCCCGCCGTTGGAGCCCTCGCACGGTCCGGCCTTTGTCGACGCCAGTGTGTAGTGAATGTCGCGCTTCTTTAGACCTTCCTGCGCCATGGGGCGTTACAATTTCACTCCCCGTGGGGGGCGAGAACGCACCAGCGTGCCTTCGAGCTCGGTGTCTTCATAGCTGCGCACAGTTCGCGATGCGGTTAGTGTCGCTGATGGTTCCCGCCTTATGTCAATAGCGGAGTCGCCATTTCAGCAAGTTGCCTGACACATCGCGTCGCAGCGCTTACCCCTTTTGCGCGATGAGAACGAGCACTTTGCTCTTTGAGGCCATGGTGCTTTTGTTTAAATGTGAACCTGATTCCGTGCGGTGTGTGAGTCCTGTGGAGGGCCAGCCCGACTGAACGCACGTGCCGAACACCAACGTCGAGCGCGTCCCGCCGGGCCGGCAACCGCCCGTCCCAAAGGCCCGGTTAGAAAGCGGAGCGCAACCGTCGTTGTGTGGCCACACACGCGCACGAGCCTCAAAATGTTCACAGTGTGTGTATATTATTTCGCCTTAACGATCCAACAACAAACGGCAGCTAGGGCACGCTGAGCGCTGCGCCGGCGAACGCGTCCCCGAGCGCGTCGCCAAAGGCAATCGCGGACGAGGGGCCGTCGGCCGTGACCACCTTGCCGTCGACAGTGACCGCGCTTCCCGTGTACATGGCGCCGTGCGACGTGAGGAACTGCTCGTTGGTCTTCTTGCTGTCCTTGAACACCGTGGCGCGCTTGCCCTCAAGCACGCCCGCCGCAGCCAAAATCGTAGGCGCAATGCAAATGGCGCCCACCGGCTTGCCCGATTTGAAAAACGCCCGCGCGAGCGCCAGCACGACGTCGTCCTTTGCAAACGCCGCGCTGCCCGGGCCTCCAATCAGCGCGAGCCCGTCGAACTCTGCGGGCTTGACGTCATCAAGCCCAACGTGGGCGTCAACGGTGCCTCCAAGCTTGCCTTCACACGCGCCCGCTTGCGACGACGCAATCACCGTGTCGATTGAGCGCTTAGCCAACCCGGCTAGCGTGCCCTGCAATTCCGCGTCCTGATATCTGTCCTCGACGTCTCATCGCGGTCAGCCGGAGATCGGCTGTCAAAAATGCACTGTACGCACCCGCGCTGCGCGATGACCACGAGCACCTTGACCATGTTGCCGTTCGCCCCCGTTTGCGGCGCACGTGCCACGCTGTGTCAGCCTGTAGCCACAACTTTGAAAAAGCTGAACGCGCGTCAAAAGCCGGCAAATTTCACACTGTGCGCCGTGCGCCGCGCGCGGTGGCACGCGCAACGCGCGCGTGTACATTAAAAACCATGTGGGCGTGGTTGCGCCCTTTGGAGCCCATCGCCGAGGGCGACCACGAGTCGCGCTGGTCGGCGCTCGACTCGCTGCGGTCCTCGCTGCGGCTCAGCAAGCGCGAGTCGCATCTCGACTTGCCGCTGCCGGCCAACGCCGTCTACCACCGGGAGGAGCGTGCCGCGTCCAACCCGCTGTACTCGGGCGAGGCGTTCCCCGGCGACGACCCAGTCTTCTCCAACAACGACGGTAAACTGCGCAATCGGCCACGGAGCACACCGCGGCGCGTCGTGTACGTGTGCGCCGTTCTGCTGGCCGTCGCCGCAGCTGCGATTGCCGCCGGCGTTATTCTCGGCTCGCACACCGCGAGCGCGCCAGCGCCCACGCCGCAGCCGGTGCACACATTGCTGCTCACCGGTGCGCCCTCGGTGGCGTAAAAGCTCTGTACGTACTCGGGTTACATTCGTCACGCCCGCACGCGCGCACCACGGCGCGCAGCACAATCAGGCGTGCCCCACGGCCGCTGCGGTCTTGGCCTTGGCCTCGGCCACCAAATCGACGTTGCCTGTTCCGGCGTCCGACATTGCCGCCTTGAGCCGCGTGAGCGGGTCCACGGCGTCCTCCTTGACCGGCGGCCAGTGCTCAAGCGCAACGTCCACGCCCACGTGCGACAGCAAATGGCCTTCGACTTTGAACCGCGCGTCGACGCGTTGCAGAACGCCGTTGGCGAGGTGGTATTTGGTGACGACGAGCGCGCCGTCGCTGACGCGCGGCTTGGCGGCCGTCTTCTTCGTGCTCGCGTCCTCAAATCCGAGCTCCATGGCAAAGTCCTTGAACGCAATGTCAAACACCGGACTGTCAGGCAGCTTGCGCTGCGAGGAGGCGTGCGCGTGCGAGTCGGGGACGTAGACGACCTTGGCTGCCTCGTGGCTCTTCTTGCGCAGCGCGTCGTTGAGCGCGTCGCGGTCGACCTCGTACAGAAATGTGTAGTTGGTGTGCGCGTCCACGGCGAGCTGCACCACGAGGCGGTCTGGGAATTTCTTGACGAAGAAGCGCACCGGCCGCAGCTGCTTCTCAGCCTCTTCCTTGGTCGGGCACGCAGCGTGATAGCGCGTAATCCCGCTCGCAATCACCTCCTGCGTCGCCTCGATGGGGTCTGTCGTCCGTCGCCACCAACACCACCGCGCAGCGTCAGCTTCTACGCATGCATGCGCGTGCATGCAACGCACAGCCACAGCGGCCGCATATGGGCGTGGTGTCGCCAACGCGCAGCTCCATCGAGGCGCCTTTTCCGTCGTCGTCATCGTCGTCGTCGTCAGTCTCGCAGCCAGCAAGCGCTCGCGGGCGCCTAGGGGCCAACACGCACGCGTCTCGTCCTTCTTGTCCTTGACGAGCATCGAGAGCCGCTTGAGCTCGTCGTCGTTGCGCGAAATCTCGTCAGCCTTTTTCCCCGTCACCATGCTGTCTCGGGCCGCGTCAGCTCATCGCGCTACCAGCGCGGACGGGGGCAAACGCGCTCGTCGGTGGCCTTGACGGCGTGCTTGTCGCAGAACAAGTCGCCCTTGTCACCCAGCCGCGATCCGTCCTTGGCGACCAGGTACTGCGCGGTGCGGATGGGCCCGCCGCCCACGCGCTTCTCCTCGTGCACCGGCTCCCTGCCCAGCAGCGACGCCTTACACTGCTTGCAGCGCAGGCACTCCTTGTGGAAAATCGTCCCCTGCGCGTCTTGCGCCTCCTCGGTCTTGTACACGCTGCGCGTGCACACGTGGCACTTGGGCGCCGCCTTGACGGCGAAAACCTTCTTGCTCGCCGGCGACGCGCCGGCGTCAGCCTCGGCCGACATGGAGTCCGACACGGCGCGGGGCGACGATGGCGCCGACTCGGGGGCCGCGTCCTCGCTTTGGGGCTCGGGCACGGCCACCGGAGGCGCGGGCGGCGCCTTGGTGGGCGCCTCCGACGAGGGCGGCGGCGTCGCGGGACGGTTCTGGTGTGCGTGTTGTCAGCGCCCGTCGCTGCGCGGGCGGAGTGGACCTCTTTAATGTTGTAGCCGCACTCCTGCGCGCACCGTGTGCTGTCAGCGGCGCGCATACTGCTTCACGCCAATGACCCACCGGGCAGAACCGCATGCCTGTTCGTCCGTGCGCGCGCTATGGTCAGTGCGCACCGAGCAAGGCGTGCGCGCCAACCTGGAACGACATCAAACACGCCGCATCCTGCCGCAGCGGCGTGAGCGCAGCGCGCGCCCGACTGCTGCGGCGGTACCTGGGCACTTTGGCGGTCCGTCGGGCGGCGGCACCTTGGTCCCACATTCGACGCAAAACTTCTTGCCCTCGACGTTGCTGCCGCCTGCACGCGCCACGCCGCCTGTCAGCCGACAACAGCATGCCGCGCCAAACCGAGCACGCACACTCCACGCAGAACTTGCCCATCGTTGTCCGCGACGCAGCACGTGTGCGCTGTGCAGCCGTGCGGGTCGAAACCGATGCCGATCGGCTCCTTGCGCGCGTTGCCGCCACCCAAAACACACCAAAAACAAAAATGGGCAACTCGTCGCGCTCGCGCAAGAAGGGCTTCACGTCCAAGAAGAAGCACCTGTACCGCGCACGTTCCACGAAGCGGCGCACCAAGGACTTGGACCAGATTGAGGGCGACCTCAAGCGCGAGGGCCGCGTTGCGGGCGCAACGGCAGTCGACATGCCTGACGCGCAGGCGCCGTATGACCCTGACTTGCCCGGCGGCGGGCGTTTCTTCTGCCACGAGACTGCGCGGCATTTCGAGTCGGCGCACGCGCTGGAGAACCATCGCCTATCCAAGCAGTTCAAGAACCAGGTCAAGCGGCTGAAAATGGGAGCGTACACGCAGGACGACGCCGACGCAGCGCGCGGGGTCACCAAAGAGGTGCTGCCTCCCATGGCCGCCAGTTGACCGTTTGCGCAAATGTACACACCAACGCAGAGGTGCGGCTTGACGCGGCGGCAGGCTGGAGGGGGAAGGCACGAATTACCGCTGCCGCTGCAACGTGCGGCCGGCATGCACTACTCTCGTGCGACACGATTCTGCGAGCCGCGCTCGCACCCTGTCCGCGCAAAATCGCGCTGCGCGGACGCTCGGCGCTCACGCGACACCCCACAGGTACGCGCACATTGCCAGCCGGAGGGCCGTGACGACTTTACTTTAAAGTCAGAACCGCTTGCGAAACAACAGCCGTGTGCAAAAACCACAAGTATTCAAAATCTGAGAGCCCCTCCCTTTTTTTTTCTTGCACCAACCCACGGCGCGCAACTGACTGCGCAACCGCAGCCCAACGATGACCCAATGTAACCACCAAAAGCGTGTAACGCAACGAATGCTTGCTTTTTTAAAAAAGGCGCTACTCCTTCTTCGTCGCCAGCTCTGCCTCGAAAAGGGCCTCAAAGTGCAGCGGCGCAAACTTCATTCCCTCGGCCTTGAAGAACTTGTTCATAAACTCGACCCAGTGCAGCCGCAGCGCGTGCAGAAAGCACTCGAGGTTGTCCATGAGCATGAGCACCACAAACGTCACGGCGAAGAAGACTGCGCACGCCATGTACGTGCCAATCACGGCCGCGCCGCCCGTCGACTGGAGGTAGGTCAGCAGCGTGCGCTCCCAGAAGACTGCCGCCAGCTGCGAGTGCGCGAGCGACAGCGCCCACAGGCGCAGGTACGACGCCGTGTTGGAAATGGAGCCGAGGACAAACTCAATCGTCTCAATCGCCTGGTGGATGACAATGTCGCCCACGCCCTCGTCGTGCTCGTCGTGCGCGCCGCCGTGGCCCTGACGCTGGATGAGCTCCGACGACGACGTGCCGCCCTGCGAGTGGCCGTCGTCCGAGGCGGCTTCCTCCAAGCCCTCCTCGGCGTGCGCCTTGCGCTGGCGCGCGTACATGCGCCGCACCAGGATGCACGGCTTGGGCACGAGCATGATGGGTACCATGAACAGCGCGCACAGCACGAGCACCATCTGCACCTGCGCCTGGCCGGTAAACAACGGGTCCTGCACCGTGCCGGGCGTGAGCACCATGGAGATGAGCGTCGTGATCAGCGACGGCGGCTGGCAGCCCCACGAGCGGTCGCACTCGTTGCCCCACGGCAAGGCCCACTTGTAAATGATCAAAAAGTCCATGTAGCCAAACAAAAGGAGCATAAACGCGATTTGCGGCAGGGCTTCAAACCACAAGTCCAGGTTCGGGCCAGGCTTGCCGCGGTGGAAATGAATGGCGTTGCTGGCCTTGAGGCACAGCCCCACGAGCATGTGCGCCACGCCGAAAATGACGCTAAACTTCATCTTGTACGAGTTGAAAAACGACAGCTCGTTGTCGGCGATGCGCCACGTCGGGTCGGCGCCCCACGGGTAGACTTGCGGCGGCTGCGCGCGCACGTAGTCCACCTCGGCGCCGGCGGCCGCGGGCACGGGCTGCCACGTGACGGGAAACAGGGCGAGGCCTAGTGACATGCAGTCGTTGTAAATAAAGCCGGCGTACGTGGAGAAGATGCCCATGAAGACGAGCAGGTAGCGGCCGCCGTAGATGAGCTGGCCCATCTCGCCCAAATCCGCCTTGGCCATTTCCTTCTCCTTCCACACGACCAGCAGGGCGAAGACGAGGAGGCCGAGGCCGTGGCCGACGTCGCCGAACATGACGCCGAAGCAGAAGGGGAACGTCATCGTGGCAAACAGCGCCGGGTTCACCTCCTGGTACTTGGGAATGCCGTACGTGTCAATGAGGATTTGGTACACCTCGGTGAAGCGGTTCGTGGGGAAGTACGTGGGCGGCTTGGGCGGGCGCTGGTCCTCGGGCACGACGGTGACCCAGTTGGGCAGCGAGCGGCTGCTGGT
>Ga0302314_10015666_pt1 | contig 12870 bp, 12 predicted proteins | sample III_Palsa_N2_3_FD_200533 | JGI IMG/M metagenome (GOLD analysis project Ga0302314, IMG submission 200533) | Peat permafrost microbial communities from Stordalen Mire near Abisko, Sweden - III_Palsa_N2_3 | ecosystem: Environmental > Terrestrial > Soil > Palsa > Peat permafrost | place: Sweden...
CGCCGAGCCGCCCCTCACTGCCGACCTCCCGGGCCACCCGGGTCACCTCGGCCGCGAACGAGGACAGCTGGTCCACCATGGTGTTGATGGTGGTCTTCAGCTCCAGGATCTCGCCCCGGGCGTCCACCGTGATCTTCTGCGACAGGTCGCCCTTGGCCACCGCGGTCGCCACCTGGGCGATCGAGCGGACCTGGGCGGTCAGGTTCCCGGCCATGAAGTTGACCGAGTCGGTCAGGTCGCGCCAGGTGCCGCCGACGCCCGGGACCTGCGCCTGGCCGCCGAGGGCCCCCTCGGTGCCGACCTCGCGGGCCACCCGGGTCACCTCGTCGGCGAACGAGGACAGCTGGTCGACCATGGTGTTGATGGTGTTCTTCAGCTCCAGGATCTCGCCCCGGGCGTCCACCGTGATCTTCTGCGACAGGTCGCCCTTGGCCACCGCCGTGGTCACCTGGGCGACGTTGCGGACCTGGTCGGTGAGGTTCCCGGCCATGAAGTTGACCGAGTCGGTCAGGTCCCGCCAGACCCCGCCCACCCCGGGCACCTGCGCCTGGCCGCCGAGCCGCCCCTCGCTGCCCACCTCGCGGGCGACCCGGGTCACCTCGGCCCCGAACGAGGACAGCTGGTCGACCATCGTGTTGACGGTGTTCTTCAGCTCCAGGATCTCCCCGCGCGCGTCCACGTCGATCTTCTGCGACAGGTCGCCCTTGGCCACCGCCGTCGCCACCTGGGCGATGTCGCGGACCTGGGTGGTCAGGTTCCCGGCCATGGCGTTCACCGAGTCGGTCAGGTCGGCCCAGGTCCCGGAGACGCCGGGGACCTCGGCCTGGCCGCCGAGCCGCCCCTCGGTGCCGACCTCCCGGGCCACCCGGGTCACCTCCGAGGTGAACAGCGACAGCTGGTCCACCATGCCGTTGAAGACGGTGGCGATCTCGCCGAGCAGCCCCTCGCCGTCCCCGGGCAGCCGGGTGCCGAAGTCACCGTCGCGCACGGCCGTCAGCCCCGCCAGCAGTTGCCGCAGCTCCCGCTCCGCCACTCGCTGCGCGGTCTGGCCGGTCCCGCCCGACGCCGTGACGCCGCCTGTCTCACCCATGGCCACCCTTGCCCTGCCCACCATTTCCCGGCATTACAGATATCGCCTGAGAATACCGGTCGCCGGCACCGCCCGGGCCGCGCGAGGTCGGCGAATCATGTGTGCGAAAGCAGGTGAGTCCGCACCGCGTCAGGGGCAGGAGAGGCTCGTGCCCGGCCATGGCAGCGGCGGGCGACCGGCGAATGAAGGATTTCTGGTGACCGCGTCCGATCCCCCTCCAGCGCAGCCCTCGGCACTCCCCCCGACGTCCCCCCAGTCCGGGCGCGCCCGCTCCGCGCTGTCCTGGTTCGCGATCGGCTTCCAACTCAGCCTGGGCGCGGTGATCGCCTACCTGCTGGTGCAGTCGGTGGAGAGCATCACCGGCATTGTCATGCTGGTGCTGCTCTCGCTGGTGACGGCGGTCAGCATCGACCCCTTCGTGCGCGCGCTGACCGTACGCGGGCTGCGGCGCCCCTGGGCGGTGGCCGTGGTGCTGCTGGTGCTGGCCGTGGTGCTGGGCGGGCTGGCCATGCTGTTCGTCACACCCATCACCAACGAGATCAACGCGCTGACCCGGAACGTCCCGGTCTGGTTGCAGCAGCTCCAGGACCACCACTCCACGCTGGGCAAGCTTGAGGACAAGTACCACCTGGTGGAGAAGGCCAAGCAGGAGCTCAGCTCGGGCGGCGGGGCCGGGACCCTGCTCGGCGGGCTGATGGGCGCCGGACGGCTGGTGGTGACCACGCTGACCGGGCTGTTCCTGGTGCTCACACTGACCGTCTACCTGCTCGCCGGGCTGCCGACGCTCAAGGACTTCTGCCTGCGCTTCGTGGCCGGCAGCCGCCGTCGGCACGCCGCCGAGCTCACCGACGAGATCCTGCTGCGCACCGGCCGCTACATGCTGGCCAACGTGGCCACCTCGGTCATCGCCGGCGTGGCGACCTTCGTCTGGCTGGAGGCGTTCGGCGTGCCGTACCCGGCCGCGCTCGGGGTCTTCGTGGCGGTGATGGACCTGGTCCCGCTGGTCGGCTCGACCATCGGCGGGGTCGTGGTGTCGTTGGTGGCGCTGGTGGTCTCCTGGCCGGTCGCCATCGCCACAGCCGTCTTCTACACGGTCTTCCGGGTGGCCGAGGACTACCTGATCATGCCCAAGGCGATGAAGTACGCGGTGGAGGTGCACCCCCTGGTCACCATCCTCGGCGTGGTCGTCGGCGGCGAGCTGCTCGGCGTCATAGGCGCGCTGCTGGCCATCCCGGTCGCGGTGGCCGTCGGGCTGATCCTGGACGACGCGGTCTTCCCCCGCATAGCCGCGCGTTGACGGCCGACCGTTGAGGCGGGCGGCGCGCTGACGGTCCGCGCCTACCGCCGACCGGGCTTCGACCGAGCGACACTGGAACAGACGGCCCTGGAACAGACGGCCCTGAAACGGACAGTCCTGGAAAGCAGACAGCCGGTGTGCATCCGCACCAGCTGGGCATGCGTCCGGTGGTGCCCGACTTTCGGATGTTCAGCGCGGGAACGGATTGCTGGAGCGTGAGCGGCGTGGTGGATACCGACGGAGCCGCAGCCTTCCGAACCGCGGTCGGCGAGCTGCTGACCCGGTCCGCGCTGGTGCGGCTGCGCTGCGAGGGGCTGGAGCTGATGGACGTCGCCGGAACGCGGGCCCTGGTGGACGCCGCCGCCGCGCACCGGGACCGCAGACTGGTGCTGGAGGGCGCCAACGCCACCGTCCGCCGCTACTGGGCGCTGCTCGGCTACGACGGGCCGCGGGGCGCGGTGGAGTTCGCGCCATGAGGACCGAGGACGCCTCCGGCGGAACCACGACCGAGCAGGGCTTCCGGCACGAGCTGTACCCCTACGCGGGCGAGGACGAGTTCCTGACCGGGGCGCTCTCCTTCATCGGCGACGCCCGCGCCGAAAGCGAGCTGGTACTGGTCGCCGTCGCCGAACCGCGGGAGCGAATGCTCCGAGCCGAGCTGGAGGGCACCGAGGCCGCGGCGGCGGTGTCCTTCCTGGACGCCGAGGCCCTGGGGCGCAACCCGGCGCGGCTGATCCCGGCCTGGCAGGAGTGGATCGCCAAGCGGGCCACCGAGGGCCACGCGGTGCGCGGCATCAGCGAGACCACCTGGGCGGACCGGACCGACGCCGAGACGGGCGAGTTGCAGTACCACGAGTGGCTGCTCAACCTCGCCTTCGCGCTGTCCCCGCCCTGGTGGCTGCTCTGCGCCTACGACACCACCGCGCTGGGACCGCTGGTGCTGGAGGCGGCGGCGCGCTGCCATCCGCTGGTGCTGTGCGCGGGCGCGCACGGTCCCAGTGACAGCTTCACCGACGAGCCCTACGCCTTCGCCGAGCTCGGCTCGCCGTGCGATCCGTACCAGGAGCTCGCCTTCCGGTCGGGCGGCCTGGCCTCGGTCCGGGCGAAGGTCGCAGCCTGCGGCACCGAGCACGGGCTGGCCGGCTCCCGACTGCGGGAACTGCTGATCGCGGCCACCGAGGTCGCCTCCAACAGCGTCAAGTACGGCGGCGGCCAGGGGACGCTGCGGACCTGGAAGGACGCCTCGGGCGTGGTCTGTGAGTTCCACGACTCCGGCCATATCGAGGACCCGCTGATCGGCCGGGTCCGGCCGACCCTGGACCAGGTGGGCGGACGCGGCATGTGGCTGGTCCAGCAGCTGTGCGACCTGGTCCAGATCCGATCGACCGCCACAACGGGGACCACCATTCGACTGCATGTGCGGGTGCCGTGAGCGGTCAGCGCTGAGCCGGGCCGACCCCGGAGGGGCGGCCCGGCTCAGTGCTACCGACGTCAGTGGCGCCGAGGTCAGGGCGTGGCGAACTCGGCCCAGACGGTCTTGCCGCCGGGCCTCGGCGCGCTGCCCCAGTCGGTCGTGAGCCTGGCGACGATGTGCAGACCGTGGCCGCCGGGGCGGCTCGCCAGGTGCGGCAGCCGGGGGGCCGGAAGCGTCGGTTCGCTGTCGCCGACCTCGATCCGCAGCCGCTCGGCGGTGCAGTGCAGCACAATCTCGCTTGCGCCGCCCGCGTGCAGGCAGGCGTTGGTCACCAGTTCACAGGCCACCAGCAGCACGTCCTCGGCCGCCGCCTGCTGCTCCTCGGTCTCCCCCGGAAGCCACTGCCAGTCCCGGAGCGCCTCGCGCACCGCCGTCCGGCTGCGGCCCACCGCCCCCCGCGCGCCCACCAGCGTCAACCGGCGGATCTGGCCGCCTGCGGGCAGCCGCGCGCCCGGCCCGGAGATGTCCACGGACTGGGGTCCAGACTTGCTCACCACGGCTCACTTCCCTGGAAGGGGACGACAGGATGGGGCTGCCAGGGCCTGGTCCAGGTCCGGGTACCGCTCGAACACATTGCTGGCGCCGGTGATGTCGAACATCCGCTCGGTGGAGCGTGGCAGGGCCGCGAGCCGGAACAGCGGGCCGTCCGACTCTGCCCGGAGCCGTGCCGCGAGCAGCGCGTTCAGGCCAGTGGAGTCACAGAAGGCCAGCCCCGCGCAGTCCACCACCACGAGTCGCGCGCCCGAGCTGCCGAGGGCCGCGTCCAGGTGCTCGTTCAGCAGCGGAACCGAGTCGAGATCCAGCTCTCCGCTGAGGGAGACCACGGCGGCGCTGCCGACCCGTCGGCTCTCGACCGCCAGGCCCGGAACCTGCTCCACGGCGACGCCGCTCGGCTTCATCGTCATCTTCTTCCCTCCCTGGGGTCGGCCCGCGCGCGCCTTGGCGACACGCTCCGGCCCGCCCGGCTCTGCCACGAGAGGCCACCTACCCGGCACCGCCGGGCCCATGCATGGGCCCGGCGGTGCGGTTCGGCGATGCCCGGAGCAGCGACCCGGGGGTGTCCGTACAGGTCAGGCGACTGCCATCGGCGCCTCTACGCCGGCGGCAAGCAGGGTTTGAGCACGCTTGATCGCCTGCTCGGGCTCGCGGACGCCGGTGGCGACACAGAGCGTGTAGTAGAGGTCCTCACGACGCCGAGCGAAGTCCGGGCCTTCGGTCAGAAGGTCGAGGTCGGTCACGAGGCGGTGCAGCAGAGGGAGGTTGATCAACGGCATAGCCAACTCCAGGAAAACGACCGGGGAGATGAGAGAGCCGCCGTAGACCCGACGCTGGGCCCCAGCGGGGACGCGCAACTTGGTGGGACCGGCGACCGGATGAGCCCGGTCCGATCCGGGCCATCTTTCGAGCAACTGCTCCCGATGGCCGAAGTGAATCGTACCCGTACTCAGTGTGCCGTGTCCAATATGGCCTGAAAGAATCTTTGCCTGACGATTGGTCAGCACATCGACCAGCAGGCGACACTGGGCGCCAGCGCTACCGCGACTGGCCCTCAATGGGTACTGACAGTAGGAGTTCACCATCCGGGTCGATCAACTCCAGTCGTGCGGGCGGCTCCTGACTTGTTGTCAGAAAGTGCTCGCGGATGCGGGAGAACGCATTCGGCAGGGCCGCCTCGGTGTCGGCCGACACCGGGCCGCGTTGGAGCCAGCGCAGCCGGAGCGTCCAGTCGCTTTTCGGCCCGGATACCCACCGTTCGACAGCCTCCGCCGATACGGCGATGTCGTCCAGCGCGGCCAGGACCGCCGCGACATCGTCGGGGTCCATTCGCCTGGGGTCGTCCTCGATCAGAGCCTCGGTCATGGCTCGCGCCTACCCGGGCTCGGCGATCGCACACGCAACTTCCGAAAGTCGGTCCACTCCAGCTTTCATCCGCTCCAGGAACGCACCCGCGCGCCGCCCCCGGCCCGAGCCACGGGCCGGGGACCTGGATCGACCCGCTGTCAGATCGAGCCGACGACCTTGCGCGGGGTGATCCGGACGACCACGCGCTCGGCGTCCGCGCTGGAGGCCGGGTTGAAGTCGGCGTAGTCCTTGCCGGTGTACTTCCGCGAGAGCTCGTTGATCAGCTGCCCGCCGCCCTCGGTGGTCAGCACCGCCTCACCGCGCACCTCGGCGTAGCTGTACGGCGCGTCCGCGGGGTTGATCATGACCGTGACCCGGGGGTCGCGGCGGATGTTCTGCTCCTTGCGGCGGCCCACGGTCGTGGAGACCAACAGGTCGTCGCCGTCACGGGTGAGCCAGGTGACCGACAGCTGCGGGCTGCCGTCAGGCTGCACGGTGGCCACCGTGGCGAACACGGGCGCGTCGTCGATGAGCTTCTTCAGGTCGTCAGAAAGTGCTGCGGCCATGGCAGTCGGCCCCTTCCGGGCGTGCGCGGATGGTCTGTACGCACGTACCATAGTCCCCAATTGGGGCATTTCTCCGGTGGGACGCGGTCACTGGCCGAGCCGGGTGTAGCCCGGCTTGATCACCTCCTCGATCAACGCCAGCCGCTCGTCGAACGGCAGGAACGCCGACTTCATCGCGTTGACGGTGAACCACCTGACGTCCGGCAGGGTGTAGCCGAAGGCGTCCACCAGGTGTCCGAACTCCCGGCTGAGGCTGGTCCCGGACATCAGCCGGTTGTCGGTGTTGACCGTCACTCGGAAGCGCAGCCGCCGCAGTAGGCCGATCGGGTGGGTGGCGTAGGACTCGGCCGCGCCGGTCTGCAGGTTGGAGGTGGGACACAGCTCCAGCGGAATCCGCTGGTCACGCACATAGGCGGCGAGGCGACCGAGCTTCACCCCACCGTCCTCGGCCACCGCGATGTCGTCCATGATCCGCACTCCGTGGCCGAGTCGGTCCGCACCGCAGGCCTGTAGCGCCTCCCAGATGGACGGCAGCCCGAACGCCTCGCCGGCGTGGATGGTGAAGTGGTTGCTCTCCCGCTTGAGGTAGTCGAAGGCGTCCAGGTGCCGGGTCGGCGGGTGGCCGGCCTCGGCGCCGGCGATGTCGAAGCCGACCACGCCCAAGTCGCGGTGCCGGTTGGCCAGTTCGGCGATCTCCCGGGAGCGGGCGGCGTGCCGCATGGCGGTGAGCAGCGTGCCGACCCGGATCCGCCGCCCGTCGCGGCGGGCGGCGGCCTCGCCCAGGCGGAAGCCCTCGTTGACGGCGTCCACGACCTGGTCCAGGGTCAGTCCGGCCTCCAGGTGCAGCTCCGGCGCGAACCGCACCTCGGCGTAGACCACGCCGTCCGCGGCCAGGTCCTCGGCGCAGTCGGCGGCGACCCGGACCAGCGCCTCGCGGGTCTGCATCACCGCGCAGGTGTGCGCGAAGGTCTCCAGGTAACGCTCCAGTGACCCGGAGTCCGCGGCCTCGCGGAACCAGCGTCCCAGTCCGGCCGGATCACCGCTCGGCAGCTGCCGGTAGTCGGCCGAGGCGGCGAGCGCGATCACGGTCTCGGGGCGCAGGCCGCCGTCGAGGTGGTCGTGCAGCAGCACCTTGGGTGCCTGTCGGAGCACGGCGGCTGATGGCGGGGCGGCGGGGGCGGCGGCCTGGAGCGGCGCGGAGGTGGTGTCCATCGTCGGATGGTACTCCTACGCGCGTAGATCGGTGGCGGATTTTCGTCCGCCCAGCGATCGCGGGAGCGGTCGCCGGACGGACGGTGAGCGGGTCAGGCCGCCTGGGCGGCGGCGGTGGCGGCGGCGATCAGGGCGGGCCCGGTGCAGGCGGTCCCGCCGACGCCCCAGCCGCCCTCCAGGGCGTTCAGGACGTTCAGGACGTTGACCCAGGTGTTGTCCCGGTCATGGCCGGCGACCGTGAGCGCGTCGACGACGTCGGTAGCGGCGGCGATGAACGCGGCCCGCTCCTCGACCGAGCCCAGCCCGATGTCCGGCAGCTTCAGCTCCACCATGACGACCGGGCGGTTGACCCCGCCCGCGTAGATGAGCTCGGGCTCCAGCAGGTGCCCGGTGCCGCCGACGATCGACCTCCAGCGCCCGGGTGACCGGGTCACTGTCCGGCGGTGGCTGCGGGCGGTCCGAACGGGCCGCCACCGGGCGGGCGGCGTACGCCGGTGCGGACAGGGCGGGGCTGCTCCCGGCCAGGACCAGCCCGGCGACGGTCGCGGCACAGGCCAGACGCCTGCGAACGGCATGTGCCACCGTGGGTTCCCCGCTCTCGCGCCCTCGCGCCCTTGCGCCCGCACTGGGTTGAGGGCCAGTCAGAACTACTGCATATCAGGACGAAATATAAGCCACTCGTCCCACTACGCGCCTGCGCCGCGCCATGCGGGGCCACGCCGAATCGGCTTGCGGGTTCGTCCGTGAACCGGGCGGCCGGCCGACGGGTGAGCCGGGCCGGAAGGCGCGAACAGCGGGCAGCCGTCAGGCGCCGGCGGCGCGGGACCGGTAGAGGTCGCGCAGCAGGGCGATCTCCGCGCCGTGGTGCAGCAGTTCCTGGTTGACCCACCAGACGAGGTCGAGGAAGAGCTCCTCCGCGTCGCTGCCACTGGGGTAGACGCAGTGCCCGACCGTGTCGAGCGCGGCGTCGTCGGCGGCGAGCAGCGCCGCGCGCCAGTCGGCGGCGGCCCGGTCGAAGGCCTCGACCGCGCCTGCGGCGTCGCCGTGGGCCGGGTAGTCGTCCCTGGTCAGGCCGTGACTGCCGACGGTGTAGTCGGCCCGCCTGGCCAGCATCTCGCTGAGGTGGCTGAGCCGCCAGGCGATGGTGGTGAACGGAGGCGGCCACGGCTGGTCCTCGCTGACCGCGTCGCGCCCCCACTCCCCCGCGCCGACCAGGACGGTGGCCCGGGCCCCGGGGCCGTGCGCGCGCGGCCGGACGGACCAGCAGTCGGGCACCGGCTCCCACAGGTACTCGTCGTCGGTCATGGCGGGGACCGGGACGGGCGTGCCGTTGCCGCTGTCGCTCCCGGGGCCGGTCATCCGCTCGGTGAGCCGCTGCCGGGTGAAGTCGAACTGGGCGAGCAGCGGTGCCAGGCGTGGCGGAATCGCCATCGGGTCCATCCTTTTCCTCTCTCGGCGACCCCGGGCCAAGGCGGGGCCGGGACCACGGCCGGGGCAGGTCCAGCTGCACGGTGCCACAGCCCCCGGTGCGGTCGCCACCGTAATGCCCGGCTGATCGCCACTATCCGGCTGATCGCCAATACCCGGGTGATCGCCGGACCCGGACCCGCTGACCGGCCCGGAGTCGGCGACAGCGTAAGTTGACGACTCAACAGCGGTCATCCGGCGAACGGTCCGAGAGGTCTTACGTGCGCATCGCGTTTCCCGAGCGGCTCACCCGGTGGGTCTCGGCCCGGTTCCCCGAGCGGTTCCGCGTGCGCTCGCGGGCCGGACGGCGGTTCGCCGCGCTGCTTGCCGTACTGGCGGTGGTCGCCGTGGGCCTGGGCAGCTACAGCGCGGTGGGCCAGGACCCACCGAAGGTGCGGGAGGAGGTGCTGAGCGTCGCGGGCACGCCCGAGGCGAACGGCGCACCGGTCCGGCTGGACGCCACGCTGTACCTGCCGCAGTCCGCCACCGCCGCCAACCCGCTCCCGGCCGTGGTGCTGGCGCACGGCTTCGGCGGCAGCAAGGACGACGAGGCCGCCGACGCCCTGTACTTCGCCCAGCACGGCTATGTGGCGCTGGCGTACACCGCGCGTGGTTTTGGCAAGTCCGGCGGTCTGATCCACCTCGACTCACCGCAGTACGAGGTGAAGGACGCCGAGCGGATGGTCGACCTGCTGGCGACGCTGCCCGAGGTACTGAAAGACGGTCCGGGCGACCCCCGGGTGGGCTTCACCGGCCCCTCCTACGGCGGGGCGCTGAGCCTGTTGGTGGCCGCCTACGACCACCGGGTGGACGCGATCGCGCCGGAGATCACCTGGAACAGCCTCAGCGGCTCGCTGTTCGGCCAGTCGGCGACGTCCGGCCAGGGCAGCACCGGGCCCGGGGTGTTCAAGAAGGCCTGGGCCGGTGACTTCTTCGGCTCCAGCTCGGACGAGACCACCGGCGTGTCCGCGCCGACCAGCTCCAGCAACCCCTGCGGCCGCTTCGCGCCCGACGTCTGCGCCGCCTACCAGGCCACCGCCGCCGGGGACGGCACCCCGGCGCCGGGGCTGCTGAGCCTGCTCGCCGCGTCCAGTCCGGCCGGGGTGTTGAACCGGATCGACGCGCCCACGCTGATCGTCCAGGGCCAGGACGACTCGCTGTTCGGCCTGGACCAGGGCGACGCCAACGCCCGGGGCATCGCCGCCAACGGCACTCCGGTCAAGGTCGCCTGGTACTCCGGCGGCCACGACGCGCCGGGCACCGCCGCCGAGACCGCCCGGCTGCGCTCGCTCACCCTGTCCTGGTTCGACCACTACCTCAAGCACCAGGGGCCGACCCCGTCCAAGAGCTTCAGCTTCACCAAGACCGGTACCAGCCTGTCGTTGGAGAGCGGCACGGTCAGCAGCTCCACCCTCACCGCGCCGGGCTACCCCGGGCTGCCGGGCTCGCCGCCGGCGCGCAGCACACAGGTCCGGCTGGCCGGCCCCGAGCAGACGGTGCTGGCCCCGGCCGGGGGCTATCCGGCCGCCACCACCAGCCTGCCCGGACTGGGCGCGACGCTGTCCCAGCTCGGTACCACCACCCCCGCGCTGGGGGCCGCGCTGGCCGGGCCCGCCGACCAGCAGGCGGTCTTCGACAGCGCGCCGCTGCCGACCACCGTCCACGACGTGGGCTCGGCCCAGATCGCGCTGCGGGTCACCCCGGCCACGCCGGGCACCACCGACGCCACGCTCTTCGCCAAGCTCTACGACGTCTCCCCGGACGGCAGCCAGAGCGTGCTGCCGAACGAGTTGGTCGCACCGATCCGGCTGACCGGGCTGACCCCGGCCGGCACCCAGGTCACCGTGGCGCTGCCGGGGATCGTGCACGACTTCCCGGCCGGGGACCGGTTGCGGCTGGTGGTGTCCACCACCGACGCGGCGTACCAGCTGCCGCAGGACCCGCGCAGCTACCGGATCGCACTGGCCGGAGCCGGCGGGGGCGGGCAGGGCGCCGACAGCGGCACGCTGACCGTACCGCTGGTGGCCGCGAGCACCCAGGACAGCGGCTCGACCAACGTGCTGTGGGCGATCGTCGCGGTCGCCGCGCTGATCGCGCTGGCGGCGCTGGCGCTGCTGCTGCGCCGCCGCAGGCCCGGCGGCGGGATCGACCTGGACCCGGAGCTGGCCGACCTGCCGGTCTCCATCGCCGGGCTCGGCAAGGCGTACGGGGACGGTTTCCGGGCCGTGAGCGACCTCAGCTTCACCGTCTCGGCGGGGCAGGTGCTGGGCCTGCTCGGGCCCAACGGCGCGGGCAAGACCACCACGCTGCGGATGCTGACCGGGCTGATCCAGCCGAGCAGCGGCGAACTGCGGGTGTTCGGCCACCGGATCGTCCCGGGCGCGCCGGTGCTGTCCCGGGTCGGCGCGTTCATCGAGGGCCCGGGGTTCCTGCCGCACCTGTCCGGGCGCGACAACCTGACCCTGGCCTGGGCCGCGACCGGGCGTCCCGAGCAGGACGCCGACTTCACCGCCGCGCTGGAGATCGCCGGGCTCGGCAAGGACCTGGAGCGCAAGGTCCGCACCTACAGCCAGGGCATGCGGCAGCGGCTGGCCGTGGCCCAGGCCATGCTGGGCCTGCCGGACCTGCTGATCCTGGACGAGCCGACCAACGGCCTCGACCCGCCGCAGATCCGCGAGATGCGCGAGTCGCTGCGCCGCTACGCGGCCACCGGCCGGACCGTGGTGGTCTCCAGCCACCTGCTCTCCGAGGTCGAGCAGACCTGCACGCATGTGGTGGTGATGGCGCGCGGGCGGCTGCTCGCGGCCGGTCCGGTGGCCGAGCTGATCGGCGCGGCGGCCTCGGTCCACATCGACGTGGACCAGCCGGAGCGGGCGGCGGCGCTGCTGACCGAGCTGCCGGGCGTCCGCGAGGCCAAGGCCGGCCAGGACGGGACGCTGGTGGTCGATCTGGACCAGGTGCGGCCCGCCGAGGCGGTCCGGGCGCTGGTGGACGCCGGCCTGTCGGTCGACCGGATCGCTCCCCGCCGCCGCCTGGAGGACGTCTTCCTCGACCTGGTCCACGAAAGCTGAGGCCCTGCCATGTCCACTCCGGAATCGTTCACCCGGGGCCCGCGGCGCGGCGTCGGCCGGGGCAGCCACACCGAGCTGTCCAGTGCCGACGTACCGCCGCCCACCGCCGCGCCGCACGGCGGCGCACCCGGCTACGACCCGCGCCGTACCCTGCCGCTGCGGGTCGAACTGCGGCGGCAGCTGGGGCGGCGGCGAACCCAGATCACCCTGGGACTGCTGGTGGTGCTGCCGCTGCTGCTGGTCATCGCGTACAAGCTGGGGGCCAACCCGCGTGGCGGGGGCGGCGGCAACGAGATCACCCTGGCCAACTACGCGACGGTCGGCGCGGCGAACTTCACCCTGTTCACCATCTTCGCCTCGTCCAGTTTCCTGCTGGTGATCGTGGTGGCGCTGTTCTGCGGCGACACGGTCGCCAGCGAGGCGAGCTGGTCCAGCCTGCGCTATCTGCTGCTGGCCCCGGTCGGCCGGTCCCGGCTGCTGCGGCAGAAGCTGATCGTGGCGCTGGGGCTGTCCGGCTTCGCGCTGGTGCTGCTGCCGGTCGTCTCCCTGCTCGCCGGGTGGGCCGCGTTCGGCTGGCACCCGGTGCAGTCGCCGACCGGCAGCAGCCTGGGCAACACGGCGGCTCTGCTGCGACTGCTGCTGATCATCGGCTACCTGGCGGTCAGCCTGATGTTCGTGGCCGCGCTGGCCTTCTACGCCGGGGTGCGCACCGACGCGCCGCTGGGCGCGGTCGGCGGCGCGGTGCTGATCGTCATCGTCTCCTCGATCCTGGACAACGTGACCGCCCTCGGCGGGCTGCGCGACTGGCTGCCCACGCACTACTTCACCGCCTGGCTGGACGCCCTGGACCC
>Ga0302314_10015668_pt1 | contig 12869 bp, 9 predicted proteins | sample III_Palsa_N2_3_FD_200533 | JGI IMG/M metagenome (GOLD analysis project Ga0302314, IMG submission 200533) | Peat permafrost microbial communities from Stordalen Mire near Abisko, Sweden - III_Palsa_N2_3 | ecosystem: Environmental > Terrestrial > Soil > Palsa > Peat permafrost | place: Sweden...
CGGGGTGGAAGTACCAGGCGCCTTCGTAGGGCAGGATGGTCGCCCCGATCACCTTGACGCCGCGGGCATGGGCCCGGTCGATCAGCGCGCGGTAGCCGTTGATCATGCTTTCGGCGGCCGGTAGCGGGACGCCCACGGCGCCAAGGTCATTGACCCCTTCCAGAATGATGACGTGGGTGACGCCCGGCACGGCCAATACGTCATGGTCGAAGCGGGCCAAGGCGCTCTGGCCCATCGGCGGGATGTACCCATCGGCGAGCAGCCGGTTGCCGCTCATGCCGGCGTTGACCACAGCTGCCGGAGAACCGCCCGCGCGATCGACCAAACGCTCGGCCAGCCGGTCGGGCCAGCGATGGTTGGCGTCGTCGGTGGATTTGTAGCCATCGGTGATGGAGTCGCCGAGCGCGACGATCACCGGGCCTGGCGCCGGGCTTTCGACATCGACCGCGGACAGGAAGGCGCGGTAGTCCGGGAGCGCGGGGTCGGTCGGCGTGAAGGGCCGTTCGGTATAGTCGCCGGGCGGTGAGATCATCAGATGCTGGGCGCCGGTGACGTGGCAGGTGCACTGCTTGACCGCGCCCGGCAGGTAGAGGGCGATCCGCAGGCTGGATAGCGGCGCGACGGCGAGATCGACCGGATCGCTGAGCAGGGCCTTCCCAGCTGGGATGGTGGCGGACTTGCTTGCGTCGAAGAGCAGGACGCGCCCGCTACCGGCGACCAGCTGACCGTCCTGGCCCAGAACCCCGACCCGCGCGGCGCCGATCGCGAGCGGGGTCTGGCCATATTCATTGGTGAAGCGGATGCGCAGCCGACGTCCGCCCGCGCTTAACCGCGCCACCTGGACCAGGGTCTGGTTGTCGAAACCGGGATTGTACTGGCGTGCCGCCCCCCCCGTGGCGGCAGGCATCGACGGCGCCGGGGACGCGGCCCAGCTCTCCATCCACACGGGCGCCGCCCGCGCGGACAGAGGAGACAGGAGGAGCGCGCACGCCAGCGCCAGCCGCTTAAGCATTATCCTGGCCTTCACCGTCAGAATTTGGCGTCGAGCCTTACGCCGAACGTGCGGGGGCGCGCGATCGATACTTCAGCGACGTTGGCGACCACTTCGTCGGTGGACTGCGCCGACAGTTGCGCCCGGCTGTCGCTGACGTTGTCGACGAAGACCGTGACCGTGTAACGGTCGTTCTCGATCCCGGCCCGGATATCCGCGAGCAGATAGGGCTGGAGCTCGAAGTTCGGATTTTGCGCCAAGCTTCCGTACGGATAGGAGATATTACGCGTGCTGTCGGCATGGGCGGTCCCGCCGGCGAACCCATCCCAAGTCCCGGCGAGCGGGAAGACGTATTTGGTGAAGAGCGCGCCGCTCCACTTCGCCGACAGGGGCAGCGGATCGCCGGCGAGGCCGCCCGTCGACGGCACCGACTGATCAAGATGCGCGTCGACGTAGGCGATATTGCCGCCCACCGTCAGCCCCGCCAGCGGCGTAAAGCTGCCCTCGGCCTCGACGCCGCGGCTCGAAGCCGCGCCGCCATTGACCTCGCCCGTGAACCCGCCAGCGCTGGCGCGCAACTGAATATCCCGCCAGTCGATGTAGAAGACGTCGGCGTCGAACTGGGCGCGGCCGCCGAAGAAGCTGGCTTTGTAGCCGGCTTCGTAGTCGATGATGCTGTCTGACCTGAAGGTTCGGGGAAGACCGGTGACCGCGACGTTGGGCCCGCCCGGCCTGAAGCCGTTCGCGATCCGCGCATACAGATTGCTGTGTGGCGTGAGCGCATAACGGACATTGAAGAGATAATTGACATCGCTCTCCGTGCCGGACGTCGTTGGCTCGGGGGTCAAGACGTGGAACGCCACCAACGGAGCCGCGTAGGGTCCGGTGTAGTACTCGGCAAACGTCTGCTCGAGATAGTCGTAGCGAACGCCGCCAGTGACGGTCAGACGATCGAGGGTATAGCTCGCCTGGGCGTAGCCGGCGTATTCTGTATAGATGGAGGGATTGCTGGTAACTAGCCCCGGGTCGAGGTTAGACTGCGGCTTGCCGCTGGCATCGTCTCCGTCGAATATTAAGCTTCCAAAGCTCGTCTCGTGGGTGGTGAAGAAGCCGGCGACGTACTGGAGCGGCCCCGAGCCGTTCGAGTTAATCCGGAGCTCTTCGGTATACTTCTCCGTACCCGACACATCCTCGAAATTCATGTTCGCCGCGGCAGGCCCCGCCACGCCGAAGAGCGCGAGGTCGCCTGGGTTGGTGAAGAGCGGACCGTCCACGGTGTCGGTAAAGGCGGTATTCTGATCGTTCTTCAGGTGTTCGTAGCTTGAGATCGACGTGAGCGTCGCTGGCCCGAAGTTATAGGCAAGGGTAAGCGCGACCTCCTCGTAGTCGAAGTAACCCGGATCGAGCAGGTCATACTTCTGGTCGAGATCGCCCTGGACCGGTTTACCGGTCGTTGCGTAATAGCTCGCCTCGTCGGTCGCATCATGATGATTGTGCTGGTAGATTCCCTCAAGGTTGGCGGTGAACTTGTCGTTCGGTTGCCAGAGCAGATCAGCCCGCACGCCCTGCTCAAGCGTCTGGTTGATATTCTTCTTGTTCAGCGCCGGATCGTCGATGTAGCCGCTTTCGTTGTCGTTGAACGCCGAGACGCGCAGGGCGAGCTGGTCGTCGACGATCGGCACATTGACCTCGCCGCGGACCGACCATGAATCCCCTCCGCCCTGTGTCCCGGAGCCCTCCGCCTCGATCGCGCCGCCGTACCGGTGAAGATTGGGCTGGTTGTAGACGTAGGAGATCAGGCCACCCATGGCGTTCGCCCCATAGAGCGTCCCCTGCGGCCCGCGCAGCACCTCGACGCGGTTGACATCCCAGAGGCCCGAGTCGAGCGAGCTCGCCCCGCCGAGGGCGTAGGTCGAGGATGAGCCGACCGGAACGCCGTCGACCACCTCCCCGACCAGCGCGGAATCCTGTTGAACGCCGGTGGCGAGGCCGCGCAGCACCAACTGCTGGCCGCCGCCGCCGCCCTGGCTGGCCAGCTGGAGGCCAGGCACGAGCGCGGTAAAGTCGGAGAGGGTCTTTGCACCCATGTCCTTGAGCGTGTTTCCGGACAAGGCGGTGATCGCCGCCGGCACATTGACCAGCCGCTCCTCGCGCTTCTCGGCGGTGACGACCACCTCCTGCACCTCGTGGGCCTGGTCGGCGCCGGTGGGCTGAGTCTGGGCGGCGGCGCTCGTGGCGCCAGCAAGGGCGAGCACGGAAACCGCGCTGAGCCAGATCATTTTTCGCATTTTCTTCCCCCTAATTCGTTTGTCATACTTGCCGTGCAGCCGGAGCCCCCCGCTAACCGGGAGCGCGATCCGCGCCGGCGCCGCCCGGGCGCTTACGCACCGCCATGACAGCGCACCCAGGACCAAGCGCAGCCTTGGGACGACCTCGAATGTTTCCTATTGGCGGCCCCGCGCCCCGTTGGCGCGTCACCCACCTTGGCAAGGTGGCTTAGCGATCCACGTTTCGGAAATATAATTATCGGATCGACTTATCAGTCGATCGGATAAACGAAGTCTCTCTTGTGACGCCTACAACGCCTTCAGAGCCGGACGTCTGTCACGCTCTGCACAGGCATCCAGGCGTCCAACAGCGTTGCGGAGATCTCCACACCGAAGAAGCCGATGACGCCTAGCGCCCAGCAACGAGGGCGGCCTATGCTGAGCGCGAAGACAAGGACTACGTAGAATTATGACAAATGTGGAATAATGTTAGCCTGAGCACGTTACGCCTCTTTCTTCGGGTGGCGCAGACCTGCAGCTTCAGCGAAACCGCACGGCTTGAGCATGTCTCACAGCCAGCCTTGAGCCGTACGATCCGGCTGCTTGAGGAACAGCTCGGGGCGCGATTGTTCGATCGAAACACCCGAAACGTCTCCCTGACCGCCGCGGGCGCAAAGCTGCAACCGATCGCGGAACGCCTGATCAGCGAATACGACCTGGCCTTCACCGACCTTGCTCAGGCGCTTTCCGGCGAGCGTGGGCGGGTGACGATCGGCGCGCTCCCTTCCGTCGCCGCGGCCTTCCTGCCCGCTGTTCTCGCGCGCTTCCACAGCGAACGACCACAGGTGGAGGTTCGGGTCGAGGACGATCTGTCCGGTCCCCTGCTGGATGCCCTGCAGGATCGGCGGATCGACTTTGCGGTGACCATCGCGCCCGAGCAGACCGGTCAGCTTGAGTTCCAACCCCTGTTTTCGGACGAGTGTCTCCTGGTGATGCGCAAGGGCGACCCGCTCGAGGCGACAACACCGATCAGCTGGGCCGCGCTGGAGAGCTCCAGGTTCATCGCCATGGCCCCGGCGTCGAGTGTTCGGCGGATGACCGATACCGCCTTCGCTCGCGCGAATGTCGTGGTCCGCCCCCTCTATGAGTGCGCCCACCTTTCAACGGTGGGGGGCTTGATCCGTTCGGGCCTCGGACTGAGCGCATTGCCAGCCAGCACGCTGCCGCTGCTGGGTTCGGCCGACATCGTCACTCGGCCTCTGACGGAACCGAGCGTTAGTCGCTCAATCGGATTGGTCACGCTCAAATCGCGTTCGCCCTCTCCTCAGGCCGAGGCGCTGATGAAAATCGTTCGGCATCGCGCCGCCGTCAGCTGAGCGCGGCGCCGCGCGTTTCGATGCGCCTCAACAACAGACGCGGCGCGCGAAGGCCGACACTGTTCCGTATTCCGCATAAGTCTATTCGATCATTGTCTTTGCTCGTTCTCTAGCCCGCCGACATAGTAGACGCCAAGGTCTGGGCCGCACGGGCGGGAAGAATGCTCGCATCAATCGGATTGGCGGCCGTGCTCGCACTGTTCGGCCTGATCGCCGCGCCGTCCATGGCGCGTCCGAACGCGCGCGGAGGCTGCGTACCCGGATCGCGTCGGGAGCCTGGGAAGACAGGGTGCGGCCCCTCTTCAGTGGGCCGGCGCCGCAAATGAAATCAGAAGGAAAGAGCTCATGACTTCGCATCGCATCGGCGTGATCGGCCTGGGTCAACGGAGCGCCCGGATCCTGGTGGCCATGAAGGAGATCGGCTGGACCTTTGAGGTGGCCGGCTTTGTGGACAGCGCGCCGGCCGGCGCGCCTGTGCTGGAGGCCGCGGGTATTGCGGCGGAAAAAGCTTTCCCCTCCGTCGAGGCGCTGCTGAGCGCGGGTCCATTCGACCTGGTGATCGTCGGCTCGCCCAACCACCTCCATCTGGATCACCTGAAGCTGACGATGGCGGCTGGTTTTCCCACGCTCTGCGAGAAGCCGATCGTGCGCACGGAGGCCGAGACCCTGGAACTCGCCCAATTGCTCGCTGCTCGCCCCGAAGGGTCCGCTCCGCTCTTTGTCGGCCTGGTGCTGCGTTCGGCCCCGATCGTGCGGGCGATCGCCGAGCGCGTGGATTCCGGCGCGCTGGGTAAGCTCGTCTCGATCGATGCGACGGAACACTTGTCGCCCGAACACGGCGCCTACATCGCCCGCAACTGGCGCCGCCGCGCCATGTGGGGCGGCTCCTACCTGCTGGACAAGACCTGCCACGATTTCGATATGTTCAACCGGCTTGTGGGCGCGCGCGCCACGAGGGTCGCGAGCATGGGCGGGCGGGCCATCTTCTCGTCGGACGGGCCGACAGCCACCCCCACCTACGACGACGGCGCGCCGGCCTACCGGTTGGCCGAGCCCGGTTGGGAGGGCGCCGACACCCCATTCCAGGCCGACATGGACCTCGCCGATCATCAGACCGCGCTTGTGGAGTACGCCAACGGGGTCCGGCTTTCCTTCCACTCCAACAGTCACGCGGCGATCACGGAACGACGTTGGAACCTCATCGGCACGGAAGGCGTGCTGACGGCGGACCTTGCGAAAAATCAGCTGCGTTTTCGACGCGCCTTCAGCCGAGGCGATGCGGAGGACGTCGATTTCGGAGGTTTATCGGCTGAGTCCCACAACGGCGCCGACCACGCGATGGCCCGCGATCTGCTGGCCGCGCTTCAGGGCGAAAGTGCTTTTCGAGTCACGCCGTGGGACAGCATGGAAGCCGGCCTGACCGTGATGGCCATCGACCGGGCCATGGCGCTCGGCGAGATGGTCGATTGTCGGCCGATGTGGGCCGAATACGACGCGGCGCGAGCGCCACAGCCTGTCCGTCCGTGACCCCCGGTTGCCTGGAGGTCGGATGTTCCGAGCCTTGGTCAATGAGCGAACCTCACAACAAGAGCATGGATCGGCGCCTGCTGCTCGGCATTGACGCTGGCGGCACCCGTTGCCGGGCGCGCCTGGCTGACTCCCTGGGTCGGGTGTTGGGCGAGGGCCAAGGGCCGGCGGCCAACGTCTTGAGCGATCCGGCCGGCGCCTGGTTGTCGATCCAGCAGTCCATCCTCGCGGCGTTTCGAGCCGCCGACTTGGCGGCGTCGCCGTTTGGCGACATCGCCGCCGGAATGGGACTTGCCGGCTTGGATCCGACCAGGCCCGAGGCGCCCGCGAACTGGCCGTTGTCGTGTTTTCGGGCCTGCCGGGTCGAGACGGACGCCTTCATCGCCCAGCAGGGCGCCTTCGCCGGCGGTGACGGTGCGATCCTGATCGTGGGCACCGGCTCGGTTGGTCTACTGGTGCGAGGCGGTGAGCGCACCTCCGTGGGCGGGTATGGCGCGGCCGTGGGGGACGAAGGGAGCGGCGCCTGGATCGGCCGCGAGGCTGTCCGTCGGGCGCTCTGGGCCTTCGATGGGCGCCTGCCACGCTCGCTCCTCACCGCGCGCATCCTCGATGCGATCGGGGAACCGCCGGCGGCCCAGGCCTGGGCCAACGCGGCGCGGCCGGCGGACTATGGCGCGCTGACGCCGATCGTCTTCACGGCCGCCGACGCGGGTGACAGCCAGGCCGCCGAGATCATCGAAGAAGCCGCGGGCCACCTTAGCCAAATCCTTGTCCGTCTCGCCGACGCCGGCGCGCGCCAGGTCTGCCTGATGGGCGGCCTTGCCACCGTCTTGAGACCCTGGCTGAAGACCGACGCGATTGAGATTGTCGAGCCACGCGGAACGGCGCTCGATGGCGCGCTGCTGCTCGCTCGCGATTTGGCGCGGGCGCACGATGCGCCCTAGATCAAGGTCGGCTCGCTATCAGATCGTTGAAAAACAACAACGATCGCTCGACGGAGCTGGACCAGTAGATCCAGTCATGGCCTCCGGGGCGAACCTCGAAGCGGTGCGCGACGCCGAGCGCTTCGAGCTCGGCATGCAGCCGGCGGTTCGCCGGCAGCAGCGGGTCGTCGAGGCCGCAATCGAAGCGGATCGGCGCCGGCCGCGAGGTAAGCGTCAGCGCGGCCAGGACGCTTCGATCCTCTGGCGCGGAGCTCCAGCCGCCGCGGGGCTCGGCGATAGCCAGATCGAACTGGTCGTCCGTCGTGATGGCGGAGTGGGCCGAGGCGCCGGCGAACCGATCGGGAAACTTGCCCACCAGCCGCAGCGCCGCATAGCCGCCCATGCTGAGCCCGCAAAGGAAGATCGGCGACCTTGCGCCACAAGCCGGACTGACCGTCATCGCCAGTTGCGGGACCTCCTCGACGATCCAACGCTCGAAGTCCTGAGCGCCATGCCGGACGAAGCCGGAGCCGTCTCCCCAGAGACCATCGGACGGCATGACCAGGATCATGGGCGCGATCTGGCCGGCGTCGATAAGCGCCTCAAGACGCTGGTGCGCACCGCCTTTGAACGTCCATGCCCAGTGAGAGCCACGGGCGCCGTGCAGCAGGATCACGATCGGGGCGTCGCCTCCGGCGCGGGCGGCGGCCGGCGCATAGAGGGTGACGTCGGCGCGTTGGCCGAGCGCTGTGCTCTTGACGGTTACGAAGGTGAACCCCGGCGGAGTCAGCCTCGGGTCCGAAACCTCAATATATCTGAATCCGTCTCTTTCCATCTTCATGAAGCCAAGATCCTAGCGCCCTCACCCAGCGTAGAGCACCGGATTGAGCGCGCTGGCGGCCGGGTCTCCAATCTCCACGCCAGGACACCAGGTCCTTGCGTCGAGTTCCTGAAACTCGTTGGCCGGGCGCGCCAGCCGCATCTCCGCGTCCATGTAGATTACAGTCATGACCGACCGGGGCGCGGCAGACCGGTTGGCGAGGGCCCTATGAAAGGTCCATCCCAGATGGAAGCTGACGTCGCCGGCGGCGAAGGGCTCCACGACGAAGGGGTAGCCCTGCGCCTCGAGGTGAGCCCGGATTTCGCGCTCGCTTTCGTCGGAGATCCGCAGGTCGCGCCCGAAATCGCAGCGATGGCTTCCCGCATAGAAGCCGAGCGGGCCCATCTCTTCCGTGACGTCCTGCAGCGGTATCCACGCGGTGACGACCCGGTCGCTGGCGAGGGGCCAATAGAATTGGTCGGCATGGGCCGGCGTGATGCCGCCGCCGGGCTCCTTGTACAGCGACTGGTCGTGGAAAAGGCGCACCGCCGACGTTCCAAGCAGCTCCGCCGCCATCCTGGCGAGCCGCTTGCCGAAGACGAATTGCCGGACAAGTTCGCTCTGGCGCCACAGGTTGGTGACCTGCAGGAAGGCTTGGGCATAGGTCCCTCGCTCGGCCAGCGGCCGCGTTTCGTGGGTCAGCTGCAGCGTGAGCCGGCTAATCTCGGCGCCATACAAAGCCAGGGTTTCCGGCGACAGGACTTGTCCGAGCCGTACGAATCCTTGCTCGCGGAACGCCGCCAGGCTCCGCTCGCCCAACGCACAGGCGGTGTCGAGCTCCCGTGGCGCCGCATCGCCCGTCTGCACCATCATCAGCCTTGCCCGTGTTTCTGGGCGGTCCGCGCCGACCGCACGGGAAGCCTAGCGGCGCCACGAACGGGCGATAGTCTCCGCCAGTGTCGCCAGCCTGCGAAAAACTATAGTCCGCATGACCTCGGCGCGTCGGGGCGAGTCACGGCGCCAAACCTTGTGTCACTGTCGCGCCATGCCCCTGGGAGCTGAAAGTCACTACGCGCCGATCTGCGAGCCCGTTACGCTCGCGCCTGGCGAGTTCGTCCGTGTAAGGCGCATTTCGTGGCCAGCCCAGAGCCGCGGCGCGGATCGTTTCCCGCACTTTCATGACGTCGCCGAGATCGTGGTGTTCGATCAGGTGGAGGGCGAGTTCCACTGCGGGGACTTGCATGCGCCGATCAACGACCACTCGATCGTATATGCGCCGCCCATGGCCCCTCATGACTTCGTCCTGAACGCCGGAGCCAAGGCCTGGACGCTGGTCCAGTTTGACGTGATCGCGCTGCGGGCCGCCAGCAAGGGGCTGAGCCTGACGTGGCCAAAGCGCCCGGTGTCGGCCCCCTACCCTAGCGAAACCGCGGCGCGCCTCAGGATGCTCGCCGACTGGCTGCTCGACATGGTCCGGCAGGGCGCGGGCGACGGTGAAAAAGCGGCGGTCGCCAGCCTGATGCTCAGCCTCCTCGGCAGAACCGCACCGCCGGATACCGACGCGGACCGTAAGAACCCGCCACCGCCGGGGCACAGGGTCCAGAGCGCGCTTCAACGCCTGCACGAGCGGCCCGGCGAGCCGCTGCCGGTCGAAACCGCCGCTTCGCTCTGCGGCCTTTCGCCGGCCTATTTCTCGCGGTTGTTCCGGCGCTGCCACGGCATGCCGTTTCGCGATTATGTCCGCGTCCACCGGCTTCAGCTCGCCGCCCAACGGCTCGCGGATGATCGCGAGACCCTGTCGCAAATATCCTACGCGCTCGGGTTCGCCAGTCCGTCTCACTTCTCCGCCTGCTTCCGCCAGCGCTTTGGCGTGACGCCTGGCGCCTACCGTACCGGGGCGAGGCGCCTGACCAGCTCGGGCCATGATGTCGCCAAGCCTGCATTCGAGACCAGACCAGGGATCCCATATGACTGATCAGGCTGAAACCGGGCGCGGCCTAGGGCCGTCCGTCGCAAACACGTTGAGCCAGTCTCTCGGGTCCGGGCTCGACCCCGCGCTGGAGGTAATGGAAGACGCGGTGGCGGTCAGCGCGCGCAAGGACAGTGCGAAGCTTGATCTCGGCGCGGCGTCCTGGGCGCTCTATGGGGGCGCCCGCGACCCCTATGTGATCCTGGTCGTCATCTACGTCTTCTATCCCTATTTCGCGACCACCGTGGTCGGCGACCCGGTGAAGGGACAGGCCCTGGTGGCGAACATCGCCATGATCTGTGGATTGTGCGTGGCCTTCACCGCCCCTCTTCTGGGCGCTTCGATCGACAAGATCGGACGGCGCAAGCCGCTTCTGCTGCTGATGACGGCCTTGATGACGCCTCTGCTGTTCAGCCTCTGGTGGGCCAAGCCAGGGCCGGGCGGGCTCGGCATCGGCCTATGCTCGGTCGTCCTCGGTTTGCAGGGTCTGGCGTTCGCCTATTCAGAGCTTCTGCATAACGCGATGCTGGCCCGGGCGGCGACGCCCAGACAGACGCCGTTCGCGTCGGGACTCGCCCTGTCGCTCGGCAACTTCTCCTCCGTCTTGTTGCTGGTATTCGTGCTTTGGGCCTTCGCCCTGCCGGGAAAGGTGGATTGGGCCTTCATTCCCAAGCAGCCGCTGTTCGGGCTTGATCCGCTGAAGCATGAGACCGACCGGATTGTCGGTCCGATGGCGGCGGTCTGCCTGGCCGCCCTAGCCATTCCCATCCTCCTCTTCACCCCCGACGCGCCGGCGAGCGGGATCGGCCTCTTCAAGGCGCTGAGCCAGGGGTTCGAGGGCCTGAAAGCCACCTTGCGCACCCTCAAGAGCCACAGGCCGGCGGCGATTTTTCTGGGATCTCGGATGCTCTACACGGACGGCATGACCGCCATCCTGGTCTTCATGGGAGTCTATGCCGCAGGCGTGATGCACTGGCACACCCTTGAGCTGCTGGCGTTCGGCATCCTCCTGTCGATCTTCGCCGTGGCGGGCGGCCAGGTGGGCGCCGCCCTCGACGCCGCCGTCGGTCCCAAACGGTCCATCCAGATAGAAGTTCTCGGCGCGGCGGTCTGCCTGCTGGCTCAGCTCGGCATGGGGCCGAACCAGATCTTCTACCTGCCCTATGACACCGCGGCCCACGCCGTTCTCTGGCACGGCCCCCTGTTCCGGACCCTGCCTGAGGCGGTCTATCTGATGATCGGTTGCGGCAACGCGGTGTTTATCACAGCGCAGCTAGCCTCTAGCCGGACCTTCCTGACCCGGCTGGCGCCGCCGGGGCAGTCCGCATCCTTCTTCGGCCTCTATGCCCTGTCGGGCACGGTGACGGTGTGGCTGGGCTCGGCGCTGGTCCGCATCTTCACGGGCCTGTTCAAGAGTCAGCAGGCGGGTTTCGCCCCCATCGCCATGCTGCTGCTCCTGGGTTTCATCGGCATGCTGTTCGTCAAGCACGACGGCAAGGAAGGCACGATCTAGAGGCAGGTGTAGCCGGTCATGAGAGGCCGTAGCGGCCTCAGGGCCGCCAGACATGCGCCTGGAACATCGGCTCAAGCGGCGGCTCGGCGATGTTGAGTGTGTAGTTGGTGATCGTGGAGGCGGCGCTTACGGCGAGCGCCTCCAACACCTGCTCAGCCTTGAAGCCTGCCGAAAGGAAGGCGGCGACGGCCTCGTCGCCCACGTGGCCGCGGGTCTCGATGAGGCGCCGAGCGTAGACGGAGAGGGCCGCGTGACGCGGATCCCGCGGCGCCCGGCGTTCACGAATCGCGTCCACGTCGGCGGAATCGAGGCCCGCCTTCAGGGCGAGATAGCTGTGAAAGGCCACCGCCCAGGCGCAGCTGTTGGTGACCGCATTGGTTAGCAACAAAATCTGGATTTCGGCTTCGGTGAAGGTCCCGCCGTGAACCCCTGCAAACAGGGGAACAAAGATATTGGCCAGAACCGGCGAATTGGCGATCACACCGGCGACGTTCGGCACCATGCCGAAAGCCTGCTGCAAGGCCTCAAGGGCCGGCTTGGCCCCTTCAGGCGCCGAGTTGATCGAATGGACTGAAAAGATGGACATCTGCCAGCTCCTGGGTTGGGGTTGTTCTCGACATCACCAGTCTAGGCGGGCAGGATTTGGCGATGTCGCCAAAGCCCCCTCAAATCCCGCCAAACCTGCCGCGACGGGTCGAAGTGCTGGTCTTTCCGGAGGTTCAGCTGCTCGACGTGGCAGGGCCGACTCAGGTTTTCACCGCCGCCAACGACCAGACCGACAAGGGGGCCGCGCCGGCGCCTTACACGATCCGCGTGGTCGCCCCTGACGGCGCCCAGATCCGCGCCACATCGGGACTGACGTTCGCCACCGAGTCACTGCCGGATCCCACGGAACCGCTCGACACCCTGATCGTAGCTGGCGGACAGGGCGTCATGCGGGCCGCCAAGGACCCTCGATTGGTCGATTGGCTCAGGGCGCGCGCCGGCGCGGCTCGGCGTACGGCCTCGGTCTGCACCGGCGCCTTCCTGCTCGCCGAGGCGGGCCCGCTCGACCGTCGCCGCGCCGTGACGCACTGGGAGTATTGCGGCCTGCTTCGTCACCACTACCCCGCCGTGATGGTCGATCCAGATCCGATCTTCGTCCATGACGGTCCGGTGTGGAGTTCAGCCGGGGTGACAGCGGGCATCGACCTGTCGCTGGCCCTGGTGGAAGAGGATCTCGGGCGCGCGATCGCGCTCGGCGTCGCGCGCCATCTGGTGGTGTTCCTCAAGCGACCCGGCGGCCAGGCGCAGTTCAGCGCGGCGCTTTCGCTGCAATCGGCCGACGATCGCTTCGCCGACCTGCACGGCTGGCTCACTGAACATCTCGCAGAGGACCTCTCCCTCTCAAGCCTGGCGGCGCTGGCGGGCATGAGCGAGCGGACCTTCCTGCGCCGCTATCACGAAGCGACCGGCCTCACGCCGGCGCGCGCGATCGAGCGGC
>Ga0302314_10015669_pt1 | contig 12868 bp, 17 predicted proteins | sample III_Palsa_N2_3_FD_200533 | JGI IMG/M metagenome (GOLD analysis project Ga0302314, IMG submission 200533) | Peat permafrost microbial communities from Stordalen Mire near Abisko, Sweden - III_Palsa_N2_3 | ecosystem: Environmental > Terrestrial > Soil > Palsa > Peat permafrost | place: Sweden...
CCGCCTCATACGTAGAGGGCCCCGGTGCCATAGCACCGGGGCCCAAGGTTGACGGGTAACACCATCTACATGTGCCGACCGGGGGGGAGAGTCGGCTTTTCGTGAACCGCGCTACCAGCACGAGGGCCGGGGCGCGATGATCGCAACTGCGTGACCGGAGACCACCTTTCGCACGGGGGACTGCGGAAACCGTCCGGCGCGAAACAAGCCGAAACGGGCGATCCGACGATGTTTCCCTTCCCTTCTCCTCGACTACCACTTGCCTATCTGCGTGCTGCCACTACCAGCCACCACCGGAACCCTCTTCAACCACTCGGTCCCGGCGCGTCAGACTGTCCTGCACCAGCCGCTAGAGCCGTGTCGTTGAGCCGGCCCTGACGCCTGGATTCTGCTAGCCATCTGCACGGGCAGTTCGTTCTCTGCCACGTCCGCGAGACTTGCTTCTCTCTCGACGTCCAGAACACTACCCACTTCGTCGCCGAAAATCTACCCCGGGCATGAAAGATTTCCTCCACGGGCGGATGGACCACCCGTTCGGCCGATCCTCGGATACCGCCGCGCCGTGTACCGCAGCCGCCGGTTCGCCTCCTTGTTCACCGCTGGCTTGGCGCGCCTACCAGAGCCCCTTGGCGACGAGGCCCCCCGGGGGGTCTTCGAGGTCGCGCCAGACCTCCTTGTGCCGGGCGAGGGGGTCGATGCCGGCGGTGGTACGCGTGGGCACGAACCCGCCGTAGTGCGGGGCAATGCAGCCGAGGTTCTGGTCGACCAGTATGTCCATGGAGGCGAAGCGCAGGGCCAGACGGGTAAGCAGGGCTCTGGCCGCCTCGCGGACCTTGGCGGGTACTTCGAGGTTCTCCTAGGTCAGAGCGGGATAGTCGGAGCGCCAGTCGGTGCGCGCGGCCTCCGAGTGGGGGTGGATCGCGGCGGCGCGCATCTGCCCGTCGATGGCGACCTGGCGTTCCGCAACGTCGCGCACCACCGCGAGGCGGAAGGAACGTCATTTAGCCTGCGCACGCGTGTCGGGGCAGGGGTCTGCTCGGCACGGGCGGGGTTTTCGCGTCAGTGCCCGTCGGACGCTCGTGCGCGTCGTGGCTCGGCGGCCGGGTCCGCGTCCGATTGCGGCGCGGCGGTCGCACGGCCGTGGCCCTCGGGCACGTCGTTGCCGGCATCCGGCTGCGCGGGCGGAGCCTGATCATCGCCCGGCGCGGCGGCGCCCGCGATCTCGTCGAGCCGGCCGGCCAACTGCTCGCGGTCGCGGTGCAGCCCGCGCGCCGCGCGCTTGAGCTGGATGATGCGCCCGGCCCCGGGCACCACGACCAGCAGCACGCCGAGGGCGGCGGCCATCAGCAGCGCCACGCCGAGCGGCGCCGTCCAGTGCGCGCCGAACAGGTGCACCTCGACCCGCTGGCCGTTTTGCAGGATGAACACCAGCAGCAGCGCCCCGTGGTCTACCCCTACCCCGTTCGACGCGTCGTGACCGCCGCGCGCCCCGGCTACTAGTTGTGGCAGGATCACCACTTCGCCTGCGGCTGACCTGACGAATTTCCGGAGTGATCTGTATTAGATGAGTACTCGATGGGGCCAGGGAGTTCGGCCGTCGTCCTGGGCCGTTTCGCGGATTCAGGTGCGTCAGGTGTTGTTGCGCAGTTCGGCGTTGAGGCGCTGGGCTTCTTCGAGTTGGTCTTCCCAGATGATGATGCGGCATGCCGCATCCAGGGCGGTGCCTGCGTTCACGAGTTCCCGGGCGCGGGCGGCCAGGCGCAACTGGTAGCGCGAGTAGCGGCGGTGCCCGCCGGCGAGCGCTGCGGGGTGATCAGCTTCGCCTCGTCCAGGGCGCGCAGGAAGCTCGGGGTGACCCCGATGATTTCTGCGGCCCGGCCCATGGTGTAGGCGGGGTAGTCCTCGTCGTCGAACTTGTCGGCGGCGCTGGGCTGGTCGGTTTCCAATCACACCTCGCACGGTTAGAGGGCCCCGGTGCCGTAGCACCGGGGCCCAGGTGATGGGGTTAGCACCATCTACTTGCTACCGACCGGGGGGAGAGTCGGTAGGTCGTTACCCGCGTGAACCGCCTGACGAGGCTGGGGCACGGGGATCGCATAATCGTGACCGGAGACCACCTTTCTTACGATGGGACTGCGGCAACACCCGGAACTTCCATCGCCGGGGCGATCAGACGGTGAATCCCTTCCCTTCTCCTCGAACTACCTTTCACCTGCACTTACCTTTAACTGCCAGCCCCTGTCGGAACCCTGCGTACTGACCGGTCCCGGCACGTCGGGCTGTTCCTGCCACCCGGGTCCGCGTGGGGCCGGGGCCTTGCGCATCTGTACGGGCAGTTCGTCCTCTGCCGCGTCCATCAGACTTCCTTCTGTCTCGACACCGAGAACCATACCCAGCCTGGTGTCAGAAATCTACTCTGAGCGAGGAAGATTTTCTGCTGCCGAGTCTAGAGGCACCCGGACGGCCGAACGCGCGCTCGTCCTCGCCGCTGGACCGGCGCCTGGCCGAAGGGGCGGGCGGTGGCGCGCATAGGGATGAAACCGGGTACGAGCGCGGATCCGCCCGCCTCCGGCCGTGGGGGACGGGGAGGCGGGCGAATCGGTGGGAGATGGCTTCGCGGGTCAGGCGGAGATTTCCTTGTGGTCGCCGGTCGCGGCGATCTCGATCTTGCGGGGCTTGGCCTTCTCGGCGATCGGGATGCGCAGGGTGAGCACGCCGGCGTCGTAGCCGGCGTCGATGTGCTCGGTGTCGAGAGTGTCGCCGAGGAACAGCTGTCGGGAGTACACGCCCAGGGGGCGCTCGTTGATCTGCATCTCGAACGTCTGGCCGGTGTGCACGGGGCGGCGTTCGGCCTTGACGGTGAGCACGTTGCGCTCGACGTTCAATTCGATCGCGTCCGGGGTGATGCCGGGCAGGTCGAAGCAGACGACGAAGGTCTCCCCGTCGCGGTAGGCGTCCATCGGCATGGGGGTCGGACGCGACCAGGTTCCCGCGGTGTTGCCGAGCAGTTGGCCGGTGAGCCGGTCCAGCTCGCGGAAGGGGTCGGTGCGCATCAACATCGAGGGTCCTCCTTCTGGGAGTGGGAGCGGGTCGGACCCGGGGTTCTTCGGGCCCGACTGCCTACGCCAACCTTTTTAGCAAGTCGTCGTCAGGATGACAAGTGCCTATGTCGGCGAAAGGGTGACGGGGAGGCCGTGGCCCTCTGAACGGCGTGTTCGTCCTGCATTTTCACGGCCGCGCGGTGGTGCGAGCGGGTTTCTAGCAGTGTGCGGCCCGGCACATGGCGAGCACGAGGCTGGTCTGGGGGCCGGTCAGGTACGCGCCGAGTCGGCCCGTGGGCGCCTGGGCGTCTGCGCACAGGGCGGCGGCGATGGAGATCAGGACGCGCTGGCTCTGGCTCCAGCCGGGTTCGGCGAGCACGTCGTCCCACTTGACGCTGCCGTCGGCGCGGATGTGGCGGGTGAAACGGTCGCGTTTGTGGTGATCTGCGGGGCGCCGGCGTTGAAGGCCTCGAACACGGGCGGGCGCGGCGCCCGCGTCGGGGCGCCGGCGGCGGATAGGGCCTGGGACGTCATGGCTGTGCGGCTCTCGCGGGTTCGCGGTCAGGTGCGCCGGTGCGCTCGGGTGTCGGCGCGGACCGTCTCGGCGTCGTCGGTGAGCATGTCGATCCGCGCGGCGAGAGCCGGGTGGTGCGCGTCCAGGTGCCGGCGAGTGTCTATCAGGGGCTGGAGCAGGTCCGCGGCGTCCGCGCCGCCGAGCGCGACGTGCAGGGCGGCCATCGCTCCGTCCGCGGCCTTTGGCAGGCCGGTCAGGCCGCCGATCTGCGCCGCGAGGACACGCAGGTCGGCCGAGCGGTCCCGGGCCCAGGCGTTGACCGCGCGTGCCTGGGCGCGGCGGCCGCGTTCGGCGGCCACCCGCTGATCGCCGGTCGAGTCCTGGTCGCCGCTCGGGCGCAGGCGCAGGGCCCGGCGTTCGGCCGCCTGCCGGCTGGCGACCCCGAGCGCGGGGGCCAGCTGCGCCCAGCTCGCGCCGTTCGCGCGCGCGGCGTCGATCAGCTCCGGCTCCCATCCCGCCAACTGCTCGCGCAGCTGCCGCAGCAGTGCGAGCGCGACGAGGAACTGGACGGAGTCGGGTTGGCCGGGCGTGGCGGTGCGGGCGGTCTCGAGGGCGGCCTCGATCTGCTCCACGCCCGCGGCGGCTTCCGGCGCGCCGTCCCTGTCGGCGGGCGCCGCCACTCCGGGCCCGTGATCTGCCGATCGCACCATCGTCGTCACCCTTTCGTCGACGCGTCTGCTTGTCATCGCTTAGACGACATGCTACAACAAGCGTCGAGACCGGCCCATCCCTCTGAGTCTGTGGGAGGAACCCGATGCCGCCGCGCACCCGGACTCTGCGCGCCACACTGCGCCGGCCCTTGCACACCGACGGGCACGGCGCGCACTGCGTGCTGCAGGTGTGCGGCGAACTCGACTTCCTCACCGCAGACCAGGTGCGTGCCCGCATCCAGACCCTCGCCGAGCGCCACCGAAAGGTCACGGTGGACCTGACCGGCGCCACCGTCTACGACCAAGCCGCGCTCAACGCCCTCGCCGAGGCCCGTGTCCGCGCGCACCGCACCGGATTCCGCCTGGAATTCGCCCACGCTGCCGCGGCATTGGCGGCCGGTACCGCTGCGCCCGGCAAGCCGCGGCGTCTCGGGCGCGCACGGGCCGGACGCACCCAAACGCAGCCGACGACCATCACGTGACAGGAGGAGCACCCGTGCACAACGCGCTCGAGATCACCCACCAGCAGGAGCCGGACGGGCTCCGCGTTCTCACCGTGCGCGGCGAAGTCGACATAAACACCGCCCCGCTCCTGCGCGCCGCCCTGACCCGGCACTCGGCCCGCGGCGCCCTGGTGCTGGATGTCACCGGCGCCGTGCTGATCGACGCGGCCGGCCTGCGCGTGCTCACGGCCGCGCAGCGCCAGGCCGCCGAACTCGGCAAGCCCCCGATCACCCTGCGTGGGGTCCGTCCGCTGCTGGCCAAAACCCTCCACCTCGCAGGACTCGACCACCTCTTTCCGCGTGAGCCCGCCCCCGCCCCCGTCTTGAACCGGCGCGTGGCGCCGCATGCGGCCGGCCACGGGGCTCAGGAGGCTCTCGCCGCAGCCTAGCGGCGCCCGCACCGGGCCCACTCAGATCGGCCACCGTGTGCGGCTCGGGTGGGCCATGGGTGTGTGCGACGGCGCACGGCCGACAGCGGCGCTGGCAACGCCTGCGCGCGCGGTAGCCGTGGGCCCACGCAGCCGAGGTAAGCGGCGAGGTCAGGCATGAACCCGGCCCAGGACAGTTCACATCTAAGGTGGCGAAGGAGCAGCGGTGACACCCGAAGAGAAAATCGTTGAGTACGCGCGGGCGATGTCGCGACGTGCACGGCATCCCGGCAGCGACAACTGGGCCTACGGCTCTGTCCATGACGTCGTCTTGGCTCACGGCCGCGTCTTCGAGCCCGCGGCCCTACCCGACAACGTCTATCCGGCTCTTCCCGGACACGGCTCCAAGGCCGCCGCGATCCTCGCGGACCAGCTCGCCGCGGTCTACGTCGAAGGCCTCGCGCTGCTGCCGGACGACCGCACGGTGATCGAACACGCCTGGTGCGCCACCTTCACCGGCCACGTCATCGACCCGAACCTCGCCGGGGAAAGCGCCGCCGCCTACCTCGGTCTCGCGTTCACCATGAAATTCCGCCGCGACACCCTCGCCCGGGCCGCAGGCACACGCCCGATCCTCCTGAGCGGCCAAGACGGCCGGTGCCACAACCTCGACCTGCTCGAACACGGCCTTCCCGCACAGGCCGTGCTCGAAATCGGCAAACCGCTCCCCAAGCTCGAGGCACCGGGCATGCACACGCCGCGGGATCCGTTCTCGACCGCCACCGCGCACGCGCAGAGAAACGGCCGGCTGGCCACGGCCGCCTGACCCGCCGCCCGGGGCGACCGGAGTTGCCCGCCGCCTCATGCCTGGGGACGGCCGAACAGCAGGTCGTAGCCGGGCGGGAGTTGGAGCAGGACCTCGCGAATCAACTCCTGCCCGGCCGCGTCCGCCACCACACTCAGTACCGCGCCCACATCCCAGGTCGCGGTCTTCTCACTCGCGCCCTCGATCCACGCCGCCACCGCGCGCACGAACCGCTCGGGATCGAGCGGCTCGTGCGCCTGCAACGGATTGAGCAGGATCAGGGCGAGCTGCTCAGGCAGGCACGCGGCCAACTCTGCACGTACCCGCCCTACCAGGTGCGCCCCGAGCAGGGCGAGCACGACCCTTGCTGCGCGTTCGGCCTCGTCCACCGACGCGTAGTGGCCGCGGTCTTGAATCTGGGCGCAAAACGCCTCCCACCTCACCGCCATCAGCACGCTCCTTTCCCACCGTTGCCCCCAGAGTTGGTCACACCCGCGCGAAGCCCGCGGTTCGTGCTGCTGGAGCACGGACGGCGGGCACGCGGGTCAGCCGGCCAGTTCCCGGCGCTCGTCCTTGCCGGAGATCGCGATCTTGCCTTGACCGTGAGCACGCTGCGCTCGACATCCAACTCGATCGCCTCCGGCGCGACGCCCGGCAGATCGAAGTGGACGATGAACTGGTCCTCCTCGCGGTAGGCGTCCATCGGCATGGAGTTGGGATCCGAGAAGCTCCCGTCGGACGCGGTGCCGAACAACCGTCCGGCGAGCCGATCCAACTCGAACAGCGGGTCGGTGCGCATCAACATGACGATCACCTCCAGGTTGCAGACAGTGCCAACGCCCCCACCCCATCGTTCTAACATGTCGTCTAAGCAGTGACAAGGTCAGATGTCGGCGAAACGGTGACGCCGAGCCTCACCTCCTCCGCCGACGAAGACGGCCGGTAATCACCTGAAATATGACTCATGCGATTTTTCGGTCGCATTCTCTAGGTATGAGGTCTTCCACGAGCCAGGGCAGGTGGACTTTGCTCACCGGGCACGGGCACGTGCTGGTGGGGATCGCGCGGCATCCCGGGTCGAGGGTGCGGGAGATCAGCCAGAAAGCCGGACTGACCGAGCGCACGACGGCGGCGATCATCGCTGACCTCGAGCAGGCCGGCTATCTCAGTCGTACGCGGATCGGCCGGCGTACGCGCTACGAGGTCCACCTCGATGCCCCGTTCCGGCACAAGGGTCAAGAAGGACACCGGGTCGGGCCGTTCCTGTGGCTGTTGGCCACCGAGCCGATCCACCCGGCTACGCGCGAGCGGGGCGACGCTCAGGCGCGATCGTCGGACGTGCCGGCGCCGACGGCCGGCCCCCGCCGGGTGCACAAGCAGAAGGGGAGCCCACCATGACCGCACTCGCTCCGCTTGAACTGCAGGTGTGCCACGGCAAGTCGCACGTGACCGTGATCACCGCGCGCGGGGAGATAGACCTGTCCTCCAGCGCGCCTGCACGAGGTGCTGCTCGCAGCCGTTGAGCAGGGCACCACCCGTGCTCGACCTCGCCGGGGTGGGGTTCTGCGACTCCAGTGGGCTTCATGCACTGGTCGAGGCCGAACACGCCGCCCGCGCCCACGGCGCCGCCTTCCGCCTGGCCGCGGTCTCGTGAGCCGTCACGCTCGTCCTCGGACTGGCCGGCGCCGGCGAAGTGTTCGAGCAGTTCGCGGACGTCAAGACCGCGCTCAAGGACTAGAGACCGCCGTCACTCGTTGACGTCTCGCGATTCCAAGCCCGGCCGTGTCGCGCCGCAGACCACGGACAGCTTGCCTCCGCTGAGCAGACCGCGGCGGTGCGATCGCCGCTGCGCGCCGCCGCGCAGCTCCGGAACCTCGACCAATCGGCACCTTAAGAATCCGGCGCGGCCGGTCAGAAATATGGAGATGCAGCGACCTCCGCGCACGCGGCAGCGCGGTCGGGATATGCCGCCAGCCGGCCTGTCAGGGCGCTTGCGACCTCTCCGGACCCGGCCACAGCGAATCGGGCGGACTCGGCGTGAGCTTGCCGGGCCGCCAACTCCACGGCACGGATGCCGTCCCCGTCGATGACCTCGATTCCGGTGAGATCGAGAACCAGTGGTTGGCCGGGAGTCAGAGTCAGTGCCACGGCGCGCAGCAGCGCCGCTGCCTCAGCCCCGACGAGCCTGCCGTGAGCGCACACCACCGGCACTCCAGACGCTGAGGTGATCTCGATCTGCATGAGCCTATGGTCCCAGCCGCGGATGCCTGGTCTTCAGAGGCTTTCGACGAGATCCTGCGGCCTTGCTCATGCGGGTCGACCTCGTGCCACTCCAGCGGCCGAGACGCCGGGGCCGTCCTCGCGCACCGGGCTGGAGTGATGGGCAGCGCATCTTGATCCAACGGGCCGCCGGCTTGTGCGTCGGCGGGCTGCCCGGCGTTTCGGCGCGCGGCTGACCGGCAGCCAAACCAGCCTGGCACTCGCGGTGTGCCAGGCTTCGCGCCGATGAACCCCGGCCCGTAGGCGCCTGCCAGAGCCGCGATGACCTCGGCGGATCCGCGGGACGCCACCATGTCACCCCAAAGGTGACGGCATAGGTTGTCATCGGTAAGACGACATGCTAGAAAAGATGGCGAAGGCACGCCGGGCCCACCACGGGCCGGGTCCGGCACCGCTCTGACTCACAAGGAGGCAGTTCGATGTTGATGCGCACCGACCCCTTCCGCGAGCTGGACCGGCTCGCCGGCCAACTGCTCGGCACCGGCGCCACCGGAACCTGGTCCAAGCCCACCCCGATGCCGATGGACGCCTACCGCGACGGGGAGACGTTCGTAGTCTGCTTCGACCTTCCCGGCATCACCCCGGACGCGATCGAGCTGCAGGTCGAACGCAACGTGCTGACCGTCAAGGCCGAGCGGCGCCCGGTGCACACCGGCGAGACGTTCGAGATGCAGGTCAACGAGCGGCCCCTGGGCGTGTTCTCCCGGCAACTGTTCCTCGGCGAGACCCTCGACACCGACCGCATCGACGCCGACTGCAACGCCGGCGTGCTGACTCTGCGTATCCCGATTGCGGAGAAGGCCAAGCCTCGCAAGATCGAGATCAGCGCAGACGGCCACAAGGAGATCGACGCCAACGAGCACAAGGAGATCAACGCCTGACCTACCCCGGCCTCCCGCCGCCGTCCGCGACCCGGCCCCCCTCCCCACGGCCGCAGGCGGCGGCGGGAATACCCCGTAAACCCACCGCGTCACCGAGTCGAAGGAGTAGCGCCGTGTCCGGCGGAAGCGAGACTTTGGAGTTCCAGGCCGAAACCCGGCAGCTGCTGCACCTGGTGGTGCACTCGCTGTACTCGAACAAGGACATCTTCCTGCGCGAGCTGATCTCCAACGCCTCCGACGCTCTGGACAAGCTGCGGCTCGAGTCCGTCAAGGACGCGGACCTCGCCGCGGACACCACCGACCTGCACATCGAGATCCACCCCGACAGCGGCGCCCGGACGCTCACGGTGCGCGACAACGGCATCGGCATGTCCCGCGCCGAGGTCGTCGACCTGATCGGCACGATCGCGAAGTCTGGCACCGCGGATTTGCTGGCGAAGCTCAAGGCGGCCAAGGACGCCGAGGCCTCCCAGTCCCTGATCGGGCAGTTCGGCGTCGGCTTCTACTCGGCGTTCATGGTCGCCGACAAGGTCACCCTCGTCACCCGACGCATCGGTGAGGAGAGCGGGACCCGGTGGGAGTCGGCCGGCGAGAGCACCTACCGGATCGCCGAGACGCCCGACGCGCCGCAGGGCACGTCCGTGACGTTGCATCTCAAGCCGGCCGACGCGGACAACCACCTGTTCGACTACACCGCTGAGTTCAAGATCCGCGAGATCGTCAAGAAGTACTCCGACTTCATCCGCTGGCCGATCCGGTTGATCCAGGCCGCCTCCGGCGACGAGGGCGCCGTCGTCGAGGAACCCAAGACCATCAACTCGATGAAGGCGCTGTGGTCCCGGCCGCCGGGCGAGATCACCGAAGAGGAGTACCGGGAGTTCTACAAGCAGATCGCGCACGACTGGGCCGACCCGCTCGAGACCATCCACCTGCGCTCCGAGGGCACGTTCGCATACGAAGCGCTGGTGTTCCTGCCCTCGCACGCGCCCTTCGACCTCTACACGCGCGACGCCAAGCGCGGGGTGCACCTGTACGTCAACCGCGTGTTCATGATGGACGAGTGCGACGCGCTGATGCCGGGCTACCTGCGGTTCGTCAAGGGCGTCGTCGACGCGCACGACCTGTCCCTGAACGTCTCGCGCGAACTGCTCCAGCACGACCGGCACATCCGCGGAGTGCGCCGCCGCCTGGTCAAGAAAATCCTCGCCACCGCGAAGGACCTGCAGACCAAGGACGCTGAGAAGTACCGCGGCTTCTGGAACGAGTTCGGCCGCGCGTTCAAGGAAGGCCTGCTCGAAGACACGGACAATCGGGAGACCCTGCTGGATCTGCTCCTGCTGGAGTCCACCCACGACGCCACCGAGCCGACCACGCTGCGCCAGTACGTCGAGCGGATGAAGCAGGGCCAGAAGGAAATCTACTACCTCACCGGCTCCTCCCGCGCCGCGATCGAGAACTCCCCGCACATGGAGGCCTTCGCCGCGAAGGGCTACGAGGTGCTCATCCTCGCCGACCCGATCGACGAGGTCTGGGCGGATGAGACCACCGAGTTCGACGGGCGGCCGCTGCGCTCGATCGCCAAGGGCCAGGTCGACCTCGACGCCCCGGACGAGGAAGCGGGCGCTGACGCCGACGCGAAGCCGGAGACCGAGCAGTTCGCCGCGCTGCTGACGTTCCTCACCGACGCCCTCGGCGGACACGTCAAGCAGACCCGCATCTCCGCCAGGTTGACCAGTTCGCCCGCGTGCGTGGTCGGTGACGCGAAGGACCTGACCCCCGCGCTGGAGCGGATGTACCGCGCGATGGGCCAAGCCGTCGCGCATACCAAGCGCATCCTCGAACTCAACCCCACCCACCCCCTCGTGACCGCATTGCGCGACGCCCACGCCCGCGCCGGTGACCAGGCGTCGGACGCAGACACGCAGAGTCTTAAGCAGAGTGCGGAGTTGCTCTACGGCCTGGCCGTGCTCGCTGAAGGCGGCGAGATCGACGATCCCGCCCGCTTCAGTCGGCTGATCGCCGACCGCCTCGTCACCACACTCTAAGGAAACGAAGGCGTTTCTCGTCGCCTAACGCACAGGGCTCCATCGATCCAGGGAGGTGTCAGCCAGCGATGGACTAGGACGAAGACATCGAATACGAATATCAGGGCCAGACCTGGAAACTGTCGCGTCATCTTGCGCGGCTACGGGTCGCCCTCGCCAAAGTCGACGTCGATTGCCGTCGCGATGACGCCGATCCCGACGAACTCGCAGCAGCCCGCGCCAAGCGTCTGGATTTGACGGTTGAAAAAGACCGCCTCGCCCGCCCCTGGTGGGGCAGCTTCGAGAAATACGAACGCTGGCACGCTGACTGGGCACTGCAGGACTACGCCCGCTTGCAAGTCGCACGAGCACCGTGAGCGCGCAGCGTTCGCGGACCCGCCCCGGCCTCACCGGATGACGCCCTTCGGCGCCCACCGGCGTGTCCGGGTGAATCAGATCACTAAGTACTTCCCGTGAAGGAGGCTCGATGACCACCGCGATCAACGGTACGCCCAGACCCATCCACTCGACCCAGCACCCCGCACGCACCACCGCGCAGCGCACGAGCCGGAAACTGCCTGTGCACCGACGTGCCCTGGCCGTCGCCATCACCGCCGCGCTTCTGGCCGGCACGGGCATCGCGATCGGCGCAGCAACCTCCACCGCCACCGTCGCAAACCCGACATCCCCCGGCACTTCCTCCAGGCCGATCGGCATCGGCGTCACCCACCTTCCCAATCCGCTGCTCGGCCCCGCTGGCATCGGACCAGCCCGGTCCGGCTCGAGCATCTGACCACGGGTGAGACTCGTCGGACGGATACGCTGGCAAAGGCCGCGTCGGGTCGTGGCTAGGGAGTGCCGGGCGAGGATGGCAGGCTGCGGTGGACTGCGCTGGCGGGCGTTCGAACAGTAGGTCGCTGTATCTCCATGCGAATCGGTGAGGATGACGAGCGGTGCGGCTTCGGCTGCTCGCAACGTCATCCTCACCGTTGTCTGGAAGGGCGACGGTCAATTCGAGTGAGCGAGAATTCTCTTAGCACGTCGAAGTCCTCGTGCCGTAGGCCGACGCCGGGGTTGACGTCGTGAAGGAGAGCAGGCGCTGACAACGAGGCGGTCGACTACGCGACAGACTTCAAGGGCCGCGAGTGCCCGAACCATCAGTCTGGTCTGCCGGCTGAAGCGGTCGACCAGTTCGGCGGGGGTTTCGTAGACTTCGACTGCGCCTGCGTCCTGGAGTTCTCGGCGGCTGGAGACTCCTTCCGGTGATCTAGGCAAGCTTCCAGATCTAGGCATGACCCGGTTGCCAGTCATGGCCTGCGCGCGGTGGGCAAGCTGGGGTTTATCTGCGCCTGGAATTGGCAACAGCTTGATGGATCCGTTACGTCATCTCGTGTAGAGGTCCGCCACTGCTGCCGGATTGAACCTCTGAGCGCTTAGCGGAACAGCAACCGCGTCGAGGTTCGAATATGCCGGCTGAGCTGCGTCTTTAGTGCTGCTAAAAGCCCCAACTATAGGTGACTGCCCGTCATTTCAGCGGGCATTGGACGGGCGCGGGCATGCCAGAAGCCGTCTCCCAAAGTTGGAAAACGGCCTCTGACCTGCTGCTCAACCGTCGGGGTGGCGGGATTCGAACCCACGACCTCTTCGTCCCGAACGAAGCGCGCTACCAAGCTGCGCTACACCCCGGCTGTGCTTGGCTAGCTTAGCGGAGAGCTGGGCGGAACTGGAAATCGTTTGAGGGC
>Ga0302314_10015671_pt1 | contig 12868 bp, 15 predicted proteins | sample III_Palsa_N2_3_FD_200533 | JGI IMG/M metagenome (GOLD analysis project Ga0302314, IMG submission 200533) | Peat permafrost microbial communities from Stordalen Mire near Abisko, Sweden - III_Palsa_N2_3 | ecosystem: Environmental > Terrestrial > Soil > Palsa > Peat permafrost | place: Sweden...
GAGCGCCTGTTTTTCCTGTCAAGCCCCCAACCCTCGAAACCCCGCGCCAATCAAGGAGAATCGCGTGGCGTAGAAGTTTCCCTCCATCCGCTATACTGGATACAGAGGATAAAGAAAGCCCCGAATCTATTCGGGGCTTTTTCACCTTAAGAATCAGCTAACTCATTTAGAAAGAAGAATTTGCCCGTAACCCATCTGGAATGAATATTTTGCAGACACCTAAAATCGCAGGTCAAAGAAAACAGATAGCTTAACCAGGGTAACCCCCCCAGGGGGGGTACCCCCTACCGGATAGAAAAGCTCTCAGCAGAAGGGGGAAGCGATTAGTGCCGGAAGGCGGACATCTGCAGCATGCATCCCGTGGCCACACCGGCTGCCGAAACCAGGCTCATCAGAATCTGATGGACGATTCCGCGCTGGCGCATCTCCCACGAATTGGTCCAAAGCACCAGGATCATCGCTCCCGCGAGCACGATGCCCGCAAGCCAGACCTGCGCCGCCCCCGCCACGGCAGCCGTCACAAAGCCGCCCGCGGTCGCGCAGACCAGCCATACCAGGTCCTGGACCAGCTTGTATCGCTTTCGGATACGGTATTCCTTTACCGCAAACGCCGGCGCCAGAGAGGTGATCCCGAAGGTCGCCGCCATCAACAGGCCAACCGCAACCAGGTAACCAGGGATCAGAGAACCTGCAATCAGGAAAACAGTCATCATGGCCCACTCCAACCGCCCTTATGGCCACTTCAATTGCATCGCTTGATGGAAAAGGCGGGTTTCGGCAAGTCTATCAGCCTGCATCGACAGAACAGATGTTTTCGCTTCCGTCGCCGCTGCTAAATCCCTACCGGATACGGCTTCTCATGCATCTGCTCCCCAGGATCAGGATCGCCGCTCCGCTCAAACCGTCCCTGCAGCAGGCTCAGCAGCCCCGTATACCAGTAACCGAACACAAACAGCAGCAGAAACGGCACCGTAAAAAAGTTCTCCGTCGTGATCGCATAGTAGACCGTCCACACGAAGTAGCACCCAATCGCGAGCTCGATCCACGGCACAATTCCCAGCCGCTTGCGATAGACCTTCGCCTGACTCTTCTCGCCCTTCTTCTTCACGCTGTACTTCGGCGTCCGCGCAAACGCGCTCTTCACGCCAAACAGAGCCTCCATCACGGCCTTCGCGTTGGTGATCGTCAGCCCGATGCCGCCGAGCGCCATCACAAACGGAATGTAGACGATCGATTTGTACCAGGTCTTCGGATACAGCTCCTTCTGACTCACCAGGTAGAAGGTCGAGACCGACATCGTGCTCGCGATGAACAGCGGAAAGTCGATCAGCAGCATCTGGATATAGCCTTGCCAGCTGCGGATGATCATCGCCGGCATCAGCAGCACGCTGAGGATAATCATCAGCGGATAGCTGATATTCGCGGTCAGGTGATACCACGCCTCAAGCTTCGTATGCCACGGCGCATCGCTGTTCAGCACCCGAGGCAGAATCTTCTTCCCCGTCTGGATCAGTCCCTTCGCCCAGCGCGCCTGCTGCGTCTTGAACGCGGTCATCTCGATCGGCAGCTCCGCCGGGCACTCGACATCCTGCAGGTACTTGAACTGCCACCCCACCAGTTGCGCCCGATAACTAAGGTCCGTGTCCTCGGTCAGGGTGTCATGCTGCCATCCGCCCGCGGTCGCGATCGTCTCCCGCCGCCACATGCCCGCCGTCCCGTTGAAGTTAAAGAACACGCCCGCGCGGCTGCGTCCTCCATGCTCCAGCACAAAGTGTCCATCGAGCAGAATCGCCTCCACCTGCGTCAGGAAGCTGTAGTTCCGGTTCAGATGCGTCCAGCGCGTCTGAACCATTCCGATCTCCGGCTCCGCGAAGTGGTCGATCACCTGCATGACCCACTGCGGCGGAGGCACAAAGTCCGCGTCGAAGATCGCCACGAACTCACCCCGTGCGACATCGAGCCCCTTATCCAGAGCGCCGGCCTTATACCCATGCCGGTTGCTCCGATGCAGATACACGATCGGCTGCGGCTCCATCCCGGCGAACCCGCGTGCATACCGCTCGACGATCTCCCCTGCCACCCCGGTCGTCTCATCGGTCGAATCGTCCAGCACCTGAATCTCAAACCGGTCGCGTGGATAGTCCAGCCGGCACACCGCATCGATCAGCCGGTCGATCACAAACTGTTCATTGAAGATCGGCAGCTGAATGGTGACAAAGGGAAGCTGCCCTTCGGCAAAGCGCATCGGCGGCTCGTTCCACTTCGCCGCGTTCTTCTTGTTTTTGAAGTAGAGCCACACCAGCTGATAGCGATGAACCCCATAAAACGCCAGAATGCACATGACGACGAAGTAGGGAATCAGCAGGGACGTATCGAACGCATTCCACCGGTACAGGTGTTCGAACGTCTTGTTCATGAACTGATTTTTCAGATAATGGGTGAGCCCATGTCGGGCCATCAGTAAGCCCAGCAACGGCGTCAGTCTTGGAAGGGAAGAGAACAGGGAGCAACTCCGGCGGGGTCTATAAGCAGTAAACCAATTCTACGCGATACGATGCCGGAAACCGGCTTCAGGGATACCGGGACAGCTCAATGAGATTTCCATCCGGGTTCCGCACGTAGATGGAGCGGATCTGGAACGCTCCAGAGGGTTAGTTCAGATACATCGTGCGGTAGAGAGTATCGCGCTGCACTGGTTTGAAGCCCGCGTCTCGAATTACCTGCCGTACCTGCTCCTCGGTCGCTGCATTCGGGCCTTCGGCGAGCATCACGCTGCCCACGTCGTTGCCGCCGAAGCGCAGGCCCACCTGCAGTACCTTCAGCCCCTGGGTTTCGAGATTCGATTGCACGTTCTCGATGTTGTCGAGATACATGCGCGAGATCGCCAGCGTCTTCAGGTACTCGACTGCTGTTGCCTCTTCAAACCCGCGTACGGCGGCGCTTCGCGGCTCAAAGGTCCATGGAGTGAAGGAGGTGAATCCGCCGGTTTCCTGCTGTAGCTGGCGCACGGCTTCAAGATGGTTGATGCGATGTTCGAAGGTTTCGCCGCCGCCGAAGGTCATGGTTGCGGTGGTCTGGATTCCGAGTGCGTGCGCTGCGCGATGCACGGCGATCCAGTCTTCGGTCTTCACACGAGCTGGCTGGAGCTGCACGGCATCGTCGAGAATACCCGCGTCGTTGCCGGGGATTGAGTCGAGGCCAGCATCGCGCAGACGTGCGATGGTGTCGTGCGTGGTGAGGCCGGAGTTCTCGGCGAGGTAGAGGATTTCAGTGGCGGAGAGGGCGTGCAGCCAGATGGAGGGGAAGCGGGCCTTGATGTTGCGAAAGAGGGCTTCGAACCATGTGATTGAAAGCGCGGGAGTTACTTCGCCCTGGAGGAGGATTGCGGTTCCGCCGGTGGCGGTGATGTTGGTGATGCTGGTGGAAAGGGCTTCGGGGGCGGTGGTTTCGGTGTAGGTGATCCGGCCGTCGAGGGTGTAGCTGGCTACGCCTTCGGGGTGAAGGCGGCGGCGGACTGCGTCGGCTTCCATGCCGATTCCAATCAGATCATCACTTGCAAAGCAATCCAGAGCGTCGTTGCGGCTGATTCCCATACTTTGATTCTACGGTTTTTCAGGGAAAAAAATCTGGCGTGGTGAATTGGTGTTTTTACAGGGGGTTTTTGCGATTTGTGCGTGTTTTTTGTGGTAAAGATGTGGTCATTTTGTGGTGCGTTCGTGGTAAAAACGTGGTTCTTAATGGTCACTTTTGGCGAGGCAAAAATACGTCACATTTTTAAACTTTATTTTTGGGTGTGACGTTTCGGGCGAGGTTAGCGTCCGTGCAGGAGCTGCACCAGAAGGACGATGACGACCGCGACCAGGACGACGAGCAGGGAGACTCCCGCTTTGACCCACCAGCCGATTGAGGCGATGTGGTGCTCGAGCGTCTCCATCCGGTGCTCGTGCTGCTCGATGGAGAGGCGAGCCCGCTTCACCTCTTCGCCTACCTCGGTGATCTGAGCGCTCTGCTCCTGCAACTGGCGGTAGAGCCCGGCATGGGCCTTTGTGACCTGGCCGAGATCGCCGCGCACTCCTTCGGCCATCGCGGCGAGCGCGGCTTCGTTCGCCTTCTCGGCGGCGGCTTTTGAGGAGAGGAACCTGTCCGCCATTGGGACCAGGCGGGTGATGTGAGGAAGCAGTTCGAACAGCTGCGCGATTACTTTAGGCCACATTCGCTAATCCTAATCCACTCATGTGTCTCATCGCTTTGCGTCCATTCTCTCAACGAAGAAAGCATACCCCAGGGGCTAAAGCCCGTACACTCTCTGGCGTGAGATGCGAGAGATTAAGCCCCGGCCTGCCTGGAACCAAATGAGAACGCGGAGACGAATGGCTTACATCAAAAGTGAAAATGCGTTGGCGAGCCTGAACTTACTCTGTGCTTTCAACTGGCGGTAGTCGGTCAGTTCTAATCGGGATTCATCGTTGGTATTGTTCGTCGGTGACGTGCTCCATCCAATCCACGACCTTGCCGTCTAATCGCTCCTGAATTGCGATGTGAGTCATGGCCGTGGTCGGTGTAGCTCCGTGCCAGTGTTTCTCTTCTGGAGCGAACCAGACTACGTCTCCGGGGTGAATCTCCTCGATCGGACCGCCCTGCCGCTGAGCCCATCCGCAGCCTGCCGTGACGATCAATGTCTGTCCGAGGGGATGCGTATGCCAGGCGGTACGCGCTCCTGGCTCGAATGTGACGCTGGCGCCAGCAACAAACGCTGGGTCGGGTGCCTGAAAAAGCGGGTCGATACGGACAGTGCCGGTAAACCAGTCTGCCGGACCTTTGCCTGAGGGCTGCGAGCCGATGCGTTTAATCTCCATAACCCCATTCTAAGGGAGGACTGTCAGACTGACCTGCTCCCGAGCAGCCCGCGTTGTTGACGCCATTTCATTGCCAGCGTGCCGATGGTCAGGAGCAGGATCGCGGTAATCAGGCCCTGCGACCAGAGGCAGTAGATGCACCACTTCTGTAAGACGAACGCCTCCAGGTAGCTGAGAAAGGCGGCGCAGAGGAAGCCGATCTGGGCGAACTCGAAGACCAGCCACCAGCGGCCGGTCAGCGCAAGGATCGCGATGACGGCATAGCCGATGATGCCGACTGTGGCGACCGGGATATGAGGTGTGCCGGGTTTTTCGTCGAAGGTCTTTGCTGGAAAGACGGCGAAGCGGCTGTGGTTTACGGCGCCGCAGTCGAACTTTTCGGTCACCGCGCAGGGCGGGGCGAGGCCGGGGTCCATGTAGTGAACGTGCAACGCCATCGTCGAAACCACGATCCCTGCTACAGCGAGTAAAGCGATCAGATACTTCATGGTTTTATTCTATTCATGCGGAACGGTCTTCGGCTTCAATGAAATAACTCAAACGCTCTTAGAGGCGATGTCCTGCCGGACGGGCCTCCTGCGCGGAGGGCGACCACTTCGTGGTGGGTATGTTTTGGCTTGCGGGGGTGATCGGCTTTGGGCCTCCCGTTGGTCGGCACATAATGATTTCGACCTGGTTGCGCCGCAGAGATTTATGATGGACGCGTGAATGCCATGAACCGCAGACAGTTCCTCACACTCGCCGGAGCCAGCGGTCTTACCGCTGCCATGCCTCGATCACTCTTTGCCGCGCCTGCTGCGGCCCATGAGCCATTTACATTTCTCTTCGTCACAGACGCGCATCTGCAGCCTGAACTTAACGGCGTCATCGGCACAGATATGGCGTTCAAAAAAGGACGGACGATCCCGGCGGACTTCGCGATCAACGGCGGCGATCACGTCTTCGATTCGCTGGCTGTTCCGAAGGAGCGCGCGCTGATGCTGTTCGATCTGTATGACAAGACCGAACAGGATTTGGGACTGAAGCTTTACCACACCATCGGCAACCACGATGTTCTGGGTGTGTATCCTGCCAGCGGCATCGCGCAGGACGATCCGCTGTATGGCAAGAAGCTCTTTGAGCAGCGCTTCGGCAAGCTGTACTACTCGTTCGATCACAAGGGCCATCACTTTATCGTGCTGGACTCGATTGGGATTACCGAGGATCGCGCTTATGAGGGCCGCGTCGATGCGGCTCAGTTGCAGTGGCTGGCTGCGGACCTGGCTGCGCTGCCTGCGGGAACTCCTGTTATTGTTTCGGTGCATATTCCGCTGGTGACGGCTTTTGCGGCTTATATGCCGGAGCCGGTGCCGTCGCCGAAGCATCACGGCCTGAGCGTCGCGAATGCGAATGAGGTGCTCGATCTGTTTGCGGGGCATAACGTGATCGGCGTGCTGCAGGGCCATACGCACATCAATGAGACGGTGGTGTGGAAGGGTGTGCCGTATGTGACGAGCGGTGCGGTGTGCGGTAACTGGTGGAAGGGGACGCGCCTGGGCACGCCGGAGGGATTTACCGTGGTGACGGTCGCGAATGGGAAGATGACGACGCGCTATGAGACGTATGGGTTCAGGAGCGTCGCTCCGGAGAACACTTAGCCTCATGGCCGGCGCTGGCGGTCGGACCGCCAAATAGCCTGCTCGCAGCGAAAATAAGTTGACGTGTGGCCGCACTGGGGTATGCTTGGTACCACTTCAGGCGAGGCTGCACCCGCTGAACTGTCTCTGCACCCGTCTTCTGTGGCTGTCTCTGTAGCCGGGCCCCCATTTCATATCTCAGGAGTGATGCCATGCAGTGTCCTGTCTGCCATACCGAAGTCGTCCCAGGGAATGCTTTTTGCAGTCAGTGCGGTGCTCCACTTGCTGCGGCGGAACCGGCCGGTGCAGGAGCAGGCACTCCGCCTCCCGCTTACACTACTGTGCCGCCCACGTACTCAACTGTGCCGCCTGCCTACGCGGCCGGAGCGCCTGCGGCGACGAGCTCCGGCATCTCGGATAACGCGGCTGCGGCTATCGCTTACCTTACGATTATTCCGGCGATCATCTTTCTCGTGCTGGAGCCGTATAACAAAGTTCCTCTTGTCCGGTTTCACTCGTGGCAGTCGATCGGGCTGGGCATTACGGCGTTCGTGCTGCAGGTCATCGTCGCGGTCGCGCAGATCACCCTGCACTTTATTCCGGGGATCTTTCTGCTGTTCTCGCTGGTACATCTGGTGATCGCGGTTGGGTTGTTTATCGCGTGGCTGCTGGCGATTCTGAAGGCGAGTAAAGGTGAGTGGTACAAGCTGCCGATCATTGGCGACTTTGCGGAGAAGCAGGCGCGCAGCTAGCTCAGTCCTGTGGCGAGGGGTGTTGCATCCACGCGCCGGGGGCTGTACCGCTGCAGTCGCTTTTCCATGACGGCGACTGCAGCAGGATTCTCGTCGATCATCACGAAGGTGCGCCCGTGCTTTGCGGCGGCCTCGCCTGCGGTGCCGCTGCCGGCGAAGAAGTCGAGCACGGTTTCGCCGGGGTTCGAGTGCACGCGGACGATGCGCTCCAGGATGCCGAGGGGTTTTTGAGTCGCGTAGCCGGTTTTTTCTTTGCCGGTAGGCGAGACGATGGTGTGCCACCAGACATCGGTGGGGGTTTTGCCGCGTGCGGCTTTGGTTGCGCCGACGAGGCCGGGCGCCATGTAGGGGATGCGGTCGGTGGCGGTGAGGTTGAAGGTGAAGCGCTCGGGGTGGCGGGTGTACCAGAGGATGTTGTCGTGTTTGGCGGGCCAGCGTTTGGTGGAGCGGGCTCCGTAGTCGTAGGCCCAGATGATCTCGTTCTGAAAGCAGTCGCGGCCGAAGATCTCGTCGAGCATGACTTTGCAGTAGTGGACTTCACGGTAGTCGATGTGGAAGAAGAGGGAGCCGGTGGGGGAGAGGATGCGGTGGGCTTCGAGCATGCGGGGGCGGAGGAAGCCGAGGAAGTCGTCGAAGCGGTCGCCGTAGCCAGGGCCGGCGGGCTGCTGGTCGAGGATGGTGGTGCGATAGCGTCGTCCGCCGAATCCGACACGGTCGCCGGCGTCGTCGCGGATGGTCTTCATCTGGGTGCGGAACTGGCGTTTGCCGGTGTTGAAGGGGGGATCGACGTAGATCAGGTCGATGGATTGCGCGTCCATACGCTGTAGTACTTCGAGGTTGTCGCCAAGCACGATCCGGTTCATTTCGCCATACTCCCGCCCCCTAACACTAACGTACCCTTGGTCTTCGCCGCTGGAGCGTGTATTGTTTTCCCTGATGTCTCGGGCCCTACGAATGTCTGCAAATCATCTGATCTACGCTATGCTTACCCACCGGGGCCGTGTTCGCCAGGGCAACGAGGACACCTGTGCCGCCGACCCTGAGTCGGGCGCTTATGTTGTCTGCGACGGAATGGGCGGGGCTGCGGCGGGCGAGATTGCCAGCAACCTGGCTGCCGATACCTTTCTCGCGAATCTGACGCCTCCGCTGAGCGAACGGCGTGGGACGAAGCCTCAGGCGCGGCTGGCTGCGGCGATTCAGGCGGCGAATACTGCGGTTTATCAGCAGTCAAAACAATCTTCTGCGCTGCAGGGGATGGGAACGACGCTGGTGGCGCTGCTGCATGTTCCGGCGACGAATGGCACGGGCCCGCGGCGTGCGCCGAACAATCACCCTGGGTCGCGGGCGTCCGATCCGCCGACGCTGTGGCTTGGGCATGTGGGGGACAGCCGATGTTATCGCTGTCGGCGCGGCAGGCTGGAGCAGCTTACGGAGGACCACTCGCTGGTGGAGGAGCAGGTGCGGGCGGGGCAGATCACGATTGAGCAGGCGGCGGTGTCGCCGATGCGTAATCTGATTACGAGGGCGATTGGCTCGCAGGCGACGGTGGAGGCGGATATTCAGAGCCACAGACCGCAGGCGAACGATTTATATCTGCTGGCATCGGATGGGCTGACGCATGAGGTCAGCGACGAAGAGATTGAGGCTATTCTGAACGCGATTCCTGCGCCACAGACGAACGAGGCCATTACCGCAGCGTGCGAGGCGCTGATTACAACGGCCAATCGCAACGGCGGCAACGATAACATTACGGTGCTGCTGGTGGCGGTTGCGCCGGGGCTGCCGCCGGGCTAACGGCCTGGCTGCGGCGTGAACTGCTACACTGCGAAGTCGTCTGAAACAAATTTATGGCAGAGATTAAATGCATTGGAGTTCTGGGCGCCGGCACGATGGGGAACGGCATCGCCCATGTGTGTGCGCGGGCTGGATTTGAGGTGCTGCTGTGCGATGTGCAGCAGGGGTTTCTCGATCGCGGGCTCGCTACGATTGAGAAGAATCTTGCGCGTGAGGTTGCGAAGGCGAAGCTTACCGAGGCAGAGGCTGTAGCGGCGAGAGGTCGAATCAGCGGGACGCTGGATCGCGAAGGGCTCGGACGATGCAGCCTGGTGATCGAAGCGGCGACGGAGCAGTTTGCGGTGAAGGCGGAGATCTTTCGCGATCTCGACCGCATTCTTCCGGCAGAGGCGATCCTCGCTTCGAATACAAGCTCCATCTCGATTACGAAGCTGGCTGCACAGACGAAGCGGCCGGAACAGGTGATCGGGATGCACTTCTTCAATCCGGTGCCGGTGATGCAGCTGGTGGAGGTGATTCGCGGCCTGCAGACGTCGCAGGAGAGCTTCGATACAGTGCAGGAGTTGTCGCGGAGGCTGGGCAAGACGCCGGTAGAGGTGAACGATGCTGCCGGATTTATCTCCAACCGTGTGCTGATGCCGCTGATCAACGAGGCTATCTATGCGGTGATGGAGGGTGTGGCTACGGCGGAGGCTGTCGACCAGGTGTTTGTGCTCGGGATGGCTCACCCGATGGGGCCGCTGACGCTTGCTGACTTTATCGGGCTCGATGTGTGCGTCGATATTATGCGGGTGCTGGCCGAAGGGCTCGGCAACCCGAAATACAACCCCTGTCCGCTGCTTGTTCGCATGGTCGATGCGGGCTGGCTGGGCAGGAAATCCGGCAAAGGTTTTTATACCTACAATGCGGCATAGCAGGCAGGGAACAACTCGCGCAGGTTGGCAACCGTAAAACCGCCGACGCCTCTACACTTGTTAAGCGAGCGGAAAGATTAAACGAATCAGCATCCAGGAGAAGACATGTCAAAGGAGTTTTACTTCGAAGATTTTTACGTAGGCCAGAAATTCAACTCGCTGGGCCAGGCCAAGGTGACGGCCGAAGAGATCAAGGAGTTTGGCAGCAAGTACGATCCTCAGCCGTTTCATCTGGACGAGGCAGCGGGCGAGAACTCATTCTTCAAGGGGCTTGCGGCGTCGGGCTGGCTGACGGCCGCCATCGTGATGCGGCTGCGGGTGCAGAGCATCACTGTGGCGGGCGGCATGATCGGCGCGGGCGTGGAAGAGATGCGCTGGACGCAGCCGGTTCGGCCTGGCGATTCGCTGCGTACCGAGATTGAGGTTGTCGGCGTGCGCCTCTCCAACTCGCGTAAGGAGTTCGGTGTCGTCCGTACCCGCACGCTGGCGTTCAATCAGCGGGATGAGGTTGTCATGCGTTCGACGGTTAACTTCCTTGCGCCGGTTCGGCCGTAAGCCTGACAGTCTGTTTAAAAAAACTGAAGGCTTACACGGATTGGCACAGATGAGACGGATTCAAGAACAGGCAAGAGCAACGGAACGTCTATGACCGAGAAGGATCTTGACTACCTGAAGTCGCAGATCGATCAGATTGTTCTTATCGAACCCGTCGAAGGCGAACCGCACCTGGCTCAGGTTCTCTTCGTCTTCGATGAGGGCGATACTCCCGATGTCTTTTACCTGAAGGTGGCGGCGGGGCCGGAGGGCGCGTACGTGCAGCAGGGAGATGCGGGTCACTCCGTCCTGCTCTCGGAGATCGCTGCTGTGCGTCCGCCGCCCGCTAACGCGCACTGATCTGCGCCCGAACTCCGCGCCCCGAACCAAATCCGTTACCCCGGTCGCGATACCCACAACCGACCGGCGTATCCTTTGAGAATGCGGATGACGGTGCTAGCCTCGGGTTCCAAGGGCAACAGCACAGTTATCTCCAGCTCCCGCACACGGGTGCTGGTGGACGCCGGACTCTCCTGCCGCGAGCTGCTGAAGCGAATGGCGGTTGCCGGAGAAGACCCTGCAAAGCTTGACGCTATTCTCATCACCCACGAGCATCAGGATCACATTGCAGGGCTTGCTGTGCTGGCACGGCGTCTGAAGATTCCTGTCTTCTTTACTGAGCCGACGCATCGCGCCTGGGTTCGCATGCTGACGCCCCGCACGACGATGAGCTATGCGAAGTGGCTCGATCATGTGCAGAGCGAAAAAGAGGCTCGTGCAGCCGCCATCGCCGCGAGTACCCCGACGACCGATCTTGCCGCCGAGTTTGCCGCGCAGTCCGAGGCTATCGCCAGCATCTCCGCCGAGGCCGCCGCGATCAACCGCTCGGACGATCCGAATGCTACCGCCGAGCTGCCGGTCGATCCTGACGAAGATGAGCTTTGTGGCCCGGAGGCGCAGCCCGCCGCAGCGCAAAAGGCCGATCCTGCGTATCTTCCCGCGGTTGAATACTTCCACTCGGGCACTCACTTTTCCATCGGCGATATTGCCGTCATGCCCTTCACCATCCCGCATGATGCAGCCGATCCCTGCGGCTTCGTCTTCGAGTCCGAGGGCATCCGGATGGCGCTGGCGACCGATCTGGGCTACATGCCGCCGAACGTCAAGGTCGCGCTCAAACGCATCGACGTCCTTTTGCTCGAGTCCAACCACGATCTGGAGATGCTGCGCGACGGCCCGTATCCGTGGTCGGTGAAGCAGCGCGTGCTCTCTCGCGTCGGCCATCTCTCGAATACAGCGACTGCCGAGTTCCTCGAGAAGGACTATGACGGCGGGGCGTCCTGGATTATTCTGGGGCATCTCTCCGAGTCCAACAATGCTCCGGAGCTTGCGCGTCTCGCTGCCGAACAGGCCTTGTGCAACCACCCCACCCTTCTCGGTAATCGCATTCTGCTCGCGGATCAAAGCGCACCTCTTGCTCCGGTCTGCCTGTAAATATGTTTGAAACTGCTAACGTTTTTGTTCACAATAGGTTAAGCGGCAGAATGTTGTCTGATTCGATTTATCTGTTGTCTCCTGTTACTCCTCGATGAATCTTTTGGCTGTCTCGGGAGATCAAAAAGGGTAGAATGACCTATAAGCCGATGAAAAAAACCGCTTTAGAATTTCCCGCACGCCCGGGGATGCAGACAACATCCTGCACCGATCAGGTAGTTGGAGACATCCTCTCCGGTTGGCGGTACGACATCTCCGGCCTCTCGCCCGCTATGCGGACGGACTACGATCAGCATCTCTCCGAGTGCAGCCACTGTCGCCGGCGTCAGCGCATCGCCCGCACCATCGACGTTTTGCTCATCAGTGTGAGTACGCTTTCGATTGTGGCTTTTCTGCTTGCGGCTGTGGTGATCCACAGGGTTGAACTCGTCACGCATATCTTCTCCGTTCATCTGCGTCTCAACCAGACGCACGCTGTCGCTATCTCGCTGGAAGCTGTCGCTATTGCAGGCATGGCTTTCTCGGCGCTGCTGTGGGTTCTGGTCGCCGTGGCTACGCCGCTTCCTGGTTTCCTGGGGGATTTTGTGCAGCAACGGATTCCCGCGGATCTGCGCGACCGCTTCACGAAAGACGCTGCCTGATTGCAGGGGTAAGCAGAATCGTTTGACGAGGGAGGCTCAATGGCCTCCCTTTTCTTATGGAATAACCGAGTGTTTATAAGACTTGTCCTGCCGGACGGGCCCACTGCGCGTGGGGCGACCACTTCGTGGTGTGTGTACCGGTCTTGCGGGGATGATCTTTTAGGGGCCTCGCGTTGCTCGGCGGATGCATGATCCCGACCAACGGGAGGGCCGATGCTGTTTAGTTCGCCTCGACCAGTTAAAAGGCGTGTGAACGCCCGCCCCACG
>Ga0302314_10015672_pt1 | contig 12868 bp, 6 predicted proteins | sample III_Palsa_N2_3_FD_200533 | JGI IMG/M metagenome (GOLD analysis project Ga0302314, IMG submission 200533) | Peat permafrost microbial communities from Stordalen Mire near Abisko, Sweden - III_Palsa_N2_3 | ecosystem: Environmental > Terrestrial > Soil > Palsa > Peat permafrost | place: Sweden...
CCTGAGGGTATGCTCGAGCTCGCCAGTTCCCCTCCCGTGACGGAGCCGCCCGCGGCGGCGAGCGCCCCGCCGCGGGCGCCGACGCCGCGGCTCGAGATCCCGGTCTATGACTTCGAGGCCGCCGGTCTGCTCGAGCGCGAGCTCGGGGTGAGCCACGTGCTGGGGCAGGTGCTCGTCCGGCGGGGGCTCGGCGATCCGGCCGCCGCGCGGGCCTTCCTGGCCGCGGACGAGAGCTACGAACCGGAGGCGTTTCTAGGCATCGCCGATGCCGTGGCGATGACCCGGCGCCACATCGCGGCGGGCTCGCGGATCACCGTGCACGGCGACTATGACGTAGATGGCGTGTGCGCGACGGCGATCCTCGTGCGCGCCCTGCGCGCGCTCGTGGCCCTGCCGGCCATTGGGAGATCGCGGGGAGGCTTCGCCTCGCCTGGCGGCGAACATCCAGGCGCGAGCATCGACTGGTTCCTCCCGAGCCGGATCGACGACGGTTACGGGCTGGCGGCGGCGACGGTCGACCGGCTGGCCGCGCGCGGTACCGCGCTCCTGATCACCGTCGACTGTGGGATCACCGCCGTGGACGAGGTCGCGCGAGCGCGTGACGCCGGGCTCGAGGTGATCGTCACCGATCATCACAGCCCGCGCGCCGACGGAGTCCTCCCCGAGGCGCTACTCGTTCATCCGTCGGTGTGTGGATACCCGTGCCCCGAGCTGTGCGGCACGGGAGTCGCCTTCAAGTTCGCCCAGGCGCTCGGGGCGCCGACGGCGACGGACGACATCGAGCTCGTCGCGCTCGCCACCGTCGCCGACGTCGTCCCCCTCCGCGGCGAGAACCGGCGGCTCGTGCGCGAGGGGCTGCGTGCGCTCGCCAACACGGCCAAGCCCGGCCTGCGGGCACTGATGGCGGTGGCGCACGTCGATCCCGGCGACCTCGACGCCGGCGCCGTCGGATTCCGGCTCGCGCCACGGATCAACGCGGCCGGGCGGATCCGCCGCGCCGACGCCGGTCTCGAGTTGCTGCTGACCGAGGACGCCGCTCGCGCGGAGGAGGTTGCCGCCGAGCTCGGCGGCGCCAACGCCGAGCGACGGGCGGTCGAGCAGCAGATCCTGTGGGAGGCCGAGGCCCTCGTGGCCGAGCTCGGCGAGCGCAGCGCCTACGTGCTCGCCTCCGACGGCTGGCATCCCGGGGTGATCGGAATCGTCGCCTCCCGTGTCGCCGAGCGGTGTCACCGGCCGGCGATCCTGATCGCGCTCGACGGAGGCACGGGCACCGGATCCGGCCGCAGCATCCCAGGCTTCGACCTGCTCGGCGCCCTCCATGCCGCCTCGGCCACGCTGACGCGCTACGGCGGCCACCGCGCCGCCGCCGGCCTCACCATCGAGCGTGAGCGGGTGGACGCCTTTCGAGAGCTGGTCGAGGAGCACGCGGCGGCGACCCTGACGGCCGAGCAGCTCGTGCCGCTCGAGCGGGTCGATGCGGTTGCCTCCGGCGCGCAGCTCGGCCTCGCCCTAGCGGAGGAGCTCGAGCTCCTCGAGCCGTGCGGGATGGGTAACCCCTCAGCGCGGCTGCTCGTCCCCGGCGGTCGGTTCGACGGCGTGCGGGCGATGGGGGAGGGTCGGCATGCGCGCTTCTCGGTCCTCACCGGTGGAGGGCGCGCGGGAGCCGTCGCCTTCGGCTGCGGGGCCGCACTGCCGGTGCCGTGCGGCGTGCCCGTCGATGCGACCTTCCGGCTCGAGCGGAACGCCTGGCGCGGCGCCGTGGAGCCTCGCCTCGTCCTGCGCCAGGCGCAGGCGTCGATCTGCCGGCCGATCGAGATCCTGGGAGAGCCCCCCGAGTACATGGCCGCCGCGCTCGAGGAACTGGACGGGACCCCCGCCTGCGAGGCTCGCGCCGGCCGGGACGTCCCTACGCTCGAGCGCCGGCGCGTCGTGCTCGATCGCCGTGGCGAGAGCCCGCTCGCCGTGCTCGTCGACGCGCTCGCGGCGGGCGGACCGGTGCTCGCGGTATGCGCCGACGTCTCCCGCCGGGTCGAGGGGCTGAGCACCCGGACGGGCGGCTTCTCCCTGTGCTCGTATCACGCGCTCGAGCGCGAGTCGGCGCTCGCCGGCCGGTTCGCGCATATCGTCGCACTCGACCCGCCGGCGGCTCTGGGTGCGCACGAAGCGTTGCAAGCTCGCCCGGACGGCGCGTGCGCCGGCTATGTCCATCTGAGTTGGGGCGAGCCTGAGCTACGCTTTGCACAGCAGATGCACGAGCTGGAGTACGGACTCCGTGCTTCGCTCGTCACCCTCTACCGGGGCCTCAGGCAGCTGGGGAGGGCGACCGGCGAGGAGCTCGAGCGCCTGCTTCGCGGAGATGGTCCGCATGGCCGTCCGGCGCGGCTCGCCGGCCGACTCATCCGGGTCCTCGCGGAGCTGGAGCTCGTCAGCCTCGACCGGGATATGCCGGCCTTGGCCATCGCGGGTGCCGCGCCCACGGCGCTGGAGCGCTCGCCGGCCTTTAGGGTCTACTCTCAACGCTACGAGGACGGTCGGCGATACCTGAGCAGCGAAAAAGCCCGACGAAGCGCCTAGGCCGGTCGAAGCCCCCGGCCGGAGGAGCTGTGGGCGGCGGCGAACGCGGTGGGCGGGCGATGCTGCTGCCCAGTGCTTGGCGCCAGGTCGATCGTATCGAGCACAGCGCCGAGGCGCCCGTCGAGCGCGCGGAGCTGACCGAAGAGGAGCGCCGTCTCCTCGGCGACCTGTTCGCCATCGTCGAGGAGCACGCCGAGCAGTCCGCCGTGTCGATCGACCAGGACAAGGTCGAGGAAGCTTTCGTCTACGCCTGCGTGCAACACGCCGATCAGCTCCGCCGCTCGGGCGAGGACTTCATCACTCACCCGGTGGGGGTGGCCAAGATCTGCGCGGGGATGCGCCTCGACACCGAGACGTTGTGCGCGGCGCTCCTCCACGACACCGTCGAGGACACCTCGGCGTCGCTCGAGCAGGTCACCGAGGTGTTCGGCGAGGAGATCGCCGGGCTCGTCGACGGGGTGACGAAGCTGACGGGGCTGACGTTCCAGTCCCGTGACGAGGCCCAGGCTGAGAACTACCGCAAGATGATGGTGGCGATGGCCACCGACATCCGGGTCATCCTCATCAAGCTCGCCGATCGCCTGCACAACATGCGCACGATCGGGGCGATGCCGAAGCAGAAGCAGATCGACAAGGCCCGGGAGACGCTCGACATCTACGCCCCGATCGCGCACCGGCTCGGAATCCACGCGATCAAGTGGGAGCTCGAGGATCTCGCCTTCCAGACTCTTCACCCGCGCAAGTACAACGACATCAAGGGCCTCGTGGCCCAGCAGCGCACCGAGCGCGAGCGCTACGTCAACCAGGCGGGCGAGTACCTGAGCAAGGAGCTGGCCGAGCTCGGAATCGAAGCCGAGATCTCCGGGCGCGCCAAGCACTTCTACTCGATCTACGCGAAGATGACCAAGAAGGGGCGCGAGTTCAACGAGATCTACGACCTGACGGCGATGCGGGTGATCGTCTCCTCGGTCAAGGACTGCTACGGCGCGGTCGGCGTCATCCACTCGCTGTGGAAGCCGCTGCCCGGGCGCTTCAAGGACTTCATCGCGATGCCGAAGTTCAACCTCTACCAGTCGCTGCACACGACGGTGATCGGACCCGAGGGGCGTCCGCTCGAGATCCAGATCAGGACCGGGGAGATGCACGACCTGGCCGAGTTCGGCGTCGCCGCGCACTGGATGTACAAGGAGGACTCAGGCGTGGGGGCGGCCGCGCCCCGCGACCAGGACGGCAAGCTCAAGTGGCTGCGCTCGCTGCTCGACTGGCAGCAGGACATGTCCGATCCGCGCGAGTTCATGGAGACCCTCAAGGTCGACCTGTTCGAGGACGACGTGTTCGTGTTCACGCCCAAAGGGGAGGTCAAGTCCCTCGCCGCCGGTGCGACACCGCTCGACTTCGCCTACGAGATCCACACCGACGTCGGCCACCGGTGCGTGGGCGCCAAGGTCAACGGCAAGATCGTCCCGCTCTCCTACTCGCTGCGCTCCGGCGACATCGTTGAGGTCCTGACCTCCAAGCGCGAGCGCGGGCCGTCGCGCGACTGGCTCGCGCTCGTCAAGACCACCCGGGCCCGCAACAAGATCAAGCAGTGGTACAAGGCCGAGTCGCGCCGCGACACCGAGCACACCGGCCGTGAGCTGCTGCAAGAGCAGCTCAAGAAACAGGGGCTGCCGGCCCAGAAGATCGTGGGCTCGCCGCTCCTCGCCGACGTGATCCGGGAGATGGGCTTCCGCAAGGCCGAGGACTTCTACATCGCCGTCGGCGGCGCCAAGATCTCGGCCAAGGTCGTCGTCAACAAGATCATGCAGCGGCTCAAGCAGGGGGAGGCGGCCGAGTCTGAGCCGACCGCTGCCGACGACCTGATGAAGACCTCTCGTCGTCGCGACCGTCCCACCACGTCCTCTGGTCGTTATGGAATTGCCGTACAAGGAATCGACGACGTGATGCTGCGGATGGCGAAGTGCTGCCTGCCCGTTCCTGGCGATCCGATCGTCGGTTACATCTCGCTCGGCCGGGGGATCACCATCCACCGCGGGGACTGTCCCAACGTCACGGTGCTCAAGAAGGACCCTGACCGCTTCACCACGGTGACGTGGGACGGCGACGCCGAGACCTCGTTCCGGGTCGAAGTCCAGGTCGACGGCTGGGACCGCCACCGGCTCCTCGAGGACATGTCGCGGACATTCGCTGAGGCCGGGATTAACATCCTCGACGCCCACTGCGCCGTCAACCATCCGATGGTGAGCAACCGGTTCGTGGTCGAGGTCGGGGACACGAGGACGCTCGACCAGGCGATCAACCGCCTGCGCAACATCGACGCCGTGTTCGACGCCTACCGCGTCACGCCGGGCGGCGCGTAGTCAGCCGACCGCTGCTGATCGCCCGGCACGGCGACCTGGTGGTCGAACGCGATCCGCGGCGCGCCTCCGGTCGGCTTCTCCGCGACGATGGCATGGAGGCGTCCTACGTCGATCTCGCCGACCCTGCGCACCTCGAGTTCGATTACCTGAGATGGCTTCGGATCGTGCTGCGTGCGAGTCGCGCGGGGAGGGTCATTCACGTTGGCGGAGGCGCTTGCGCGCTGGCGCGTGCGTTAGCCGCCGAGGATCCGGGCGGGCGCCAGGAGGTGTGTGAGGTCAACGCCGAGGTGATCGCGCTCGCACGCGCGCACCTCGGGCTCCGGCGCAAGCCCGGCCTGCACGTCCGTCATGCCGAGGGGCGCGCCTTCATCGCGACCCAGCCCGACGCGAGCTGGGACGCGGTCGTGATCGACGCCTTCATCGCCGCTGGCGTGCCGCACCGTCTCGTCACGGTGGAGGCGGTCACCGGCGCCGCCGAGCGTCGACCGGATCGCCGCGCTCGCCGCGGCCGATCCGTCACCGGCGAGAGTAACGACACCGCAGAGGCTTGCGTACCTGACCGCGACGACGCCGCCCCGGCGCGACGCAGAGGACTGAAGCCGGTTGTGCTTTACAGTTCTCCTCGCCCGACACGCCGCTTGATACCGTCAGCCCACTGACACCGGCCCGCTGACGATGCCGTCGTCGTACAGGCGGCCGATCTCGGCGTCGGTCAGTCCGAGCACGTCGGCGAGGACCTCGTCGGTGTGCTCGCCGAGGACCGGCGCTCGGCGTGGGGGGAGGCGCTCGCAGGCCTCGAAGTTCAGCGGGGTGCTGGGCATCAGATAGGTGCCGATCCCTGGCTGCTCGACCTCCTGGAACATCGGGTTCGCCGGCGAGCAGCGCTCGTCGTTCTCGACCAGCTCCAGGAACGTCCAGTAGGGGCCCCAGCACACGTCGTGGGCGTCGAAGATGGTGCGGATCTCCTCGAGCGTGCGGGTGATGGTCCACGGCTTGAGGATCGCCCCGATCACCTCGCGCGCCTGGAACCGATCGCCCTCCTTGGTCAGGTCGACGCCAAGCATCTTCTCGCAGGTGGTGAACGCCTCAGCCAGGCCTGTGGCCTTGACCAGGTTCTGCCACTGGCGCAGGGTCAGGGCGACAACCATGATCCGCCGCCCCTCCTTGGTCGTGAAGTCGCGGCCGAATGCCCCGTAGAGGTAGTTACCGTCCTTGGGGCGCTCGCGCTGGTTGATCTGCGCCTCGGCGATCTTGCCGAGGTTGCCGACCATCGCCAGGGCGACGTCGGAGAGGGCGATGCTCACGACCTGCCCCGCGCCGGTGTTCCGGCGGTGGCGCTCCGCCGCGAGCATTCCCGCGGCGGCGAGCGACCCGGTGATCGCGTCCCACGCCGGCAGCAGATGGTTGAAGGGGACCGCGACATGGCGCGGCCCGGTGGCCCACGGGAAGCCGGTGGCGGGATTGACGGTGTAGTCGACGGCCGAGGAGCCGTCGTAATTGCCGGTGATGTTCACCGTGATCAGGTCGGGGCGCTTAGCCGCGAGCGCGCTGTGGTCGAGCCAGCCGCGGAGCGGGAAGTTGGTCAGGAACAGTCCGGCGTCTGGTCCCGGTGCCGTCACCAGCTCGGCGATGAGCTCGCGCCCAGCTCCGGTCCCGAGGTCGATCTGAATCGAGCGCTTGCCCTTGTTCAGCCCCGCCCAGAACAGGCTCTTGCCGTCGTTGGTGATCGGCCACCGGGTGTAGTCGAGCCCGCCTCCGATCGGGTCGAAGCGGATCACGTCGGCCCCGAGCTGCGCGAGCGTCATCCCCCCGAGGGGAGCGGCGACGAACGCCGAGCCTTCCACGACCCGCATTCCCGCCAGGATCCCGGTCATGCCATCAGCCCCACGAAGCGCCAGTCGAGCACGGGATCGTGCTCCGCGCTCCCGTCGGCGCGGTCCGCGAAGACCATGGCGTGCAGGTCGAGCAGGCCCCCATCGGCGAGGGGGTGCTTGCCCTCGAGCGTAAGCTCGGTGCCGAGGATGTCGCCCTCGAAAACGGGCGCGAGATGGTCGCATCCCTGCCAGGCGATGATCGAGGCCAGGTTGGGTAGCGCCCGAGTGGTGTGGGAGGCGGCGAGCGAGATCGTGTGCCCGCCGTACACCAGGCGCCGGCCGCGCGAGCTGGCTCCAGCGTCGGAGTGGGCGTAGGCGAGGTTGAGGGTCAGGCGCACGAGCTCGGGGGCGGCCGTGACGGTGTCGCGGCCCTCGATCTCCCACACCGTGGCCTCGGTGAGATCCGCGAAGTACTCGCCGGGAACCCGCTCACGCAGGCGCTCGAGTCGCCAGTCCGCGGGTACCGCCGCGCGCACCTCGCCCATGTCGAGGCTTTCAGGAATGTGGTCGAAGCTGTCGGCATGGCCGGTCTGGGAGTCTGAAGAGCGCAACGGGATCATCGGGCAGCGCCAGAAGTCGAGAACCGGCTCGCCGCGCTGGTTCACGGTCTTGATCCGGAGCACGACCAGGCCGGTGCCGGGGCGACCCTCGCGCGCTCGGTTCTGGCGCAGACCGGCGACCTCGGTGGTCGTGCGCAGGGTGTCGCCGATGAAGACAGGGCGTAGGAGCACGAGACCTCGGTAGAAGAGATTGCCGAGCACGCGCTGGGTTGGCCCCGTCGACTGACCGATGGCCACGTCGCACACCAGGTTGGGATGGGCGAGCTGGGCTTCGCACCCGGTCACCGATCGGCTCAGCTCGGCGTCGAGCGCGAGCCTGAGGCGGTCCCCGGTGAGGGCCTGGTGGAGCGCGGCATGGCCGGACGTGAGGGTGAGCGCGGGCGCGTCATCGAAGACCTGTCCCGGCTCGAAGTCCTCGAAGTAAGGCCCGCCGACCCGAATTCGCTCCGGCGCTTGCAGCATCGATCTCCCTGGTGGACGTTGCTTGCCGGCGATCGACCGAGCCGCCAGCGGCGGTTAGCCTAGCCCATTGCAGTTGCGAATGTCGATGTGCGTTGCCTCTATATGATCATCAGGATGCGTGCTCGGCGCTCCTGCCTGTCGGTGCCCGGCGTATCGGAGAAGATGCTCGAGAAGGCCCGTACCCTCGAGGCCGACGAGGTCATCATCGATCTCGAGGATTCGGTCCCGGCCGATCTCAAGTCCCGCGCCCGCGATCAGGTGCGCGCGGCGCTCAGTACCGGCGAGTGGAGCGCGGCGACGGTGGCCGTGCGCATCAACGCGACGACCAGCCACTGGTGCCACCGTGATGTCATCGAACTGCTGGAGGGCGCGGGCGAGCGGCTGGCGGCTTTGATCATCCCCAAGGTCGAGGGGCGCGCGGACGTGGAGTTCGTGGCCCGCCTGGCGGGCATGGTCGAGCAAGAGGTGGGAAGGGAGCAGCCGGTCGCGCTCGAGCTCCTGATCGAGACGGCGACGGGCCTGACCAGGATCCACGAGAGCGCGCGCGCCAGCGAGCGGGTGGAGACGCTGATCGTCGGCTACGCCGACCTCGCTGCCTCGCTCGGACATCCGATGGGGGACGCGGGCTCCGCGGAGCCCGGGGACCGCTGGGACTACGTGCTTCAGACGGTGCTGGTGGCGGCGCGCGACGCGGGCGCGCAGGCGATCGACGGTCCCTACTTCGATATCGCCGACGTCGATGGGCTGCGGGCGCGGGCGGCACGGGCGCGAAGCCTCGGCTACGACGGCAAGTGGGCGCTGCATCCGAGCCAGATCGCCCCGCTCAACGAGGTCTTCTCGCCCACCCCGGCCGAGTTCGAGCAGGCCTCTGGCGTGCTCGACGAGCTCGAGCGCGCCGAGCAGGTCGACGGCCGCGGCGCGGTGCTCCTCGACGGCCAGATGATCGACGAGGCGATGCGCAAGCAGGCCACGCAGGTGGTCGCGCGGGGGCAGGCGGCAGGACTGGCCGCAAGATAGAGCTGGCGCAGCGCGATGGCCGACCACAAGTACGTCTACGAGTTCACCGAAGGGTCTCGCGAGATGCGCGAGCTCCTCGGCGGCAAGGGCGCGGGCGTCGCCGAGATGACCCGGATCCTCGGCGCGGATCGCGTTCCGGCGGGGTTCACGATCACCACCGACGCGTGCGTTGCCTACATGAACTCCGGGCGCACCTATCCCGAAGGCCTCACGGAGCAGGTCGACGCCGCTCTCGAACGGCTCGAGCAACGCGTGGGCCGAGCCCTCGGAGACGTCGAGGACCCGCTCCTCGTCTCGGTCCGCTCGGGCGCCCGCGAATCGATGCCGGGGATGCTCGACACCGTGCTCAACCTGGGCTTGAGCGACGTTTCGGTGGAGGGGCTCGCCCATGCCACCGGCAACGAGTGGTTCGCGTGGGACTCCTACCGTCGCCTCGTGCAGATGTTCGCGAACGTCGTGCGCGGGGTCCCGGGGGGGCAGCTCCAGTCGGCGATCGAGGAGGTCAAGGCCGCGCGCGGGGTGAAGCTCGACACCGAGCTGAGCACCGATGACCTGCGCGAGCTCGTGGCCCGCTTCAAGGTTCTGCTCGAGGAGAGCACGGGCGAGCCATTCCCGCAGGACCCACGCGCGCAGCTCGACGCGGCCGTACGGGCGGTGTTCGACTCGTGGCGGGGCGAGCGCGCGACCGCCTACCGGCGGATCAACCGGATCCCCGACGACTGGGGCACCGCCGTCAACGTCCAGCAGATGGTGTTCGGCAATAAGGGCGATACCTCGGGCTCCGGTGTCGCCTTCTCACGCGACGAGATCACCGGCGCGCCCGAGCCGTCCGGTGACTTCCTCATCAACGCCCAGGGGGAGGACGTGGTCAGCGGCGTACGCAACACCAACGACATCTCAGAGCTGGCCGAGCTCATGCCGGCCGTGCACGCCGATCTGATGGACATCCTGGGCACCCTCGAGCGCCACTACCGGGATATGCAGGACACCGAGTTCACGGTCGAGGAGGGGCGGCTGTTCATGCTCCAGACCCGGGGGGCCAAGCGTCCGGCCCAGGCGGCGCTGCGCTTCGCGTGCGACGCCGTCGATGAAGGGCTGCTGAGCGAGGCGGAGGCGCTCCAGACGCTCGACCCCGCAGCGCTCGAAGCGCTGCTGCACCCGACGTTCGACCCGTCCGTCGAGTACACGGTGATCACGCATGGCGTCGCCGCGTCGCCGGGCGCCGCCCAGGGGGCGGTCGTGTTCACCGCCACGGACGCGGTGGAAGCGGCCGAGCGCGGCCGCGAGGTCGTGCTTGTGCGCCCCTTCACCGAGGCCGACGACGTCGCCGGATTCCACGCGGCGAGTGGGATCCTGACCTCCGAGGGCGGCAAGGCCTCCCACGCGGCGCTCGTCGCCCGGGGCATGGGGCGGCCGTGCGTGGTGGGCGCATCCGAGCTCGATGTCGATCTCGAGGCTCGCGAGATCAGGATCGGCGAGGTCATCATCCACGAGGGCGAGCACGTCGGTATCGACGGCACCACCGGAGCGGTCACCACCGACCAGATACCGGTGGTGGCGCCGGAGATGAGCGACGCCTTCCGGCGGGTGCTCGGGTGGGCGGACGAGCAGCGCCGACTCGACGTGCGCGCGAACGCCGACACCCCCGACGATGCCCAAACGGCTCGCGATTTCGGCGCCCAGGGGATAGGCCTGTGCCGCACCGAGCACATGTTCATGGCCGCCGACCGCGTTCCCAAGATGCGCGCGATGATCCTCGCCGACACCGTCGAAGGGCGGCGCGCGGCGCTCGACGAGCTACTGCCGCTGCAGCAGGAGGACTTCGAGGGACTGTTCGCGGTGATGACGGGGCTACCGGTCAACGTGCGTCTGCTCGATCCGCCGCTGCACGAGTTCCTACCCTCGCGCGTGGAGCTGAGCATCGAGCTGGCTCAGGCCCGGCACGACGGCGCGGGGGACGAGGTCGGGCGCATCGAGCAGCTACTCGAACGGGTGGGAGCCCTCGAGGAGACGAACCCGATGCTCGGCACCCGGGGGTGCCGGCTGGGGATCCTCCATCCGGAGATCTACGAGATGCAGGTGCGGGCGATCGCCCGGGCGGCCGTCGCCGTGCGCGCGCGCACAGGCGTCCCTCCGGAGCTCGAGATCATGATCCCGCTCGTCGACTATGAGCGCGAGCTCGAGATCGTGCGCGGGCTGGTCGATCGCGTCGCCGGCGAGGAAGGATTGAGTCCCGGGACCGATTACCAGGTGGGGACGATGATCGAGCTGCCGCGCGCCTGCCTGCTCGCCGACCGGATCGCCGAGAACGCCGACTTCTTCTCCTTCGGTACCAACGACCTCACCCAGACCGGTCTCGGCTTCTCCCGCGACGACATCGAGGGTCGCATCCTCGGGCGCTACGTCGACGTCGGGATCGTCGACCGCTCCCCGTTCGAGACGCTCGACGCCCCCGGCATCGGCCAGCTCGTGCGCATGGGCGCGTGGCTGGGGCGCAAGACGCGTCGCGACCTGTCGCTCGGGGTGTGCGGCGAGCACGGCGGCGACCCCGAGTCGATCGCCTTCTTCCACAGCTCGGGGATCGACTATGTCTCGTGTTCTCCGTACCGGGTGCCGGTGGCGCGTGTGGCCGCCGCCCAAGCGGCGATCCGGGAGCCCGTGAGCTGGGGGTAGGCCCGCCTTCGCCGGCGGCCTCCGGCGGATTCGTGGCCCGTGGTGCGATGGCGTGGCCTGCGCGGCCGCGGCGACTGGAGCCTGGTCGAGAAACCCGCCATATAGTTCGCTTTCTCGACCAGGCTCCCGCGGGACGGTCCGAGTCGCCTTCACTCCCGCTCCGGGCCATCCCGGGCGCGCGGCGGTAGCGTGCGCGGCGGTGGGTCGCGCGGCGGTGGGTCGCGCGGGGGTTGGGCACGCGGCGGGAGCACCGTCACCTTTTGCACGGTCGAGGTGGGGATCTTGGTGATCACCACCGCCTGTCCGGGCTCGAGCGTCTTGATCGTGTCCGGCTCGACGCGGTAGCGCTCTACCAGGCGCCGGGTGCCTCGTCCGGTGTCCCGATCGGGGAGGAGGGCTCGCCGATCGGTGTAGTAGGTCTGCTCCCACACCCGCTCGGTGCCGGCGATCTCGGCGATCATCTGGGCCGACCTCGGGAGGTCCTGGCGATGGGCGATCTTGACCGCCGGGATACCCAGGAGCTGGTCGGCCAACCCGCGCACGACCTTGTCGAGGTCGGCCAGCTCCTGGGTCGCGCCGACGACCGGGAACAATGCCTCGCGCCCCCGCGCTACGAGGTTGAGCACGTGCTCAGGGCCGAGCGCGGCGAGCTCGTCGACGGCGATCATGAAGGGGTCGACGGCGCCCGGGTGCTCGAGGCGGCTACCCATGAGGGAGTTGAGCTCCTGGGCCACGAGCGCGCCGACCTGGGCGGCCAGCTTCTCGTAGCGGCTCGAGTTGAGGCTGAAGAGCACCACCTCGCGACCATCCATCGCCGCCCGGAGGTCGATGGTGTCCGGCCCTCCAGGTGCGAGGAAGGACCCCGCGTGGGATTCGGCGAGGATGGCGAGCCGCGTCTCGAATCCCCGCACTGCGCTGCGCTGGTCGGGCACGAGCGACGCAAGGTAGTTCTGCACCTGCCGCGCGAAATCCCTGGGGACGTCGCGGAGCATGAGGGCGAGGCGGCGGTCATCCATCAGGCCAACTACGTCGATGAGCGTCGGCGCACGGTCGGGTCGGGCGTGCTGCCATACCTTCAGCGCCGTCTGCACGTAACGCTCTGCCGCGCGCTGATAGTGCAGCTCGGTCCACCGCTCGGCGGAGATGAGCCTGTCCTTGAGCTCTGAGGGGTTGCCGTTGGCGAGTGGATTCCAATGGCCCGGGCCGTCCAGCGTCCACAGGCGAAAGGGCCGCCCGGCGCGTTGCGCCGCCGCTTCGAGCTCGCGGGCGAATGCCTGCGAGCCCTTCATGTCGATCACCGCGGCGCCGCGGCCACGCTCGATGTGATCGGTGAGGATGGTGAGCAGGG
>Ga0302314_10015673_pt1 | contig 12868 bp, 10 predicted proteins | sample III_Palsa_N2_3_FD_200533 | JGI IMG/M metagenome (GOLD analysis project Ga0302314, IMG submission 200533) | Peat permafrost microbial communities from Stordalen Mire near Abisko, Sweden - III_Palsa_N2_3 | ecosystem: Environmental > Terrestrial > Soil > Palsa > Peat permafrost | place: Sweden...
GCCCGTAGAGTCCGGCGACCCAGCGCACCAGGCGGGGCGCACCCGGGCCGCGCAGCGGGTCGCAGATGACCGGCAGGACCCGGCCGGGCAGCAGGCCCTCGAGCGCCTGGGCCACGGCCGTGGCCGCGCTGCGGTGCCCGCCTCCGGTGTCACCGATGAGGAAGAGCAACGGTAGGGGCGGCTGTTCAGGGCTGGCCATCGCTTACCTTCACTTGTTCTTCTCCCCCGCGGCTGTTTTTCGCCGCGGGGTCTTGGCCGCGGCGCTCTTGGCCGCGGCCGCGCGGGCGCGGGCGCGGGCGCGGGCCGCGGGCGTGTCGCCTGCTCCAGGCCGGGCAAGCGCGCGGTAAATGGATTCCCACCGGACCAGTACCCGATTCTGGTCGTGCTCGCCGATAATCCGGGACGACGCCTGCGCCATCCGCGCCCGCAGGCCCGGGTCGCGGCACAGCTGGCCGAGGCGGGCGGCCATCTCGACGGGGTTCCCGGGGCGGATCAGGAAGCCGTTCTCGCCGGGGTGAACGAGCTCGCCGAGCGCTCCCGCGTCGGCCGCCACGACCGGCAGCCCGCTGGCCATCGCCGCCATCGTGGCCAGCGACTGGAGTTCGGCCTGCGACGCGATCGCGAACACGTCGGCCAGCCGGTACAGGCCGGGCAGGTCGCCGTCGGGGACGAACCCGAGGAACCGGACCCGGTCCGCGACCCCGTAATGCCGGGCCAGGGACCGGAGCCTGTCCCCCTCGGGCCCCGCCCCGGCCAGCACGAGCAGCGGCCCGTCGTCGCCGGCACCGTCGAGACGGGCCATCGCCGCGATGAGCACGTCGGCGCGTTTTTCCTCGCTCAGCCGGCCGACGGAAAGCACCATCGGGCGGCCGGGGGGAAGCGCGTGCCGGGACCGCAGCCCCGCGTCGCGCGGCCCGGGCGAGAACCGCCGCAGGTCGACCCCGTTGGACACGGCCTGCGAGGGCACCCGCAGCCCGTGGTCGCGCAGCAGCCGCAGCGCGGTCGCGGTGGGCGCGGTGACCTGGTCGCAGCGGTTGGCGAACCCGGTGACGCAGGCGTAGAAGGCGCCGTCCCGCACCCGGTCCCGCGCCCTGGGCCCGGCACCGGCCGGTCCGGTGCCCGCCCGTCCGGTGCCGGGCCGCGCGGGACCGTGCGCCGCCGCCGGCCAGACGTTGAGCGGCAGGTAATGATTGGTGTAGACGACGGGCACGGCCCGCCGGCGGGCCGCGGCCCGGGCCGCCAGCCCGAGCGTCAGCGGCGAGTGCAGATGGACCACGTCGGGCGCGAACCCGGCCATCAGCTCACGGGCGCGCCCAGGCGGCAGCAGGCCGAGACGCTGCCCCTCGTACCAGGGCCAGGGCACGGAGCCGCGCAGGTCGACCGCCGGGCCGTCCGCCCGGCGGTCCCGCCGCCCGCGGCGTGTCGCGCTCGGCGCCACGACCGCGACGGCGTGCCCGCGCTCGCTCAGTCCGCGGGCCAGGTCCCTGGTCACCGTGGGAACGCCGCCGACCATGGGCTCGTACTGGTCGGTGACGATCATGACGCGCAGCTCCCGGGCCCGCGCGCCGGTACTCAACGCCGGTCCCCGGGTCCTGCACGCATCACGACGCAGTTCATTCCATCGCACATGATGCCAGCGTTGAGGTAGTAACGGTAGTTGCCATCTCGCGGAAGGATCGTTGATCGGGTCAACGTCGTGGTGAACGCAGCACCGCGCGGCGGCGTCCGCCGGGTGACGTTCCGCCGCGCGGGGTCGGAGAGCACGTCACAGCAGCCGCAGCCAGCTGTCGTGCAGCGGCCAGGTGGCGCGCAGCGTGCCGCCGACCGGCAGCGCGGCCCAGTCGCGGTAGAGCCGGCGCACCCCGGCGGCGGCCGTCCGGAGTTCCTCGTCCCCGAGGCGGCCCGCGAGTTCGGCCGCCTCGGGGCCGGCCCGGCGCAGCCGGGCCCGCACCCCGTCGGGGGAGTCCGGGCCGTCGCCCCAGCGGTTGAGCACCGCGTTGACGGCGGTCTTGGCGACCGCGTGCGCGGGCCAGTTCCTGACCGCCAGGTCGTCGAACGGGGCGTCGGTGACCAGCCTGATATGCGCGCGCCTGCGGGTGACGGCGCGGTTCGCGGGCTCGAACCCGCCCGCCGCGAGGGTGCCCCACAGTCCGTGGTCGAGGCCGAACACCGATTCGACGACCAGGTGCGGCAGGTCATGGACGACATGAACGGCCGCGCGGTGCGCGGTCCCGTCCGGGAATGACAGCCAGGTCCGGTCGCCGGCCGGCGTCTCGCCCTTCACGATCGCGACATCCGCCTCCACGCTGAACGCCGGTGCCTCCGTCACGAAATCACACGATAGCGTCGCGCCCGCCGGAAAGCCGGGATTTTCGCGCGTGTCGGAGCACCGTACCGGAAGGCCCGGCGCCCCGCGGGCGCGGCCCGGGCGGCTCGCGCAGGCCCGCATCCGTTGCGGGGCTTCCGCGCCGCCGACGTCCGCCGCCGCGGTGCGCGGGATTAGAGTGGGTGACATGACAGCTACTGCCGCAAAACCCGTGGTCGACTTCTACTTCGATCCGCTCTGCCCGTTCGCCTGGGTCAGCTCGCGCTGGATCCTGGAGGTGGAGAAGGAGCGCGACATCGACCTGTCCTTCCGGGTGATGTCACTGTCGGTGCTCAACGCAGGCCGCGAGGGCCTGCCCGAGCAGTACAAGGAGCTGCTCCAGAAGGGCTACGGCCCGGTCCGCATCTGCATCGCGGTCGAGCAGAAGTACGGCACCCCGGCGCTGCGCGACCTGTACACCGCACTGGGCACCAAGCGGCACATCGAGAAGCGCGAGTTCGACCACGACCTGTACGTCGAGGCGCTGACCGAGTGCGGCCTCGACCCCGCCCTGGCCGCGGCGGCGGACTCCACCGAGTACGACACCGCGCTCAACGAGTCGCACCACCGCGGCATGGACCCGGTCGGCGACGAGGTCGGCACGCCGACCATCCACATCGACGGCACCGCGTTCTTCGGCCCGGTGATCACCCGGGTACCGCGCGGCGAGGAGGCGCTCCGGATGTTCGACGGGGCGCTGATGCTCGCGTCGAACCCGTACTTCTTCGAGCTCAAGCGGACCAGGACCGAGCCGCCGCAGACCGACAGCTGAGCGTTCGCCCGGGCAGGCGGCCCAACCTCGGCGCTCCGCGCTTCTTGCTGTTATCTTTTTGTCCCGCGACACTGGGATAGCGTGGTGAGGTGCTCGCGCTCGAACTTGCCGTCGCGGCGTTCGTCGTGTTCCTGGCCGGGGTGGCCCGCGAGCCCCGGTCCTTCGCCAACGCGGTGCTGCTCGGGCTGGCCCTGGCGTTCGGGGCACTCGGGCTGGCCGAGCGGCTCGTCCACACGCCGGGCCGGGCGGGGCACCTGCTGCTGTTCGCGCTGCTGCTCGCCGTCGCGGCCGGGCCGTTCCTGATCGGCTGTTTCCTGGTCGGCAACGGGATCGTGCTGCTCTGGCGGGAGGGCCTGCGCCCGGTCAACATGCTGGCGCTGCTCGCCGGCCTGGCCGCCTTCACGGTGATCGGGCTTGACGTCGCCGCCGACCACGCCGGGGACGGGAACCTGTCGCTGTTCGCCACCGTCGCCAACCTGGTCTTCGGGTACGTGTCGTTCCTGCTCGTGTCGTATGTCTGCTACGCGTTCGGCTACGGGCTGCTGACGCGGACCGGGCGGGCGGACTTCGTGATCGTGCTCGGGGCGGGGCTGCTGCCCGACGGCGGGGTGCCGCCGCTGCTCGCCAGCCGCCTGGACCGGGGCCGCGCGGTGTGGGCGGCACTCGACCGGCGGGCCGCGGCCGCCGACGCCGCCCGGCCGTTGATCATCGTGAGCGGGGGCAAGGGAGACGACGAGCGGGTCTCCGAGGCCTCCGCGATGGCCGCCTACCTGGCCGGCCGGGGAGTTCCCGCCGACCGGCTGATGCTGGAGAGCCAGTCGGCCAACACCGAGCAGAACCTGCTGTTCAGCCAGGCGATGATGGACCGGCTGCGGCCCGGAGCCCGGGCCGTGATCGTGACCAGCGACTTCCACGCGTTCCGGGCCGCCCTGATCGCGCGCAGGATCGGGTTGCGGGCGCAGGCCACCGGGGCGCGGGTGGCCGGGTACTACGAGCCGAACGCGATACTGCGGGAGTTCGCCGCCGTCTTCCTGCGGTACCGGGCGGTGAACTTCGGGATCTGCGCGGTGCTCGTCCTCGTGCCGCTCGGCGCCGCCCTGCTGCATGACGTCGTGCGACGATGAGGCGGTGAGCGGCCGCGGGCAGGCGGTGCGCCAGCAGAGCGGCGGGAGAAACGCGGGCATGGCGGTCGACGGATTCGAGCTGGCGTACGACCGGGCGGGCAGCGGGCCGGCGGTGGTGCTGCTGCACGGCTGGCCCGGCGACCGGACCGACTACCGCGACCTGGTGCCGCTGCTGCCGGACTGCGACGTCGTCGTCCCCGACCTGCGCGGGTTCGGTCACTCCGGCAAGCACGTGGCGGACCCGGTCGAGCAGTACAGCAGCGCGGCGCAGGCTCGCAGCGTCGCGGAGCTGATTACCTCCCTCGGGCTCATCCGGCCGGTCGTCGTCGGCTACGACATCGGCAGCCGGATCGCCCAGACCCTGGCCCAGTCCCGTCCGGACCTGGTCCGCGCCCTGGTGATCAGCCCGCCGCTACCGGGCGTGGGCGCCCGGATCTTCGGCCCCGGGCCGCTCCGGGAGTTCTGGTACCAGCAGTTCCACCGGCTGCCGCTGTCCGAGGCGCTCGTCGACGGCAAACCGGACGCCGTCCGGGAGTACCTGCGGCACTTCTGGGAGCACTGGTCGGGACCCGACTTCTCCGTCACCGACGAGCACCTGGACCACCTGGTCTCCGTGTACGGGCCGCCGGGCGCGTTTACCGCCTCCGTCCAGTGGTACCGGGCCGGGGCGGGCACGGCCGCACGGGCCGCCGCCGAGACCACGCCGGCGCCCGGGGACCGGCTGGCCACGCCGGCCGCCGTGCTGTGGCCGGAGTACGACCCGCTGTTCCCCCGGGAGTGGTCGGACCGGATCGGGGAGTTCTTCAGCGACGCGCGGCTGCGCTTCGTGGACGGCGCCGGGCATTACGCGCCCCTGGAATACCCGGCCGTGCTCGCCGAAGAGATCCACCGGTTCCTCACCTGACCCCCACTTCCTCACCCGGCCTACACTTCCTCACCCGACCCACAGCGCGGTCCGGGCGCGTACGAGAGCTCATCGGGCGCCTCCGGCCGAGGAACGACCGCGCCGGCCGGCCCGCGGCCGCCTCGCAGACCCTGCTCGAGGCCTTCACCCGGCTCCCGCTGCCCGCCGAACCGGGCATCGCCTACCTGGCCGGAGAGGCCAGGACCATCCAGCTGCTGCGCCGTCACCTGGTCAGCGAACGCGGCTGGCCGCGCGAGGCCGTTCGCACCAAGCCGTTCTGGGCGCCCGGCAAGCGCGGCCTCGACTAGTAGTCGCGGCCGGCGGCGGGGGCTGCTGAGCCGCGGAAAACCCCTCGACCTCGCCCGGGGCGGCGGGACAGGATGCTGCCCATGGCGACGGTGATGTGGGGTTCGGAGATCGCGCAGCACTACGACGCGACCAGCGCGGACATGTTCGCCCCCGCGATACTCGGCCCCTGCGTTGACGTGCTGGCCTCCCTCGCGGGCGACGGGGCGGCGGTTGAATTCGCCGTGGGGACCGGGCGGGTGGCGCTGCCGCTGCATGAGAGCGGCGTGCCGGTCTCCGGGATCGAACTGTCACCGCACATGGCCGCGGTCCTGCGGGGCAAACCGGGCGGCTCGGCGGTTCCGGTGACGATCGGGAACATGGCCACGACCCGGGTTCCCGGCCCCTTCGCGCTCGTCTACCTGGTGTTCAACACGATCATGAACGTCACCACGCAGGACGAGCAGGTGGCGGTATTCGAGAACGCGGCCGCTCACCTGATCCCCGGCGGGCGCTTCGTGGTGGAGGTGGGGGTGCCCGCGGTCGCCGGCCTCCCCGCCACGGAACCCGGCCGGGTCTTCGACCTCTCCCCCAGCCACGTCGGGATCGATACGCTCGACGACCCGGTCGGCCAGCTCATGTCCTCGCATCACTGGACGCTGATCGACGGCCAGTGGACACAGGGGTCGGCGCCGTTCCGCTACGTGTGGCCCGCCGAGCTCGACCTGATGGCGCGGCTCGCCGGGATGCGACTCGAGCACCGCTGGGGCGGATGGGACAAGTCGCCGTTCACCGCGGCCAGTACAAGCCAGGTGGCGGTCTACGAGAAGGTCGCGTAGCCGGCGGCTCATCTGACTATGGATGCCCTGTTCTGGCAGGGAGTGCGGGCTGACTACGCACGGCTGCAGACCGATCCCGAGCAGTGGACCGACCACGCCGGCGAACTAGCCGAGTGGGACGTGACGGCGCGGCGGAACCCGCGCGGCTCGCCGGGAGGAGTCGCGGCCTGGCCGTCGAGAACAGGTGGCTACCGGACCTCGAACGTGGCTATGACGGGATAGTGGTCGGTGCGTACGCCCGGCACGATGCGCTTCGACTTCAAGGCCAGTCCCCTGTACAGGATGTGGTCGAGGCGGCGCCCCCCGGGCGCGGTCGGCTCGTCGATGGCAACTTCCGCGAGACCTGCCCTGGCGAACAGCTGCCGTAGATACGGCTGGACTCCGGGGCAGTCGATATTGAAGTCTCCCTGGATCAGGGCCTTCTCACGGGCCGGCACGAGCTTGCGGGCGGCATCCTGCAGTATGCCCTGAGCTGTCCGCGATTCCAGCTCGATTTTAAACATCCTGAACGGGATGAGGTGCAGCGTGGTCACCTCGATCTGCGTGTCGCCGGTCGATACCACGCAGCTGCTGAATCCTTTGTCGTGGGTCGTGGGTCGTGGCCGTGCTGCCGTCTTCCCAGGTTACCCGAGCGTTCGGATTCTCGAAAAGCCCGAAGCGGTGCTGCGAGATCGGGTATTTCGAAATCACGCAGTGGCCAAGCCGGCAATCTGTATCGATATGCGATTTTGACGTGGAATCGTGGAAGTAGTGCTCGTAGCCCAAAGAACTCGCTATGAGCTCGACCTGATCGTACCCTTCTTTCCGCTGTGTCTCCTGAAGTGCGATAACGTCGGGCTCCTCCGACTCCAGAAGCCCGGCGATAGCATCGAGGCCGTTTTCCGCATACGACGCGGTGCGCAACTGGTCCGCGCCGTCTTGCAGCAGTTTCCCGCCGCCGATATTCCACGTGAGTGTCTTCAATTCCATGCCGCGCAGTATAGCTATCAGGAAACACGGCCCCGGTGCCCTCCAGGGCCTGGAACAGCTCATGCCCGGCATCGCCTGGACACCGACACCCCAGCCAGCCTCCCCATCAGGGCAATCAGCAGTCCACGCCACCATCACAACCGGTCACACGGGTGAATGCTTACACGGGTTGACCTTGCCGTGGCGTCAAGGTGCCTGCTGGAGGCATGCGGATCGGAGAACTCGCCGACCTCGCCGGCATTAGCACCCGAGCCATCCGGCACTAGCACCACGTCGGCTTGCTGCCCGCGCCCGCGCGCAAGGTGCCCGCCGAACTGATATCAGGCACCGCTATTCTCATGTCGGGTACCACTTGGGTTCCTGCGTGTAGATCCTGCCGCTCGGCGTCTTCCACTGGTGCCATCCGGGGAGGGGCTGAATGACTTCCCAGCCCGGCGATTGTTTTATCCGATGGCATTGCCGGCTGCGCGCCCCCGCATTGCAGGCGCAGGTCCTTCCGCCCTTGTGGTATGGGATGGCATGCTCAAAGTCCGCTTCGCGGGCGTGTCTCGAGCAGGGCGGGAAGGTGCAGTTGCCGTCGCGGATCTGAATGAGATGGCGAAGGGTGTCGTTCGGTTCATAGGCATGCGATTCATGCCCATGGTCGCATTCGTACGTCGGCACCGGCTCGATCTTGACGGTATGCGTCCGGCCGCCGGGCAGGGTGAGTTTCCAGGTGCCGAAGTCCTGAGGCTGGCTCGATGTTCCTGGCGGGCTCTTGCTTCTGGTTCCTAGCGGGCTTGTGCCGCTCTGGACAGGCAGCGACGGCAAGGCGGCAGTGGGGATAGTCAGGTTCACCCTGGATGGCAACGCCGCCAACCTCGCGTCCCGGGTGCCTGGCCCGCTGAGCCAAGTTTTCCAGGTTGCCCAGTCTCCTCGTCCCAGTCGGGCGCAACCGTGACCGATCGCGAAGCCATTCGCGTCGGTGACCGTTACACACCACTCACTGTCCGGGCTGTTCGCAGCGGTAGCGGCCAGGTCCCGGCAGAGGGCCGGGTCGAGTGGGCCGAGGCTGTGACTCTCGCCCGGCCGTTCGGCGAGGCCGAGCAGGGTAAGCAGTGGGATCACTAGGTCTGTCAGGCGCGGACGAACGTCATCCACGCTGCCGTCGCCTGGGCCGCCGTCGGCGGGTGCCGGGCCATTTCCGCCAGGGCCATTATCTCCCGGGTCCTTGCCGTCCGGGCCGGTATCGTCCGGACCGTCTTCGGCTGGGTTTTCGCCATCGTATTCGTCGTCGGCAGCGGGCACGCAGCTGTCGTCGCACTCGCGGCAGGGAAAACCGGATGGGTCGCCTTCGTCTGCCCGGCCGGCTGCTGCCTCGGCGCTCCGCTCAGCGGCCGCCCTGGCCTCGGCCTTCGCCAAGCGGTCGGCGGCCGATACGCCGTTGAGCAAGTCAAGGTAGGCCAGCGCGCGGAGCTGGTCCATTGACGCGTCGGGGAACGCCTTCGACTTCTTGTACTGCGCGGTGCGGGTGTTCACGCTCGCGTAGGCGGCCAGGGCCTCGTCGGTGGGCAGGTTTCGGCCAACGAGTGCCGCTGCGCCGGACTGCTCGCGCCAGAGGCGGACGCGGGTGTCGAGCTTCTCCGCCGCCTCCCGGCGGCGCTCGGCTCCATTCGGGTCGACCGTGACGGTTGCCTGGGCGGCGAGCTTGGCCAGCTGGCCAGGAGTCAGGTTGGGAGTCTGGGCGAGCTGCTCAAGGATCAGCGCCTCGGCCTTCGCCGCGTCGTCCTCGCCGAGCACGGCCAGTTCCTTGGTGATCAGCATGGCCTTGAAATAGCTGAGGGTGCCGTCAGCGAGCTTGACGCCGATGCCAGGCAGCCGCACCTGGAGGTCCCAGGCCAGCAGCGCGGTGGTATCGGCGGACTGCACCGACACGCCGAGTGCGGCGGCCAGCTCGTGGCCGAGGGATTCGCCCCAGGAGTCAGGGAGGTCGCCGTGCCGGTTGCCGGACAGTGCTGGCGGGCGTTCCCGGCGCATCATCTCCCTGATCACGCCCAGTTTCCCCGCCGCCGCCCACGACTCAAGCGCCGCCAGCCGACGCAGCACCCCGATCAGCTCGTCATCTGTCGCTCCGGGGCAGCGCCACCCCGGACCGCTGGCTGCCTCCACCGCCGCGGCCAGCGTCGCCGAGGGCGGGCACATCTCCCATTTTCCGTTGCTGGCGAAGCCGGTCAGCCGGGGATCACCGGCTGCGCTAGGTGGAAGAGCCGGATCGCCGGCAGTTCCAGGCGCACGATCCGGATCGCTGGAAGAGCCGGGGGCACGAGCAGGATCGCGGTCGGGTTCTGAGCTTGGCTGCCGGTCCATATCGCCCCCGTTGTTTATGTAGCAGGTGATCTGATACTCGAACTCTATCGCGAGCGGCCGACAAAACAGGGCAGTCAGGTCCTACTGCTCTGGACCTATTTTCCATTCCAGCAATGGAACAACCGAGACCTATGAGACAGGCGAGAGCCGGGCTAATTCGCCTGATTTACTGGGCTGCTGCCTGACTGGTGCGGAGGCTGAAGTGACGCAGGGAGAATGTCGGCCACCGCGTCAGGCAGGGGTCTCGTCGCGCCGATAATGGTCGCGCCGTAGCCTCGGTAGACCTTCTCGAAGGCGGCGTGCCTCAAGGGGTGATTAGGGCCAGCCCGCGCCGTGCCTCAAGGGGTGATTAGGGCCAGCCCGCGCCGTGCCTCAAGGGGTCAGGGCCAGCCCGCGCCGGGGACGTCGACGTCGATGGCGAGGACCTGGCCGCTGCCCGGGGCCACCATCTGGGCGTCGGTCATGCCGCGCCACTGGGCGGCCGTGATGAACAGGGTGGTGCGGTCCGGGCCGCCGAGGACGCAGGCGAAGCCGCCGCGGTCCAGTGGCACCGTTTGCAGCTCCGCCCCGCCTTCCGCGACGCGGACGGCCCAGGTTCGCCTGGGTGACCAGGGAACCGTCGGCCGCGACGCGCAGCAGCAGACCTTCCTGGGACGAGACGATGACGAGAGTCCCGTCCGGAAGCCAGTCCGTGCACAGCGGCAGCGACTTCACCCGGGCGGCCACCTCACAGCGGCCGTCGAGATCGACCGCGAGTACCTCGCCGGCGGACCAGTCGGAGAAGTACAGCCGGCCGGCGTGCCAGCGCGGCGACTCGACCAGACCCCGGCCGGCGAGCAGTGTGCGCAACCCGTTCATCGTCATCCCGTTCTCTCCGGTCTATGGGAGCCAGTCGTGGTGCTGACTCATCTGCTAGACGATCTGACGGGCACCACATCATCGGGGCATAGAGCCTGGATGTGGTGCGTATCCCGACTCAGGCGTCGGCGTCGTCGGCCGCCAGGTCGATGAGCTGGTCCGGGGACAGCGACCGGAGGGCCGTGCCGGATGAGCTCAGGTTGGCCTAGAGCTCGTCACCGCCATTTTGTTAACGCTCACATTTTTCCGCCGCACCCCGCTACGATAACCGCGTCCTTGACTCGCGCTCGGCGGAAAGGCGGCTCGTGGCCAGAGTCGGAACGACCCCGCGGGCGGCCGCGGTGATACGGGCGGCCGCGGTGATAATCGCCGCGGGCTTCGCGCTGGTGCCCGCGGCATCGGCTCGGGCCGCGGCGGTCACCGACATCACCAGCCAGGTCCTGGCCGGCCAGAACGTCACGCTCTCGGGTCCCTCGGTCGTCAGCCTGCCCGCCGGGACGACGACGTACAACGGCGTGTTCTCCGGTCAGGGCACGCTCACCATCGCCGGCCACGGCACTCTGGTCCTCACCAAGGACAGCGATTTCACCCTGCCCGCCGCGCAGCAGCACCAGGACGTGACGACCAGCGGCGGCAACTGGCCGTACCCGATCGTCTCCGATCCCGACCCGCCGGCCGTGATCGTCGACCCCGGCGCCACGCTGCAGTACGGCAACGGCGGGTCGGCCGGCATCATCGGGAGCTACCCGTACACGCAGGTCAGCGGGCTGACGCTGAACCAGGACAACATCGAGGTCGGCGGCACCCTGGTGCTCGACATCACCAGCCGCGAGTACAACCTCGGCACCATCTCCGGCTCCGGCCTGCTCTCCCAGCCGCGCTCGACCTGGGGCACCCTGGACCTGGCGGACGACCTGCCGTTCAGCGGCACGATCGGCAACGGCACCGGAATGAACTTCGGCAGCGCCGCCTTCCGCCTGTCGCTCCCGGACGCCGCCGCGGTCGACAACGACGGTTCCGCGATCATCAGCGCCCGCAACTACACGCTCGTGCTGCCGCAAAGCTTCTACGAGAACCACTTCGGCGACGACATCAACTTCCACACCTGGCAGGCCGGCCTGATCGAGATGACCGGCACGGACAACTACACCGACCCGTCGCTCGACACCGCGTCCTTGGCGGGGAGCGCCAACTACCGGGGCATCAACATCGAGGGCGCGAACGTGCAGTGGGGAAACGGGACGACCGACCGCTTCTTCCTGCCCGCGACGCCGTCGAACTCCTACATCAACATCCACAACGACGGCTCGCTCGCCTTCGACTACGACGGCCCGGTGACCCTCGACACGCCCATCTCCGGAGGGGTGTATACCCAGTCGCTAAGCACGCCGGCCGATGCCTCGGTCACCCTCCGCCCGACGCCCGGCAACACGGTCACCTTCGCCACGCCGATGAACTACCACGGGCTGACCACGATCGGGGCCGGTGCGGCCCTGGTGCTCGGCACCGGCCGGGCCGGCGGCGACAGCAGCCTGCTGACGGGGGCGGCGAACGACGAGATCGCCGACGACGGCTCGCTGACGGTGCGCGACACCGCGACGGCCGTCACCCTGGCCAACATCAGCGGAACGGGTTCGCTGACCCAGGCCGGCGGCGCGACCACCACCCTGACCGGCACCACCGACTACACCGGGCCGACCACCGTCAGCGCGGGCACCCTGGCCCTCGGCCCGGGCGCGGGCGGCATCGCCGCGAGCAGCGGCGTCACGCTCGCCGGGGCCGGCGCGGTGCTCGACCTGTCCCGGGCTGGCGACCAGTCGGTCAAGCGGCTCTCCGGCGTGCCCGGAAGCCGTGTCGTGCTGGGCGCGGGAACCCTCACCGTCGCCGCGGACGGCGCTTACTCCGGCTCGATCAGCGGAACCGTGGACGGCGGCCTGACCATCGGCGGGCCCGGCACGCTCACCCTGGCCGGCCAGGCCGACACGCCCGCCGGCACCTGGCGCCTGGACCGGGGCGAGCTCGCCCTCGCACCGACCGCGGCGGTTACCCTCGGCTCGCTGGCCCAGGCACCCGGCGCCACCCTGTCACTGCGGCTCGCTTCGGCCGCCGCCAAGGGCGCGTCCGCCGCGCCGATCCAGGCGAGCGGTGCCGTCCGCCTGGGCGGCAGGCTCGTGATCGCCGCGATGCCGCGACTGGCGGCCGGCCAGAGCGTGGTCCTGATCCACGACAGCGGGACGAAGAAGATCAGCGGCACCTTCGCCGGCCTGCCGCAAGGCAAGGGGCTCGTCGTGGACGGGATGCACCTGCAGGTCGACTACCAGGCGGACGGGGGCCACGCCGTGGCGCTGACCGCCGTGAGCGCCACGGCGGCGCGCGCGGTCTCGGGGGGCGGGCCGGGCTCCGCTG
>Ga0302314_10015675_pt1 | contig 12867 bp, 10 predicted proteins | sample III_Palsa_N2_3_FD_200533 | JGI IMG/M metagenome (GOLD analysis project Ga0302314, IMG submission 200533) | Peat permafrost microbial communities from Stordalen Mire near Abisko, Sweden - III_Palsa_N2_3 | ecosystem: Environmental > Terrestrial > Soil > Palsa > Peat permafrost | place: Sweden...
CGCCGGTATGAGTGGGCTGTACTCTGAAACCTATAACGCGCCGACGGGCGGGGGCACGATCGACGTCTCCGGCGGCAGGGAGCCGGTGGTCGCAACCATCAGCGGCTTCACGATATTTGCAGCACCCGGCACGGATACGGCGCAGATTGATCTGGCGCTGCGCAGCGTTACGGTCGGGCCGACGGGATACTCAACGGGAGCACCTCTGTATCTGGATATCACCGGATCAACAGGGACTGCCGTCGGCTTCGCAGCAGGCGCCTCCAAAGACTTCAATAGCTTCAACCTGGACTGGGCAGGGTCCATCGTGAGTAGCGCGGCGGGCCCCCCACCGCCGGCCAACTACGTGTCAGCGCACGGGGTGCCGGAGATCGATACGGCCTCGGCCAGCACCGCGCTCGCCATGCTATTGGGCGCATTCGCCGTCCTTCGAGGACGTCGCAAAACTGCAGGCGAAGCCGTCGCATAGCTTGCGATTGGGCGGTATGCGGGCCGGTCGGCCCGCATTCGCGTGGTTTTCACCACCTCGGCGGCGCGGCCGCCAACCCTAACATTCGGAATTAAGACCTCAATTATACTGCCGGGTATAGCTAAGGCAGACGGCGGCGTGGCGTGCGGGCACGCACCGCCTGGGGGCAATTTAAATGAAGATCGAAGTCACGGACATCAAACCTCGCATTGGTTCCATTGTTCGCGTCGACCGTGCGTCGCTGCTGGATGAGGACGTCGTACAGAGTTGTCTCGAGCGTTCCCGGGGGCACCTACTCTCGCGATTCCGGACGCATCATGCATCGCACGACCATCGCCGGCACCGAAGCCGTGACCTCGTGAAGGTCGCATGGTAGAGGGGCGCGTCGCGGTCGTGACGGGAGCGAGCTCGGGCATCGGGCTCGAGACGGCGAAGGCGCTCGCGACAGCGGGATGGCGCGTCATCGGCGTGGGGCGTGATCCTGAACGCAGCGCGGCTGCGCTGGCCGAAATCCGTGCCACCGCCACAGGTGGTGAGGTGGACATGCTGCGCGCCGATTTATCGCTGATGGCCGATACGGTCCGGCTGGCGAAGGACATCGCGGCCCGAACGGATCGGATCGACGTGCTGCTGAACAATGCAGGCGGGACCTGCCGGGCGCGCGTCGTAACAGCCGAAGGCAACGAAGCGACCTTCGCCGGCAATCATCTGGGCCCCTTTCTGCTTACGAGCCGTCTCATGCCGTTGCTGCGCGCGACGGCGGCCGAGCAGCCACGGGGCACGGTGCGTATCATCAACACGGCCTCGAGCGCGCACGAGTATAGTTCCGGGCTCGATTGGAGCGACTTGCAGATGCTGAATCACTTCGTCCCCACTCAAGCCTATTGCAATGCGAAGCTGGCGAATGTGCTTTTCACGCGCGTCCTGTCGAAACGGGCGGCGCCGTATGGAATAGTCGCCCACGCCGTGCATCCGGGCATCGTGGGCTCTCGGTTCGCAAGCCACGGCGACGACGCGATGCAGGAGTACTTCGCCGCGAATGCCGACCGAGTGATATCGCCCAAGGAGGGAGCCGATACGCTGATCTGGCTGGCAACGGCGCACGAGCCTGGAGGCACGACCGGCGGCTACTTCTTTCAGCGAGCGCCCGGAACGGTCAGCACTTTCGGCCGTGATGACGCCGCCGCCGAGCGGCTTTGGATCGAGAGCGATCGCCTCGTGCCCGGCGCCCCGACCTAGGCGCGGGTCCCGATGGATTTCGTGCGCGGCGACGCGACCGGTCTTCTCATTCCGGCGCACAGCGAGGCTCTGCGAGCCGGGGGCGAAGCTTTCCTGACCGAGGCCTTCCAAGCCTTCGGCTCTCTTCCCGCGGGCAATCGCGTTACTCGGATCACGCGTTTCGAGACATGCCCCGGCGGCAGCACCGGTCAGAAGCTATTCCTGTCGCTCGAGTTCGAGCCCTCCGACCCGACCCTGCATACCGATCTCTTCGTGAAGTTCTCGCGAGACTTCAGCGACAAGACCCGCGACGACCGCGGCAAGCACGAGATGGAAACCGAGGTCCGCTTCGCCGCACTGTCCCGCTTGCCGGGCTTTCCGATCACCGTTCCCATCGCTTATTTCGCGGATTACCATCACGAATCCCGCACGGGACTGATCATCTCGCAGCGAATCGGCTTCGGCAGCGGCGGAATCGAGCCGCACCATCAGAAATGCCTCGATCACGAGCTCACCGAACCGCTCGACTACTACCGCGTGATCTTGAGATCGCTCGCGCGAATTGCCGCCGCGCATAAATCCGGCCGCCTGTCTCGCGACATCGACACGCAATTTGCCTTCGATCCCGAGGCCGCCGCCGCCCGCGACCCCATCCCCTTCGATGAGTCGCGCCTGCACGTCTTCGTCTCACGGTACGCCGATTTCGCCGCCCGATGCCCGCAGCTCCTGCCCGCGAACATCACGACTCCGTCGTTCATCGCGAAACTGGATCGCGAGGCCGGCCGCTTCCTGGAGCACGAAAAAACGGTCAAGCACTTCCTGCAGAGCAATCCCGATTTCATCGCGTTGATTCACTGGAATGCCAATATCGATAATGCCTGGTTCCGGCGCGACGCCTCGGGCGCCCTGGAGTGTGGCTTGATGGATTGGGGCCACGTCAACCAGATGAACGTGGCATTCTCATTGTGGGGATGCCTGTGCGGAGCTCCCCTCGAGATTTGGGATCGACACCTCGATGAACTGCTCGAGATGTTCGTCACCGAGCTCCACGAGCATGGCGGCCCGCGCCTCGACGTGGATGAACTGGAGCTGCACCTGCAGCTCTACGTGGCGATGATGGGTATTTCCTACCTCATCCACTCGCCGTCACGGATTCTCGCTCGCCTGCCCGAGGCCGCGACGGCGTCGGGGACGCTCGATCCCCTCTTCCGCAAGAACGAGACGGCCCGCAATCAGCTGCACATCATGACCGCGATGCTGAACTACTGGCAGACCCGGGATTTCGGGGCGAGCCTCGAGCGTCTGCTGAAGCGGGCGCGCTGAGCCTCGGCCATCAAACGAGGCCGTCCTCATGCACGATCCAATGGACGAACCGGTGCATGACGTACATGGCGTCGTGCGGTGCGCCGATGGATTGCCCACCGGCGTCGCCCAGCCGGACGATCCGTTGAGCGCCCCCGCTGGCGAGGCCATCGCGCAGTTCGACCTGCCGCGCCGGCGGATAGACACCGACGGTTTGCGTCGCGACATTGACGTACTTGAGCGCATCTTTGAGTGACTTCACCTGAACCACGTTGGCCGTCTTGTTGATGGGATGGAAATCCACCGGCTCGTCCGAGCGGACCACCAGCCCGCTGCCATCGGCAATTCCCCAGACCCCGAACTCGTCGTCCATCAGCCGCATCGAATCGACCTCCTCCGCGAGGTCTCGCGGCAGCGGCGGCGCCTTGCCCGAAAGCGCATTGCGATCGACCAGCTTTCGCTGCAGACGCTCGCAGAAGCGGTCGACCTGTTGGCGGTCACCTTCGACGAATAGCACACGGCTGCAGACGCAAGCCTCCTGGTTGAGCAGGCCCACGTCATTGGCGGCTCGCGTGGCAACGTCCTCCAGAGTCTCCTCGGAGTCGAAGGCTTCCATCCCGATCATGGAGATCGAGGTCTTCGGATCGAATGAAACCAGCTGCAGGCCGGGCATCAGATACTTGATGACGTTGCTGATCGCATCACCGCCGCCCCAGGCCACGATCTTGTCGAAGTATTGCGGCTGGAAGATCGCCCTTTCCACTTGCTCGTCGCCGCCCCGCCAGTAGACCGCCGACATGGAGCGCGGCACCGGATGGTCGGGATCGACATCGAGCATGGTGCGCAGAATGGCGACCGCCATGAAGGGATCGCTCGAGCCCATCTTGAACAAGTTGACCGCCTTGACCATGGCACCCAGGGCGATTGACTGGGCCGACACGAGGGGCGAATTTCCCGGCAGAACGTGGATCAGGCGGGGCGGGAAAGCGCGGGTGAAGCTGCGGCGGCCCGTGCTGTCGACGCGTGGCAGCCACTCATCGAGCACCCGGGCGTCGCCGAGGTTATGCTCGGCGTATTCGAGAAGCTTCGCCTTGTTCAGATAATCGGCAGCCATCCGCACGTTGTGCTCGATCACGGCTCTCGGCAACACGTTCGTCGCCGCAATCCGGTCGACGGCCTCGCGCAGGTACCCGCCCCGATCGAGCCTCATACGCTCGCCGGTCGCGGCCAAGAAATCGAGGATCTCGTTCAGCTTCACGTCGAACAGCGGCCCCGGCTCGGTCCGCAGCGTGACCAGCGCGTCGAGATCGAGCTTCGGCGTGACGAAGTCGACGCCCAAGTCGCGCGAGCGGTGGCGCTTCTCGGTTGCGGCAATCAACTTGCCGCGCACGAAGAAAGGTGCGGATACGGCGGCGGCATCCTGAACGAGACTCAAGACACACCTCGCACGTAGGCCTCGATAGTGCCGGCACAAGCAATCTTGTCGCCGCTCGCCGTATCGGCGTAGCGCTGGATCTCGTCGGCCACCGAGAGGCTGCGGTTGCCGCAGGCGCACGGCGCCCACGTGGCGCGGATCTTGTCGCCGGAAATGACGCCGCCCCAGCGACCGTCGAGCGACAGATCGAAGAAGGCGGCACGTCCCTCGAGCTCCCCGCTCGCGGCGGGCTCGATCAGGTGTTCGCCCGACTCATCCAGCAAGAGCAGCATCACCCAAGGCGCCATGTGATAACGCCCGGCCTTGCAACGCGGCGCATTGGTGTTGATCTCCTGCATACCGTAGGTGAGGCAGACGCGGTCCCAGGACAGATTGAGGGTCTCGAAGATGAATTCTCGATAGCTAGAGGGCACCTGCACTCGCTTCAGCCCGCCGCTGACGAAGGCGCTGTTCGCGTGAAAGTCCTTGCCGCTGTAGCCCTTGGCCCGCACCCGCTCGGCGACCTGATATAGCGGCCCGAAGAGCCCCATGATGTGTAGCGGCATGTGGCGGCTCGCGATCAGCGCGTCGGCCGCCTGTTCAATGGACGAAGCGATGGCCTTCTCCCGCTCGGCCGCCTGCGTTTCGAAATAGGCGATCTCGGTCGGCTTGGCTGTGCCATCGGCGATTTTCTTGCGCAAGACGATCATCTCCGTGATCCCGCCGATGGTGATGGGCGGAACGTCGGGCGCGAAGGGCGCCACGTCCCGCCGGTTGAAGGCCTCCCGCATCGGTTTCCCGCTCGCGCGGTTCCGCGGAGTGGCAGCGACCAGACCGAGGCTGATCATGCGCCGATCGTGATTCGGAGCGAGCCCCGCCCAGATGATGGCCCGCAATAAACTGTGCCCGGCGAACTCGCCGTCCGCCATCGTGGCATTCATCATCGCGCACTTTCCGGTCGTGCCGCTGGAGCAGGAGACATAGTGGCCTTGGCTCTCGAGCCGTTGCAGCCAGGCGTCGAGTCCATTGATTCCTTGCGTGTCCATCCGCTCGACCCGGTGGGTCGAGACGGTGTCGAGCCAGCGGCCCATGCGGTCCCACTTCTGCTCGACGAGCCACCCCTCAGGGTAAGTCTTGTAGGCCGTGTGTGCGAAAAGCAGCGGCACGACATCGGCCATGCAGCGAACCTCTGAGATTCCCCCGGTTTCGGCACGGTTCTGCAGCAGCTTGATCTTGCCGATGCGGTCCTTGAAGCGCTCATTGATTGCCTCGAGCTGGCTCGGCAGCAACTCGGAGAACGGCGTGTCGAACGGGTTTTCCGAGTCGACGGCTCCGACCAGGCGGTCGACGGCGCAGGCTTGCGGGCGAACCGCACCGCTCATACGTGCCACGCCGCCAGATCGAGCCCCGGTCTCGGCCAACGCGCCTCAAAAAGCTGGCCATAGCCGGACAAGGTGATATAAGCCGTGCGCATGTCGGGACCTCCGAAACAAATGTTGGTGCAGTAGCCTTCGGGCGCTTCGTGAAACTCGAGCAAGTCTCCGGCGGGTGAGAACACGCTGATGCCGCCTCGCACCAGCGTCGCGACACAGATGTTTCCATCCGCCTCGACCGCCAAGGAGTCGAATCGTTGGTATCCAGGCAGGCCGTGCACCAGCCTGCCGCCATTCGGCGACGGGAATGGCTGCAGCGCCAGCTCCCCCGGCGCTACGATCGGATAGGACCAAAGGCGGCTCGTTTCCGTCTCGGCGACGTAGAGTATTTTGCCGTCAGGCGAGAGCCCGATGCCGTTGGGCGTCAAGAACGGGAAGGCTGCGCGCCGGATGAAGCTGCCATCGGTGCGGGCGTAATACACCCCACCCTGCATCAGCCGGTCCGCGAGCTTCTTGCCGAAGTCCGTAAACCAGAAACCTCCCCGCGCGTCGAAGACGATGTCATTCGGTCCGTGCAACGGATTGCCGTCGCAGTGTGTATAGAGCGTCTGCACCTCGCCGGTGGCGAGATTCACCCGCTGGATACTGCCGCCGTTGTAATCAGCGGCCTCCCCAATCGGGCGTGTAAACCCATCATCCGTGCGCCACTTGAAGCCGCCGTTGTTGCAGACGTAGCAGTGTCCGTCCGGGCCGAGCGCTGCGCCGTTCGGCCCCCCGCCGACCTGCGCGATGACGCCCCGCTCACCGCTCGGCAAGATGCGCGTCAATCGCCCGGCTCCGATCTCCACGACCAGCACGCTGCCGTCGGGCAGCGCGACCGGACCTTCCGGAAAAGACAGTCCAGTCGTCATCACACGACCTTGCAGCTTGAGCATGTCCTCCTCCTATTCTTGCGCAGGCAGATCGATGTCGCGGTCGACGACCTCGATCACCGCCGGATAGTAGCGCCCGGACCAGCCGTTGTTTGCGGCCGCCGCATAATAGCGCTGCACAAGCCGGGTGATGTGCGCCGAGACCCCCACCTGGTCCGCCAACTCGAGGACATAGCCGATATCTTTGAGCACATACTCGGGTGGAAAGGACTTCTCGGGAAACTCCCGCGGCAACATCGATTTGCGAGCGTGGTTGCGCAATGCGAAGCTGTCGCCCGATCCCTTCGAGACCGCATCGAGCAGCACCGCGGACGGCACGCCCGCACGCTCGCTCAGCACCATCATTTCGGCAATCGCCACCGTGTTTTCGAACACCAGCGCATTGTTGACCAGCTTCACCACTTGTCCGCACCCCACACCACCGCAGCGGGTGACATCGGATCCCATGTAGCGCAGCCAGGGCTCGAGGCGGGCAAAAAGAGGCTCGTCTGCGCCGACCATGATGCTCAGCTCGCCGCGCTGTGCCGCCTCCCGAGTCCGCGCCACCGGTGCATCGGCGAATGCAATGCCTCGCGTCGAGAGCTGCTCGGCGATCGTGCGCGCGACCGCGACGCTGGTCGTGCTCAGATCCACGATGACGGACGGCGTCGCGCGCTGAGCGCCGAGCCCCTGCGGTCCCAGACAGACTTGTTCGACCTGGAGACTCCCGGGCAGCGACAGAAATACGATCTCGGCCTCGTGCGCCACGTCGGCTAGCGTCGTCGCACGACGCGCCTTCGTCCCCGCCAACGCGGCGAACGCGGGTTCGCTCAGATCGTACGCGATGACCTCGCCACCGTGCTTGAGTGCCACGTTCCGGCACATGGCACCGCCCATGACTCCCAAGCCGACGAAGCCGATCACCGGGACTTTTTTGTCCGACATGGTATCGCTCCCTTCAGTCCATCCACATGCCGCCGCTGATATCGAGCGACGTGCCGGTAATCCAGTTGGAGGCCGGAGAGCACAGGAACAACGCGGCCTGCGCGATATCCTCGGCGCTGCCGTAGCGTCCCAGGGGAACGGTCGCGTTCGCCGCCGGTGCCTGGTTGCTCGTGACTCTCGCCCACATCGCCGTCTCCACCGGCCCGGGTGCCAACGTGTTGGCATAGACACCGTGCGGCGCGCCCGCCTTGGCGATCCAGCGCATCATGCCGTGCACCGCCGATTTGGACGCGACATACGCCGGGCCCGACGCCACGCCGCCGTTCTTGGCCGCGATCGAGCCCGCCGCCAGGATCTTGCCGAAGCCGCGTTCACACATGACCGGGAACAACTTGCGCGTGGGATTGACGACACCGAGCACGTTCACCGAGAGCATCGAGTTCCACTCCTCATCCGTGCTCGCCGCCAGCGGCGTGCGCGCGATGATCCCCGCACAGAGCACCAGAATGTCGACCTTGCCGTGGTCGGCGAGCACGGCGTCGATCACGTGTTCGGTTTCCGCGCGCGAAGTGACATCGTAGCGGCGGTATTCGATGCCCGCTCCGAGATCCTCATGTTTGCACAGATCGGTTGCCACGACCCGGGCGCCGGCCCCGTTGAACACCTTGGCAATTGCGCGGCCCATGCCCCCCGAGCCCCCCGTGATCAGAGCCACCTGTCCGGCGAGATTCGGCGGTCCGCTCATATGCTGCGCCATGCAAAATACTCCTCGGCAATTATCGAAAATGATTGATCGCGGCGCTCACCGAAACGAGGCCGTGGCCGACATCGTGAGCTCTCCCTCGGGACCCCGCGCCCACAGCGCGAGCGCGCCGTCTTCGGCTTCCCGGCCCTCGAGCAGAAAAGGGCGTCCCACGAACAGCGGTGTCACGCCGCGAAAATCGAAGTGCGCCAGCGCGCGGCCTGCGCCATGATCCCGCGCGAGCTGCTGCAGGAGCGTCGCGGTGAGTGGACCATGCACGACCAAGTCCGGATATCCCTCTTGCTCGCGCGCGTAGGCTCGGTCGTAGTGGATGCGGTGTCCGTTGAAGGTGAGCGCCGAATAGCGAAACAGCAATGTCGTGTCCGCCTCTACGCCGACGCTCCATTGCGGCACGCCGTCGTAACGTTGCACGGCGGGTACGGATTCTGCCGCGGGTGGGGTGATCTCGCGGTAAACGATATCCTGCTCCTCGGAGATGCGCGGGGTCCCGTCGCAGCTGATGACATGCTGCACCGTCACGAACCATAGTGAGCCGCGTCTACCGGCTTTATTCTCGATCTTCAGGATGCGGCTGCGGCGGGTCGCCTGCGCCTCGATCGGTAGATCGGCCAGATAGCGCACTCGACTGCCGGCCCACATGCGTCGGACCGATTCGATCGGCGGGAGAAATCCGCCGAGTCGCGGATGGCCGTCAGTACCGAGTGCGCTGCGGCGCTGCGCCGGATTGAAGAACAGCCACTGCCAGCCCGGGGGGAGCGGCTCACCGGCGAGCGGCGCGCGCTCGAGATCGAGCGTCGCAGCCATCGAGGCTGCGACCGACGCCAGAATTCGCTCGCTGCGCTCCTCTTCTCGGCCGATCCAAGCCTCATAGGCCATAGGTCACTCGACTGTTACCCGTTAATAATATAGAATGCATTGTATATTATTTTACGTCCTAGCTACCATGAATAGCGCCCCCCTCGCCGGCCGTCGGGTGATCGAGCTCGGCACGATGCTCGCCGCGCCGTTCGCGGCCCACATCCTCTCGCAACTGGGTGCGGAGATCATCAAGGTGGAACCGCCGACGGGCGACCCCACCCGAAGCCTGGTACGCGGCGGTCCGAGCGGCACGTTCATTGCCTACAGTCATGGCAAGAAAAGCGTCTGCATGGATCTGTCGAAGCCCGAGGGTCAAGCAGCGTTCCGGAGCCTCCTGAAAACGGCCGATGCGCTGGTGCATAACCTCTCACCTAAGGCGGCGCGCAAACTCAAGCTGACGCGCGCGGACTGCGAAGCGATCAATCGACGGCTGATTTACTGCCATATTCGAGGCTACGGCGCGGGCCCGCTGCAAGAGGAGCTTGCCTCGAATCCGGTGGCGGAGGCTTCTACCGGGGTCATGGAGGCCAACCGCGTCAACGGGCGACCCAGCCGCCTGGGGCCTTCTTACCACGATCAGTTCGCGGGTGCGTACGCCGTGATCGGCATGCTCGCCGCGATGCTGCAACTGGAGAAAGGCAAGGAGCCCGCGCCCGTCGAGATCGGACTCTACGAGACGGGGCTTCACGTGGCCTCGCGAGACCTCGTCGGCGTGCAGTTGAAAACGCAGTTGCTGGGCAAACCGGAACGCGAGCCGCACGGCGAGTTCAGCATGCCGGGCTACGGTGCTTACCAGACCGCCGACGAACGCTGGATTTACCTGCTCATGCTCAACGACTCCCACTGGCTCAAGTTCTGCGAAGCTACGGAAGTTCCGAGTGACGAGTCGCTCGCCACACTGCGCCAGCGCAAGAAAGCTCGGGAGCGAGTCGAGGGACTGGTCAAGGCCGTTGTCGCGGCACGATCGTTCGAGGGAACGGCCGCATGCCTGCGAGCCGCGGGAGTCGGCTTCACCGAAGTCGTGCCGCTCGAGCGCGTGCTTGACGCCCCCCAGGCGCGAGAGCCGGGAAAGCTACGCCCCGTGAGTTTTCGCGGGTTCGAGTTCGCCGTGCCGGAATTCCCGCGCACGCATGCGAGCGGCGACGATGACGTTGCGCCACGACCGCCGCCGGCTCTCGGTGAGCATACGGCGGCCGTGCTCAAATCAGCCGGCATCGACCCGACCGACTATGAAGCGCTGCTGCGAACGGGTGCCGTTGCGGAATCGACACCGGACGCGTTCGCGTGGGCTGCGGTGCGCCGCAGTTAATCTGTCTGCCTCATCCACCCCCACATTCATTTTCTCGGGAGATCTCACCTTGAGCACCTCTGCTCCTCCGTCTGAAGTCGGCTCCGCCCCCGCCGAGGGGCGCATCACCGATCAATCCATTGCCGATGCGAAAGCGATGATTGGCCTGCAGCTGCGTCCCGAGGGACCTTACCTGCAAGACGCGACGCCGGATACGCTGCGCAACTGGTGCAACGGCATCGGCGATCTCAACCCGCTGTATCGGGACGTCGGCTACGGCGCCGCGACTCGCTACTGCAGCATGCTCGCTCACCCGATGTTTCCCATGGCCTTCGGCTGGCTCGGGCGCACCCGCTGGGGACTTCCGGGCGTGCATGGCTTTTACGCCGGTAATGACTGGGAGCTGTTCCGCAACGCACGCCCCGGCGATCGCATCACCGCCATCGAGCGCGTCGTCGGCGTCGAAGAGAAACAAAGCAAGTTCTCGGGGCGATTGGTGCTGCAATACGTCGAGGCCTGCTATTACAACCAGCGCAGCGAGCTCCTTGCCCGCGCGCTCGGGACATGCACTCGGCACGAGCGCAAAGCGGCGCGCGACGCCGGCAAATATAAAGAGATCGAGCAGTACGAATACACGAATGAGGAACGTGACCGCATCGATGAGATCGTGCTCGCCGAGCCGAAAAACATCCGCGGCTCGGCGGTTCGCTACTGGGAGGACGTGAAAGAAGGGGAAGAGCTGCCGACCATCGCGCGCGGTCCCCTCTCTCTGATGGACACGATGGGGTTTCTGGTTGCCTCGGGCCGCGGACATACTCACGGCGTCATTCTGCAGGCCGCCGTGAAACACCCGGGTCATTTCTTCCGCAACCCCGAGGCCGGCAGCGGTGTGGAGTACACCGGCATCGGACATCACCGCGAATCGGTCGCCAAGGAAGTCGGTGTTCCGGGCACCTACGACTACGGCCCACAGCGTTCGTCGTGGATGTGCTCGCTGATCACCAACTGGATGGGTGATGCCGCGTTCCTCAAGCGGGTGCGTACCGAAATGCGGCGCTTCAATATCGTCGGTGACACGACCTTCTGCAAAGGCAAGGTCACACGCAAGTACGTCAAGGACAAGACGGCGCTGGTCGACATCGAGATCGCCGCTGAGAACCAGCGCGGCGAAGTGACGACCCCCGGACTCGCGACCGTGGCGCTGCCGTCGCGCGATGTCACGCTCCCCGCGTTCATCGACGGATCGGGCGTGGACCTCGAATTGCCCGTAACTCGCTAGCCGCGCAGCGCGATCTCGGAGAGATCGGGCATGTCTACACAGGAATCGTCGCGCCGCGCTGAGCTTCCGCTCGCGGGCTGCCGCGTCATCGAGCACTCGCGTACCGTCGCGGCGGCGTACGCAGGACGACTCCTCGCCGCCATGGGGGCGACGGTCGTGATGCTCGAGCCGCCGGCGGGTTCTCCCCTGCGGGCGGCGCCCCCGCTCCTCGATGGCCGCAGCGCCCTGTTTGCGTCGCTGGCGGCCGGCAAACGCAGCTTGGTGTGTGACCTTTCGGGCGCGGCCGGCCGGCGAGCGCTGGAGCGCGCGCTGGGGAATGCCGACATCCTGATCGACGACACTCCTCCCAAGGAGCGCGAAGCGCGCGCCCTGGACCGCGAGACCATCGCCGGGCGTTTCCCGGCGCTGGTGCACGTGAGCGTACGCCCGTTCGGCGCGAGTGGTCCCAAGGCCGACTGGGATGGCGAGGAAGTGAACCTGCTGCATGCGGGCGGCGAGGGTTTTTTGCTGCCCAACGGCCTCTGTCACGAGCTCTTCCCCGATCGGCCGCCCCTGAAAATCTACGGGCACTTCAGCGAATACCAGGGCGGATCCATGGCGGCCTTCGCCGCGCTATCCGCTTGGTGGGCGGCGCCCGCAGCCGGCGGCCAATATGTCGACGTATCGGTGCAAGACGCGGTCCTCGCCGTCGGTGCGTTCGCGCTGCAGCGCTTCGGCGACGGCTCGCTCGAGCACCGCAGAACCCGGCATTTCCGTTATGGCGGAGTGTTCGAGGCACGCGGCGGCTATGTGGAGCTGCTCACGCTCGAAGATCGGCAATGGCATGCACTGGTCGCTCTGCTCGGCCGTCCTGCGTGGGCGCTGGAGGATGCGCTGCAGGATCCGTTGGAGCGCAGCCGTCGCGGCGATGAAATCAATCATCACATCCGCGCCTGGATGAGAGCGCACGACGTCGATGACATCGTGCGCTGGGCGCAGCAGCTCGGCGTGCCGGCCGCGAAGTACCGCACGCCGGCCGAAGTGCTGGAAGGCGAGCACGAGCGGGCG
>Ga0302314_10015676_pt1 | contig 12866 bp, 10 predicted proteins | sample III_Palsa_N2_3_FD_200533 | JGI IMG/M metagenome (GOLD analysis project Ga0302314, IMG submission 200533) | Peat permafrost microbial communities from Stordalen Mire near Abisko, Sweden - III_Palsa_N2_3 | ecosystem: Environmental > Terrestrial > Soil > Palsa > Peat permafrost | place: Sweden...
TGAGGCGCCGATACCTCTATGCGGGCAAGATGGCCGCACTCGCCTCGCGCTCAACGGGGGTGCGCCCATACGCCCGCTACCCCATTTCTCAAGGAAGCGGCTGCAGATCTACGTGCCCAGTTGATTTAACCGCCGGCTTCGACGCAGGCAGCGCGATTAGGCTGATGATGAGGCACACGCCGGCCAACATCACGTACTGCATGCCTCCGCTGAGAGACAACCAAATCGACGGTGTTGCGAAAGACGCCAAGGAAATGAATTGGTTCACCAGCCCGGACGCAGCGCCGGTGCGCGAAGCATCGGGCGCGACGCCCGGCAGCAGAGTCATGCAGCCGCCGGACATTCCCCCGAACGCAAACAGCCATAGCACCAAGGCGAAGCTGGCCAACATCATGCTGCTGGCCGGCAGAAACAGCAGCGTCTGCGCCAAGAGACCAATGGCCACCATGACGGCAAACAACAGCGTCGTATTCACCGCGCGGCTCAAAAGGTATCCCATGCTCGTGCCGCCGATAATCATGGCCACTATTTTGGCGAAGGCCACGGTGGCTGATGAACTCGCCATACTCAAGTGATGCACCCGCGCCAGGTAAGCAGGCGCCGACAGGCTGGTGCCGTAGGACACGGCATTGGGCAGCGCCACGGCAAGACCTAACCGCAACGCCCGCGGCTCACGCACCACACTCCACACCCGGGCGAAAGTCTCGCGGAGAGAATCGCGCGACTCGCCGGCCACCGCGGCGACGCGCGGCAAAAAGAGCACTAGCGCTACGAAGACCAGACCCATCAAGCCCGCATGCACCAGCAAGGCCACACGCCAATCGCCCGCAGCGCTAAAGGGCACGGTCAATAACAATCCCGCCGCGTACCCGGTGGGTGCGTACGTCGACCAAAACGACATGGCGCGAATGCGCACGCCCGCAGTCAGCGTGGCGATGATGAGTAAGGGCGAGGTCACGCACATGCCGCCGAACCCCAGTCCAGCCACCACCATGGCACAGTCCAAGGACAGCAACGAATGCGCTTGGCTGGCCCACAAGCTTCCCACGGCGGAGGCGCCTGCCTCGCACAACATGGAGCGTCTCACGCCGTACTTATCGATGAGCCCGCCGCCCATGGTCGCCAGAATGGCCGCCGGCAGCGAGAAAAGAGCAATGGCCAAGCCGATTTGCGGCGGGGTGGTTGCCAGATCGACGCTCAAGGTACCGATGAAAGGAACAATCACACCCACCGTCGACATGCACAGTACGGCGGGGAAATAGGCCAGCGCCGTCAAGCCTAAGGCGCCCCGCTGTGAAGAATTCCGGGTGGGTTCCATGAGATCAAGAGTCGCACGGTCAGACCGCTGTGGAAAGAATTTTCTTATCTGATAAAAAATTTCTTGACTCGGTGAGTCGCGCGGACAAAGATCATCTCGCTCCGCCGCTTAAGGGATGCAGTAACAGGCACGCATCGCGAAGGTAAACCCTGCCAGCAATCTATGATTATCGACGCTTATAACACCACCCAAGATCGGCGCGGACGTTCGGATTACTTGACGGGCGCGCGGCCCGGCCAGGCCCCGCCGCCTTATGTTCCCTTTGACCCCAGGCGCTTACTCGATCGCATGGACGCCGCCGGCGTGGATCGCGCCATGGTCTGCTCGCTGGCTCAGCGCATCGAGAACGACTTCCTAGTGAGCTTGGTCAAGGCGCACCCCGATCGGCTATTTGGCTTCGGTCAAATCATGCCGCAGGCCGACGACGCCCTCGACGAAATCGCCCGTATCGCCGACGCAGGTCTCGTGGGCTTGAAACTCCACCCGAGCTTGCACGGCTACCACGTCGCCGACCACGGGCTGCTAGATCCGGTGTTTGAGGCCTGCGCGCGCCACCAACTCCCGATATTGATCAATGCGTTGGACGATGCCTTCTGCGCCCCGCTGGCCATCGAGGAAATCGCGCGCAACCATCCCGACGTGCCCACTATCATCGCCCACATGGGCGCGGTGTGGAACGTACCCGAAGCCATTATCGTCGCCGAACGCCAGCCTCATATATATTTGGAGACTTCTGCCACCCTGCTCAGCGACGTCAAGCGCGCCTACGCGCGCCTGGGACCTCAGAAAATTCTCATGGGCAGCGAGTGGCCGGGATCGGATTTCGACTTGGAACGCATGAAAATCGCCAAAGCCATTCCGGATGCGAAGGACCGGGCCTTGGTGGAGGGTGGCAACATGGCTCGCATTCTCGGGATGACGACTTGATTACCGGTGCCGTGGCGCCGGTCACCCCGCCGCAGGATATGCCGACGGAAGATATAGTCCTCCTCGACGCGGCGCAGAAGCTCCTGGCCCGCGTTTGGGTGCATGGGCGCCACGAAGTGGCCACCGCGCTGCGCACTGCGGACGGTGGTGTGTACACCGGCGTTCACGTCGAAGGTTCCTGTCGACGCAGCTCCGTCTGTGCCGAAGGAGTCGCCATGGGCACGGCCCGGGGCGGCGTGCCGCCCGAAAGCCCCTTGCGCATCGACGCCATCGTATCGGTGCAAATCAAACCGGCCGGACACTTTCGCATCATCGCGCCCTGCGGCGTCTGCCGAGAACTCATCAGCGATTACAACACGGACACTCGCGTCTGGGTCACCACCGACACCGGCATTATCGCGGTCGCCGCGTTGGACCTTTTGGCTCACAAGAGCCAACGCTCGTGGTAAACCACGCTGCTATGACTCTGCTCGGAAAAGAACTGCTGGTTGCGGCCCCTGAACTCGGCGGCACGGGTACTCCCGTCCGCTGGGAAGAGCTCACCTGGCCGGAGGCTCGGGACGCAGCGGCGAAGCTCAACGCGGTCATCATCCCCGTGGGCGCCATCGAACAACATGGACCGCATCTGCCGCTGGCGGTGGACACGCTGATCGGCCAAGCTGCCGCGCTTGGCGTGTCGGCGCTCACCGGAGTGCCCACGGTCCCGCCGATTTCCTACGGCGTGTCCGGCTCGCACGGCGACTTCGGCGGCACCATTGCACTACGACCCGAAACCATGATGGCCGTGGTCGAGGACATCATCGACTCCTTGTACGAGCGCGGCATTCGCCAGTTCATCCTGCTCAACGGCCACATCTGGAACAACGGCGCCTTGGACGTATCTGCGGAAAAACTGCGCGTCCGGCATCGCGATGCCCGAGTGCGCGCGCTGGGCTATGTCACCATGTACCCCGGTCCCGAGGTCGACGGCCATGTGCGCTATGGCCGCGCCCTGATGCACGCCAATTACTTCGAAACCTCGGTGATGCTGCACCTCCATCCCAACTTGGTCCGCATGGATCGAGCCACCTCGCATCGCGACGTGGACTCGTTCTGGGATTACCGCATGGATCAAGTCAGCGAGACCGGCGTATGGGGCCGCGATGTCGCGGACGCCAATGCCGAGCATGGCCGCGCAGAGTTCGAGCGCTGCGTGCTGACCACCTCCCGCGCGGTAGCCGCCGCCGTTCGCGAGCCCTGGCCCGACCCGACCCACCGCCCCTAGCGCGCCGAGGCCGCCCCTCGCAGCCTAGACGCCGCGCACCACCCCGCCACGCGCACCGCGCTGTCAGGCGACTCCGGCCCACGTCTCCCGACGCCAGTCCGCGACGGTCAACGGCGATTCGTTCATGTAGCCGGCGCACACCACCGCACCGAAACGATTGTCACCCGCGGTGAGCGGCCGCACCTCATGGCCCAATGCCGCGAGTGCGTCGATGGCGGGGTGACCCTCCTCGATGAGCAACGCGCCGCCTTCGCTGCGCCAGCGCGGCGCGGCGATCGCCGCCGCCACATCCTCGCCGCGATAAAAAATGCGCCCGATGACCTGCAGTAGGGTTTGCACCTGACCATCCGCCCCGGGGGTGGCCAACGCCAGAGTCCCGAACGACCCCGTCACCAGCGCAGGCGCCAGTGTATGCACGGGACGCTTTCCCGGTGCCGCCGCATTCGCGCCATCGGTAAAGCCGCCGCCTCGATTGTTCAGCGTGATGCCCAATTCGGGCACGTACACACAGGAACCGAAATCATCGAACACACTGACCAGAGACGAAGCGACAAGTCCCTGCGCATCGGCCGCCGCTACTCCCGCGGTATGTAAATAAGCGCGCGGGCCGCCGCGGCGCGCCGCGTGCCCTAGGTCGACGGGCAAATCCACGCCCAAGAGCGCGACACCGTCCGCCGCGCGAGACCGATACATGAAGGCCGCCTCGGTGAGCTCAATGCAGGCGTGGTCGATGCGCGCCCCATCCAGCGATCCCAAATCCAACTTCTCCAAGCCCTGCAGCGCCATGGCCAACAGCACGCCCTGTGTCATGGGGGGCTGCACCGCCACCCGCACATCGCCGAACTGAACATCCAGTGCCGGCAGACAGGGTGTGACATGGTCAGCGAGGTCGATGCTGCTGAGCGACCCGCCGCCAATGCGCACGGCGGCCTCGATGGCCGCGGCCGCGGTCCCTCGGTAGAAAGCCTCGGCGCCCTTCTCGCCGATGGCCTGCAGCAGCTTCGCCAATTCGGGCTGAACGAATTTATCTCCCGCTCGCGCCGCCAGCAACGACCAACGCCCCGCGCCGCCCCGCAGCAACCGGTCGCGATGGGTCGCCACCGTCCGCGCCAGCACCGGCGGCACTGCGAACCCGTCGCGGGCGATGCGCATGGCGGGCTCCAGTAGCCTCGCCAACGGCAAGCGTCCCCAGCGCAGCTGCATGCAGGCCCAACCGTCGACAATGCCCGGGACGGTTACGCTGCTCGCCCCATCCGCGGCGGCTTCGATCAAGCCCATCGGCGCCGCGCCCGCGCCATTCACGGCCGTGGTTCCCGAGCTCGGACTATGGATCAATGCCAACACATCCCCGCCCAAACCACAGGCATCCGGCGACACCACGCAAAGCACGGCCTGAGCCGCGATCAACGCATCGACGGCACCGCCTCCGGCGAACAGCATTTCCTGTCCGGCGGCCACGGCCAAGGGGTGCGCGGCCGCGACGCCGCCGGCCCGGCCCTTGAGTACCGGACGCACTTGAGACGAGAAGCTATCGGCAAGCAACGACATAACGTTCTCCAGGCAGACCTTCCTTACGCCGAGTCATCCGGCAGGCGTGGCTTTAGACCGCAGTGTAACCGCCGTCGATGACGATGGAACTGCCCGCGATGTAGCGGCCATCGGGGGACGCGAGGAACAACACCATGCTCGATACATCCTTGGGCTCGCCCTGGCGGCGCAAGGGAATTTGCGCCTCGATGGCTGCGCGCTTAGCCTGGGCGTCCTCCTGGTAGGACCAGAAGGGGTCATTGAACGGCGTTTCGATCCACCCCGGCAGGATACAGTTCACTCTAATCCCTCGCGGGCCGAGTTCCGCCGTCAAGCTTCGACACAGTCCGGGCAGAGCCGCCTTGGTCGCTTGGTACGCCGACATTCCCGCATGGCCACGAATGGCGCCGGTGGATGAGATGAACGTGATGCTCGCATTGTCCGACTTCTCGAGATGCGGCGCCGCTGCCTGCGCGAACAAGAACGGCATTTTGAGATTGAGAGCCACCGCCGCATCCCACATGGGAGAGGTCCAATCGGCCAGGGACGCCGATTGCATGAGGGCCGCAGTCACCAGCACGGAGTCCAGCGACCCGAAAGTGCTCACCGCACTGGCCACCGCCTCCGCGGGGACGGCGGGGTCGGCCAAGTCGCGATGCAGGAACAGTACCCGCCCCGGTGCCTCCTCGTCCGCAACGCTCTGGGCCTCGATACGATGATCGATCAACACCACATCGTCGCCCCGCGCGCGAAAACCTTGCACGGATGACCTACCGATACCCGTCGCACCGCCCGCTACAATGACTGTCGCCACGGATTCTCCTCAGGCCGGTTTCGGCGTCAATGCCAGCGGTAAACTGGCGAGGCCGCGTAGGCCGGGTACGAGACGCAGCGTCGACGGGCCCGCGGTCTCGATGGTCTGAATTTTCTCCGCGACGGTCCGAAAAAAAACCTCCGCCTCCAAACGCGCCATCATTTGCGCCACGCAGCCGTGAATGCCCGTGCCATACCCTATTTGATAGGAAATGCGCCGACGAATATCGAAACGCTCGGGCTCATCCCAGCGCGCCGGGTCGCGGCCGGCCGACCCGATGAGCACCAGCACCTTGTCGTGCTTGCGCAAGCGGATGCCCTCGAACTCCATGTCGTGCAGCGTCGTGCGGAACAGACTCTGGCTGGAGCTATCGTAGCGGGTGGCCTCTTCGAAGGCGGGGCGCGCCAGACTCGGATCGTCGCGCAACAAGGCCCACTGCTCCGGATGCTCCGCCAACAAGCGCAGTGCCAGCCCGATCGAATCGACGGTGGTATCGACGCCCGCGGACAGCAGCGAACGCACCAGTAATTTGGCCTCGGCATGAGTGATGTCACCGCTATCGGCCGCCGCGTAAATGCCGGCGCCCAACCCATCCGCGGTGAGCGCGCCGCGCTCGCAGCGCGCATCAATCCACGCGCTGACCTCGGGCGCGCGCTGCATCAACTCCTCGTACCAGGCGGTGCGCGGCCCAAAGGCACCGAACACCATGCCACCGTACACCAGCATCATTTGCCGATCGAGCGGCGGCATGCCCACGGCATCGGGAAACACGGTCAGCGGAAATGGCTGCACCAGCTCCGCAACCGCCTCGATGACGCCCTTGGATAAAGCCTCGTCGACCAAGCGGCGCGCCACCGCCTCGAAGCCCGGCCGCATGGCCTTCAACGCCCCAGCCGACAGCACTCGACTCAAGACCGCACGAGTGCGCGTGTGCTCCGGAGGATCAACCTCCAGAATAATGCTGGGCTGCCGCCAATTCTTTTCTTTGAAGTAATTGGTAATGCCGCCGCCGCCCGCGTTGCTGAAGTTCTGCCAGTCGGTGAGCACCGCGCGCACCTGCGCATAATGCGACACCACCCAGATGCCATGTTTCTCCAGCCACACAATGGGCCCCAAGGCACGCAGCCGTGCATAGTGGCCATAAGGGTCCGAACGAAACTCCGCCGAGAAGGGATCAAGATCGGAGCTGACGCGGCGTTGCGTGAGGATTTGCATGGCGGTCATCGGCCCGCCTTCGCGGCTGCGGCACTACCATCCGCACTGTCGGCCGCGGCACCACTACTCGCACCGCCCTCGCGCGTGGCCCGTAACTCCCTTGTGGCCTCCCAATCGATAGCCGCATCCACACCGAATATCACCCCATAGGCCGACCGCGCATGCTCGCGGCTGACGCGCCCATCAAGCAGATCCTCGCGCACCTGCTCCGGCGCACGTGAGTTCGGGTGACCGTACCCTCCCCCGCCCGCCATGATGTGGCGATACACATCTCCCGTACCCAATGTCACCGGGTGCGTGGGCATGGGCGGCAGCCGCCGCACCTCGCCATCCGGATTCAACAGGTTCTCGGAAGGCGCGCCTTCACCTCCGCCGAACAACCCATGCGGCGGGTAGTGGCACTTGTCCGATCGCACACCGAAATACACATCGTCGGTGAGCATGCGGTACTCGCGCACCAGGCTCAAGCCGCCGCGGAACTGCCCCGGGCCTCCCGTGTCGGCAACGAAGCCGTAGCGCTCGATGCGAATGGGATAATCGGCCTCGATCATTTCCACCGGCACATTGGCCTGGTTCGATGCCATGTGCGGCACGCCCTCCTGACCATCGTGCTCGGAGGTCGCGCCCCAGGTCCCCATGATGCATTCCGAGAACACGAAATTGCGGCCCGCCACCCGTCCGCCGAAACTCGGCAGCGTGGAGCCGCCAGCTCCGTCCGCGGCAACCTGCGTGGGCAGCGCTTGCGCAAGCGCGCCGAACATACAGTCCACGATGCGATAACCAGTACTGCCACGCGCTCCGCAAGGGGCGGGATAGCGCGCGTTGACCACTGACCCCTCAGGTGCCGAGACATGAATGGGCCGTGTATACCCGTGGCAATTTGGTACATCGCGCGGCATTACCGAGCGCAGCGCCGCGTACACATTGGATTTGCAGAAGGACAGCGGCGCATTGACGCCGCCCTTCACCTGCGGCGAGGTACCGGTCCAATCGGCCCAGACTTCATCGGCCGCCACGGTGAGCCGCAGATGAAATTCGATGGGCAGCGGATAGTCGCCCAAGCCGTCGATGTGATCCACGAATCGATACTCACCATCCGGTATATCGCGAAACGCCGCCCGTGCCAGCTTCTCGGCATATACATGCAGGGCGTCGCCGTAGTCGGCTACCGTGGCGGCGCCATAGCGCGCGATCAATGCTCGCAATCCCCGCTCGCCGGCAAAGGCGGCCGCCGCCTGGGCCTGAATATCGCCCAACACCTGGTCCGGAAGACGCACGTTGGCGGCGATAATGGATACCAGCGTGGCATTGCGCACTCCCGCCGCGTCCAATTTCAGAAATGGCAGGCGCAATCCTTCCTGATGAATCTCGGTGGCGCCCAGCGAGTTGCTGCCGGGCACCAGACCACCCACATCCACATGATGTGCAATGGTCGCGGCCCAGCCGTGCAACGCGCCTTCCGCGAAGATCGGCTTGATGACATAAATGTCAGGCAGGTGCTGGCCCGAAGCCAGGTAGGGATCATTGCCGATGAAGACATCGCCCGCCTCGATGCGTCCCGCATACTCCTCGATCAAGTGGCGCATCGCGTCGTAAAAGCTGCCCAAGTGCATGGGCGTGGTCAGACCCTGGGCCAACGTCTGGCCGGCGGGATCGCACAGCGCGGTGGAAAAATCCATGGCATCGCGCACAATGGGCGAATGCGCCGTGCGCATGAGAATGAGCGCCATTTCGTCGGCAATGGCCTCGAATCCGTTCTTGAAGACTTCCAGCAGAATAGGATCGAGATCGCCGGCCATGACTGCCCTCAAATATTGATAACGATATTGCCGTGCGCATCCAGATACGCGGTAGCCTGCGGCGGCACGACGGTGGTCCCCTCATACTCCTCGATGATGAGCGGTCCCTGCCGCGGCTCCGCGGTCAGCTCCCAGCGCTCCATGACCGGCGTCGGCATGAGCCCGCACTCTTTACCGAAATAGGCCATGCGCTTTCCGGCGAGCGGCGCCTGCGAATCTCGCCGCACGCGCAACACCGCAGTGCTCGCCGCGGCCGCGCCGGCCATGCCACCGCCGTTGGGCGGCAGCGTCCCCACCACCCGCAGCGACACGAAATCGATGCGCTCTTCTGGCAGCGCATGCCCATAACTGCGCCGATGTGCCTCTTCGAAGGCAGCGCGCACCTGGCCCAGGACGGCAGCATTCAGCGCGCCACGGGGGACATCGACCGGCAGCTCGAAACCCTGGCCCGCGTAGCGCAGTGCCGCTCGCCAGCCTAGGACAATGCCTTCGGAAGGGCCCATTTCCTTGAGCACCTTGAGCTCGAGCTCCGCGAAGCATTTGCCAAGAGCCGCCGCATCGTCGTCGCCCAACGGCTTGAGCCACGCCGCGGTGTGGGCCACCTCGAAGTCGGCCAGCAACAATCCCACGGCGCTGAACACGCCGGCAGCCGGTGGCACCAGCACACGAGTCATACTCAAGTCCGCAGCCAGCGCTGCCGCGTGAATACCGCCGTTACCGCCGAAGGCGAACAACGTGAAATCGCGCGGGTCGCGCCCGCGATACGTGGACACCGCCTTCACTGCTCGCGTCATCACCGAGTTCGCCAAGCAGTACACCCCATAGGCAGTCTCCAAGAGATCCCGGCCAAGCGGCGTGGCAATCCGCTCCGACAGGGCTTCCCGAGATAAGGCGGCGTCGATGGGCACCGTGCCGCCGGCCAACGCTCGAGGATTCAAATAGCCCAGCACCACATTGGCGTCCGTCACGGTGGGCTCGGTGCCGCCGGCACCGTAGCAGGCCGGTCCGGGCGATGCGCCGGCACTCTCCGGACCAACTTTCAACGCGCCGCCGCGATCGATATGCACGATGCTGCCGCCGCCGGCGCCCACTTCCGAGACGTCGATGACGGGCAATTTCAGAGCATAGCCGCCGCCTTTGGCGAGCGCACTGCTCAAGGAAATACCGCCTCCCACCTCATACTCGTCGGTGGCCACCAATCGTCCGCCTTCGATCAGCGAGGCTTTGGCGGTCGTGCCGCCCATGTCGAAGGTAATGAGATCGCCGTAACCGGCGTGGGTCCCCAAGCGCGCCGCGCCCACGACGCCGGCCGCTGGACCGCTCTCGATAACCGTTGCCGGTTTTGCAATGACTCGCTCTACATCCAGCGTACCGCCGCTCGATTGCATCATGAGTAAGCGGCCGGTAATGCCGCTGTCCTTGAGTCTCTTCTGCAGCGCCGTGAGGTATTGACTCACCAAGGGGCCGATGTAGGCATTCACCACCGTCGTGCTGGTGCGTTCGTACTCTCGGATCTCCGGCAGCACCTCGTGCGAAATGGATAAGAACCGGCCCGGCAAGGCGGCTCGTAGAATCGCCGCCGCCTGCGTCTCATGCGCCGCGTTCACATAAGAATGCAGGAAACACACGGCAACCGCTGCCACATCCGAGGCCGCTAGTTGCGCTGCCAGCGCCTGTACCGCCGCGACGTCGAGAGCCGTCACCACCTCGCCGCGAGAGCCTATGCGCTCGGCGATCTCGTAGCGGCGCCGGCGCGGCACCAGCGGCGCGGGTTTTTGATACAACGGTTCATACAGGCGCGGCACGCGAATCCGCCGCAACTCGAGCACATCGCGGAAACCCTCGGTGGTCACCAGCGCGGTTACGGCGCCCTTGCCCTCGAGAATGGCATTCGTGGCAATGGTGGAGGCGTGCAACACCTCATCGAAGGTGTTTAGGTTTACACCGAGATCCGCGGCAATGGCGCGTATCCCCTCGAGAATGGCCCGGCCATAGTCGTCCGGTGTCGAAGGCAACTTGCAGGTGGACAGTGTCCCGTCCGGCGACAAGCACGCAATGTCCGTAAAGGTGCCGCCGATATCCGCCGCGATGCGTAAACCCGCCGCCGGCCGGTCTGCCGACGTTGAAGCTGTTTCAGCCAACGTCAGGCGCACCGGAATGCCGCGAGCTTGCGCTCGTCGACCGTAATGCCCAAGCCCGGGCCGTTCAGCGGCAACAAAGCCCCCGCCCGCACCTCGAAGGGGTGTGCCACGACGTCGTCCTCGTAGTAGCGGCCGGCGACGGCGTAGGGATGCGTACCGGCCGGCGCATTGATGGGGATCACCGCGGCCAAATCCACGGACCGATGCGCCAGGGCAAAGTGAATATTGGCCGCGGTGCCAATGGCCGATTCGATCGAGCCATTGACGTCGCAGCGCATGCCCACCGCTTCGGCGACGTGAGCGACCTTGCGTGCGCCGACGAAACCGCCCGCTTTGGCCAGGTAAATGGAAATGTAGTCCGAGCCGCGCATTTCCACGAGCTCCAGCGCGTCGTGAATATCCCAACAGCTTTCATCGGCAACAATGGGAACCGTGGACTGTGCCGTGACCTGGGCCATGGCGCGCAGACCCGCCGCAGGCTGTTCCACCATGTCCACTCCTGCCTCCGCCAGCCGACGCACTTCGCGAGTCGCATTCTTGCCTTGTCCATAACCCTGATTCGCATCCAATCTTAAGGTAATGCCCGCGCCGAGTTCGCGGCGCAGAATCGCGATCAGTCGGATGTCGCGCTCGGCATCCACGCCACCCTTAATCTGCAGGCTGGTAACGCCATCGCGGGCAGCGCCAACCGCCTCCGCAATGGCTTCCTTTTCATGCATCAAGCCGACCATGTGGGCGACCGCGACGCTGTCGCGGACGGCACCGCCCAAAAGTTTGTAAACCGGCAAGCCGACAATCTTTCCCCACGCGTCGTGCAGCGCGATATCGACGGCGCATTTCGCGTAAGCATTGCCGACGGCGACTTTATCCATGCTGGCGCGCGCTGCGGTGACGGCTGTGGGATCGGTGCCGATGAGCGCGGGTCCCAGCTGACCGTTGATGAGTGCGGTGACTGTTTCGAGGGTCTCGCCCGAGTGACGGCCAAAATCGCCGCCCCAGTCGGGAAGAGGCGTGGCCTCACCGTAGCCGATGACGCCCTCGTCGGTGGTCAGACGCACCAGCACGAAGCCCCCCAGGTCGACCTGCAGGCCCGCCCACTTAAAATCCCGCCGCGGCGGCAGCCGGAACGGCGACGCCTCAATTGAAGTGATTTTCATGCGCGCATGGTAGCGCCGTACAGAGAAATTCGCAGCTGTTTTTTTCTTATAGGAAAAAAATTATACTATTCAACCTCGCGAGCGGCCGGATGCATGAAATTGACCGTACGCTCAGCGTGAGGAGATCCCGGATCGTGGGAGACGGACAATACACGCGCGTCCTCATCACCAAGAGAAATATAGAGATGGCGCATGCTGGAGTCGAAATAGGCGCTTTCGCCCGCCTCCAGGCGGAAGGGGGCATAGTGCTCCGTGTGCACTTCCAGCCGCCCCGACAGAACGTACACGAATTCCTCGCCTCGATGCCGGCTCCAATGGTCGAACTCCGTCACCGAACGGGCACGGATGACCATTTCGAGGGGCATCATACTCTTGCGGGATATCTCGTTGGCATGGACCCGATAATCGTACTGACCACTGGTGAACAGTACGCCCTCGCCGGCGCGCGTGCTGGTCTTGCGGCCAGAGACCACAGCCTTCGCCCCGGGCGATACCAAGTCTTCGATGCCGATGCTCAGGCCATCGCATATGCGTTTGAGGATGTCGTACGATGCCGAAATCTGATCATTTTCAATTTTCGACAGGGCAGAAACGGATACACCGGTCTTCTCGCTGATTTCGGCCAGAGTCGCGTTCAGGCCGCGGCGCAATTCGCGCAGGCGGGACCCAATGGTTTCCTCTGCAGAGACAGGATGATCGGCGGC
>Ga0302314_10015678_pt1 | contig 12865 bp, 13 predicted proteins | sample III_Palsa_N2_3_FD_200533 | JGI IMG/M metagenome (GOLD analysis project Ga0302314, IMG submission 200533) | Peat permafrost microbial communities from Stordalen Mire near Abisko, Sweden - III_Palsa_N2_3 | ecosystem: Environmental > Terrestrial > Soil > Palsa > Peat permafrost | place: Sweden...
CCTCGTGGGTGACGGTGCGTCAGATCGCGCGGGCGCTCAACGTGACCATGCGTGAGCTCGGCGCGGTCGTTGAACGCATGGAGGCACGACTCACCTAGACGTGGCCTCCTCGACGAGGAGCCCTGGCCGGCGTCGTGCGCGATACTGGGCCCATGAGCGACACGGCACAGGCGCCTGAGCCCGTCTATCACCTGTTTCTGCACTCCGAGGAGGTGCCCGTGGCCGCGGAGGCGCTGCGCCTGCTCGTCTCAGACGAGGCGCATCAGCCTCAGATTCGCCGCCTGGCGCGGGAGGTTCTCAAAGAGCTCGACGCGAAACCCGACGCGGACGGACGCTTGACGGTCTCGCTTTCGCCCGAACAGATGAAGATCGCCCACAGCGCGGTGCGGCTGCTGTTCGACGACCTCCAGCGCGAGCAGGCCTCCGAGCGCGAGATCCTCCGCGCGATCCTCGACAAGCTTCCCGACGAGCACACGATGCGCTCGATCGTGCTGCGCTGACGCCACCCATCGCCTCACGCTCGGCGGGAGCGGCGGGGTAACTGCCATGGCCGACCGCGCCGATCTCGATTTCACCTATTCGCTCACCGACAGCATCTTCAGGCTGAGCCTCGGTGAGCTCGCCGACTTCAGCGGGGCCAAGTACGACGGCGACTTCTCGTTGAGTCTCGAGCAGGCCCAGCGACGCAAGCACGAATACGTTGCCGAGCAGATCGGGATCGGGCCGGGCCGGCGCGTGCTCGACCTCGGCTGCGGCTGGGGCGCGCTGCTGGCGTTCATCCGCGACCGGGGCGCGAGCGGTGTCGGCGTCACGCTCTCCTCTGCCCAGCTGGCCGCCTGCAGGCGCCACGACCTCGACGTGCACCTCGCCGACGCTCGCGAGATCACGCGCGAGCGCTTCGGCCCGTTCGACGCCGTTGCAAGCCTCGGCGCCTTCGAGCATTTCTGCTCACCGGAGGACTATCGCGCCGGCCGCCAGGACGAGGTGTACCGGGCGATCTTCGCGCGCATCGCAAGCGTGCTCCCGCCCGGAGGGCGGCTATATCTGCAGACGATGGTGTTCGGAGCCAACATGGTCTCGCCGCAGAGCGCCGCCGAGGCGCTCGAGGAGCTTCCCGAGCGGGATTCTGACGCGTGGTATCTCGCCCTCATGGCTCGTCAGTTCCCGGGCTCGTGGCTGCCCTTCGGCTCCGAGCAGGTCGTCCGCTGCGCCGAGCCGGACTTCGCGCTCGTCTCGAGCGTCAGCGGCCGCCTCGACTACATCGAGACGATCAGCCAATGGAATGCCCGCATCGGGGCGCGCAGCCTGCGCAAGACGCTCTTGAAGCTCAGGCTCGTGCCCCGCTGGCTGATGAGCGCCGACTTCCGTCTGGCCTTCACCTCCGGCGTGAGCGCGAACAAGGTCTGCTTCGAACGCGAGCTGATCGATCACTTTCGCCTGGTCTTCGAAAAGCGCCCATAAGGTGTGGGCATGAGGCGAATTCGAAGCGCCCGGGCGGGCGCCGGTGCGGCCCGCGCACTCGCGGCCGGCGTGAACGGCGGCCCGTCGTCGGCAGACACCTACAAGTGGATCGCGCTGTCGAATGTGACCCTGGGGGTGCTGCTCGCGACGCTCGACGGCTCGATCGTACTGATCGCGATGCCCGACATCTTCCGGGGCATCCATCTCGACCCGCTGGTGCCCGCGAACAGCTTCTACCTGCTGTGGATGATCCTCGGCTTCCTGGTCGTCACGAGCGTCCTGATCGTGAGCTTCGGGCGGCTGGGCGACATGTACGGGCGGGTGCGCATGTACAACCTCGGCTTCGTCGTGTACACGGCGGCCTCGCTGGTGCTGACCGTGGACTGGATGACCGGGCCGGCGGGGGCGATCTATCTGATCGCTTTCCGGCTGGTCCAGGGGGTCGGCGCCGCGCTCCTGCTGGCCAACTCGGCCGCCATCCTCACGGACGCCTTCCCCGCCAACCAGCGGGGGATGGCGCTCGGGATCAACAACATCGTGGGCGTCAGCGGGATGTTCATCGGGCTGGTGCTCGGCGGCATCCTCGCCCCGATCGACTGGCGGCTGGTGTTCCTGATCTCCGTTCCAGTCGGGCTGTTCGGGACGGTGTGGGCCTATCTGAAGCTCGAGGAGCGCAGCAAGCCGCGCCCGGCATCGATCGACTGGTGGGGAAACTTCAGCTTCGCCCTCGGGCTCGTTCTGATCATGGTCTCGGTCACATATGGAATCCGCCCCTACGCCAGCGCCGCCACCGGCTGGGCCAGTCCGCGCGTGATCGCCCTGCTGATCGGCGGAGTCGTGTCGCTGGCCGCCTTCGCGGCGATCGAGCGACACGTCTCCGAGCCGATGTTCCGCCTACCGCTGTTTCGCATCCGTGCCTTCACCTTCGGGACGCTGTCGACGTTCCTCTCAGCGGTCGCCCGCGGCGGGCTGCTGTTCATGCTGATCATCTGGCTGCAGGGGATCTGGCTGCCACAGCACGGCTATGACTTCACCGAAACACCGCTGTGGGCCGGCATCTACATGCTGCCGCTCACAATCGGGCTGCTGATCGCAGGCCCCACCTCGGGGTATCTGTCCGATCGCTTCGGCGCTCGCTGGTTTGCGACCGGGGGAATGCTCGGCGCCGCCGTGAGCTTCGCCCTGCTGATCCTGCTGCCAATCAACTTCCCGTTCGTGCTGTTCGCGCTCGTGCTCGCGCTGAACGGCGTCTCGATGGGCATGTTCGCGTCTCCCAACCGGGCAGCGGTGATGAACAGCCTGCCGCCCGGAGACAGGGGCGCCGGGGGCGGGATGAACCAGACCTTTCAGAACTCGGCCCAGGTGCTCTCGATCGGGATCTTCTTCACCCTCATGATCCTCGGTCTCGCCTCGAGCCTGCCGCATGCGATGACCTCGGGCCTCGAGGCGCACGGGGTGGCCGCCGCCACCGCTCGTCATGTGGGCGGCCTGCCGCCGGTGTCGATCCTGTTCGCCGCCTTCCTCGGCTACAACCCGATCCAGAGCCTTTTGGGGCCTCACGTCCTCGCGACGCTGTCGGCTGTCAACCGAGCGACGCTCACCGGCCGTTCGTTCTTCCCGCATCTGATCTCATCGCCGTTTCGCAGCGGCCTGCATGAGGCCTTCACGTTCGCGATAGTCGCTTGCCTGATCGCGGCCGCCGCGTCACTCATGCGGGGCCAGAAGTATCACTACTCCGCGCCCGTGTCCCGGCTCCCCCCCTCAGGCGAGGGCCCACCGCTGGACGGCGCGGCGGTTGGCGTGGGAACAGGCGCGGTCACCAGGCCCTCGGCGCATTCAGAGCGCACGTGGTCGGCGGGCGGTTCTCACCAGGCCTACTAGACGCAGGAGTTCTCGGTGGCCCGCCCGCACGCCGGTGGTCGCCGTCACAGCGCGAGGATCAGGTCGCGGACGGCGGCGGGCTGGGAGATGAAGGGGTGGTGGCCGGCGTCCAGCTCCACGACGCTGCCCGCCCGAGCGGCGAACCCGCGCTGTGAATCGGCGGGGGTGCCCTGGTCCTGTGCGCACAGGAGGTAGGTCGAGGGCACGTGCTGCCAGGCCGCTGAGCGCACCGGCTGCTCGAGGACCGCGAGGCTCTGGCGGGCCGTCTTGTACATGGCTCCTCGCTGGATCTCCGGGTCGCAGTCCTGCAGGAACGTCTCGGCCAGGGCCTCCGGCCGGACGCTGAACGTGCCGCCCTCGGGATCGATGTCGAGAAACGGGGCGGGCTCCTCCCCGGCGAACGAGGAGAGGCTCTGCCCGACCTCGGGCAGGTAGCTGGATACGAGCAGCAGATGGCGCACGGCCTGGATGCCCGCCGCTGCCTCCGCGGTGACGATCCCGCCGTAGCTGTGGGCGACCACCACGGTCGGCTCATCGCTCGCGCTCAAGACTTGCCGGACAGAGGCGACGTCGTCGGTCAGCCCGGGTCCTCGCGCACCCGGCGGCTCACCCGTCTCACCGCAGCTCGGCAGGGCGGGCGCCTCGCTGGCGAGGTCCCGCTCGGCCAGCAGCTCAGCGGTTCGCTGCCACCACCACGATCCGTCCCTGACGCACGCCCCGTGCACGAAGACGACCCTCATCGTGACCTCCTCATCGTGTCTGGATTGACCTGGAGCAAATGGTAGACGTATCGCTCGTTACGTGAAAAAATGACCCGATGGGCCGCCAGCGCCAACCACACATAAGGCAGCGGCTCCTCGACGCGTGCACCGACCACGCGCTCGAGCACGGGCTGCCTGATCGGCTTGGCCCGCTGGCGGCCGCCGCGGGCACCTCCAGCCGGATGCTGATCTACCACTTCGGGACCCGTGACGAACTGCTCCGCGAGGTCCTCCGACAGGCCCGCCGCCGCCAGGTCGAGGCCTTCACCGAGCTCATACGCCTGCGGCCCGACGAGCCCTACCTGAGTACCCTGGCCCGCGCGTGGTCGGCGATCTCCGGGCCACCGGGCGAGCCCTACCTGCGCATGTTCACGCGGCTGCACGAGACCGCCGGAGAACCACTCTGGCCCGGCTTCCGGCGGACCGCGACGACCGACTGGCTGGCGCCGCTCGAGGAAGGCATGGGCAGCCTCGGCCGGCCCGAGCTGGCCACCGTCGTGCTCGCCGTCATCCGTGGCCTGCTCATGGACCTCGACGCAACCGGCGACACCGCACGCACGCACCGGGCCTTCGCCGACTTCCTCACCACGATCGAGCGCGCCTGAGGACCCGAAACAGCCCCTTACGGCACCCACGTCTCGGCCAGCGGAGTGGCCTGCAGCTCGTGCGTCGCCCACCGCGCGCCCTGGTCGGCGAGCAACCTGCCGGCTCCCGCGCGCTGTCGATCATGCATACAGAGCGAACGCACCGGCATGCTCGTCGATGCGGGAGCTCGCGGCGACGGTGCGCTGCTCACGCTCGGCTCTGTGCGGGGGACAGTGCACGCCCCGAACGCCTCCGTCAACGAGGCCGTAGGCGAGCCACACGTGGTTCTGCCAGGTGAAGCGAAAGAACCGGTCTGCGAGCACGTCGAAGCGCTCGAGCTCGCGACGCCAGGCCGCGATCACCGCATGCTCGGGAATGCTCGACGTGCACGAGCAGCCGCTCGCCGGATCGCCGGTCCACACGCATCGCAGCTCGGTCTGGACGTCGGGCGCTTGCGCGCCCACATCTTCGCGACTGCCTGAAGGGGCCGACACGGCGGGCGCTCCATCGGCACCTATCGGGCATTCCATGTCGATATTCTCGGACTACAGGGGGGGTTGACCTTAATTCCGGCGCCTATTTGGACGCTTGTCCTAGGCGATGCGCCAGCCGGCATGACGCGCCCTCGAGCGGCGGCGATCAGCCCGATGCTGTGAGGAATTTGCCGCGCGCGCCCTTGGCCGCATACAGGCTGGCGTCCGCCACGGCCATCAGCGCCTGAACGTCCTGAACGCCATCCCATTCGGCGATTCCGACCGAGAAATTGTGATCCTCGGGAGTCGCCTCGATGAGGCGATCGACGAGCTTTCGCGCATCATCCAGTCGACAGCCCGTGAGAACCGCGGCAAACTCGTCCCCCCCGTAGCGGGCCAGTAGATCGACCGGTCGCAGGGCGGAGCTCCAGGCTGCCGCGTTCTGCTTGAGCAGCTGGTCGCCGGCGTGGTGGCCGTGCGTGTCGTTGAGCTTCTTCAGGCCGTCGATGTCCAGCATTGCCACGCACAGTGGCCAGTGCTCGCGCTTGGCCCTGGCCATCTCGCGGGGGAGCTCCTCGCGCCACGCGCGACGGTTGGGCAGCCCCGTGAGCTCGTCGGTGTGCGCGATGCGTTCAAGGCGAGCGAGCAGCTCGACGCGCTCGATCGCGATCGCTGCCTGTGCTGCCAGCAGCACGATCGTCGCGCGCACATTCTGCTTGGGCTCCGCCACTGGCTCAAGCCAGTACAGCGCCAGGACGGCGACGGTGGTCTGCTCGCGCAGGACCGGCTGCCACAGCGCGCAACGGACCCTGGCTCGCTCAGCCGGATCGAGCTCGCTGCCGTGCTGATCGGTGAGGCGGGCAAAGCTGGGCTGGCCCGTCACGTAAGCCCGGGCGGCGCCGGCGGGCGACTCGCCGAGCGGGAGCTCGCCCGCCACGACCTTCTCGCCTGTCGCCGCGGCGGCAACCAGGGCAGTCTCGTTTGCGCGCGGCTCCCACAGGACCGCGCCGTCGGCGCGTGCCACGCGCGAGGCGGTGCCGCACAGGTCCTGGCGCGTGGCATCGGCGGTCGGCTCCTGAAAGATGCGATGCATCGAGTTCACAACCGCGGCGAGGTTCTCGGCGTCGTCGGCCGCCTGCCGGCGCTGGCGGAGAACGCGGCGCACGAGCGCGTCGATGAAGACTCCAGCGATCACGAGGGATGCGATCGTCGTCACCCAACGGCCCTGGCCGTCGGGCTCGTGCCTCAGCGCCAGGACGATCGCGTAGGCCACACCGACCACGGCCACGTGGAACGCCGCCTGGCTTCGCCTGAAGAACGAGAACGCGAACAGCCCCACCCACACGTACCAGATGCCGTAGTAGCTGACACCGTCTCCGCTGTAGTAGAGAGCCCGCGTTATCAGGGCCGTGCCGGCCAGAATCGCGAAATGGAACGTCCAGGCCGGCAGCCGGGGGAAGACGCACAGCACGAGCACGCCGCCCACGTAGGCAGCCCCGATGTTGACCGCCAGCGCGCCGACGTTGGTGTGAGGCGCGCGGGGCAGGAACAGCGAGATCAGACCGATCGTGGCACCAGCCATGTAGAGCCACCCCAGAGACCGCGCCATGACGGTCGAATCGGAAACGGCTGGGTCTGAGCGATCGTTGTCCGCGCGCTCGGCTACTGGCTCCATCGATGTTCGGATCGGCAGCGCCCCGGCCTGCCTTGAGCAACGTCCAACACCCTCGTCCAATATCGCATTTGGCGCTCGGCGACATCGTCGCGCGACCTGGCCGCCCTACGCAGCGGCGTCGCCGGCCCTGCGCGACCGGGGCGAGCGCCTGGCCAGCACCGAGCCCCAGTCGGCGTCGTCGATCCTCCCCGGCTGCGTCTCCCGCAGGAAGTCCCTGAGGAGCTCTGACAGGCCGTCCGGATCCTCGAGGTGGGGAAAGTGCGCCGCGCCGGGCAGCGTCCGCAGCCGGCTGTGCGGAATCGCCTCGTGGGCAGCGCGTCCATGGCTGAGCGGAATCGTGTTGTCGCGCTCACCCCAGACGATCATGGTCGGCAGCGACTCGAGCAGATACAGGCGGTCGGTGGCGCTGACCCGCTGCCCGCGCGTATCGATCACCGCGCGAAGCGTCTGCAGGAACGCCTCGCGCGCCCCGGCGGTCTCAAGCGGGCGAAGCGCTCGCGCGAGCGCCTGCATGTAGACGCCGAGGCGAGCGTTCCGCCGCCGCAGGCGCCCGCCCGTCTGCCACAGCACATCGATCAGCCGCGGATGAATCGTCAGCGACAGCAGGGCGGTCATGCCGGGCAGCGTGGCACTGCGCAACAGTGGGCTCACATCGCGACCAAGCCCGCCACTGGAGATGAGCACCAGGCGTTCGACCCGCTGGGGAAACTGGTAGAAGAATTGCATCGCCACGCCGCCGCCCAGGGAGTGGCCCACGATCGTCGCGCGGTCGACGCCCGTCGCCGCGAGCAGATCGCGGATGCTGGCGGCGTGCGCGCCCAGTGAGTAGTCCCCGCGCGGGGCGGCGGAGTCCCCATGCCCGATCAGGTCCGGCGCGATCACCGTGAAGTCGTTGGCCAGGTTCAGCGCCACCGCTCGCCAGTGGCTCGAGGAATTGAGCATTCCATGGATCAGCACGACGGGCGGACCGCTCCCGGCGACCCTGTAGATCACGCGGCGTCCGTGCAACTCGATCTGCCACTCATCGAACTGCGGCGGCAGCGTCGTCACCGGTGCGGGAAGCGGGCGCCCCCGTGCCCGATCCTGACCGTCGGAGCCGGCCATTCCGGGTGCGGCCTGGCTGGATGTCAGCGTCCCACCTCGCGCGCCACACTAGCAAGCGTCATCACCGCTGGAGTGGGGTGATCGCCTGGGATGGCGGGCGCGATCCGCGATCCACAGAGCTGGCTCGCTAGATTTGAGCGCGTGCCGATCGACGCCGACTCCCGGGCCGCGACAGGGCATTGGGGTCCACTCAAAGATGCCGATCGGTCGCTCAAGGACGGCGTCAGCGTACGCGGGCTCGTCAAGTCCTACGGGGCTGTGCGAGCGCTTGCGGGTGTCGATCTCGACGCCGCTCCGGGCACTGTGCTGGGCCTGCTCGGGCCGAACGGGGCGGGCAAGACGACGATCGTCCGCATACTGACGACGCTGCTGAAGCCCGACGGCGGGACGGCACGGGTCGCGGGCCTCGACGTGGTCAAGGATGCGGCGCGGCTGCGCGAGCGGATCGGCCTGGCCGGACAGTATGCGGCCGTTGACGAAAACCTCACCGGCCTGGAGAACCTCACGATGGTCGGGCGCCTGTATGGCGAGCCGCGCGCAAAGGCCAAGCAGCGCGGGCAGGAATTGCTCGAGCGCTTCGAACTGCTCGACGCGGCGCGCAGGCCCACGAAGACCTACTCCGGGGGCATGCGGCGACGACTGGACCTCGCGGCCGCGCTCGTGGCCAGGCCGCCGGTGCTGTTCCTCGATGAGCCGACCACCGGCCTTGATCCGCGCAGCCGGCTGCAGCTGTGGGAGACGATCGAGCGACTGGTGGCCGACGGCACGACGGTGCTGCTGACAACACAGAACCTCGACGAGGCCGACCGGCTCGCCTCGGAGATCGTGGTGATCGACCACGGTCGCGTGCTCGCCGGCGGAACGCCGGACGAGCTCAAGGATCGCGTCGGCGGCGAGCGGCTGGAGGTACGCCTCGTTGATGCGGCCGCCGGCGAGGTCGCGGTGGGCGCGCTCGCATCGATGACCGACGAAACCCCGGACGTCGTGGGTGATCTGCTCACCGCAGGGGTCCGCCGCCGCGACGGAGCGATCGTCGATGCGGTGCGCAGGCTTGACCAGGCGGGTGTCGGCATAGAGGACGTCGTCCTGCGCCGCCCCACGCTGGACGATGTGTTCCTGGCGCTCACCGGACACGCTGCCGAAGAGGACGACGGCGAGGCGCCCGCGTGAGACGGCTCGTGACAGACACGCTCGTGATCGCCGAACGCAATCTGGTGCGGCTGCCGCGCGCGCCCGAGCTGCTGCTCGCATTCACCGTGCAGCCGATCATGTTCGTGTTGCTCTTCCGCTACGTCTTCGGAGGTGCGATCAAGACCCCCGGTTTCAGCTATGCCGACTTTCTGATCCCAGGGATCATCGTGCAGAACATCGCGTTCGGCGGATTCGTCACGGCGCTCGGCCTCAACGAGGATCTTCATAAGGGACTGATCGATCGCTTCCGCTCGCTGCCGATGGCGCGCTCGGCCGTGCTGGCGGGCCGCACACTCGCCGACGTGGTCACAAACGCGCTGTCGGCGGCCATCCTGGTCGTCACAGGACTCCTCATCGGCTTCTCCTTCCACACGAGCTTCGCCCACGCGGTCGCCGGCTTCGCCCTGCTGCTGCTGTTCGGCTACGCCTTCTCGTGGGTGTTTGCGTTCCTCGGGATGCTCGTGTCCTCGGCTGAGGCGGCCAACTCGGTCGGGTTCATCGTCGTGTTTCCCCTCACGTTCATCTCGTCCGCATTCGTGCCCGTGAGGTCCATGCCGGAAGTGCTGCGCGCGTTCGCCGAAGTCAATCCGTTCACGATCACCGTCAACGCGATGCGGTCGCTCTGGCTTGGCGCTCCGGCGAACGACAACGTGTGGGGCGCGGTCGCCTGGTCACTGGCGATCATCGCCGTATTCGCGCCGTTTGCGGTCGCGCGCTACCGGCGGGCCGCAGGCGGGTGAGGGGTGGGCCGCGCTCGATGGTCCTATTGGAGATATTTCTCAACGACTGCAGGGTCGCGCACCCGCGCCCCCTCCGGATCCTGGCCGGCCTCGCGGCGGGCGCGGCGCTGGCGCAGTAGATCCCAGCATCTGTCCAGCTCGACCGAGACCTCCTGCAAACGCTGCTGATCGGCCTCCAGCGCCTCGCGGTCGACCGCGTCGGCCTCCTCGCGGCCGAGCAGTGCGTGCTCCTCGTCGATCAGGGCGTCGATTCTGTTGAGGATCGGCTGATCGTTCATGACCGGAAGGCTAGCCGAGGACGTGAGCGCGCGCGCACGTGTGCTGCGAATGGGGCTACTGCTGCAGGTTCTCCCCGGCATGCCCGGGCGGGACCTCGAGGCGGTCCTCCACGACCCCGAGCCCCTCGATCAGCGTGTCGGCGGCGATCCTGTGGGCGTCGCATATCCGGCCGAGATGCAGCAGCGAGTCGGTCTCGGCTGCGACCTCTCCATCGCCCAGTCGCAGGACCAGTGGCACGTCCGCGGCAAGGTCGCTCGCAGCCAGGCCGACGGCCACGTTGACGAGGTCTGCGGAGGTCACGGCGGCGACCGCGGCGCAGCGGCGGATTCCGAGCCGTTCGAGCGTCGCGCGGTCGTCGCCACGGCCGATCGCCACCGGGATCCCCGCCCCCCGTGCGAGCCGGACACACGGGGCGTCGACGTCCCGCTCCACGCCCAGCACGGCGATGCCGCGTCGATGCAGCTCCTGTGCGAGGCGAAAGCCGACCTGACCGAAGCCGACGAGCAGTACGTGTCGCCGCGCCGGGGCTGCGCGTGCGCCGAACAGCGTGGTCAGGCGCGGTCGGCTGAGACGGCGCACCAGCGCGGCGGTGAAGACGGCAACCAGCAGCAGCGCCGCAAGCGTGTCGAGGGTGGAGAGCGTCTTGAACCACGCCGGGCCGGACGCCGCCCCCGGCGTTCCCGCCACGGTCGCCACCGTTCTCGTGCTGAAGTAGAGCGCGTCGACGGCGCTCTCATGGAGCGCGATCATCGAGATTGCGCCCTCGAACAGGAGGGCGAGCAGCACCCCGGCTCCGGCGCGCACGAGCAGCCGCAGCGCGTCATCGACGAGGCGAACGCCGCTGCGCCGCCGCGAGCCGGCGTCCGCAGCGGCGATGCACTGCTCGGCGAGGTCAGCGGCGACGAGTTCTGATGGGGACAGCACCTGCACGGCAGGAACGACGTGCTGGAGCTCCCGTGCGATCGTCCTGTCGAACATCGTGACCCAGAGCGGAAGGTCGGGTCTCAGGTGCGCGCTCAGCAGGGTCAGGCGCAGCGCGAGGACATCGTCGCGTGTCACGACGGCCACGGCTCCCCAGCGCCGCTCTGAGAGACATGCCGAGGTGTCGCTGTCGCTGAGCGAGGGCGCAGCCTCGACCTCGGTTCCACTCTGCCCCAGTCGGCGTACGAGTGCGGCGCCCAGACCGCCCGGTTCGCCGAGCACGAGCACCGCGCTGCCGTCGCCTGGTTTGGTGCTCGCGCTCACCGCCGCTCAGATTATGCGCCCCGGGTCGGTCTCCGTTGGTGGGCCTCCGTTTCGGTCAGCTCAGCCGCACGCGGCCGCAGATCGGGGCCGGCGCGAGTGGCCGGCATCCACTACTGGGCACGCTGCAGGTGCAGGTCGAATTCCATGGTCGCCTTTTCGGTCACGTTGACGAAGCCCCCGATGCTCGGAGCGCTCATCCCGAATTCGCCCCACGGGAATGTGATCGAGCCCACGGCCTCGAGGGTCGAGCCCGACAGCGTGAATTCGACCGGCAGGGTCTTTTTCTTCGAGGTGCCATGGATGGTGAACACGCCGGTCACCGAGGCGCGCGTGACGTGGCCGGCGACTGCGCTCGAGGTCAGCCTGACCGGGGCTGCCAGCACGAACGTGGCGGTGGGATAGCGGCTGCTTTCGAGCCCGATTTCATGGATTTTTTCGTCCCGCATCGAGCGGTCGCTTTTGAGCGTGTTGACGGCGACCTCGAATGACGCCGTCGCGATCGTGGTGGTCCCCTTGGACTCCGTCAGCTTCGCCGCTCCGGTGATCGAAGATGTCCGGCCGACCGCGTCGCTTTGCGCGGGCAGGAACGCGAGCTTCTCGCGGACCCGGTAGCCGGCCTGCGAGCCGGTGGCGACGCTCCAGCGCCCGCCGACGCTGCCGCTCGAGGCGGACACCGAGCTTGCCGCTGTCGCCGCGGTGGCTGTGGACGTCGCGAGTTTGAACGGCTTGGGCGAGGAGGTGGGGAAGATCACGAAGTAGACGAGCAGGAAGACGACAACGATCAATGTCACGCCGCCGCCCAGAACCAGCACCGCCACGCGTTTCCCGCTCGGTTTTCCAGGCAGCCTGATCATCGCTGGAGGATCCTCTCGGTGGGGGAGCGGCCGTGCGGGGCCGCCGATGGCACCCATCACAGGGCACCGGCCTTGACAGGACCTTAGAGCTGTGTCGGAGTTTCCTAAGAGAAGGCCGCGCCGAGCCGAGGTCCGATTTCCGCCAGACACGGGCGCCCACGTGTGGCAGGGTGGTGTCGGTGCAGGGCGACTCTGACCGCGTGTGGCAGGCCATCGAAGCGTGTGACCCACGCTTCGATGGGTGGGTCTTCTGCGGCGTGACGACGACCGGCATCTACTGCCGTCCGAGCTGTCCAGCGCGCACCCCCAAGCGGGAGAACGTTCGCTTCTTCGCGTCCGCAGCCGCCGCGCAGGCTGCCGGTTTTCGGGCCTGCAAGCGCTGCCGCCGGGACGCCGCGCCGGGCTCGCCCGAGTGGGATCTTCGCGCAGATCTGGTCGGGCGCGCGATGCGCCTGATCGCCGACGGCGTGGTCGACCGCGAAGGGGTCGGCGCGCTCGCCGGCCGCCTCGGCTACACCGAGCGCCACGTCCATCGTCTGCTGGTGGCCGTGGTGGGCGCGGGACCGCTCGTGCTCGCACGCGCGCAGCGCGCGCAGACCGCTCGCACCCTGCTCGA
>Ga0302314_10015680_pt1 | contig 12863 bp, 15 predicted proteins | sample III_Palsa_N2_3_FD_200533 | JGI IMG/M metagenome (GOLD analysis project Ga0302314, IMG submission 200533) | Peat permafrost microbial communities from Stordalen Mire near Abisko, Sweden - III_Palsa_N2_3 | ecosystem: Environmental > Terrestrial > Soil > Palsa > Peat permafrost | place: Sweden...
GAGGCAAGCTCCGCTTCCACCGCCTGAAAGCGGTCGACAAGGCGCATCAGTTTGGCGGGGGGGATCATGGTTGCCTGTGTGCACCAAATTTGTCGTCCCGGCCAAGCGCTGCGCGAGCAGCGCGCTGACCCGGGACCCACGGAGAAGCGGCTCCGTGGGTCCCGGGTCTGCGCGGCTGGCGCCGCTTGCCCGGGATGACAGTCATGGGAGCTACAGCGCCGGTTCGAGCGTGGGAGAATTCTCGTGGGCGGCTTCGATCTCGGCGGCCTTTTTCTCGCACAACTCCACCACGTGATCGACCAGCTTGGTGTTGTCGAGCTTGTAGGCCGGCTTGCCGTTCAGATAGATCATGCCGGCATGGCCGCCGGCGCCGCCGCCGGTGAAGCCCATGTCGGTCTCGCGCGCCTCGCCGGGGCCGTTCACCACGCAGCCGATGATCGACAGCGTCATCGGCGTCGCGATGTGTTTCAGGCGGTTTTCCAGAATCTGGACCGTCTGGATGACGTTGAAGCCCTGCCGCGCGCAAGACGGGCACGAGACGATATTGACGCCGCGATGGCGCAAATTGAGCGACTTCAGAATGTCGAAACCGACGCGCACTTCCTCGACCGGATCGGCGCTGAGCGAGACGCGGATGGTGTCGCCGATGCCGCTCCACAGCAGCATGCCCATGCCGATGGAGGATTTCGCGGTGCCGCTCATCAGCCCACCGGCCTCGGTGATGCCCAGATGCAACGGATATTCGCAGGCTTCGGCCAAGCCCTGATAGGCGGCGACGGCGAGGAAGACGTCCGACGCCTTCACGCTGATCTTGAATTCGGTGAAGTCGTTGTCTTCCAGGATTTTCGCATGGTTGAGCGCGCTCTCGACCATCGCCTCCGGGCATGGCTCGCCATAACGTTCGAGCAACTCCCGCTCCAGCGAGCCGGCATTGACGCCGATACGCATCGAGCAGCCATGATCCTTCGCCGCCTTGACGACATCCTTCACGCGCTGCGCGTTGCCGATATTGCCCGGATTGATGCGCAGACAGGCCGCGCCCGCCTCGGCCGCCTCGATGGCGCGCTTGTAGTGGAAATGGATGTCGGCCACGATCGGGACTGTCGCGGCCTTGCAGATCGCCTTCAGCGCCTTGGTCGCGTCCTCGTCGGGGCACGACACCCGCGCGATGTCGACGCCGGCTTCTTCCAGCGCCCGAATCTGGTCGATGGTGCCGCGTATGTCGGCGGTGACCGTGTTGGTCATGCTCTGCACGGTGATCGGCGCGTCGCCGCCGACTTCGACCTTGCCGACACGGATCTTCTTCGATTTGCGCCGGGCGATGTCGCGGTAGGCTCGAAGGCTCATGGTCGTCTCAGCCCGCGTTTCCGTTGGAGCGGTCGACGATGGCCTGCGGATCGAGGGATAGCGCCTCGGTCATCTGCGAGCCCTTGCCGGCAGCGCCCATCAGCTGGCCGTCGAGCTCCAGCGCGATGGCGCCGCCATTGGGCGTGGTCAGCGTGAGGCCGACGCGGTCCGGCACGCGATAGCTGTCGCCGGCGTGCAGCGTGTGGTTGATCAAGACCGTGCCATCGGCGGCCTCCACCAGAATGCGCGTGGTCTGTTTGGCGACGAGGACGACCCGCGCGTTCTTGTTGAGCGCGCCGTAAACTTGACCCGCAGGCGCAGTCGAAGCGTCTGCCGGTGGTGGCGCAGTTTGCGTGTTGTCGGCCGGCGCGGGACTTGGCGCGGCAATTGCGGGCTGCACGGCATTCGCCGACGGCTGGGCCACGGTCGGTTGCGAATTCGACGCCACGGTGACTTGCGGCGAGGGTTTCGGCGCCGGCGGTTTTGCCGCCATGCGCTCCGGAACCGGCGCCACGGCGGGCTTCAGCAGCGTGTCGGCGGTGATCGCCAGATGATAGGCGCCGTAGACGACCAGCCCGAGCACGACGATTGCGATGACGACCCAGCCATGGGGCAGCTTGCGTTCTTCCATGTCCGGCGAAATCGACCCGGACACCGGTATCTCGCCGCGTCCGGCGATCTCGCGCTTGAAGCGCTCGACGCTCTGCACGGCATCCAGGCCCAGATAATCGGAATAGCTGCGGACGAAGCCCACGGCATAGGTCCGTCCGGGCAGCGCCTCGAAGCGGTCTTCCTCCAACGCCTCCAGATGATCCTTGCGGATCTTGAGGGCGCGCGAAACCGTCGCCAAGTCGTCGCCGCGGCGCAGCCGGGCGGCGCGCAAATCCTGGCCGACCGTCTCCAGCGGCGTATCGGCGTCGCCCGAAATCTCGCGCAAATGGATGCGGCGGCGGTTCAGCCCACCCCCTTCATCCAGGGTCAGATGCGTGACTTTGGTCATCGCTGAAACGAATACCGCTAACCTGCCCCGCTATCCAGCATAATACCGCGGGATCGGGTTTTAATCGTCCGACCCGTGCCGAGCGCAGTTCACCGAATGCGGCGCGCGATCCCGCAGTTCAGCCGCCCGGCGGCCTTGATTGCGCCTGGTATCTTTCAATGTTCTCTTCGGCCTGGTGATGCTGTTGATCCCAGTCCCTGCGGCTTTGGCAGATGCGCCTCGCGCCGAGCCGCGTGCCGGTCGTCGGGGCTTCCTGCACGCAAATGATCTCGTTGGGATCCAAGACCTGGGCCGTCGCCGCCGCCGGTGTCGTGGCGACTGGGGCGGAAGCCGGCGGCGCGGTGGGTGCAGCTTGGCTGGTGGTCGCGGGCGCCTGAGTGGCATCGGTTGGCGAAGCCGGATCGGCGAATGCACCGCCCGCCGAAAACGCCAAGCAAGCCGCGACGGCGACCAATATGTTCGAACGCATGCCCAACCCCCTCAGGTATAACGCCTTTGTAATCCTGCCGCCGCCTTGTTGGAAAGACAAGGCCCATTTGCGAACAACTTCGCCGGGTTTCGCGCTCATTTGAGGACGATGCTTCTTTCCGCGGCAAAGGCGGCCAGCCGGGTGCGCAGGCTGTGGTCGGTCCGGCCGCAAAGGCCGTTCACGAATTCGGCCACCTCGCGGCTGTCGATGCTGCGGATCATCATCTTGATCGGGCCGATATTGGCCGGCGCCATCGACAAGGTTCGCAGGCCCACCCCGATCAGCGCCATCGCCTCGAGCGGCCGGCCGGCCATTTCGCCGCACAGCGAGACCTCGCCATTGGCTTCCGCGGCGCTCCTGACGATCTGGCGGATGATGGTGAGCGAGGCCGGGTTGAGCGCGTCGTAGCGCCGCGCCACGCGCGGATTGTTGCGGTCGACCGCGAACATGAACTGCAAAAGATCGTTGGAGCCGATCGAGACGAAATCGGCGCTGCGCAGGATCTGCGGCAGCATGAACATCAGGGCCGGCACTTCCAGCATGGCGCCGACCAGCGTCTGGCGCGGCAGCGGCAGCAAAAGCTGTCGCGCGCGTTCCAGTTCGCGGTCGACCAGCGCGCGCGCCAGGTTGAACTCCGCGACATTGCTGATCATCGGCAAAAGGATGCGCAGCGTCCGGCCTTCGCAGGCCGCGAGCAGCGCGCGCACCTGGTAGCGCAGCAGCGCCGGCCTATCGAGCGCGATGCGGATGGCGCGCCAGCCCAGCGCCGGATTCTCCTCGCGCTCCCATTCGCCATAGGGAAGAATCTTGTCGCCGCCGAGATCGAGCGTGCGGAACACCACCGGCTTGTCGCCCGCCGCCTCGACGATCTGGCGGTAGAAGCCGATCTGGTCGGGCAGCCGCGGCATGGTTTCGCCGATCATGAATTGCAGTTCGGTGCGGAACAGCCCGATGCCGTCGGCGCCGGACTCCTCCAGATGCGGCATGTCGATCAGCAATCCGGCATTCATCATCAGCTGGATAGTGACGCCGTCGCGTGTCACCGCCGGCAGATCGCGCACCTGCGCCATGCGGGCGACGCGCTGGGCCCGGAGCGCGCGGCGCGCCTCGAAGACGGAGAGGATTTCCGCGGGCGGCCGCAGATGCGCTTCGCCGGTCTCGCCGTCGACCGCGATATCGTCGTTGGCGCGGGCGGTGTCGACGATGCCTTCCACCGAACCGACCAGCGGCAGGCCCATCGCGCGCGCGACGATCGCGACGTGGGAATTCGTCGCCCCATCCTCCAGCACCAGCGCCTTCACCCGGTCGCGGCCATAGTCGAGCAGCTCCGCCGGCCCCATCGCGCGCGCCACCAAGATCGCGTCATGGGGCATTTCACCCGCCGCGACGCCGCCGTCGCCGGACAGATGCTTCTGCAGCCGGCGCGCCAGATCCTCGAAATCGTGCAGGCGCTCGCGCAGAAACGCGTCGCCCATGCGGATGATGCGGGCGCGCAATTCGTCCTGCACGCGCTCGACGGCGGCTTCGGCGGTGAGGCCGGTGCGCACCGCGTCGCGCAATTTCTGCCGCCAGCCCTGGTCCTGCGCGAACAGCCGATAGGCCTCGATGACGTCGCGGCTTTCGCCGGTGAGATCAAGTTCGCTGGAATCGAGCATCTTGTCGACGGCCTCGCCGAGCTCGGCCAGCGCCGCGTCCAGCCGCTTGAGCTCGACCGCGGGATCGTCGGCGATCATGCGCTCGACCTTGACGCGCGGCTCGTGCAGCACGACGCGGCCGATGGCGACGCCCTCCGCCAGCCCGTCGCCCTGAAACGCGCGCGGCCGATCGGCGCGCAGTTCCGGCTCATCGAGCTCGGCGATGTCGAACAATTGCCCATGCGCAACCACTTCGGCCAGCACCATGGCAACGGTCTGCAGCGCCTCGACCTCTTCCTCTTCGTATTGGCGCGCCGTGAGGTTCTGCACCGTCAGCACGCCATAGACCTGCCCGCCGCGCACCAGCGGCACGCCGAGAAAAGAGCGGAATGGATCTTCGCCGGTCTCTGGGCGATAGGCGAAGCGCGGATGACCGGGCGCGTCGCTGAGATTCACCGGCTCGGCGGTTTCGGCAACGAGGCCGACCAGACCCTCGCCTTCGCGCAGCCGGGTGTGATGCACGGCGGCGGGGTTCAGGCCTTCCGTCGCGAACAATTCGAACGCGTTGCCGGCACGGCGCAGATAGATCGAGCAGACTTCCGACACCATATTGGCGGCGATCACCATGACGAGGCGGTCGAGGCGCGTCTGCGCGCTGACCTGCTCCGCCATGATCTCGCGCAGGCGGCGCAGCAGAACGCGAGGACTGCCGGCGCCGGTCACGGGCATCAGGCGCGCTCCCTCATGCCGCGTCCAACTCATAAGCGGAGTGCAACGCCCGGACCGCTAGCTCCACATACTCCTCCGCGATCAGCACGCTGACCTTGATCTCGGAGGTCGAGATCACCTGGATGTTGATGCCCTTCTCGGCCAGCGTGCGGAACATGGTCTGCGCCACGCCAGGATGAGCGCGCATGCCGATGCCGATGATCGATATCTTGGCGACGTTCGCATCCGAAGTGATGTCGCGATAGCCGATCGCCGAGGCCGCCTTCTCGATGGCGTCGAGCGCGCGGGCCAGTTCGCTGCGCGTCACGGTGAAGGTGAGATCGGTCTTCTTGCCGTCGGGCGAGACGTTCTGCACGATCATGTCGACGTTCACGCCGGCATCGGCCAGCGGCCCGAAGATCGAGGCCGCGATGCCGGGCTGGTCGTTGATGCGGTGAAGCGTGATCTTCGCCTCGTCGCGCGAATAGGCGATGCCGGTGACGGGTTTCTTTTCCACGATGTCTTCCTCATTGCAGAGCAGCGTGCCGCCCAGGTCTGGCGTGAAGGTCGAGACGACGCGGACGGGCACGCGGTGCAGCATGGCGATCTCGACCGAGCGCGTCTGCAGCACCTTGGCGCCGAGCGACGCCATTTCGAGCATCTCCTCGTAAGCCACCCGCTCCAGCCGCCGCGCCTTGGGCACGATGCGCGGATCGGTGGTGTAGACGCCGTCCACATCGGTGTAGATGTCGCACCGGTCGGATTTGAGCGCGGCAGCCACGGCAACCGCGCTGGTGTCGCCGCCGCCGCGGCCGATGGTGGTGATGCGGTTGTCGGGCGCAATGCCCTGGAAACCGGCGACCACCGCGACCTGGCCCTGCTCCAGCCGCTCGTTGATCTGGCGCGGACCGAAGGATTCGATCATGCCCTCGGCGTCAATGGATTCGATGCGCGCGGCACTGTGGATTCCCGAAGTGCGCACCGGGATCTGCCAGCCCATCCAGGAGCGCGCGCTCACGCCGATGTTCTGCAGCGCGATGGCCATCAGCCCCGCGCTCACCTGCTCGCCCGAGGCGACCACCACGTCATATTCGCGCGCGTCGTGCAGCGGCGAAAGCTCGCGCACCCAGCCGACCAGCTTGTTGGTCTCGCCCGCCATGGCGCTGACCACCACGGCGACCTGGTTGCCGCGGTCGACCTCGCGCTTGACCAGCGTCGCCACGTGGCGGATGCGGTCGAGATCGGCCACCGAGGTGCCGCCGAACTTCATCACGATCTTCGCCATGTCCGAACGAACGTCCGCTGGTGTCAGGACCATACATAAACGGGGGCCCGCCAAGGCTCAATGCGCTATCGAAGCAGCCGGGCATCCACCTGGCGCCGCAGTTCCTCCAGCGCCTGCGCCGGCGTTATCCGGGCAGTGTCGAGGATGAGATGCGGCCGATCCCAAGTTTCGTACTCTCGCATGACGACCTCATCCCAGACCGGGAGCTTCAATCCCGCGATATCGCCGCGCCGCGTCTCCACCCGACGCCGGTGTTCGGCCTTGTCGGAGCAAACGACCTCCACCTCCACGATGGGCGCGCCGACTTCGGCCGCCAAGTCCCGCCAGGCATTGCGCGTGATTGCGATCGGATTGACGCAATCGGCGATTACGGTGCGCCCGAGGCGGAGATTGTCCCGCGCCAGCCCATAGGCGATCTCATAGCCCGCCGCGCCAACGTCGTCTCCAAGGCCAGAGGATTCGCGAAGCGCCTGCTCGATGGTGTCGATGCGCAGATAGACGGCGCCGCTCTCCTCGGCGAAGGGCCGCGACAGCGCCGTCTTTCCGGTTCCCGGAAGTCCCCCGAACACGACCAGCATGCCTGCATGGCTCCCTTGCCGCGCACAGGATAGAGTGGCGGATATGTCAACGACAATGACCGCGTCCTCTGTCGATTCCGCCGAGATCGCCAAGTTCTCGGCCATGGCCGAGGAATGGTGGGACCCGGCAGGCAAGTTCGCGCCGCTGCACAAGTTCAATCCCGTCCGGTTGGGCTTCATCCGCGATACGGCGGCGGCCCATTTCGAGCGCGACGCGAAGTCGCTAAGGCCCTTCGACGGCCTTTCGCTGCTCGACATCGGCTGCGGCGGCGGGCTGCTCTGCGAGCCGATGGCGCGGCTCGGCTTCGCGGTCACCGGCGCCGACGCCTCGGCGAAGAACATCGCCATCGCCTCGGCCCATGCGGCGGCGAGTGGCGCGGCCGTTATCTATCGCTGCACCACCGCCGAGGCGTTGGCCGAGGAAGGCCGGAGCTTCGATGTCGTCCTCAACATGGAGGTCGTCGAGCACGTCGCCGATCTGCGCGGGTACCTCGCCGCCTGCGCCGGGCTAATCGCGCCAGGCGGCTTGATGTTCGTCGCCACGCTCAACAAGACCCTCAAGGCGCTGGCCCTGGCAAAGATCGGTGCGGAATATGTGCTGGGCTGGCTGCCGCGCGGCACACACGACTGGAATCGCTTTATCGATCCCAAAAAGCTTCGCGCGATGCTTGAGGATGCGGGACTCAACATCTTGAAAACGCAGGGTATCGCCTTCGATCCACTAGCCTGGGATTGGCGGCTGTCGCGGGATACCGATGTGAACTACATCGTGGTGGCGGGGCGGTAGAGAGATTTGCTTTCTCTAGAATCGCCCCGAGTGTCATCCCGGCCAAGCGATGCCTTTGCATCGCGCAGAGCCGGGACCCATCGTGACGCCGTGCGGATGGGTCCCGGCTCTCGCTGCGCTTGGCCGGGATGACAATGTGGGACTGAAGAGAGCTGAACCCGATACTCTAATTCGCCTCTGACAAATCCGGCGGCAGCGGCGCGACGTCGACGCCCTCTTCCACCAGTTCCTTGGCTTCCTTCAGTGTCGCCTCGCCATAGATGTGGCGTTCTTCGGCTTCGCCGTAATGGATTTTGCGCGCCTCTTCGGGGAATTTCGGACCGACATAATCCGCGTTCTCTTCAATGTGCTTGCGCAGGCCGGTGACGAACTGGAGCATCTTGCGCAGCTCTTCGGGCGCGCTGGCCTTTGTGCCAGACACCGCTGGCGCCATCGGCGCTTTCTCGACCTTGCGGCTGTCGCACACCGGGCAGACCAGCTTTCCGCCGGTCGCCTGCGCGTCATAGGCGGCGCTGTCGCGGAACCAGCCTTCGAATTCATGGCCGTCCTTGCAATGCAGATTGTAGACGATCATGGCCCCTCGAACGCGCGGTCGTGCTGCAGGTTCGGAACGCGGGCGCGGGCGTCCGCCGACAAAGCCGGATCGATGTCGGCCACGATGACGCCAGGATCGATGCCGCCCTCGGCGAGGATTTCGCCCCAGGGCGCGACGATCAGCGAATGGCCATAGGTCTTGCGGCCATTGGCATGCGTGCCGCCTTGCGCCGGCGCGATGACGAAGGCGCCGTTCTCGATGGCGCGGGCCCGCAACAACACATGCCAATGCGCTTTGCCGGTGGTTTCGGTGAAGGCGCTCGGCACGGTGAGCATAAAGGCGTCGGATTGCGCGAGCGTCCGGTAGAGCTGCGGGAAGCGCAGATCGTAGCAGATCGTCAATCCCGCTTTGCCCCAGGGCAGATCGGCGAGCACCGCGCGGTTGCCGCCGGCCACCGTGTTGGACTCGCGATATTTCTCGCCGCTCGGCAGATCGACGTCGAAGAGATGGATTTTGTCATAGCGCGCCGTCACGCGGCCTTTGGGATCGATCAGGAACGAGCGGTTCGCAGTCTTCGTCTCGCTCACCTTGATGGCCAGCGAGCCGATCAGCAGCCAGATGCCGAGTTCTTCCGCCAGCGCGGCAAAGGCCGGCAGCGCGGGATCGCGATCCTCGGGGAAACTGCGCTCAAGTTTCGCGCCGCCGTCGGGCGCCATCAGCGTGGTGTTTTCGGGCGTGGCAATGAATTGCGCGCCTTTGCTTTTGGCTTCGCGGATCAGCGTGGACGTATCGCGGATGTTCTCGGCCACGTCGTCCGACGAGCGAAGCTGCACGCAGGCGGCGCGGAAGCTTGTCATGCGCTCAGCAGCGGATCGAGCGCGCCGTCCTGCTCCAACTCGTAGAGCTCGTCGCAGCCGCCGACATGGGTTTCGCCGATGAAGATCTGCGGCACGGTGCGCCGGCCGCCGGATTTCTCTTCCATCGCGGCGCGCGCGTCGGAATCCATGAACACGTCGATCTCCTCGACCGTCGCGCCCTTTTTCTTGAGAAGGTGCTTGGCCCGCGCGCAATAGGGGCAGATGGGCGTGGTGTAGATGGTGACTTTGCTCATGACGCGCTCGGACTCGGCACAATTGTGAATGTTATATAGCGCTTGCCGCCGCCCGGACAACGCGCGCCAGCGTCAGGATCGTCACTTTGCGGGCGCCGGCCCGCTTTAAAGCCCTCGCGCAGGCCGAAACCGTGGCACCTGTGGTGAACACATCGTCCACCACGAGCACGGTTTTCCCCTTGACGGCGTCGCGCCGCCCGGGCGCCACCCGGAACGCGCCGCGCACATTGCGCCGCCGCGCCTTGGCCGAGGGCATCTCGCCCTGGCTCGGCGTCGGGCGGATGCGTTCGAGCAGCAGCGGATCGGCCGGCTTGCCGGCGAGTTTCGCCAGCTTCTGCGCCATCAGCGCGGATTGGTTGAACCGGCGCAGCCACAGCCGCCGGCGGTGCAACGGCACCGGAACGATCAGATCGGCCTCGGCCAGCATGTCGCGGCCGGTGCGCGCCAGCCAGCGCGCGAAAGCCGGCACCAAATCGAGCCGGTCGGCGCGCTTGAGCGCGAGGATCGCCTTCTTGCTCGTGTCGTCGTAGCGCAGCACGGAAGCCGCCTCGTCGAAGGCCGGCGGATCGGCATGACAGGCGGCACAGAGCGTGTCGGGTCCGGGATCGAGCTCGAACGGCAGGCCACAGCGCGCACAGCCCGGACCATCGAGGAACGCGATCTTTGTCCAGCAATTGGCGCACAGCGCATGAGCCTGGGAGATCGGCGCGCGGCAGATCGCGCAGAGCGGCGGATAGGCCAGATCGAGCAGCGTGCGGCTGAAACGGCCGATGGCCCGGCCCGCCGGATGCCCGCTATCGAATATCGCCGCCATGCGGCATAGCTTAAGCGAGGACATTGCCGGACGCGACCGCAGCGTGAGCCTTCCGCCGAAGATTTTCGATTCCGAGACTTACGCCCTGCGCCGCAAGCGCGCCGGCGCCCCAAGCTTCCTGGCGCAGGAGGCCGGCGAGCATCTGGCGGAGCGGCTGGGCGCGGTGAAACGCACATTCGCGCGTGGGCTCGATCTGGGCTCGCGCGACGAGAGTTTCGCGCCGGTCGCGCCATTCGCCGGAAGTTGGGACAAGGCCTCGTTTGCGGACGAAGTCCTGCCCTTCGAACCCGCCAGCTTCGACATCGCCGCGAGCGTGCTGTCGCTGCACGCGGTCAACGACCTGCCCGGCGCGCTGATCCAGATCCGCCGCGCGTTGAAGCCCGACGGGCTGTTCATCGCGGCGCTGTTCGGCGGCGAAACCTTGCGCGAATTGCGCGAGGCGTTCGCGGCCGGAGAAAGCGAAATCTCCGGCGGCGCCAGCCCGCGCGTCGCGCCGTTCGCAGACGTGCGCGACATGGGGCATCTGTTGCAGCGCGCCGGCTTCGCGCTGCCGGTCGTCGACACCGAGCGCACGACGGTGCGCTACCGCGCGTTCGCGACTTTGATTTCCGATCTGCGCGCGCTGGGCGAGACCAATGCGCTGGCCGAGCGCAGCCGCAAATTCCTGCGCCGCGACGTGCTCGCGGCAGTGCTCGGGCATTATGCCGGCCGTCACGCCGAAGCGGACGGGCGGCTGCGCGCGACGTTCGATATTGTCTATTTCACCGCCTGGGCGCCGCATAAGAGCCAGCCGAAGCCGCTCGCGCCCGGCAGCGCCAAAGCGCGCCTGGCCGATGCGCTGGGCACGGACGAACAGCCGGCGGGCGACATCGCGAAGCCTAGTTGAACAGCCCGGCGAGCTTGCTGAAGAACATCGTCTCGACGTTCTGGCCCAGCATATTGACGGCGGTGATCACGGCGATCGAAAGACCGCCCGCGATCATCGCATATTCGATCGCGGTGGCGCCGTTTCGGTCGGCGAGGAAATCCTTCAGAGCAGATCGCGCAGCATGGGGATAAGCGGCAAATCCGCCGCCGGCATCGGATAGGTCGCCAGATCGCGCGGGCGCACCCATTTGATCGCCGAATGCTCCAGCGCGCTCACCGTTCCCTCCCAGCGCCGGCAGACATAAAGCGGCATCAGGAGATGGAAGTCCGTATAGCCGTGCGAGGCGAAGGCAAAAGGCGCGAGGCAGGCTTCCCGCACCGCGATCCCAAGCTCTTCCTTGAGCTCGCGGATCAGCGTGTCCTCGGGGCGCTCGCCCGCTTCGATCTTGCCGCCAGGAAATTCCCATAGTCCCGACATCGCCTTGCCCGGCGGCCGCTGCGCGATCAGCACGCGGCCATCGGGATCGATCAACGCACAAGCGGCCACGATAACAAGCGGGCGATTAATAGCTTCCAAATCCGGACACTCTGCTTAAGGTTGAATTAAGGATCGGCTTAAATTGATAGCTTAATCCCGGGGTCCGCCGCCATGAGCGTCGAACGCAAATTCAAGCTGGCGCTGGACGAGACCAGGCTGTTGATGCTGGCCTCGCAGATCCTGTTCGGCTTCGAGTTCCAGAGCGTGTTCCAGGACGGGTTCGCGTCCTGGCCGCAGGCCTCGCGCCGCGCGGACGGCGCGGGCCTGATGCTGATGGTGCTGACGATCGCCTTCCTGCTCGCGCCGACCGGCCTACACCGCCTGGCCGAGCACGGCCAGGACACGGGGCGCCTGCGCACCGCGCTGACCCGGTTCACCGAGGCCGCCCTGCTGCCTTTCGCGATGAGCCTGGGCATCGATCTGTTCGTGGTCCTGGGAGGCGCGTTCGGGCCCGCGGCGGGAATTGCGATCGGCGCCGGCTTCTTCGCGCTGGCGCTGCTGGGCTGGTATGTGGTCGAATTCGTCTTCCGGGAAGCCGTGCTGAAGAAAAAACGCAACGTGGGCAACAAACGCGGCGACACGCCGACCCCGCTCGACGCCCGCATCGACCAGATGCTGACCGAAGCGCGCATCGCGCTGCCCGGCGCGCAGGCGCTGCTCGGCTTCCAGCTGGCCGTGACGCTGACGAAAGCTTTCGGCGAGCTGCCGATGCAGGTGCGAATCGTGCATGCCGTATCGCTGCTCGCGGTCGCGGTGGCGCTGATCCTGCTGGTGGCGCCGGCCGCCTTCCACCGCATCGCCTTCGACGGCGAGGATACCGAACGCTTCTTCGGCATCGGTTCGAACCTCGTCAGCGCGGCGCTGCTGCCGCTGCTGATCGGCATTGCCGGCGACATCTATGTGGCGATCGGCCGGATTCTCGACAATGACGATTTGGGAATGATCGCCGGCGCGGCAAGCTTCGTTCTGCTGTTCGGGCTTTGGTATGTCTTCCCGCTGACGCTGCGCTGGATGGCGCCGAAGACGCCATCTTAGAGCATTCTGAGTTCAAGTGTAACCGCTAAACTCAGTTGTCATCCCGGGCGAGCGCCACAGCGCGAGACCCGGGACCCATCGCGAATGCGGCGCGATGGGTCCCGGCTCTGCGCGATGCCAACGCATCGCTTGGCCGGGATGACAGTTCGGTTTGA
>Ga0302314_10015681_pt1 | contig 12863 bp, 8 predicted proteins | sample III_Palsa_N2_3_FD_200533 | JGI IMG/M metagenome (GOLD analysis project Ga0302314, IMG submission 200533) | Peat permafrost microbial communities from Stordalen Mire near Abisko, Sweden - III_Palsa_N2_3 | ecosystem: Environmental > Terrestrial > Soil > Palsa > Peat permafrost | place: Sweden...
TTCGCATTCAAAGGACAGAGACGGCAATCATGGCATCGGACGAGAAGCCTAGCGTCAAGGCAGGCGGGGAAGGTCGCGTTGAGGGGAAGAAGGCGCCGCGTGGAGGTTCCGCTTCTGCGGGCGCCACTGTGGCCAAGCAGCCCGCGCGGATAGGGCTGCGCGGCAGCGTCGTCAGAAATCCGCAACAGCGGGAGGAGCAAAGGCGCCAGATCCTCGCCGCCGCCAGCCGGGTGTTCGCTCGCAAAAGCTATGAAGGCACGACGATGGATGACATCGCTGCCGAAATGGGGAGTAGCAAGGGGATTCTCTACTACCAGTTCCATAGCAAGCAAGATCTGATCGTCGAGACGCGACGGGAGACATCGGGTGGCGCCACTCAGCGCCTGAAAGCGATCGCGGGGCAACAGGGCTCGGTCGAGGAGCGGCTGGAGCTGGCGCTGCGCGACTTGATCGCTGCGAACTTCCAGGAAATGTCGCGCCACGTCATCCTAACACCGGTCACCATGGGGCTCGACAAGAGCCATGCCGCCAAGGTGCGCGCTATCGAGCGCGGCTATGAGACCGTGATGATTGCTCTGCTTGAAGAGGGCACTGCGCAGGGCGCTTTCATCGCCTGCGAGGTCAACGTCATGGCCTTTACCTTGATCCGCGCCTGCCTCTCTCCGGCCTGGTGGTATCGGGAGGGAGGCGGAGCGACTGAGAGTGAAGTTACCGACATCGTCGCGGGACTGCTTATGCGGGGGTTAAAGCCTGCGATTTTGGGTTGAATGCAGCGACCCACACCATGGCCGGCCAACGCTTGGTTCTCGCCGGCTCAGGAGCATTGAGTGAACACGATTCTGGTTGCCAATAGAGGTGAGATCGCCATCCGCATCGCGCGTTCCGCGCGCGAGCTTGGCCTGCGGACCATTGGCGTCCATGCCGCCGACGACGAAACGTCGCTGCACACACGTTATGTCGATGAATCTCGCCAACTCCCAGGCGAGGGCGCGGCCGCCTATCTAGACCAAGAGGCGATCATAACCATCGCCCAAGAAACGGGCGCGAGCGCCGTCCACCCCGGTTACGGGTTCCTGAGCGAGAATGCCGATTTCGCCAGTCGCTGCGCTGCGGCCGGACTCGTTTTCGTGGGGCCGTCCGTCGAAACCCTTCGTCTTTTTGGCGATAAGATCAGTTCTAGGTTGGCCGCCGAGAGCATCGGCATTCCGGTATTGCCCGGCACCAGCAGGCCGACGACTTTGGACGAAGCGCGCGCCTTCGCCGCGAGCCATAAGGCAGTAATGCTGAAGGCGATTGCAGGCGGCGGCGGGCGCGGAATGCGCGCGGTGCAGACCGTCGCCGAGGTCGACGATGCCTTCGCGCGCTGTAGTTCGGAGGCGAAGCAGGCCTTCGGCAATGGCGACCTCTATGTCGAGAAGCTCCTGCCCGCCGCGCGCCATATCGAGGTGCAGGTGGTGGGCGACGGCACCGGCGCCGTCTGCCATTTGTGGGAGAGGGACTGCACAGTCCAGCGCCGTCACCAGAAGCTGATCGAAATCGCTCCTGCGCCGGAACTTGAACCAAGATTGCGCGTGCGCATTCTGGACGTCGCGGTCAAGCTTGCCCGGCATGTGCGCTATGCCAGCCTCGGCACCCTCGAATTCCTCGTGGACGGTGACGAATTCTGGTTCATGGAGGCCAATCCGCGCTTGCAAGTCGAACACACCATCACCGAGGAGGTGACCGGCGTCGATCTTGTTCAGACCCAGATTCGCATAGCGCTTGGCGCCACGCTCGCCGATCTCGGCCTCGTCTCTCCACCACGCTTGGAGGGCTTTGCCATACAGGCGCGCGTCAATCTGGAAACGCTCCTGCCTGATGGCACGCCGGCGCCGCGCGCCGGCAGGCTGACCGGGTACGCTCCCCCCTCGGGACCGCACGTTCGCGTCGACGGCTATGGCTATGCCGGTTACACGACCAGCCTGCGCTACGATTCGCTTCTCGCCAAGGTCATCGCCCGTGGCCGTACGTACGAGGGAGCGATTACGAACCTCTCGAATGCCTTGCGCGAGTTTCATATTGGCGGGGCGCCGACCAATATTCCCATTTTGCTGAGTATTCTGGACCTTCCGGCGGTTAAGGCGGGCCATTTCGATACGTCGTTGGTCGGCGAAAACCTTCCGGCTCTCCTTGCCGCTGCGGCGAACCAGACCACGATCGCGCCCCCCTTCGCGGCTCTTGAAGAACAAGGGGACCCTCTCGGCGAAGCGAACGACCTGGGTCCAGTTGAGGAGGGCGATGTTCTCGTTCCGACGCCCATGCACGGCATGGTCATGACCGTCAACGTAGCGCCGGGGGACATTGTTGCCGCCGGCGACACCCTCATGGTTCTGGAAGCTATGAAGATGGAGCATTCGGTGCGCGCGCCGATCGGGGGCAGCGTCGAAGCCGTGGCCGTCAACGTCGGCGACACAGTGGCGGAGGGTGCGAATCTATTTCGTATCAGCGTCAGCGCCGATGGCGCCGGCACGCGGCCGAAAAGCGATTCCGCAGGACCGGATTTGGGCTGGACCAAGGAAGTCGAGGAGATCGAGAAACGCCGCCTGCTCGCCCGCGCCATGGGTGGTCCCGCCAAGCTCGCCCGTCAGAAAGCCGAGGGCAAGTTGAACGTGCGGGAGCGCATCGACGCCTTGGTAGATCCCAACAGCTTCAGGGAAATCGCTGCCCTGACGGCCTTTGCGACCTATGATCAGGATGGCGAACTGGAAACGCTGTCGCCGGCTAATTTCGTTGCCGGTACAGGGCAGCTTGCTGGCCGCAAGGTGGTTATCGGCGCCGACGACTTCACCCTGCGCGCCGGCTCGGGCGATGCCGCGATCCATGAGAAGCAGATATTCCTCGAGGAGTATGCCCGGCAAATGCGCCTGCCAATGGTTCGTCTCCTGGACGGAGCAAGCGGCGGCGGCAGCGTCAAGATGGCGATGGAGCAGGGCTTTCACTACCTGCCCGTCAATCCAGGCTGGGATGCTGTCACGGAGAGCTTGTCGCTGGTGCCGGTTGTCTCAGCCTGTCTCGGCCCGACGGTTGGCATTGGCGCCGCGCGGTTCGTCATGGCGCACTTCGGGCTGATGGTCGAAGGGCTGGGCCAGATCTTCACGGCGGGCCCGCCAATCGTCCTGTCCGCCACACGCGAAGCCCTAACCAAGGAAGAATTGGGCGGCGCCGCGGTCCATCGAAACAACGGCATGGTCGAGCGGTTCGTCCGCAGCGAGGCGGAAGCCTTCGACGTGGTCCGGCGGTTCTTGTCCTACCTGCCGAGCAGCGTCTTCGGGCTGCCGCCGGTTATCGCTCAGACAGATCCCTGCGACCGGCGGGACGACGACCTGCTTAGAGCGATCCCGCGCAGCGAGCGCCAGCCTTACCAGATTGCGCCGATCTTGGAGGCGATCTTCGATGCCGGCTCGATCTTCCCCTATGCCGAGTACGGAGGCTCAACCATTACCGCCCTCGCGCGGCTTGATGGTCATCCCGTGGGTGTCGTTACCGTCGATCCGATGAAAGGGACGACCATGACCGTCGAGGGCGCCATGGCGGTAACCCGCCTGGTGGATCTCTGCGAGACCTTCCATCTGCCGATCGTCAGCCTCACCGATCAGGCCGGCATGTCGATCGGGTTGGCCGCCGAACGGCTAGGCACCATCCGCTATGGCGCCCGCGCGATCACCGCCATCTATCAGGCCCGCGTACCACAGGCGGAACTGGTTCTCAGGCGCGTCTTCGGTGTCGGCGGGGCGGGGTCGGTCAACCGTCATCGCGCCAACCGGAGTTGGTGCTGGCCATCGGGCAGCTGGGGCTCGCTTCCCCCGCAAGGCGGAATAGAGGCAGCTTTCCGCAGCGAACTGGCCTCGGCTCCGGACCGCGAGGCGACGATCGCCGGCATCGCTCGCGAGCTGGAACGGATCGGCTCTCCCTTCCGGACGGCGGAGCGTTTCGGCGTGCAGGATCTCATCGATCCCCGCGAAAGCCGGGCGCTGCTTTGCGACTGGGTGAAGGATGCCTACGGCCTTCTGCCTGAGCTCCTTGGCCGCCCGTCATTTGGCACGCGCCCCTAGATCATAAGCCGGCCCACGACGTGTCCGGCGAGACAACAGCGCCCTTGGGAGGACGACAATGAACGAACAAGAACTGACAATGCTTCTGCGGGCCGAAGGCGAGATCATCACCCAGCGCCTCGATCACTGGGCCGCGACCGCCGGCGATCGCACCTTCTTCCACTACGGCGAGGACGACCTAACGCTGAGTTATGCCGAATTCGCTCGTCAATCGGACGCCATTGCCGGCAATCTTGCCCGGTTGGGCATCAAGAAGGGCGACCGTATCAGCGTCTTCTGTAAGAACGCACTCACCAGCACGCTGCTGATGTTCGGCATATGGAAGGCGGGGGCGGTCTATTGTCCGGTCAATTTCGCCTATACTGGCCGGCTCCTGACCTATCAGCTCAACGACACCGCGCCTGATCTGATCGTCACTGACCGAGTCCTGCTGCCAGCGCTTAACGATGTTCTCGACGACGTCAGGTTGAAACCCTCGGTGATCGTCTACAGTCCCGCCGCAGGCGCGCACGACGACACTGCCGAGCGACCGGCAGTACGCGTCGGCTATGCCGAGATCGCTTGGTCGGAACTGGTGAAGGCCGCCGCGGCTCCCGGCGTCGTCTTAGGCTTCGACGATCCGGCCAACCTCATCTATACATCGGGCACGACAGGCCCCTCAAAAGGTGTCCTTCAGCCCTACCGCTGCATGGCGCAGTATACATTTGGCCTGCGGGCCCTGATCGGTCCCGACGACGTAATCTACAACGATCTGCCCATGTACCATGTTGGCGGCGCCATCGCGAACATTTGCCGCGCCGCCTGGGCCGGCTGCGAGGTTGCTGTCTGGAACCGGTTTAGCCCCGATGCCTTCTGGGAGCGGGTTAAGGCTCGCCAAGTTACAACGGCGATCCTGCTCGACGTCATGATCCCGTGGCTGAGCAAGGCACCGCCTACAGACAACGACAGACGCAACACGCTCAACAAGGTCCACCTGCAGCCGTTGCCGCTACAGCATCATGATTTCGCGACGCGCTTCGGTATTGATTTTGTCACCGCTGGCTTCGGTCAGACAGAATCCGGTTTCTGTATCGGCGTGGTCCTGGAGGAGACGAAGCAAGGGGAGGGCACGCCCGACGATCTCTATCGCGGCTATTCCCATGCCGAAGTTGTCGAGCTGTCCCGTAGCCACGGCATGCCGCTGCTGGCCGGCGCCACGGCCGCGCGCAAGGGGCTTATGGGTCTGGCGTCCGTATTCGCGGACGTCTCGGTACGCGACGATCTGGATGAGGAATGTGAGGATGAGCTGGCCGGACACCTGTGTCTGAGGCCGCGCCTGCCGAGCATCTTCTTCCACTCGTATCTCGGCAAGCCAGAGGCTACCGTGAAATCCTTCCGCAACCTGTGGTTCCATACCGGCGACGCTGCGCTCCGCGGCAGGGACGGCATGTTTTACTACGTGGACAGGCTGGGTGACCGCATTCGCGTGCGCGGCGAAAATCTGTCCTCTTTCCAAGTGGAGGACATGATCAATCAGCATCCATCGGTTCAGATGAGCGCCGCCGTCGCCATTCCCAGCGACGAGGGTGACGAGGACCAGGTCATCGCATTCGTCGTGGCCGTTGCGGGCATTGAGGTGACGGAGACCGACATTCACGCTTATGCCGCTGAGACAATGCCGAAGTACATGCGCCCCCGGCATGTGCGGATCGTGGCCGACCTGCCGAGGACCCCGACGAATAAGGTTGAAAAGTACAAGCTGCGCCAATTCATTCTGGAGGAATTGGAAGGCGTATAAGGTACTGCAAAGGGCCGCCTGCGTCACTGCCGCAGGCGGCAACAGAGCCCGCGGAAGCGAAACGGGACTAAACTCTTACTTATCCGGCCCGGCGCGGTGCCTGAGCGCCGCTCCGGCAAGCAACCGTCGCTCCGGGAATCCGCTTCACAGGGTCTGGGTTGAGTGAGCGGCGAGGGGGCCGCGGCCCGTCGCCGTCAGGCTCTGCATTGCCGCGATCAGCGTGCGGGCCGCCTGCGGCGGTGTCGCGCGCCCGCGCACCGCCGCGCAGATCGCGGCGCCTGGATAGGGCTCGCGCGGCTCGATCAGTTCAAACCGCTCCTTGAACGACGGTGCGTGGGCATAAAATCGCGATACCGCCGCGATCGCGTCGGAGGTCTCGACCAGGCGTCTGGAGAGGTGAAAGGAATCGATGACATGGACGTGGCGCTTCCAGTCCATTCCCTGACTTTCGAACACGTTGCGGGTGGTCGCCATATAGGGGCGGGTGAGCGAGGGCGAGATAATCTCGTAGTGAGCGAGGTCCTTGTTCGTTGGCCTCGCGATACTGAGAATGGGATGGCCTTTGCGGGCGTAGAAGGTCGACTCCAGCACTCCCAGCGGGATCCGCTTCACTTCCGCCCAGTCGGCGAACGCCGCGTCGAATCCGATAGCCATGTCCACGCTCCCCACCAGCAGCTGTTGAACCATGCGCTCGAAGCTTGATCCGGTGACCTCGTAGCGGAGGGGTGGAAACCGCCGATGCACATCGGCCAACCCATCGACCATCAGCCATTCCAACGAGGCGGGACAGACGCCAATGCGCAAGGTGACGGCATAGGGATCGTCCGGCCGTCCGGCGCCCCGCATGAGGTCTCCGGTCTCGTCGAGAATCCGTTCAGCGCGCTCGACGAAGTCACGCCCGCGTTCGGTAAGGAGCGCGCCCTTGGCCGAGCGATGAAAGAGCTGAAAGCCGAGCTGCTTTTCGAGATCGGCGACACTTCGGGTGACGGCGGACTGGGTCAGGCCAACAGCCGCCGCAGCGCCGGTGAAGGAGCCGCTGCGCGCGACGGCGACGACATAGGTGAGCCGGGAATCCAACATAGGCCATTCATGTCGTGAATGGTCTGGTCCCACAATGAATTTCCCGTGCGGCGAACAACCCTCCACGGTGCTCCCCTTCGGTTCCAGCCTCATTCGTGTCGAACCCGCTCCCCCGGGCGTGGCCGAAACGGCGGACGAGCCAAGCGAGGCCGGTTTCCGAAGCGCTCGGCCCGAGCGGCCGAGCGACCCCCCGAAGCGTCCTGCACGGCCGCTAAACACGGATGAAATGATGAAGCGACTGATCTTTGAGCCGGAACATGAGCAGTTTCGCGACACAGTGCGGAAGTTCATGCAGAGCGAGGTGGGTCCTCAGGCCGACCGCAATCGGCGTGAAGGTAGCGTCGAGCGGGAGATTTTCCTGAAGGCGGGTGCGGCGGGGCTGCTGTGCATCTGGGCCGATGAAGCTTGGGGCGGCGCCGGCATCGATGATTTGCGCTTCGATCAGATTATCATCGAAGAGAATGTGCGTCATGGCGATATCGGCTTTTATATTCATCTGCACAGCGACGTGGTCGCGCCCTACATCAACGAGCTGGGGTCGGTGGAACAGAAGGCCCGCTTCATGCCGGGCGTCGTCGACGGCAGCACTATCCTGGCTATTGCCATGACCGAACCATCGGCCGGCAGCGACCCCGCGGGGATGAAAACCCACGCGGAGCGAGTGGGCGATCACTGGGTGCTGAACGGCTCCAAGACCTACATTTCCAATGGCATCCTTTCAGATCTGGTGATCGTGGCCGCGCGGACCGATCCGGAACGGTCCCATGGCCTCTCGCTCTTCCTGGTCGAGCGTGGCATGGCCGGCTTCGAACGCGGCCGGCGACTGGAGAAGATCGGCCTGCACAGCCAGGATACGGCGGAGCTGTTCTTCAACGACGTCCAGGTTAATCAGGAGAACCTGCTCGGCGAGCCGGGACAGGGATTCCGCTATCTTGCCCGTTTCCTCGCCCAGGAGCGGTTGGTGGCCGCGATCATTTTTTTAGCGACCTCGCAGACGGCATTCGACCTCACCCTCGACTATGTGCGCGAGCGACGCGCGTTCGGGCGACCGATCGGCGCGTTCCAGAACAGTCGCTTCAAGCTTGCCGAACTCCGCGCCCAGATCGACATGGCGCAGACCTACGTTGATCAGTGCGTGCTCCTGCACAACAAAGGTGAACTGACCGCTGAGGACGCGGCCGCCACCAAGCTGCTGACAAGCGAGCTAGAAGCGCGCGTCATGGACGAGTGCGTGCAGCTCCACGGCGGAGCTGGCTTCATGGAAGAATACCGGATCGGGCGCATGTATTGCGACGCGCGTATCAGCCGCATTTTCGGCGGCACCTCCGAGATCATGAAGGAGATCATCGGTAGGGGCCTGGGCCTCGACGAGCGGAAGATGAGTTGAGGTCCGCTTCGGCTGTAACGCGGAGCGGATTGCACATGAACAGGTTCTTCTCACTGGCCGGGAAGGTGGCGCTGATCACCGGCGGCGCCCGGGGCCTAGGGCGCATGATCGCCGAGGGTTTCATCGAAGCGGGCGCGCGGGTGTTCATCACCTCGCGCACGAGGGAGCTCTGTGAGGCGGCGGCCAAGGAGATCGGCGCCATTGCGTTGCCGGGAGATGCAGGGAGCCCAGATGGCATCGCCGCTCTTGGCGAGCGCTTCCGCAAGCACGGGGAAGAGCGACTGCACATCTTGGTCAACAACGCCGGGCGCACTTGGGGTGCGCCCCTTGACGACTTCCCCGACCGAGCCTGGGCCAGCGTCCTTGCGGTGAATGTGCAAGCGCCATTCCGCCTGACCCAGGAGGTTCTGCCGCAGCTGGAAGCCGCCGCCTCAGCGAAGGACCCTGCGCGTATCATCAACATCGGCTCGGTTGCGGGCGCGGTGACGAACAACCTGAACGCCTACAGCTACATCGCCAGCAAGGCTGCGCTCCATCAGCTCAGTCGACAGATGGCGCGCGACCTGGCCCCCCGTCGCATCAACGTCAATGCATTGCTGCCGGGGTTCTTCGCGACGTCGATGACCGCCCACCTGCGCGCAGAGCCTGGCCAGGCGCTCGAGGCGCAGATTCCGATGGGCCGACTGGGCGAGCCAGAAGATATCGCCGGCGCGGCCATCTTCCTCGCCGGGCCGGCAGGCGCCTACCTGACGGGAATAGAGTTGCCCGTCGATGGTGGGCTGACTGGCTGCGGCTGGATCGCAGGGCAGATGCCGCCCGTCGTTTAGGTCATGAGTCTGTTGAATATAGTGACGCCAAAATGAATTGGACAAATGATCGGCCGCGACCGATTTCGTGACCCCTGACGTAAGTGGACGGCCCCTCAGCAGGGTAGTTGTTTGGGGAGCGTGCGCTCCCAGTGAGGAACACGATGAAGCTTGAATCGACGGCTGCGATCGTCACGGGCGGCGCCTCCGGGCTTGGCGCGGCGACGGCGCGGATGCTGGCGAAGGGCGGCGCCAAGGTCACCATCTTCGACCTGAACGAGGTCCTCGGGATCGCCCTCGCCGCCGAGCTCGGCGGCCGGTTCGCCAAGGTCAATGTCGCCTCCGATGACGACGTGGCGAACGCGATGGCTGAGGCGGAGGCCGCCCATGGCGTGGCGCGTGTGCTGGTGAACTGCGCCGGCATCGGCGCCCCAGCCAAAACCATCCAGCGAGACGGCTCGCCCCATCCGCTCGACAGTTTCCGCAGGGTGGTCGAAGTCAACCTGATCGGCTCCTTCAACGTCGCCTCCAAGTTCGCCGCAGCGCTGGCCAAGGCTGACCGGGTCGGCGAGGAACGGGGCGTGATCGTCAATACCGCTTCGGTCGCGGCCTATGACGGCCAAATCGGCCAGGTCGCCTACAGCGCCTCCAAGGGCGGCATCGTCGGCATGACCCTACCGCTGGCCCGCGACCTTGCCAGCATCGGTATCCGCGTGGTCACCATCGCGCCGGGCGTCTTCATGACTCCGATCCTGGAAGTCCTGACGCCGGAGGCCCTGGCCTCCCTCGGCCAGCAGGTGCCTTTCCCGTCCCGCCTTGGGGACCCATCAGAGTACGCCGACTTGGCGGCGGCCATCATCGCCAACCCCATGCTCAACGGCGAGACGATCCGCCTCGACGGCGCCATCCGCATGGCCCCGCGCTGATCGGCGCCCGCGACACTGCAAAGGAACATTGAGATGAGCGAAGCCTATATCGTTGAAGCCGTCCGCACTGCTGGCGGCCGCCGCAAGGGCGCCTTGGCGGGTTGGCATCCCGCCGATCTCGCCGGCCAGGTGCTGAACGCGATCGTTGATCGCTCCGGCGTTGATCCTGCTGCGATCGAAGACGTGATCATGGGCTGTGTCGGTCAGGTCGGCCAGCAGAGCTTCCTCGTGGCGCGAAACGCCATCTTCGCCTCCAAGCTCCCACAGAGCGTTCCCGGCACCACGGTCGATCGCCAGTGCGGCTCCTCCCAGCAGGCGGTCCATTTCGCGGCGCAGGCGGTCATGTCGGGGGCGCAGGATCTGGTCATCGCTGCGGGCGTGGAGAGCATGACCCGTGTACCGATGTTGAGCCCGACCACCCTCGCACTCGAGGCGGGCTTAGGCGGCCCTTGGTCGGAGCGGGTTCTGGAGAGATTCGGCGTGGCCGAGTTCAGTCAGTTTCACGGCGCCGAGGCCATGGTCGAAAAGTACGGCTTCAGCCGCGAAGAGCTCGACGCCTTCGCCCTGCTCAGCCACCAACGTGCGGCCCGGGCGACCCATGAGGGCGCGTTTGAGGCTGAGATCGTGCCAGTGGAGATCCAAGACGCCCACGGCGAGACAATGCTCCACACCAAAGATGAGGGCATCCGCTATGATGCCTCGCTTGGAGCCATGGCCTCGGTGAAGACGGTGCGCGAGGGCGGCTATATCACCGCCGCCAACGCTAGCCAGATCTGCGACGGCGCATCGGGCGTCTTGGTCGCCAGCGCCCGTGCGGTGAAGGCGCATGGGCTAAAGCCGCTCGCGCGCATTCACCAGCTGCACGTCCATGCGGGCGACCCCGTCATCATGCTCGAGGAGCCGATCCCTGGAACGACACGCGCGCTTGAAAAAGCCGGGATGAAGATGAGCGACATCGACCTCTATGAAGTGAATGAGGCTTTCGCGCCTGTGCCGCTCGCATGGCTGAAGGTCCTGGACGCCGATGCGGAGAAGCTGAACGTGCATGGCGGCGCCATCGCGCTTGGCCACCCGCTGGGCTCCTCGGGCGCAAAGCTGATGGCGACGCTCGTCCATGCCCTGCACCGCCGCGGCAAGCGATACGGCTTGCAGACCATGTGCGAAGGCGGCGGCATGGCCAACGTCACCATCATCGAACGCCTCTGACCCGTCTTAGTAGGCTCCCATGACCTAGAAGAACTGTTCGGTGGTCCGCGAAGGGCACCACGCTGACGACTTTGGGCGCATCCAGCCAGTCGGCATCAGGCGGCCTGCAGGCCGCCCAGGTGTCGAACCAGCTCCTGGTCCAGATCTCGCAGCAGCTCTCCGATCTTATCGCCGTGGAGTCGGCCAACGGCCGCGCCCAGGCTCTGGTCGCGGCGGCCAAGGCCACCGCCAGAACCAGGGCGCGACCCAGCTCTCCACCTTCCTCACCCCCGGCGCCGGATATCAGCCGACCACCATCACGATGTTCCACTGATGACGATCTCGGCCAAAGCCTGGGCCCGGATCTGGTCCTCCATCTGTCGGGTTCGACGACTGAGGGTCGACTGTTTGAGGCGCAGAGACGTTGCTGCTTTGTGGAAGCTCCCATGTTCGGCAGCGGCTACCGCGTATCGCAACTGTCTGAGATCGAAAGGCAAAGTCAGCTCGCAACCCCAGGTCTCGCTGCATCCAACGTCTGTCCAGCGAGTCTTCTCGCCCAGTTCGTTCCTCCAGACCGAGTCGGGGCGGCCCGTTGGCGCGCTGGAGTTCGACCTGCTCGGAGCATTTGGGGCCGCCGCCTACTCGAGCCCCGGGGCCGCCTTGCTTGGGCCATTAGCTTGAACTAATTTTCAGCCCAGTAATCGCTTGCCGACACGCCATCATGGACTGTCCGGCGACCATGCCGCGCCAATCGTCGGCGTCGATATAGAACGCTTCGCGGATCGCCGCCTTGATCGGCGCTGCGTCCGGCGCTTGCAGATCGCCCCAGCGATGGAGCCAATTGTCGGCTCGAAGCGCCTCGAGCACCTGACGGCCTGGTACTGTCCCGAACTCGAGGGCGAGCGGCGTGACCGCGGCCTTTGGCAGAAGGCGTATGGCGGCCGACATCCCGTCACCCTCCAAAATCGGTAACGCCGAGTCCCCCTCCGCAACGGAAGTTACAGCGGCGCCGTACCAAGACCTGGCCCGCAAGAACGCCGGTTCACCCCGCCGCGTTGGAGCAATTTGCTCTCCGTAACCATAGGGCCCGAGGCCCGTGTGGAAGTCGATAATCGCGACCTCTCGCGCGTGACCGAGATAGTGTTCAAAGATCTGCGTTTGAGTCTGCCGGGCCCAGGTGGGGGCGGCCCCACCGTAAAACACACCGTCCGGATCGGAGTACTGACCACCGGTTGCGGCTGCGACGAAGCCGGGCTGGCCGAACTGGCCAATCGCTGCGCCGAGGCGCTGGTTGGCGCTAGCCTGTCCTTCAACGCTCCAGTCCGAAGGACAAAGCGCGTCGCGGATTTGCTGATAGCCCAAATTCTGGGGAACAGGTTTATCGAAGTCCACCCAGTTACGATTTAGGTCAACATTTTCCTCGGTCACGCGGCGAAGCCAAGCAAAGCCGAAGGGGTTGATCGCATGGATCAGCAAGACGGCCATGTCTCTGGGCAAAGCCGCCGCGTCTCCACTTTTCATCCAATTGATTTGGGCCCCCGACCCACAGAAACCCTCTACGCCGTGGGTTCCCGAAATAAGCACCAACACCGATGCCGCATTGGCCGGTCC
>Ga0302314_10015683_pt1 | contig 12862 bp, 10 predicted proteins | sample III_Palsa_N2_3_FD_200533 | JGI IMG/M metagenome (GOLD analysis project Ga0302314, IMG submission 200533) | Peat permafrost microbial communities from Stordalen Mire near Abisko, Sweden - III_Palsa_N2_3 | ecosystem: Environmental > Terrestrial > Soil > Palsa > Peat permafrost | place: Sweden...
CGCGGCGGCGGTCAGCGCCAGCACGACCGCGGGCGAGGTGCCCGCCACGCCGGGGTTGAGGTGGTGCTCGGCGAACCAGTACCGGGCGTAGCCCAGGCGCTCGGCCGCCTGCGCGAGGTCGATGCTGTTCCGCAGGGCCTCGGCGGCGGATGAGCCCGAGCTGATCGGCACGAGGTCGAGAATGGCGAGCGGGGTGGTGGCCATATCGTCTCCGTTACGCTGGCGAGGCGGTGAGCAGGGGGTCCGGGGCGGGCGAGGGCCACGGCGGGTCCGGGATCTCGCGGCGCAGTACCGGCGCGATGTCGGACTGGAACAGCTCGAGCGACTCGCGGTGCTGGGCGTCGGTGAGGCCGCCCGCGTCGGCGTGCAGGTGGAGCACGCTGTGCCCGAACTGCTGGTGGTAGCGGCGGACCTTCTCGATCACCTGCTGCGGGCTGCCGATGAGGGCAGAGCTGCGGGCGACGAAGTCCTCCAGATCGGTGAAGACCGGCTGCAGCCCGAGCTTGCTCTGGAACGCGCGCTGGGCGTCGAAGATGGGCCGGTACACCCGCAGCGCGTCCTGGGAGTTGCGGGTGGCGTAGTACCCGGCCGTGCCCGCGCCGACGATCGCGCTGGCCGGGTCGTGGCCGTAGTGGGCCCAGCGCTCGCGGTAGTAGCGGACCAGCTCGGCGTAGGGCTCGATCGGGTTGGTGACGTTGGCCGAGAACAGCGGGTCGCCGTAGCGGGCCGCCAGGTCGACCGACTCCCGGCTGGTCGCGCTGCCGTGCCACACCCGGATCGGCTGCTGCAGCGGGCGCGGCCAGACCTCGGCCTGATGCAGCGGCGGCCGGAACTTCGGCGTCGCGGTGACGGCCGGGTTCCGCCAGATCTGCCGGAACAGCTCGTAGCTCTCCGCGTTGCGCTCCCACTGGTCCTCGGGGGTGACGCTGAACAGCTCGCGCTGGGCGGCGCCGTTGCCCTTGCCGATGATCAGCTCAAGCCGCCCGCCCGAGAGGTGATCGAGGGTGGCGTAGTCCTCGTAGGCGCGGACCGGGTCGAGCAGGCTGAGCGTGGTAACCGCCGTGAACAGCCTGATCCGCGAGGTCAGGGCGGCGATGTGGCTGAGCACGACCGGCGGCGACGAGGAGATGAACGGCCGCTCGTGCCGCTCCCCCACGCCGAAGCCGTCGAATCCGAGCTCCTCGGCCAGCCGGGCGTTGCCGATCACCTCGCGGAACCGGTCGGTGGTGGACTTCTGCACGCCGGTGATCGGATCGGGGGCGTGCACGATCAGCGTGATCGCGAGGAACTTCATGACGCCGCCGGGCGGGCGGCGGTGCTGCCGAGCGGGGCCAGGCCCAGGTGCTCGCGGAGCGTGCTGCCCTCGTACTCGGTCCGGAAGACGCCGCGCTCCTGCAGCAGCGGAACGACCGTGTCGGCGAACTCGTCGAGCCCGCCCGGGGTGATGTGCGGGACGAGGATGAACCCGTCGCTGGCGTCCGCCTGCACCAGGTCGTTGATCGCGGCGGCGACGGTGGCCGGGGATCCGATGAACGTCTGGCGGCCGGTGACCTCGATGATCAGGTCGCGGATGGACAGCTTCTCCGCCTCCGCCTTCGCCCGCCACTGGGCGGCGGTCGCCAGCGGGTCCCGGTACATCCGCACGCTCGCGCGGCCGCGGGCGATGGTGTGCTCGCCCAGGTCGGGATCGACGTCGGGCAGCGGGCCGTCCGGGTCGTAGCCGGACAGGTCCCGGTTCCACAGCTGCTCGAGGAACGCGATCGCGGTCTGCCCGCTGACCTGCTGCCGCCGCACCACCCGGGCCAGCTCGGCCGCGTCGGCGTCGGTGTCGCCGAGCACGTAGGTCGCGGCGGGCAGGATCAGCAGCTGGTCGGGCGTCCGCCCGTACTTGGCCAGGCGTCGCTTGACGTCGGCGTAGAACGGAACGCCCTCGGCCAGCGTGCCGTGACGGCTGAAGATCGCGTCGGCGCTCGACGCCGCGAACTCGCGGCCCTCTTCCGAGTCGCCCGCCTGGAAGATGACCGGGCGCCCCTGCGGGCTGCGGGGCACGTTGAACCGGCCGCCGATGTCGAAGTGGGCGTCCCGGTGCTCGAACCGCCCGGCGTCGGCGTCGGCGCCGGCCAGGAACAGGCCGGACTCCTTGTCGGCGATGATCTCGCCGCCGTGCCAGGAGTCGAACAGCTCCCAGGTCGTCTCCATGAACGTCCGCGCCCGCTCGTACCTGGCCTCCTGGGGCAGGAAGCCGCCGCGCCGGAAGTTCTCGCCGGTGAACGCGTCCCACGAGGTGACCACGTTCCAGGCCGCCCGGCCGGCCGACAGGTGGTCGAGGCTGGCGAACTGGCGGGCCACCTCGTACGGCTCGTTGAAGGTGGAGTTGATCGTGCCCGCCAGGCCGAGCCGGTCGGTCACGGCCGCGAGCGCGGCCAGCACGGTGAACGTGTCGGGCCGGCCGACCACGTCGAGGTCGTAGATCTGGCCGTTCTGCTCGCGCAGCCGCAGGCCCTCGGCCAGGAACAGGAAGTCGAACTTGGCCCGCTCGGCGGTCTGGGCCAGCCGCTCGAACGAGCTGAACTCGATGTGGCTGCCGGACTTCGGGTCGCTCCACACGGTGGTGTTGTTGACGCCGGGGAAATGGGCCGCGAGGTGAACCTGCTTGGTCATCGTCAGTTGCTCCCAACCTGTGCGTACCGGCTGGCCGGGCGGCCGAGACCGAGCAGGCCGCGCAGCGTGCCCGCCTGGTAGGCGGTCCTGAACGCGCCCCGCCGCTGTAGTTCGGGCACCAGGTCCCTGGTGATCGCCTCGAGGTCGTCCGGGATGGCGGCCGGGCGGAGCCGGAAGCCGGACAGGCCGGCCTGCCGCCAGTCGATGAGCAGGTCCGCCAGCTGAGCGGCGGTGCCGGTGAAGACGGTCGCGTCGCTCGTGTAGGCGGCGCCTGCGAGCTCGTCGAGGCGCGCCTTGCGCTCGGCCGCCGCGGCCTGGCTCGGGCCGAGGAAGACGACCAGGTCGCCGAGCACCCGGACGCGATCCTGGCCCAGCCTGGCATCGTCGATCTCGGCCACGATCCGCCGGGCGTGATCGGCGTCAGCCGGCGTCACGAAGCCGACGTCGGCCGACGTGGCGATGAGCTGATAGGGCACCGTCCCGTGCCCGAGAGCGGAGACGATCGGCTGCCCCTGCGGCGGCCGGGGGGTGATCGACGGCCCTTTGACGCTGAAGTAGTCGCCCGCGAAGTCGATGTAATGCAGCCGCTCGCGGTCGATGAACCGACCGGTGGCGGCGTCGCGGATCTCGGCGTCGTCGTCCCAGCTGTCCCAGAGCCGCCGGATGACCTCGACGTAGTCGGCCGCCTCGTCGAACAGCGCGGCCGTCAGCTGCCGCACGGCCGGATCATCCCGGTTCCTCAGGTCGAGTTCGGGGAAGTCCCGCCGCCCGAAGAGAGCGGCCTCCGGCCGGGCAGCCGAGACCCGGACCCGCAGGCCGGCCCGGCCCTTGCTCGCGTAATCGAGCGTCGCGATGGCCTTGGAGATGTGGAACGGCTCGGTGTGGGTGACGACCACGGTCGGGATCAGCCCGATGTGCCGGGTCAGCGGCGCCACCCGCGCGGCGATCAGCACCGCGTCGAGGCGCCCGGTCACCCGGTCGGCGCGCGCGGACTGGACGCTGAAGCCGTCCTCGATGGTGACGAAGTCGAGCAGGCCGCGTTCGGCCTCGGCCACGAGATCGGTCCAGTACCGGCCGCTGAGCAGCTCGGCCGGCCGGGCGGCGGGCTCGCGCCAGGCGGCGGGATGCCACCCGGCCCCGTCGAGCGCGACGGCCAGGTGGAAAGGGGTGGAGGCAGCAGCCACTCGTTCGCTCCAAATCCGTCTAATGAGATCGGGATAATAGAGATAATCGAGCTGTCCCCTGCACTATTCCCCAGGATCCGGGTAGATCACCTGCGGACGGCGGTTAGGTGGCGCGCGAGGTGATCGATCACCTCGCGGGCGTCGTCCTCGATGCCGTAGATGAAGGTGGACTTGCGGCGGCGGAGGACCGGCAGGCCGAGCGCGTACAGGCCGGGGCGGTCGACCACGCCGCCGTCGTGCAGCAGCTGGCCCTTGGCGTCGACCACCGGCACGTCCAGCCAGCCGTAGTCGGGGCGGAAGCCGGTCGCCCACACGATCGACTTGATCTCGCCGCTGCCCAGGTCGAGCTGGAGCCGGGCCTTGTCGGGCACCCGGGTCGGCGCGAAGCGCTCGGGGGCGTCGACCTCGGCGTCGCGGCCGGCCATCGCGGCCCAGTCGTCGAACGTGCCAAGCAGGCGGTTGAGCTTGAGGTCGGCCAGTGAGAACACGTTCCTGAGTCCGCCGGAGAACAGCGCCCGGCCGTCGCGGACGGCGGCCAGGCGGCCGGCCAGCCCGACGCCGAGCGAGTCGAGCGCGTTGAGGTCGAGGGTGGCCCGCTCGGGCGTCCCCACCAGCTGGGGCGACGGCAGCCGCCGGGCCCGGGTGAGGTCGTCGAGCTCGTCGTAGCGCTGGTTCCACACCCCGGACGCGTCCATCCACCAGAGCACGTCGCGTCCCCGGTAGGTGCGCGGCAGCCGGGTGTGCTCGCCGACCGAGAGCGTCACCGGACGGCCGGAGCGGGCGAGCTCGGCCGCGAGCTGGACGCCGGTCGCCGACGCGCCCACCACCAGGACGCCGCCGTCCGGCAGCCCGGCCGGTCCGCGGTAGTCGAACGGCGTCAGCTGCCGCACCGAGGCCGGCACCGCGGCGCCGACCGGCGGCACCGTCGGCCGGTTGCACGCGCCGGTGGCGATGACCACGGCCCGGGCGGCGATCTCGCCGGAGTCCGTCGTCACCTGATAGCCGTCGCCGGCCGGCCGGACCGACGTGACGTTCACGCCGGTCCGGACCGGGGCGCGCGAGACCTTGGCGAAGCGCTCGATGAACTCGGTCACTTCCGGCACGGTCATGTAGCCGTCGGGATCCGGGCCCTCGTAGCGAAGTCCGGGCAGGCGGCTCTGCCAGTTGGGCGTGAGCAGGCGCAGCGAGTCCCAGCGCTCACGCCGCCAGGAGTTCGCGACCTCGCCGCGCTCGAGCACGACGTGGTCGATCGACCGCTGGGACAGGAAATGGCTCGCCGCGAGGCCCGCGTGCCCCGCGCCGATGACTACCGCGGTGAAGCGCTCGGCGGCTTCCCCGGTCAAGCGACCTCGACGGTCACGTTGGTCGGGTTGGTCAGCGCGTCGAACACGGCCGAGCGCTTCTGGGACTGGGCCACCAGCGCCTCGATGTCCTCACGGGACGCGTCCGCGTCGATCGTGAACGTCACCTTGATGTCGTTGAAGCCGTTGCGGACGTCGCTGTCGGCGCCGAGGATGCCGCGGATGTCGTGCTCCCCCTCCACGATCGACTCGACCGAGCGGAGCTGGATGCCCCGGTTCTGGGCGACCGACGCCACGCCGGCCGACAGGCAGCTGGCCAGGCCGACGAGCAGGTACTCGATCGGCGTGATGCCGTTGTCGGTGGCCGCGAAGACCTCGGGGTGGTCGGCCTGGAAGACCGACTCCTGCAGATGGCTGTGTTCCTCGCCGAGTCCGAAGAAGTTCTCGACCTTGATCTCGCTGTGGACGCCGGTCTGCCACTTCGACGATGCCCGCCAGGTGAACTGAGCGGCCTCGGGCGCGCCCTTCAGCACTTCGCGCGCCTCAAGCAGTGCCTGCACGTTGACGCCATTGGTAACTGTGGTCATGTCGCTTGATGCCCCTTCCCCTCGCTTGCCCCGTTAAATTCCCTATGGGATCGATTGACAATACACCTGCCCCTACCAGTTACGATAGCTCCCATGTCAGACCCTGTCTCGGCGCTCACGGCCGGTTCGGTCGGGACTGCGGAGACGCGGTACCTCGACCTGCCGAAGCCGGTCCGGCTCGACTGCGGCCGCGATCTGCACCCGGTCCGGGTCGCCTACGAGACCTACGGCACGCTCTCCCCCCGGCGGGACAACGTCATCCTGGTGTGCCATGCCCTCAGCGGCGACGCTCATGCGGCCGGCTTCGCCAAAAGCCCGCCGCCGGAGAGCACCCGCGACGGGTTCCGCGCGACCGACCGCGATGGCACGGCCGGCCTGGGGCTCGGCTGGTGGGACGGGATGATCGGGCCGGGCAAGGCGTTCGACACCGACCGGTTCTTCGTCGTCTCCACCAACCTGCTCGGCGGGTGCCGGGGCACGACCGGGCCGTCGTCGCCCGATCCGGCGACCGGATCGCCCTACGGGCCGGATTTCCCGGTCATCACCGTCGCCGACATGGTGCGGACCGAACGGGCGTTCCTGCACGAGCTCGGCATCGAGCGGCTGGCGGCGGTGGCGGGCGGCTCGCTCGGCGGGATGCAGGCGTTCGAGTGGGCGATCCAGTTCCCCGACGCGGTCGACGCGGTCGTGGCGATCGCCAGCACGCACGCCCTGCAGCCGCAGGGGGTGGCCTGGAATTCGATCGCGCGCGACGCGATCATGCGCGACCCGGCCTGGCAGGGCGGCCGCTACTACGACACCGGTCTTACGCCGGACGCGGGGATGGGGGTGGCGCGGATGGTCGGCCACGTCACCTATCTGTCGGCGGTGGCGTTGAGCGACAAGTTCGGCCGGCGTCTGCAGTTTTCCGATGACATCAGGTACACGATCACGGAACCGGAGTTCCAGATCGAGAGCTACCTGCGCTACCAGGCTGACTCGTTCGTCAAGCGGTTCGACGCCAACACTTACCTCTACCTGTCGCGCGCGCTGACTTATTTCGATCTCGGGCGACAGTACGGCGCGGGGTCGCTCGCCCGCTCGCTGGCGGACGTTTCGGCGCGGACGCTGCTGATAGCGTTCAGTTCTGACTGGCTGTACCCGCCGTCCGCCTCGCGCGAGATCGCCGACGCGCTCGGCGGGCAGGGCAAGCCGGTCGAGTTTCACGTGATCGAGGCGCCCTACGGCCACGACTGCTTCCTGCTCGAGGAGGCGCGTCAGACGCCCATCATCCGCGAGTTCCTCGGCCTGCCGGCCGAGGCTGACGCCGATGACGGGGCGGCCGACCTAGCCGGCGAGTGACCTCAGGGAAGAGGATTCTGTCGTGACCGACGATAACCAGTACCGCGGCGAGGAAGATCGCGCGTTCGGATTCGAGACCCGGCAGCTGCACGCCGGGCAGCGGCCCGACCCCAACACGGGCGCCCGGGCGGTGCCGATCTTCCAGACCACCAGCTACGTGTTCGAGGACCCGGAGTCGGCCGCGGCCTACTTCAACCTGCAGGAGTACGGGAACACGTACTCGCGGATCATGAACCCGACCGTGGCGGTGTTCGAGGAGCGGGTGGCGAACCTGGAGGGCGGGGCCGGCGGGGTGGCGTTCGCCAGCGGGATCGCCGCGCAGGCGGCGGCGCTGTTCACCCTGCTCCAGCCGGGCGACCACGTGGTCTCGTCCTCGGCCCTCTACGGCGGGACCGTCAACCAGTTCAAGCACCTGCTGCGCAAGATGAGCGTGGAGCTGACCTGGGTCGACCCCGACGACCCGGACGCCTGGTCGGACGCGGTGCGCCCGAACACGAAGGCGTTCTTCGCCGAGACGATCGGCAACCCGGCCGGGAACGTGCTCGACATCGAGACGGTGGCGGCGATCGCGCACGAGCACGGGCTGCCGCTACTGGTCGACAACACGTTCGCGACGCCGTACCTGTGCCGCCCGATCGAGTGGGGGGCCGACATCGTGATCCACTCGGCGACCAAGTTCATCGGCGGCCACGGCACCTCGATCGGCGGCATCGTCGTCGAGTCGGGCCTGTTCAACTGGTCCAACGGACGGTTCCCGGTCGTCGCGGAGCCGTCCCCGGCCTACCACGGGCTGGAGTTCCACGAGACGTTCGGCACCTTCGGCTACCTGATGAAGCTCCGGGCCGAGACGCTGCGCGATCTGGGCGGGGCACTGTCGCCGTTCAACGCGTTCCTGTTCCTGCAGGGGCTGGAGACGCTGTCGCTGCGGATGGACCGCCACGTGACCAACGCGCTCGCGATCGCGGAGTTCCTCCAGTCACACGAGCTGGCGTCGAACGTCAGCTACGCCAGCCTGCCGTCGAGCAAGTACCGGCCGCTGGTGGAGAAGTACCTGCCGCTCGGCGCGGGCGCGGTGTTCTCGTTCGACTGCGCGGGCGGCCGGGTCGGCGGGCAGGATCTCATCCGCGGCGTGACCCTCTGGTCTCACCTGGCCAACGTCGGCGACGCCAAGAGCCTGATCATCCATCCTGCCAGCACCACCCACCGTCAGCTGAGCGACGACGAGCTGCGGGCGGCCGGGGTCGGGGCGGGGACCGTGCGGCTATCAGTCGGCACCGAGTCGGTCGACGACCTGATCTGGGATCTCGAGCAGGGCTTCAAGCGGGTCGCCGCGACGACGGGGAAGAAGGTAACGACGTCATGACCGAGCTCGACGCTGATCTTGATCTTGGGCGCTACCAGGACGTGATGACGATCCAGCGGGTGCTGCACACCGCCAAGACGGTCGCGATCGTCGGCCTGTCGAGCAACCAGCTGCGGGCGAGCAACTTCGTCGGCTACTACCTCAAGCGGCACGGCTACCGGGTGATCCCGGTGAACCCGCGCGAGAGCGAGATCCTCGGCCAGACCTGCTACCCGAGCCTGCTCGACATCCCCGAGCACGTCGACGTGGTAGACGTGTTCCGCGCGCCGAGCGCGGTCCCCGGCATCGCCCGGGAGGCGGTGGCGATCGGGGCCGGCACCCTCTGGTGCCAGCTCGGCGTGATCAGCGCCGAGGGCGCCCGGATCGCGGCGGAGGCCGGCCTGACGGTGATCATGGACCGCTGCGTCAAGTTCGAGCACGCGCGCTACGTGGGCCGGATGCACTGGCTCGGCTTCAACACCCACCGCATCACCTCGGTCCGCTCCGGCCTCCAGTAGCGACTCCCGGCGGCCGGCCTCAAACCGGCGCCTCATAACTCGAGTTATGATAGGTCGAGTTATGAGAACTCCACTTGAGCATGAGCTCGGCAAGCCGGCTGACATGTTCGACCGGGACGTCGAGTGGATGGCGCTCGCCGCTTTCGCCAGCGACCCGCGGCCCGGCGCGACGCTCGGCGTTGTCTCCGGTCGTCGCCGGCAGGGCAAGACGTTCCTGCTGCGAGCGCTGTGCGAGGCAACCGGCGGCTTCTATTTCGCGGCCGATGAAGCGACCGACGGCGAATCACTCCACCAACTCGGCACCGCGATCGGCGCGCATCTCAAGCTGTCCTCCGGCTTGCGCTTGCGTGACTGGCACGAGGCAGTTGACGCACTGCTCAGCCTCGGAACCGAGCGCCCGATCCCGGTCGTGATCGACGAATTCCCCTACCTAGCCAAGGCGAACGCGGCGCTGCCTTCGATCATCCAGAACGCGATAGCGCCTCGGCGATCCGAACGGGAAGGCAGCCGAAGCCGCCTGCTGCTGTGCGGATCGGCCATGACCTTCATGGGGACGCTGCTGTCCGGCAGCGCGCCGTTGCGCGGCCGGGCCGGGCTCGAGCTCGTCGTCCCGACACTCGACTACCAGCTGGCGGCGCAGTTCTGGGGCATCACCGACCCGGCCCTCGCCATCAAGGTGCACGCCATCGTGGGCGGCACCCCCGCCTACCGGCGCGAGTTTGCCAGAGACGACACCCCGGCCGACGCCGAGGACTTCGACAGCTGGGTTCAGCGAACGGTACTGAACCCGGCGAGCCCGCTCTTCAGGGAGGCTCGTTACCTGCTAGCGGCCGAGGCCGAGCTGCGTGACATGGGGCTCTACCACTCGGTCCTGGCGGCGATCGCCGACGGCAACGCCACGAGGGGAAACATCGCGAAGTACATCGGCCGGAAATCCGGTGACCTGGCCCATCCGCTCAACGTCCTGATGGACTGCGGCCTGGTCCTGCGGCGATCCGATGCCTTCCGCGAGAACCAGACGACTTACGAGATCGCCGAGCCGCTCGTCACCTTCTATCACGCGGTGATGCGCCCCATCTGGTCCGATCTCGCGCACACCAGGAACCCCGCACGCCTGTGGGAGCGGAGCCAGCCCCGTTTCACGGCCAACGTGCTCGGCAGCCACTTCGAGCAGCTCGCCCGGCACTGGACCCGGTACTTCGCGGCCGAGGAGGTCGTTGGCGGCTTCCCCTCCTTGGTTGAGCCCGGCACGGTGAACGATCCGGCCAGCAAGAAGACCCGCCAGGTCGATGTCGTGGCAGTGGGGCCGCACGATGACCGCGAGACGCTGCTGGCCATCGGCGAGGTGAAATGGCAGGAGACAATGGGCCTGGAGCATCTTGACCGGCTGCGTCATATTCGCGGCCTGCTGACCGCGCAACGCCGACCCGGCGCGGCGACAGCCCGCCTGCTCTGCTTCAGCGGCGGCGGCTTCAGCGCCGAGCTAGTCAACGAGGCGGCCCGTGCAGGTGATGTGCGGCTGCTAGCTCCGGCTGATCTTTACGACGGATCCGTCAGGATCCCCGAGCAGGCCGCATTCTCCCGTTCGCGGGACCAGCGTGGCCGGCTCGAGTAGCACGAAGGTTCCCTGCTCGGAGTGGTGCCGGAGGGGCGCTGGATACAGCGGAGAGAAGACGGAGATGAGGAGCCTGGTACCGCGGAAGCTGAACTGCCAGCCCGGTCTGCGGACTTCCGGCGTGAAGGCCCGATGCGGCCGCGGGCCGCGGGCGGCCAGGCAGGTGAGCACGCGGGAGAGGTGCCGGGAGAGCGCGGGCAGATCGACCGTCTCCGAACCGTCGTGGAGGCGGAGGACGAACCCGCCCAGGTTTTCGCGCTCGGCCGCCTTGGCGAAGCAGGTGAGAAACGGGATGATCTGGTCCACGTTGTGCTCGACGGTCAGGCGGCCGTCCCAGGTCGGGGCGCCCCAGAGGCGGCGCGCCGTTCGGCTGGAGGGGCTCTGCGCCGAGGGCAGGACCGGCTCGAACGCACGCAGCGAATCGGCGGTGCTCGGGTCGTAGCTGACCGCGAAGCGGCCGCGGTCTCTTGCCATGGCGGCCGTGACCTTGGACTCGACCGCGGCGTCGAGGTCGACGCCTCGGGATACGGCGAGCATCCGCAGTGTTCGGTGGAACGAGTTGATGGCAGCGGTGAGCGTGGGGAATCCGTCGAGCGAGCGGGGATTCTTGGGGCCGTCGTAGTAGTTGATCACCCGGGCGATCCGGCCCGCCTCCTCGACCAGGCGGACGAAGCTGCCCCCGGCGCCGTCTCGGTCCGGCTCCGCTGCTTCGGCGCGATCATCGGCCAGGGTCAGGGTGAACTGGTTCGCCAGGCAGGTGCTGATGATCCACAGGTCGGCGAGCTCGCCGAAGAGGTCCTCGCGGTCGCTGTTTGCGGTGACGAGCTGTTCGCCGAGCCCGGCGAGCTCTTCGAGGAGGCGGGCGACCGCGTTGACCGGCCGCCAGTAGCCGCCGATGGCCTGGATCATGGCGTGAACCTGGGTCTGAAGCGTAGCCGGGGCCGTGTTTGCGGACGGTGCATCGATGCTCATGGACGTTCCTGCATCTTCAGTCTCCCCGGTAGCGCTAGCGAAAAGTGTGCAAGAAGACGGATACCGCTTTGTCCGGGTCAGGTCCAGTCCGGACCGGATGCAGATCCGAATGAGTGGGTCGGTGGCCTAGGCGACAGGACGCGATTGTTGCGGCCGCCGTGTAACGCCAATCCGTTTCCCGGTGTCTAACGTAGTAGTCGTAGTGAGACCACTCGGGCCGTACGGTCATGCCCTCGTGCGCCGGCCCGGTACTACACTGCGTAGTAACTTGAAGATTCATGGGCCTGGCTGTCAGCGGGAGGTTTTAGCGTGACGCTGGTGCTGATCGGGCTGGTCGGCGGGATCATCACCGGGCTGTCCCCGTGCGTGCTGCCGGTCCTTCCGGTCGTGTTCCTCGGCGGGGCCGGCTCCGAGGCCGAGCCCGGCGCGATGCGGGACCGGCGGCGGCCCTACCTGATCGTGGCCGGGCTGACGCTGAGCTTCGCGGTCTTCACCCTCTTCGGCAGCTGGATCCTGGCCAGCCTGCACCTGCCGGACGACGCGATTCGCTGGGCCGGGCTGGTGCTGCTGGTGCTGGTCGGACTGGGGCTGCTGGTGCCGCCGCTCGGGCACCTGCTCGAGCGGCCCTTCTACCGCTTCCCGCAGCGGCTCGCGGGCACCGGCGGCAACGGCTTCGTGCTCGGGATCGCCCTCGGCGCGGTCTTCGTGCCGTGCGCCGGGCCGGTGCTGGCCGCCATCACCGTGGCGGGCGCGACCGATCACATCGGGCTGCGCACGATCGGGCTCACGCTCGGCTTCGCCGTCGGCACCGCGATACCGCTGCTCGCGTTCGCCCTCGCGGGCCGCGGCCTGAGCGAGCGGCTGGGCGCCTTCCGCCGTCATCAGGGCGCCTTCCGCGCGGTCAGCGGCGTGGTGATGATCGTGCTGGCGGTCGCGCTGACGTTCAACCTGTCCGACCTCATCCAGGACCACATCCCGAACTACACCCAGGCCGTCGGCAACTCGCTCGAGAAGGGCGCCGCCGCGCCCGCGGCCGGCACCAGCGTGTCCCTGCAGGACTGCCAGACGGCCGCCCTGTACGGCGGGTCCGGGATTGAGAACTGCGGCGCCGCGCCCGCCTTCAAGGGCATCCAGCAGTGGTTCAACACCGCCGACGGCAAGCCGGTGACCCTGGCCTCGCTCAAGGGCAAGGTCGTGATCGTCGACTTCTGGGCCTACTCCTGCATCAACTGCCAGCGCGAGCTTCCGCACGTCGAGGCCTGGTACAAGGACTACGCGGCGGACGGGCTGGAGGTGGTCGGCGTGCAGACCCCCGAGTACGCCTTCGAGCACGTGCCGTCC
>Ga0302314_10015686_pt1 | contig 12860 bp, 10 predicted proteins | sample III_Palsa_N2_3_FD_200533 | JGI IMG/M metagenome (GOLD analysis project Ga0302314, IMG submission 200533) | Peat permafrost microbial communities from Stordalen Mire near Abisko, Sweden - III_Palsa_N2_3 | ecosystem: Environmental > Terrestrial > Soil > Palsa > Peat permafrost | place: Sweden...
ATCAAATCATCGAATCGGTCGGACGATTTTGTGCCCGAATTAATGACTCAGGACACTAGCTTAGTAAGATCTTTCCCATATTTTTCGTTATCAACATATTCGACGGTGACCTCAATGTATATTCTCCTCCCAAAAGGATCTCCTAAAGGAGTGACAACCAGATCGATTTCCGCGCCGTTTATTTTTATTGGGCCTTCAACCTGATAGTTATTGAGCTCAAACAACTGTTGAACTGCAGAAACCAAAGTTATTGAGTTAAATGTGGTGCTCATCTTTTACCTTCCAATACGTTATTTTTCCGCGCCATCAAATATGTGGAATCCCTTCGACATACAACGCCTACTTCTCAACCCACCCCACCAACTCCCCCCACTGCTCCAAATCCTTCTCCACCCGCGAAGGCGCCGCATCCCAAATCGTCGCCCCCTGCGCCGCCAGTTGCACATAGTTTTGCGTATCGCGTATGAACCCCAGCACCGGCAGGCCGAGGCCGTTGACGTAGTGCGTCAGTTGCTCTGCCGCGCGCGTGCGGGTGTTGATGCGCATGCCGACCACGCCGATGTCGAATTTGCCTTTGAATTCCTTGAGTTCCTGCAGGAAGGCTTGCGTGGCCATGATGTCGAACATGGAGGCGCCGAGCGGGACGATGATTTTGTCGGCCAGCTTCATGACCTTTTCGAATTTGCCGCCGTGCAGGCCGGCGGGGGTGTCGAGCACCATGTGGGTGGTGCCTTTGGGCGGTTTGCCGATGTGGCCGTCGACGATTTCCCAGGATTGGATGGGCGGGAGCGATGCAGGGCGCAATTCAAGCCAGGAACGCGACGATTGCTGCACGTCCACGTCGCCCAGCATGACGTTGTGGCCCTGGTGGGTGAAATAGCCTGCCAGGTTGGTGGCAAGCGTGCTTTTTCCGACTCCTCCCTTGGGGTTGGCGACCACGATCACGGGCATGATGAATTCCTTTTTGGAAAGAATTGCTACAGCGATAGGGACCACATAGCATGATGCTGATGTCATTACTGCATGTCAAATACCAAAAGGCAATATATTGCTTGGATGCGCTGCCGTTTGCTGCGGCGCAAGAATTCCGAAAAGCTGGCAATTTTCATTAACGGTAGTCGATTTTCATGCAAAGGCGGTCGCAATTGCATGAATTGGTAGGTTGGCGCTGAGCGCAGCGAAGCCCAACAATCCTGCGTTTCCGTAGTCGCGGGATGCGTTATTTTCACCGTCGATGTTGGGCTTCGCTGCGCTTAGCTCCAACCTACCCGCTTCCAAGGCGTTTTCAAAGGCAAGCTTTCCGCCCTGCCTTACAATAGCGGGATGCAGAATAATACGAATTCCATCAGCACCGCCGCGACCGATCTACCAGACGATTCCCTGCAAGCCTACTTCAAACCCGGTGTCTCACCTGACGACATCGAGGCGGTTTTCCGTTTGAAGCGCGCGCAGCCGACGATTTCCGCCTTTACCGCGCTGTTCCATGGCGGCTTCGATGGCGTGCTGGTGCGCTTGCTGGTCTTGCGCGAGCTGGCTTCCGACCCGAACATGCCGACCTGGTCGCGTTCGGACATCAATATCAAGCTGGCCTACATGGACCCGGACAGCCTGGAGACGGTGCTGTCGCGCCTGCGCTCGCATCAGTTGCTGATGTGGGACCAGAGCCAGGGCGTCTATCGCGTGACGGCCACGGCGCGCAACGTGCTGGCTGCGCTCGATAGCCTGTTGCTGCTGAACCAGAACGACAATGAAGTCGAGATGGGTTTTTTGCTGTCGCAGGTGGCCGGTGCGCAAGCGGTGGGCGGCATCACGGCGGAACAGTTGCAGCATTTGCTGGGGCGGCTGGTCGAGTTGACCGAGGAATTCCGCGATGCGATTGCCTCCGGTTCGGAATTCCGCCTGCGTGCATCGCAAGCAAAGTGGCATATGGCCTGCGATTGGGTGGAGAAGGGTTCGCACATCATCCATTCGATCACGACCGACCCGAACGCCGACAGCGCGACACATCGCGCCGCGCAGGCGATCGGCCGGGCGCAGAGCGCCTTGCTCAATATGCAGGGGATGTTTTCGCGTGCCTTGAACCAGATCGAGCGCCAGCGCGTGCATCTGGGGCAATCGGGCTTGTCCACCACCGATATCAAGACCTGGCTGCTGCAACTGGACGACATCAGCGCCCTGGCCGTCGAGGTGCTGGCGCGGCCGGTTACGCCGCTGTTCATCACGCCGGCCGAGATGATCGACGTGGCCGAATCCGAATTGCTGTCGCCGCCCAAGCCCAGCATTGCCGATCTTTTGCCCAGCGGGCAGGACGCGCCGCATGCGGAAGAAGAAACCAGCGCCATGATGCTGGAGCTGGACGATTGGCTGGATCGCCTGGCCAGCTTCAAGCCGACCGATGGCGATGCTGCCACGCCGGTGGAGCAAGCGCTGCTGCCGGCCAGCTTCGCCGTGGCGTCCTACCGCGCCTCCCTGCTGCCGCTATTGGGCGACCCGAGCGAATCGGCCTTGCAGGGCGCGACGGCCAAGCTGGCGCGTTTGCCGATCGAATTCGAGACGCATGACGAGATGACCAGGCTGGACGATCCGCACGTGGCGGCGATCACGCGGGCAACATTAGCCCCCGCAGCAAAGAACACCGAAAAGCAGGAAGCAACATGAACGACGACACCCAAATCCTGATCGCGCGCCTCTTGACGCACCAGACGCTGCGCCGCGAAGACAAGCTGGTGCGCCGCGCGCTGTCGGACGAACAGTTCCGCAGCGATATCGACACGCGGCTGGCGGCAGTCGGCATGAAGTTCGTCGACAACGTCTATGCCGACCATGTGACGCTGGCGTTGATGCGTGAAGTGGAGCCGAAGATTTTCGGTGCCCGCGAAGTGTGGCAGAACAATAACTTCGGCCTGGCGCGCGACGGCGTGGCGCTCCTGGTGGTGCTGTGGTCGCTGATCATTTTGCCCAAGCGCGAGCGGCAGGAAGCGCATCAATTGGCGCGGGACGATCAGAACGATATGTTCGGCAAGGACAAGCCGCTGCCGCGTGCGGAAGACGTATCGCTCGGCATTTCCTACCGCGCCCTGCTGGCCGATTTCGGCGACAAGCTGGGCAAGAAGACGCGCATGGACATGAACCTGGGCCAGCTCGCCAAGCTCGGCTTCATCGAACGCAAGGGCGACGCCATCGCCGAAGGCCCGCTGCTCGATCTGATGATGGATACCGACGTCTTGAAGGAGCGCATCATCAACGGCGCGCTGGCCGACGTGTTCGGCAAGCCGTTCCCGCTCAAGGTGGTGCCGAAGTTCGAGGATGAACCGGCTGAAGAGGCCGCGGAAGAATCGGTAGAAGAATCATTGGAAGACGCAATACAAAAAGATGCGCCCGCTGCCACCGTAGCCGAAGACACAAACACAAGTTTGGAATAAGCCCATGTTTCACATCAAATCCCTGGAAATGGTCCATTGGGACTACTGGCAGCGCATCAAGAACATCCCGCTCGATGCGAAGATCATCACCATCGCCGGGCAGAACGGTTCGGGCAAGACCACGCTGCTGGACGCGCTACGCACGCTGTTCGGTCTCGATTGTTCGATGGGCCGCACTTACAAACACTATGCGCGCCACTCGGGCCAGCAAACCGCGTGGATTCGCGCGGTGGTGGACAACAAGCCGATGGGGCAGCAACTCTCCAATCGTCCATTTCGCTCCTCGGGTTTTTTCAGCGACGACGAAGTCACGCTGTTTTGCCAGATCCAGAAAAACGGCGGCGACTGGAAGCGCCAATACCTGATGCGCGGCGGCTGCGTCGAGATCGAAGACGTGGCCGAGGCCGCCGACTGGCTCGGCGTGGAAACCTATCGCAAGCGCCTGGCCAACGCGGGCCTCTCGCCCGCCATGGCCAAGGTGTTGGCGCTGGAGCAGGGCGAAACCGACAAGCTGTGCGAATACGCGCCGCGCCAGTTGCTCGACCTGGTGTTCCAGGTGTTCGGCGACAAGGAAGTGCTCGATGCCTACGACGAAGCCAAGCGCCATCAGCGCGACACCGAGTCCGAATTGCAGCGCTTTGAAACCGAACTCGACGCCTCCCGGGCCAATCTGGAAGGACTGCGCCTGCGCGTGGCGAACTACCACCGCTGGGAAGGCTTGAACAAGGAAAAGCAGGACTTGCAGGAAGAAATCCTGCCGACGCTGGAATACCATGAGGCGCGCGAACGTGCCGCCCGCGTGGGGCAGAACCTGCGCGATGCGCGCACCTCGTTGAAGCAGCAGGATGCGCAATTGTCGGACAAGCGCGCCGATCTGGCGCAGCGCGCTGCCACGCTGACAGCGGCGCAGCACAACGAAGCCGCATTGGAAGCGGAAAAGACCACGTTAGAGGCCAAGCTGCAGGAAATCAACGGCAAGCTCAAGCCCAAGGAAAGCCTGCTGGAACAAAAGCAGCGCCTGCAAAAGCTGGCCGACGAATCGGGCGCCGACATCGGCGAAGTCACGGCGGCGCTGGAAAAGAATGAGATCGATCTGGCCGCATTGCGCCAGGAACGCGACCGCATCTCGGCACGTATCGCAACAGACAAGCAGGCCATCGATGCGCTGCAAGGCAAGACCACCCTGCCCGATCCTGACAACGTGCGCGCCATGCGCCGTGCCTTGACTGATGCCGGCATCGCCCACGTCATGCTGCCCGACATCGTGGAAGTGACCGATGTGCGCTGGCAGGCCGCCGTGGAAGGCGTGCTGCGCAGCTCGGCCTTCGTCATCCTGCTCGACAAGGCGAAGGATGCCGCTGCGGCCTATCGCGTCGGTGAAAAGGAACGTTACGGCCACTTCGTCGTGGCGGACCGGGTCAATGCGCCGAAGGCGGAGAAGAACTCGCTCTTGTCGGTGGTGCGCTTCGATGCGCCCGCGCCGGCGTGGCTGATCGAGCAACTGGCGCGCATCCGTCTGGTCGATTCGGTCGAGGATGGTATGCACGGCGACCACGACGAGTGGATCACGCCCGAAGCCTTCCACCGCGAACGGCGCGGCGGACGTTCGCTGCACGTTGAGGTTGCCCGCTACCGCTTCGGCCAGGCCGGACGCTCGCAGCGCCTGGCAGCCTTGCAACGCGGCTTGCCTTCGATGGAAGCCGAGGAAGATCAATTGACGCTGAAAATCGGCAAACTGGCCGGTGAAGTCAGCGGTTTGAAGGCGCGCCTGGCCGGTGTCGATGCGGCCAAGGAATTGATGGCGCGGCAGGAAGAGTTCAACGAAGCCGAACGCGTCTCGGTACCTTTGAAGGCCGAACGCCTGGAAGTGGGCACGCGCTTGGGCGAGCTGTATCCGTTATTGAAGGGCTCGACCGAAACGCGCACGCGCGCCGATGCCTCCTGGCATGGCGCCAAGAACAACTTGAGCGATGCCGAAAGCTCGCTGCGCGCAACAGAACGCAAGCAGCGTGAGGAGCGCGGCGGTCATGCCAAATCGCTGGTCGAGATGCGCCACACTTGGCGCGCCCTGCCCTATGGCTGGCGCAAGCCGGCACGCGGCGAGGAACTCGTGGCCGAGCACCAGAACGCGCACCAGGTGGATTTGCGCATCAAGAGCCTGTTGCACGATCTGGAGCGCGACGACTGGGAAACCGACGTCACCGTGGTGGACCAGCACGTGCGCCTGCACAATCAGTTGACGATGCGCCAAAGCGAAACCGAAGAGCGGCGCTATCAAAACAACCGCGCCATCGAGGCCACGGCCAATGCGCGCGGCGCGTATATCGAGCGGCTGCGCTATACCGTCAAGGCTTACACGCGCAACATCAAGGAATTGGGCGAGCTGGCCGGCATCGAAGTCAATGCCGATCCGGTGCGCCTGGAAAACGACGACCTGCTGCTCTCGCAAGCCGGCCTGCACGTGCGCTTCAAGTTCGACGGCAAGGGCCCGATCGGCTTGAACGACGGCGAAGCATCGGGCGGGCAACAGGTGATGAAGTCCTTGATCCTGCTGGTGGGCTTGCTCAAGTCGGAAGACGGCAGCGGCGGTTTCGTCTTCATCGACGAGCCGTTTGCCCACCTGGACATCCGCAACATCCAGTTGGTCGGCGAATTCCTCAAGAACACCGAGGCGCAATATTTGATGACGACGCCCTTGACGCATAACACCGACGTGTATGACCCATCGGAATTGACGCTGATCACGAGCAAGAAGAAAAAAGATACGCAGTGGGCGCAGCCGATTTTTGTGTTGCAGCGGCGGCCGAAGGCAGCTGCTGCGCCCAAGTCGCGTGCGGCTTGATTCGCCGCAACTGATTTGGCATTCCTTACGCATGCTGCCTTGGCACGCATCGAGCATACCCACAAGCGCATGCAGAAGCTTGGAACCCCTCTCCAGCAGGCGGGAGAGGGGCAGGGGTGAGGGAGGTGGCGATCCAACTCATTCTGAACACGAATGAGAAAATTGCGCCACCTGTCGCGTCTCACTATCGTAGTCAAATCCTGACGCCCCTCTCCCCCTCCCCTCTCCCGCCTGCGTGCGAAGGGTGACCGGCCCGCTACGTTGGCTAGGTGCAGAGTTAAATCGAGCGCAGCACAACAACGCCCGACACCCAGCACACGCCAGCATCGCCATCTGACTCACAACCTGCCAAGCTCCCCCGCAATAAACTCGCCAATCGCCGCCAGCGCAGCACCGGCGGCATCAAACCGCCCGACCCCGCTCACAAACCCGTGCGGCATGCCTTCCCACACGTCGACGCGCACATTGACGCCGGCAGCCGCCGCGCGTGCGCCGAAGCGGATCGCATCGTCAAGCAAGACTTCATCGTCGCCGACGTGAACCAGCACCGGCGGCAGATGTTCCAGCTTCGCGAACAAAGGCGAAGCTGCCGGATCGGCCGCATCGTGACCGTTGAGGTAGGCCGCAATCAATTCCGTCCCCTGGTCGAACACGAAATAGGGCTCGACCTCGGCGCGGCTATGCCAACTTGTGCCGCTTTGCGTCAGGTCGGTAACGGGCGAGAGCGCCAGGGCACATGCCGGTGCCGGTAAGTCTGCACGCTGAACTGAACTCGCGAGAAACGACAGCGCCAGATTGCCGCCCGCCGAATCGCCGCTGAGCACCACCGGGCCGGCATCCTGTTCCAACAGACCGAGGTAACAGCACGCCACATCCTGCAAGGCGGCGGGGAAGGGATGCTCCGGCGCCAGACGGTAGTCCGGTACAAAGGCACGCAGCCCGGCCGCAACGGCGAGATGACTCACCAGCGGCCGATAGCCCTCTGCACTGCCGAAGCCGAACCAGCCGCCGTGAATATGCAGCAGCACGCCGTAGGCGCGTGCATTTTCCGGCTCGCACCACCAGCCGGGGATGCCGCCCACGCTGCCTTCACGGAAGGTCACGCCGGCCGCGACAGCGGTGCGGGCCAGGATGGCTTCGAACGCCGGCCGGGCCGCGATGCCGCGCATGCTCCCTTTGCCTGGGAGGGCCATGGGCCGCAACGCCGCCATTGCAGCCTGGTCGGCCTCGGTTGCGGGGTGGGTATGCGACCAGGATTGCTGGTTTTTCGTTGAATTATCAATAATTTCACTCATTTTTAATCCTCTTTAATGGTTAATTTTGTTGCGTTCATCGCCTGCATACTTTACTTTACGATACGTAAAGTAAATATTGACTGAAGCCAGCACCAATGTCAATATCATTTACGTAACGTTCAGATAATTTCTACGATGACGCAAACCAAACCCCGGCACAGCGGTCGACCGCGCAGCGAAAATGCGGCCTCGCATGAGGCGATCATGGATGCCGTCTACGCGCTGCTGCAGGAATGCCCCGCGCGCGATTTGACGATGGAAGCCGTGGCAAAAAAGGCCGGCGTCGGCAAGCCGACGCTCTACAAGTGGTGGCCATCGAAAGCTGCGCTGATTTTCGCCATGTTCCATGAACGCCTGGCAGACCAGCCGGAAATGCCCGCCGCCGCCAGCGCCGAGGCGGCCTTGCGTGCAAGGGTGCGACGCCTGATCGCCGCCTTGAACGGCCAATTCGGCAAGGTGATGGCCGAATTGATCGCCGAAGGGCAAAGCGACCCTGCGCTGCTGCACGAACTCTACGAGCGCCACATCCGCATGCGGCGCGAGGCGGCGCTTGCCGACATCCTTCGCGGCAAGGCCAGTGGCGAATTCGCCGCGCAGCTCAATGCGGAGCTCGTTCTGGACGCGATTATCGGCGCGATCTACTATCGCCTGCTGTTGCGCACTGGTCCGCTCGATGAAGCGTATGGCGAGGCATTGATCGATCAAGCGATCGCGGGCGGCGTGCCGATCAAGGACTGACCCCACTGCAGACGAAACGGATGCCCGTGCCGAGTTGCCGCAGGCCAAGTGAGAAGCGTCAAGCCCATTTAACCATCGTTCACCTTCGCGTCGCGCCGTAGCAACGACCATAGCGCAGCCAGCAAATACCGTTGCGCTCCCTGTAAATGTAGGTATTATTGCTTCGGATAAACAGGGTTTTTGCGCTATCGCATTGCCCCTTGCGCGTGGCATGATTCGTGTCACGCCCTATTAAGGATTGCACCATGACCGATGACGCAGACGATTTAGAAGCATTGTTCGACCAGGTATCTGCGGAGAGGAAAGAAGAAGCAAGCCCCGAGGCAGCGGCGCCCGCTGCGGCCTCCGCCGCTCCGGCAGCCGAGGGCGAAGCAGAAGGCGAAACGGAGGACAATTCCGGCAAGCCCATGTTCGAGCGCCTGGGCGGTATCGTGCGCATGCTGCACGATTCGCTGCGCCAACTGGGCTATGACCAATCGCTCTCCTCGGTGGCCACCCAGATCACCGATGCACAGGATCGCCTCGAATATATCGGTTCGCTCACCGAGCAAGCCGCCAACAAGGTCTTGAACGCGGTCGACGTCGGCATGCCTGAGCTCGACTTGCTGCAGAAAAAATCCAAGGACATGGATGCGCGCTGGAGCCAGCTCTTCGAAGGCAAGATGGGCGTCGAGGCCTTCAAGGGCCTGGCAGCCGATTCGCGCCAGTTCGCCGCGGCCGTCTCCGACGCGACCGATGCCGAGAAGGCGCGCCTCCTGGAAATCATGATGGCGCAGGACTTCCAGGACATCACCGGCCAATTGATCAAGAAGATCGTCTTGATCACGCAAGCGGCGGAAAAAGAACTGGCCCAGCTGCTGCTCGACAATGCGCCGCCCGAAACGCGTGCCGCGATGGAGGCCGCGCAAGCTGCGGCCAAGCAGCCCGCGGAATTGATGCAGGGACCGTCCACGCCCACGAACGCGATGGGCCAGGACGACGTCGATAGCCTTCTTGCCGACCTGGGGTTCTGATGGATGACATGCTCAAGGATTTCGTCGTCGAGGCGCTTGACCTCGCGACGAACGTGGAAGAGCACCTGATGTCGCTGGAGCGCAATCCCGACGATCCGAATGCGCTGAACGCGCTGTTCCGCTCCTTCCATACCATCAAGGGTGGCGCGGGCTTCATGAATCTGCCGGCCATGGTATCGGCCTGCCATCTGACCGAAAACCTGTTCGACGCGCTGAGGACAGGCAAGATTCCGGTCACGCCCCAAGCCATCGAAGCCTCGCTGGAAGCCTGCGGTTTCGTCGCCGACCAGTTGAACCAGTTGGCGGCCGGCGCCGCCCCCGAATCGCTACCGGCCATGCCGGAACACCTGGCCACGAGCCTGACCACCGCCATCGAGGGCAAGGGCGCCGCCAAGGCGCCGCCGCCCGCTCCGGCTCCCAAGCCAGCGGCCAAGCCGAAAGCCAAGGCCAAGCCTGCACCGCGCGTACATACCGATGCCGCCAATCTCGATTGGGTGGCTTACTTCAACGCCGTCGTGCCGCCGCATGCGCAAGTCGCCGCCGGTGCTGCTGCCGATGTAGAGGAAGAAACCGAAGAAGAGGTGGAGGACGCAGCCGCCCCGGCGCCCGTTGCCGCCGCGCCCGCTCCTGCCGCAAAGGCCGCACCCGCAGGCGAGCGCATGACCACCGCTCCCGTCAAGGAAGACAGCATCCGTGTCGACTCGGCCAAGCTCGACGCCCTGCTCGAAGTGGCCGGCGAATCGGTGCAGGCTGCCAACCAGGCTGCCGTGCTGCTGGAAAAACTCAACCAATTCCAGTTCGAAGGCGATGCCGCCACGCTGATGTCGGCGCTGTCCGAAACGCTCAACCGTGCCTCGCGCTACTCGACCGAGCTGCAGCGTGCCACGCTCTCGACGCGCATGCAGCCTGTCGGCCGGCTGTTCCAGAAATTCCCGCGCCTGGTGCGCGAACTGGCCAAGGAACTGGGCAAGGACGTCGAACTCGTCATCGAAGGCGCCGAGACTGAAGTCGACCGCGTGGTGGTCGACAGCCTCTACGACCCGCTGGTCCACATGCTGCGCAACGCGCTCGACCACGGCATCGAGGAAGCGCCCGACCGCGCCGCCGCCGGCAAGCCATCCAAGGCCGTGATTTCATTGAAAGCATGGCAGGAAGCGTCTTCCGTCATGATCGAGCTGTCCGACGACGGCAAGGGCATGGACCCGGGAAAGCTGCGCGACAAGGCGATTTCCAAGGGACTGATCAACGAACACGCCGCCCAGACCGACGACGAAGCGTTCCAACTCGTGTTCCTGCCCGGCTTCTCGACCAAGGAAGTGGCGTCAAGCGTCTCGGGCCGCGGTGTCGGCATGGACGTAGTCAAAACCGCCGTGGAAAAGCACCGCGGTGCGATCCGCATCGATTCCAAGCTTGGCTCCGGCACACGCTTCTCGATCCGCCTGCCGATCGAACTCTCCATCGTGCCCACGCTGATGGTGCGTACCGCAGGCGCCGCGCTGGCCATGCCGATGGCCGTGGTGGAGCGCGTAGTGGAGTTGCCTGACGAATTCCAGGAAGTCGGCGGCGCCCCGTTCATGCGCGACCAGGGCAGGCCGCTGCCGGTGCTGTCTCTCTCATCCGCGCTCGGTTATGAAGCCAATACCGAAAAGGTCGGCATCGTGATGGCGGTGCCCAATCCGTACATCCTCTCGGTCACCTCGGTCGATGGCACGGCGGATCTGGTGATCAAGCCGATGACGGCGTTGAGCGTGCAGGGGATCGCGGGGACGGCTCGCTCTGCCGAGGGCGAGTTGGTGTTGGTGATCGGATTGAGCTTCTTGATGGATGGGTGTCGGGTGCAGGCTAGGTTGGCGGCGTAGGCGATCCACGTAACTCAAGCAAGCCGGGACACGTTCCAGCTTTGCTTCCAAGGAATAAGGCTATTTCCGATGAATGGGAAACTCTTTGCTGATTCGACTAATCTCAGTGGCAAAAAATTCCGCTCCACGAGAGCGTTCTTATCTCCGAGATATTGAGCGGCAAAACCCGATCCAACCAGAAAGTTTCTTGCCTTGCATATTTCAGCATCCTTAAACCTCACCTTAAAACCAGCATAGCGCAGCAGTTCAATCATGTTGCTAATAACTGCAACACTTCCGACTTGAATCGAGCTAAGGTCTACAAAATCAAGAATCACTAGCTGCTTGATATTCGGAACATCTTCCGTTTCGGAATAAAATTCAACCACGTCCGAAATGAATTCATACATATAATGCGGCGTAAATACCTTCGGGAGCTTGAATGTCCGCTGGCGTCTGGTAATTTTCAATTATCCGCTCCGCTTTCCTCCGTTCGGCTCCACCACCCTCTGGTAGATCGCCCCAAAAACCGACTTCCCATTGGCATCCAACATCTCCAGCCGTATCGTATCGCCGAACTTCATAAACGGCGTCTTCGCCTCCCCATCGGCAATCGTTTCCAGGCAACGCTTCTCGGCAATACAGGTATAGCCCTTGTTGCCCTCTTTGTTCGACACCGTACCCGAACCGACGATCGATCCGGCGCGCGCATTGCGGGTCTTGCACAGGTGTGCGATCAGTTGACCGAAGTTGAACACCATGTCGACGCCGGCATTGGGCTGCCCCACCAGCGCACCGTTCCAGGTGGCACGCAAGGGCAGGTGCACCTTGCCGTCCTGCCAGGCCGCACCCAGTTCGTCGGGCGTCACCGCCACCGGGGAGAAGCTCGACGCGGGCTTGGACTGGAAGAAGCCGAAGCCCTTGGCCAATTCGGGCGGGATCAGGTTGCGCAGCGATACGTCGTTGACCAACATCAGCAGCCTGACGTGGGTCAACGCTTCGGCAGGTGTTGCCTGCATCGGCACGTCGCCGGTGATGACGGCGACTTCGCCTTCGAAATCGATGCCCCACTCTTCCGAGCCGAGAACGATATCGTCGGTCGGGCCGATGAAATCGTCCGAGCCGCCTTGGTACATCAGCGGATCGGTCCAGAAACTGGCCGGCATTTCGGCATTGCGCGCCTTGCGCACCAGTTCGACGTGATTGACGTAGGCCGAACCGTCGGCCCATTGGAAGGCGCGCGGCAACGGCGCCATGCATCGTTTGGGGTCGAAATCGAAGCTGCGCAGCGCGCGGCCGGCGTTCAGGTCCTCATATAAATCAATCAGTTGCGGCGCAATGAAGCTCCAGTCGTCGAGCGCCTTTTGCAGCGTGGCGGCAATGCCGTCGGCCAGCACGCAGGTTTTCAAATCGCGCGCCACCACGGCCAGTTGGCCGTCGCGCGTTCCGTCTTTCAGGGTTGCGAGTTTCATGAAGTCGTTTGATGAATCGAATTTACCTGGAAAAGAACTCAATTATGCCCATTTCCGGCTGGAATGAGTTTTTTTGCGCTATCCCGAGAAGGCATTGGTTCGGTAGTGGGCTGTTGTAAGTGCGCAACCGTTATGCCGGCAAGGATCAATTAGATTGACTGCTCGTGTGTCTAAATGATCACATAAGGGGGCCGGCAGCATGACATGGATATGACAAGTTTCCATTTCAGATGGCCGGCT
>Ga0302314_10015687_pt1 | contig 12860 bp, 9 predicted proteins | sample III_Palsa_N2_3_FD_200533 | JGI IMG/M metagenome (GOLD analysis project Ga0302314, IMG submission 200533) | Peat permafrost microbial communities from Stordalen Mire near Abisko, Sweden - III_Palsa_N2_3 | ecosystem: Environmental > Terrestrial > Soil > Palsa > Peat permafrost | place: Sweden...
GTCTCCCAGCCGGTGCTCGACGCGCTGATGGCGAGCAAGGTCCGCGAGGTGCACATGATCGGCCGCCGCGGCCCGGCGCAGGCCAAGTTCACCACCAAGGAGCTGCGCGAGCTCGGCGAGCTTGACGGGGTCGACGTCGTCGTCGGCGACGGCGAGGCCGACCTGGACGCGTTCGACCCGACCGGCGAGAGCTCCCGGCTGGCGCAGTCCGACCGGCACGTGCGCGGCAACTACAAGGTGATCTCTGACTGGGCAGCGCGCACCCCGGCGGGCGGCGCGCGCAGGCTGACCGTCCGGTTCTGGCTGCGCCCGGTAGAAATTCACGGGCCGGAACGAGCAACGGGTCTCACTCTCGAGCGGACCAGGCTGGACGCCGGCGGCGCATTCACCGGGACCGGCCAGTACGAGGACGTCGCCGCGCAGCTGGTGCTGCGCAGCGTGGGGTATCAGAGCGTGCCGCTGCCCGGTGTCCCGTTCGACGAGCGCTCGTCCACCGTGCCGAACGCCGATGGCCGCGTGCTCGGCCCCGGCGGCGCGCCGCTGCCGGGGGAGTACGTCGCGGGCTGGCTCAAGCGCGGCCCGACCGGGGTGATCGGCACCAACAAGTCCGACGCCGCGCAGACCGTCCGGTCCCTGCTCGCCGACCTGGCGGGCGGCCCCGGGCCCGGCGACGTGCCGCTGCCCCGGGCCGGGCTGCTGCGCTACCCCGAGGCAGAGCCAGGCGCCAGTGCGCAGGCCGGCCGGGAGTCGGCGTTCAGCGAGCTCCTGGCGGCGCGCGGCATCCGGCCGGTCAGCTACGCCGACTGGCTGCGGATCGAGCAGGCCGAAGCCGAGCTGGGCGAGAGCCTGGGCCGCGGCGGCCGGGTCAAGCTGCCCAGCCGCGAGCACATCTACCAGGCCTGCGGCCCCGTCCGGCCCTAGGTGTTGCGGTCGCCGGGCCGGGCTGCGATGACGACGGTGGCGTTCAGCTCGCCGGAACTGGCCACCCGCGGGACCAGCCCGTCGCGGGCGACGGTCTCTGCGGCCTGCGGCGCCTGGCGCTCGCTCGTCTCGAACAGCAGGTGGCCGCCCGGTGCCAGCCATTTCCGCGCGGCGGCAGTCACCCGCCGCAGGACGTCAAGCCCGTCCGCGCCGCCGTCGAGCGCCACCCGCGGCTCGTGCAGGCGGGCCTCCGGTGGTAGCAAGGCGATCTCCTGGGTGGGCACGTAGGGCACGTTGGCGACCAGGAGGTCGACGCGGCCCCGCAGGGTGGCGGGTAGCGGCTGGTAGAGGTCACCTTCGTAGGCATGGCCACCGACGGCGGCGATGTTGCGGCGGGCGCACGCCGCCGCTGCCGGGTCGATGTCGACGGCGTGCAACTCAGCCAGGTCCAGGGCCGCGGCCAGCGCGGCGCCTACCGCACCCGAGCCGCAGCACAGGTCGACGACCACCGCCCGGGACGGGGCGACGGCCTGGCCTGCGGGGCTGGCAGCCTGGCGGGCGGAGCTCGCAGCCTTGGCGGCGAGGGCGGCGGTCTGGCTGACGAGGGCGGTGGCCTGGCGGACGAGGAACTCGGTGCGGCGGCGGGGCACGAAGACACCGGGGTCCACGGCTATTCGCAGGCCGCAGAACTCCGCCCAGCCCAGCACCTGTTCGATGGGCAGGCCGACGGCTCGCCGCTCCACCATGTCGGCGAGTTCGGCCGGCGTCCGTGCCGCGGAGATGAGCAACCGCGCCTCGTCCTCGGCGAAGACGCAGCCGGCGGCGCGCAGCCTGGTGACGATGACGGACCGAGTCAGCGATGACGCGGATGCTGGCATGAGAGCCTTTCGGATGCCGATGGACGCCGGACCGCTCGCTCCGCGCGTTGCCGGGCGCGTCAGCTGATCAGCGATTTCAGCAGGGCACGGGTGCGCTGGTGCTCCTCGCCGCGCGCGTACTCCCCGGCTACGAAGTCGGTGACGCCGGCCTCGGCGAGCGCCATGATCTGCGCGCCGACGGCGCCCTCGTCCCCGGTGATGGCGACGTCCGCTGGTCCTGCCGCGCCCTCCCGGTCGAGCATGGCGCGGTAGGAAGGGAGCTGACCGTAGATGGCGAAGACCTTGGCCGCGCGGGCGCGGGCCCGGTCGGGGTCGTCGGTGACGCAGACCGGCAGGATGCAGACCACCCGCGGGGCCGGCCGCCCGGCGGCGTCGGCCGCCTTCGTGATCGCTGGCGCGACGTAGTCGCGCACCGTGGCGGGCCCGGTCATCCACAGCACGGTGCCGTCGGTACGCTCGCCGGCCAGCCGCAGCATGGCCGGCGCGAGTGCGGCGAGCAGCACCGGTACCCGGCCTTGCCGCGGCACCGACAGGCCGACGTTGGCGCGCATGGTCTCGCCGTCGAACGCGGCGTTCTCGCCGTCGAGCAGCGGAAGCAGGATCGACAGGTACTCGCTCATGTGCCGGGCAGGCCGCTCGAAGCTGTACCCGTACATGTCCTCGATGACGATCCGGTGCGACAGCCCGATACCGAGCGCTAGCCGACCGCCGACCGCCAGGGCAACGGTGAGCGCTTGCTGGGCGAGAGCGGCCGGGTGCCGAGGGTAGGTTGGCACTACCGCGGTGCCGAGCTCGATTCCTGGCACCTGGCTGCCGGCCACCGCCAGCGCGGTCAGCGCGTCCACGCCGAAGATGTTGGACATCCAGGCGGAGGCGAAGCCGTCGTCGGCGGCTTGCTGCAGCTGGTCGCGCAGCGCGGTGAGTGCGTCGGGGCCGGTTGGCTCGGTCAGGGACATGCCGATGCGCATGCGTCGTTCTCCTTTCGCGGGGACAGGAGTGCCCGCTGGCTCGGCCGTCAGTGGGACTGCTGACTTGTCGCCGTTATGCCCACTGCGAAGATTAACAAGATCGCAGGTACCTGCGATCTTTGACTGCAGCGACGCGGGGGACAATAGCGACATGGATTCCGGCCAGGTGAGCTCGCAGCGAGGCGACGGAAAGAAGATCGCGGGAAAGGAGCCCGGCGAGCACCAGGTGCGGGATGCCCAGGTGACCGCCGGGCAGGGCGCCGAGGACGAACTGCCGCCCGACCGCTACCTCGACCGCGAGGAGAGCTGGCTCAACTTCAGCGAGCGCGTGCTGGAACTCGCCGAGGATGAGCGCGTCCCGCTGCTGGAGCGGGTGAGGTTCGAGTCGATCTTCGCCGGCGCCCTCGACGAGTTCTTCATGGTCCGGGTGGCAGGCCGGATCCGCCGGATGGCTACTGGCCTGCCGGTGGAGAACGCCACCGGGCGGCCCGCCAGCGAGATACTCGAGAACACCCTGGAGATGGCCAGGGAACTGTCCGCCAGGCATGCCCGCTGCTTCGGTGAATCGATCGTGCCGGCCCTCGGGTCCGCGGGGATCGAGATCCTGCGCTGGAAGGAACTCCTGCCGGATGAGCAGGAGAGCCTGCAGAAGCTCTTCCAGGAACGGATCTACCCGGTGCTCACTCCGCTGGCGGTCGATCCCGCGCACCCGTTTCCCTTCATCTCGGGCCTTTCGCTCAGCCTGGCGGTGACCATCGCCGACCCGAAGACCGGGGCGACGATCTTCGCGCGGGTCAAGGTGCCGCCGCTGCTGCCGAGGTTCATGACCGTTTCGCCCAACCGGTTCGTCCCGATCGAGGACGTGATCGCGGCTCACCTCGGTGAGCTGTTCGTGGGCCTGGACGTGATCGAGCACTATGCGTTCCGGGTGACCCGCATCCGTGACCTCGAGATTGACGAGGACGTCACGGAGAACCTGCTGAAGTCGCTGGAGCGCGAGCTGATGCGGACCCGGTTCGAGCCAGCCGTCCGGCTCGAAGTGGAGGAGTCGATCTCCGCCGACGTGCTCGACAGGCTGGTGACCGAGCTGGACGTGCATCCCAGCGCCGTCTACCGGCTGACCGGGCCGCTGGACCTGTCAGGCCTGTCTGCCATCGCGGACCTGGACATGCGCCACCTGAAGTACCCGGCATTCGTGCCGTCCGAGACCGCGCTGCCGCAGGACACCAGCGTCTTCGCCGCGATCACCGATCATGACGTGCTCGTGCATCACCCGTACGACTCGTTCACCGCGAGCGTGCAGCGGCTCGTGGTCTCCGCCGCGGCGGATCCCCGGGTACTGGCGATCAAGCACACGCTCTACCGGACAAGTGGCGACTCGGAGATAGTCGATGCCCTCATCGACGCCGCCGAGGCCGGCAAGCAGGTCGTGGTGGTGGTCGAGATCAAGGCCCGCGGTGACGAGCGGGCGAACATCGCCTGGGCGCGCAAGCTGGAGCAAGCCGGCTGCCACGTCGTCTACGGATTCGTCGGCCTGAAGACGCACTGCAAGATGGTGCTGATAGTCCGTGAGTACGCCGACGGGTCGCTTCGCCGCTTCTGCCACATCGGCACCGGGAACTATCACCCGAAGACCGCCCGGCTGTATGAGGACTTCGGCCTGCTCACGGCCGACAAGACCGTCGGTGAGGACGTCACCGACCTGTTCAATCACCTCACCGGCTACAGCAGGAAGAGCGACTACCGGCGGCTGCTCGTCGCCCCGGAACGGGTGCGGGCCGGCCTGGTGGAGCAGATCGACGAGCAGGCCCAGCGCAGCCGCGCCGGCCTGCCCGCGCGCATCCAGATGAAATGCAACGCGATCATCGACGAGGCGACCATCGACTCGCTGTACCGCGCGTCGCGGGCGGGCGTGCCCATCGACTTGTGGATCCGCGGGATCTGCGCGGTCCGGCCGGGTGTGCCCGGCATGTCGGAAACGATCCGGGTCCGCAGCATCGTCGGCCGGTTCCTCGAGCACTCGCGGATCTACGCGTTCGGCACCGGGGCGCGGGACGCGCCGGGCGAAGTCTGGATCGGCAGCGCCGATCTCATGCACCGGAACCTGGACCGGCGGGTCGAGCTCCTTGTCCGCGTCACCGATCCAGCGCACCGGGCCGAGCTGCGCGGGGTCATCTCCGCGGCGATGGACTCCCGCACGTCGTCCTGGTGGCTCGGCCCCGATGGCTCGTGGACCAGGCATCACCTGGACGAGACTGGCGCGCCCTTGCGTGATCTGCAGAGCCACCTGATCCGGGTCCGGCAGGGCCGCACCGCCGATGCCTGACCGGTCGGCCGCGGAGATCCGGTCGGCCGGCGCGGTGCTGTCACGCTGCGCGGCGACCGGCGTCGAAGTGGCCCTCGTCCACCGCAGCCGTTACGACGACTGGAGCCTCCCGAAGGGCAAACGCGAGCCGGGCGAGCACGTGCTGGCCACGGCCGTGCGCGAAGTGGCAGAGGAGACCGGGATCCGGGTGACACTCGGGCGGTGGCTCGGGCAGTCCCGGTATCGGAGCTTCGGTCGGCCCAAGCGGGTCGACTACTGGGCTGCACGGCCGGCTGACACCGGCGCCCGGCCCGGCTTCGTCCCGAACGACGAGGTCGATGCGCTGGACTGGCTCCCCCTCCCGGCGGCGCCGGCCAGGCTGAGCTACCAGCGAGACGTGTCGCTGCTGGCCGAATTCGCCGCCGGGCCGGCCGACACCATTCCGCTCATCCTGCTGCGGCATGCCTCCGCCGGGAGCAAGCGAACCTGGTCTGGTGAGGATCTGGACAGGCCGCTTGACCCGGGCGGCGCTGCCGACGCCGAGCGCATCGCGCGGCTGCTGTCCTGCTTCGGCTCGTGCCGCGTGATCAGTTCGGCGGCGGAGCGCTGCGTGGCGACGGTCCGGCCGTATGCGGCGCTGACTGGCGCGGCGATCGAGATCGATGCGGCCTTCACGGTGTCACCAGCGAGCGGCGTCACCCCGGGCCAGCTCAAGCGGGCCGAGCAGATCGCTGACGACGGCCAGCCGACAGTCATCTGCGCCCATGGCGAGAACCTGCCGCCGCTCCTGCACGCCGTCTGCGCGCGCCTCGGCGCCAGGTCCCCGGCCGGCCCGCCGCTGCGCAAGGCTGCCTGGTGGGTGCTGCACGCCGCGGACGGAACCTTGGCCGGTGCCGAGCGATATCATCCCGCCAACCGGTGACCTAGCGAAGCGCGGAGCCGCGGAACTGCCCGGCTGGCGTGCCGATGGCGTCCAGGAAAGCGCGCACGGCGGGGTCAGCCGTCTTTCTCGGTCACCCGCAGCAGCGCACCGGAGATCGGCGTCGCGGTGACCTCGGTTTGCCATGGACGGGCGCCGTAGCGGGCAAGGTCGGTACCGACCGCCGCAGGGGTCACCGGTTCGGGCGGCTGCCAGGCGAGCCTGCGCACCGCGTCTGGCGGCAGCAGGTTCTCGGTCGGCAGGCCGTGCTCGTCCGCCAGCGCTGCGACCGCGGCCCGGACGGCGGTCAGCCGCGCGGCCGCTGCGGGGTCGCGCTCGTGCCAGCGGTGCGCGGGCGGCGGCCCGTCCCCGACCGGAACGGACGGCTCAGGGAGCGCGGGCTCCGGCTCGGCCCTGGCCCGCTCGATCGCTCGCAGCCATTCGGCCGAGTACCTGCGGGCGCCTCGCGCGTTGAAGCCGGCGATCCCGGCCAGGCTCCTGGCGTCTTTGGGCAGGGACCTGGCGGCTTCCACGATGGCGACGTCCTGCAGCACCCTGGTGGGTGATAGGTCGCGCTGCTGGGCGATCCTGTCTCGTTCCAGCCACAGTTCGCGGACGACGGCGAGACCGCGCCTGTTGCGGACGCGATGTATTCCGGAGGTGCGGCGCCATGGGTCCGTGCGAGGCTGCGGGGGACCGGCGGCGAGGATGGCGGTGAATTCCTGCCGCGCCCAGTCGGCCTTGCCCTGCGCGTCGAGTTGCAGCGCGAGGGCGTCGCGCAACTCCACGAGCACCTCCACGTCGAGCGCCGCGTAGAGCAGCCACTCACTGGGCAGCGGCCGGGCGGACCAGTCGGCCGCCGAGTGGGTCTTCTGCAGCGCCAGCCCGAGTACCTCCTCGACGAGGGTGCCGAGCCCCACCCTCGGATAGCCGAGCAGCCGCCCGGCGAGTTCGGTGTCAAAGAGGAGCCGCGGCCGGTAGCCGACATCCGCCAGGCAGGGCAGGTCCTGCGACGCTGCGTGCAGGACAGCCTCCGCGTCGGCCAGCGCGCGGTCGATGCTGGACAGATCCGGGCAGGCCACCGGGTCGATCAGCACCGTTCCCGCGCCACGGCGGCGGAACTGGACGAGGAAGGCCCGGTGGCCGTAGCGGAAGCCGGAAGCACGTTCGGCATCGACCGCGACCGGGCCGTTGCCCGCTGCTAGCGACCGGGCGGCCGCATCGAGTGCGGCCGCGGTCACCACCAGCGGAGGCATGCCGTCGCGGGGTGCGAGCAGCGGCACGGCCTCGTTTTCCGCGATCGCGCCCTCTGCTGGCTCGTTCGGCTCCGGCCCGGCTGGCTCGTTCGGCTGCTGCCCGCCAGCGCCGCTCACCGCTGCCGCCTGCCGCGCGGGCGCCGCAGTGCGCTGACCCCGGAGGCCAGCGGCGGCAGGCCGGCCGCCGCGCAGAGCGCATCGCACCAGGCGGCGACGTGACCGTCCAGGCCCAGCCCGCCCGGCTGGCCGCCTGCTGGCTGGCCGCTGCTCGGCGCAGGTGAGCCTGGCTGGCCGCCTGGCCATGGACAGGCCGGCGACCAGGATGCCCGCAGCTCGAACTCGGTCGTGGTCGGCTCGTCCTGCTTCGCGCCGAACCCCTCCGTCACCACCCGGGTGACCGTTCCGCTGGTCTGCTGGTAACCGACCGCCCTGGCGTCGAGCGCCTCGGTCAGCCAGCTCCAGCCGACCTCCCCGACCAGCGGATCGGCCGCGATCTCTGGCTCAAGATCGACGCGAATGTGGGCGATGATCCGGAACGGCCCGCCCCAGCCCCGCTGCCCGGCCGGATCGTAGAGCAGCACGAACCTGCCCCAGCCGACGTCGCCATCGCCGCCGGTGACGGTGACGGCGACCGACGCGGCGTAGGGCGCGAGCTTCCTCGGCGCTGGCTCCTGCTCGAAGGTCAACTCCGGCCTTAGCCCGCGCTGCCGGTCCAGGCCGACCTCAAGACCGTCGACGGCCGACCGAAACGTCGCGGCGGCGCTGCCTGCCGCACCGCCGCTGGCCCCGGTGCCGTCCGCCCCTCCCGCAGGCCTCATGGTCTGAGCGTACGGCGCGAGCGCGAGGCCTTCATGCCGCCCGGTCGCGGAGATCCGGCACTGTGCCTGGTTCGCCTGTGCCTGATTCGGCTGCGCAGTCGGGGCAGTGCCCGGTCATCGGGGCTAACCGGAGCACGTCAAACATCTGGATCATCTGCGGCCTCCTCGCCGGGCTCTCGTTGATGCTGGCACGCCGGGAACCCCGCGCCGTGGATCTGCGGCGGCGTGTCACCGGACGTTTCCGCGGAAACGCCGGGGCGGCAGGGCACACGCACCTGTGAGACGATCGGCGACGTGACATCGCAGTCGGAGCAGACGAAGGAGCAGACGAAGGAATCGGCATTTGTGCGCGCTTGCTTCCGTCAGCCAGTTCCCCGCACGCCGGTCTGGTTCATGCGCCAGGCCGGACGGTCGCTGCCCGAGTACCGCGCCGCCCGGGCCGGGACGCCCATGCTCGATGCCTGCATGCGCCCCGACCTGATCACCGAGTTCACGCTGCAGCCGCTGCGCAGGTACGCGGTGGACGCGGCGATCCTGTTCAGTGACATCGTGGTACCGCTGAAGGCGATCGGGGTCGGCATCGACATCGTCCCGGGGATCGGGCCGGTCGTGGAGACCCCCATCCGCGCCGAGCAGGACCTGGACCGGCTCCGCAGCCTGCAGCCGGACGACGTCCCCTACGTGACCGAGGCGGTCACCACGCTCGTCGCCGAGCTTGGCGGCACGCCGCTGATCGGGTTCGCCGGCGGGCCGTTCACCCTCGCCTCCTACCTGGTCGACGGCGGGCCGTCCAAGAGCTTCGACCGCACGAAGTCGCTGATGTACGGGCACCCGAAGCTATGGAACGCCCTGCTCGCCAGGCTGGCCGACATCACGATCGGCTTCCTGGGCGTCCAGGTCGCCGCCGGGGCGCGGGCCGTGCAGTTGTTCGACTCCTGGGCCGGCACGATCAGCCCGGAGGACTACCGCCGGTCCGTCCTGCCGCACAGCAAGCGGATCTTCGCGGCGCTTGCCCCCGCTGGCGTGCCGAGGATCCACTTCGGCGTCGGCACCAGCGAGCTGCTCGGGCTGCTCGGCGAGGCAGGCGCGGACGTGGTCGGGGTGGACTGGCGGATCCCGCTGGACGAGGCGGCCCGCCGGGTCGAGCCGGGCAAGGCGTTGCAGGGCAACCTGGACCCGGCGATCCTGCTCGCCCCGTGGGAGGTGGTGCAGGTAAGGGCGCGCGAGGTGCTCGAGCGCGGCCGTACTGCCGAGGGGCACATCTTCAACCTGGGTCACGGGGTGCTGCCGGACACAGATCCCGGCGTGCTCGCCCGGCTGACCGACCTGGTGCACGAGGAGTCCGTCCGCCGAGCGGGCTAGCTGGCGGTGCTGGGGCTGGACCTGCGCCGCGCCGCGCGCCGCCGCCCGCCGTACCCGATGCCGCCGGCCAGCGCCGCGATCACCGCGAACGGAAGGACCGTGCCGGCCCCGGTGAGCAGCCACGACGTCGCTACCCGCAATGAGCGCCAGCCAGCGGAAAGGCCGGACACGAAACCATGTGACCGTTTTTTTGCAGTAACGGATGCCAAGTGCTTGCTCACCAGCCGGAGCGAAACTGTCGCGTAGGTGGTCTCATGGGCCAGCGCGCGCTGCTGCGCCTGCAGCGCTTCGAGCTCGGTTTCCTCGGCGTTGATCTGGTCCTGGACGCCGAGCAGGCCGCCGACCGAGCCAGCCCGGCTCAGCAGGGCACGCAGCTGCGCGATCGCGGCCTGCGCCGACGCCACCCGGCTGCTCACGTCGGCGACCTGCCCGGTGACGTCCTGGGCCTGCTGGGACAGCGAGGTCTGGCTGCCGAGCCTGGCGGACAGCTGCGCGAGCGTGGCCTGGTACGCGGCGACCGGAACCTTGAGCTGCAGGCTGACCGTGGCGCGGGTGTGGCCGGCCGGGTGCAGCGAGGCTTGCTCGCTGGACACGTACCCGCCGGCCGTGGCAACGATGCTGGTCGCCAGCGCGGCCGCCTTCGCCACGTTCGCTGCCCGCACGGTGAGCCCGGCCGTGTAGATGATGCTCTGGCCGGGCACGACCAGCCTTGCCGTGCGCACGGACGCCGCCTGCCCGGGCAGGCTCGCCGTGCCCCCGGACGCCCCCTGCCCGGCCTCCACGCGTAGCGCGGCCCGTGGGGGCTCACCGGCGCTCCCGGGGATCTCTTTGACGGTGGCGGAGCCATGACCGAGCGGGGCAAACGTGCTCGGTCCGGAGGAGCCGGCCGAGCAGCCGGCCAGCAGCAGGCCGGCGACGGACGCCGCGGCGGCGATGGACAGGGCGGTGACGCGTAGTCTCGCGCGGGAAGGCGCGGCCAGGACATTGGTGTTCATGTCGGTCGGACGCGCGCGCGGCGCGGCCGGTTCCACCGGATCCGCCACCCTGGTCGCTGCCGGCGCCACCCCCTGGTCCCCGCCTCCGCCACCCGGAGTCGCTGCCGGCGCCACCCCGGGGTCGCTGCCTGACAGACTGGCTGCATGCCCGAGCGCAGCGTGCAGCCCCGTGTCGCGATCGTGGGCGGCGGGATCGCCGGGCTCGCTGCCGCGTTCTTCCTGCGCGACGCCGGCCTGGCGGTGACCGTGCTGGAGGGATCGCCGCGGCTCGGCGGCAAGCTCGCGGTCTCTGAGGTAGCCGGGGTCGCCGTCGACGCGGGCGCCGAGGCGCTCCTCGCCCGCCGCCCGGAAGGCACGGACCTGGTGGGCGCGGTCGGCCTGGCCGGCCAGCTCGTCCGGCCTGGCACGACCACGGCCGCGATGTGGACCAGAGGGCGGCTACGGCCGCTGCCGCAGCGGCAGCTGATGGGCGTGCCCGCCGACCTGGACGCGCTGGCCAGCTCGGGCATTCTGTCGGCTTCCGGGCTCGCCAGCGCCCGGGCCGATGCTGAGCTGCCGGCCACGGCGCGGGCCGGCGACGTGTCCGTCGCCAGCTTCGTCGGGGCGAGGTTCGGCCCCGAACTGGTGGACCGGCTGGTCGACCCGCTACTCGGCGGCGTCTACGCGGGCCGGTCGGAGCAGCTGTCGTTCGAGGCGACGCTGCCAGCTCTCGCCGCGGCATCGCGCCTGCACGCGTCGCTGGCCGCCGCCGCCCGCTCCGTGCTCGATGGCACCGGGTCCGAAAGCGCGGCGGTGCGCCGCAGCGGCGAGCCCGGCCGGGCAGGGCCCGATGGCACCGGGTCCGAAAGCGCGGCGGTGCGCCGCAGCGGCGAGCCCGGGCCGGTGTTCGCCACCCTGGCCGGCGGCCTCGCCACCCTGGTCCCGGCCGTCGCCGCCGCGTCCGGCGCGGCCGTGCGGACCAGCGCGACGGTGCGCGCGCTCGCTCGCACGCCGGGCGGCTGGCGGCTCACCGTCGGCTCCGCGCACGTGCCGGAGCAGCTCGAGGCCGACGCGGTCGTTCTCGCGCTGCCACCTGCTCCGGCTAGCCGCCTGCTCGCCGGGGTACCGGGCGCGGCGGCCGCCGCAGCCGGGCTCGGCGAGATCGCCACCGCGAGCATGGCGATCGTCACGCTGGCCTACCCGGATGACGCGTTCCCGGCGCCGCCGCAGGGTAGCGGCTACCTGGTGCCAGCGGTGGACGGCCACGCCGTCAAGGCGGTCACGTTCAGCACCGTCAAGTGGCCGCACCTGCGGGCCCACGGCCAGCCCGTGCAGATCGTCCGCTGCTCCGTCGGCCGGCTGGGCGAGGAAGCGCTGCTGCAGCGCGACGACGGCGAGCTCGCGGCGCTGGCGGCCGCCGACCTGGCGGCGGCCACCGGAGTGCGCGGCGCCCCGGCCGACACCAGGGTTAGCCGCTGGGGCGGCGGCCTGCCGCAGTACACGGTCGGCCACGTCGCCCGGGTGGCGCGGATCCGGGCCGCGGTAGCCGCCCAGCTCGGCCTGGCCGTCTGCGGCGCGTCCTACGACGGGATCGGCATCCCCGCCTGCATCGCCTCGGCGCGGGCCGCCGCGGACCAGGTCGTGGCCGGCCTGACGGCCCGCGGCCTGACCGGCCACGGCGGAACCGGCGACGGCGGAACCGGCCGCGGCGGAACCGGCCGTAGCGGAACCGGCGACGGCGGAACCAGCCGTAGCGGAATCAGCCGCGGCGCGACCGTTCCCGGTGCGGGAGGACAATGACGGCATGGCTGGCAACGAGACCGGGCAGCGACCCGAGATGGATCAGGCCGGGCGGCAGCCCGGCAGCGAGCAGGCCGCGGGCGCCGCGCGGCGGCTGAAGGCGCGGGAGCTTAACGAGCTGATCCGCTACACGATGTGGTCCGTCTTCCGGGTGAACGACACCAGGGAGCTGGCCGGCGGCGGCACGGCGGAGGCGCAGATCAGGGACGCGATCGCGATCGAGGTCGAGGACCTGCTCGGCCAGGCCGAGGGCAAGGGCGTCGTCACCCGCGGCTGCTACGACGTGCAGGGCATGCGCGCCGACGCCGACTACATGTTCTGGTGGGTGGCGCCGTCCTCCGACGACCTGCAGGAGATCTACTCCCGGTTCCGCGCCACCCGGCTCGGCCGGGCCAGCGAGCCGGTCTGGTCGGCCATGGCGCTGCACCGGCCGGCCGAGTTCAACAAGAGCCACGTCCCCGCGTTCCTCGCGGGCGAGGAACCCGGGGCGTACGTGTCCGTCTACCCCTTCGTGCGCTCCTACGACTGGTACCTGCTCGACGACGCGGAGCGCCGGGCGATGCTCGCCGAGCACGGGATGATGGCGCGCGAGTACCCGGACGTCCGCGCCAACACGGTCTCCTGCTTCTCGCTGAACGACTACGAGTGGATGCTCGCCT
>Ga0302314_10015689_pt1 | contig 12859 bp, 8 predicted proteins | sample III_Palsa_N2_3_FD_200533 | JGI IMG/M metagenome (GOLD analysis project Ga0302314, IMG submission 200533) | Peat permafrost microbial communities from Stordalen Mire near Abisko, Sweden - III_Palsa_N2_3 | ecosystem: Environmental > Terrestrial > Soil > Palsa > Peat permafrost | place: Sweden...
GCAAAATCTCCCTGCCCGGCACCAAAGCCCAGATCGCGGTATGGATCGCTTGCATGCCCCGGAAAGAGCTTCCAGCCAAAATCGAGCAGCAACCGCTCGCGTGGAGCAACGGCCGCCGCACCGGAGCTCGCGTCCGCCAGGGTAGCAGCGCGAGCAATTGCGCTCCCGAATAGAAACGTGGACGCGGCAGTCGCGGCCCCGGAACAAAGCAGTGTACGGCGAGTCAGTGATGGCATTCGAGCTCTTTCTCCCAGGAACAGCATTCAGCGTGAAGTCCGCATCGGCGACCCTGCAAATATACAGCGTCAGAGGACACGACTGCCGTCGACATGCCTTTTTGGTTTTCATTAAATGACGATAATTCCCTTATATAAAACGATTCAGGTGAAACGCAATCAAGCGCCTGCAGCAGAAGCTCTCATCGAGCGGCGCTTCGCGGCAGCAAAATACTTAGAACTAACAGCACGAGTGCGGAGGCCATCGAGACGACCAGCCCCTCTCGGAGCGATGCCATCCGAGTTGAGACAAATCCGGTTAGCGAAGTCAGAACTGTGGCCCCCAGGCCGGTGATCGCCAGCGCCCATCCAACCTGCAGCGGACGTGCTCCCCGCCCCATCAGCATCGCGCACAGGGATGGAAAGACAGGCGCCAGAAACAGGCCGGTCAGCAAAGCCGCGCCGACAATCTGCCCACCGGAGCGGGCGACAAGTATCATGCCAAGTGACAGCACGGCCCCAATCAGACAAACACGCTGCATCGAGCGCTCATCGACAAACCGCAGCACTCCTGCGGCCATCGCGCGTCCCACCGTAATAGCAATCCAGAAAGCCCCGACACTTGCCTCGCCCAGCCACAGCGTGGAATTGCTGTGCCGCACCGTGTACGTCGTGATCCACGAGTTGACGCTGGCCTCCACCCCTCCATAAAGAAAGAACATCGCCGCAAACGCCAGCCATTGGCTAAGCGATATTCCATAGGGCTCCTCTGCAATTTCAGGTGAGTATTCCTGGCCCTGTTGCTTCAATGCATCGCCCGCCCTTCGACCGCGCAGAATCTGGAACAGGAACCCGGACAGGACACAAAAGGAAAAGCCGGCGAACCCCAGCAACGCCCTGACCAGTGAAAACCGCAATACCAGATCGCCAATCGCCAACGACGACAGAATCGCCCCAACGCTCCAGAACGCATTGAAGAGGGAAAGGCCGGAGCCGCGCCTCTCCGGATGGGTGCGTCCCACGACCAGATTCGTGGCGGACATCAAGTGGCCCGCCCCAAATCCCGCGATCAGCAAGGTGAAGGGCGCAATCCAAAGTCCGCGCTCACTGGTCAACCCACACGCGAAAGCCAGCCACCCCGTGGTTAGAGTCGCCGCACCCAGCAGGAGCGCCCTGCGCAGGTGCCGGGTCACCAGCACGCTGCCCGCAAAACACCCCAGAAACTGTGAACTCAACAGCAGGCCGGCTTGACTATCCTTCAGATGCCATCGCTGCATAACGGCAGGGAGGATTGGTCCAAGCAGCGTTACGGCCATGCCGGTCACGGCAAAACCCAGGCACAGCAGCCACCCGGACGGATAGAGCTCCGGCGAGGATTGAGGTCTGTTTCTCACGCTTTTCATCTATGTCCAACTGGCATTTGATCCTCGAAACCGTGGCCTGCGCGGGCATCGCTTTCCAGGAGATAGGCATGCACCAACGCTCAGTTGAGCTTCTTGATCCAGATATTGCGGACCGAAACCTTTGCCGGAGTTCCTTCCAGCTCAATCCCGATCTTGCCCGCAAGATTGTTCGACGAGGCCGGATCGTCATCGATCAACACTGCCATCACCTGACCGTTGAGGATATGGATCATGGTGCCGCCGCGGGCTATAATCTCGTACTGATTCCAGTCGTTGACCTTGACGTAGCCGCCGAGCGCGCTGCGATCGCCAATCGTTCCAACCAGCTGTGGACCGGCTCCCACGGCGGAATTCACCACCTCCCCGCGCCACGCGACGATGCCAAGCGACGTGTTCTCCGAGTAAAACTGGCCGCTGTACGAAGCGTGCAGCGGATTCACCGGGAACCAGAAATCCGCCTGCGGCCCGGTCATCATCCAGTCGAGATTGCGCTTTTCGCCCGGATGCAGCGGCTTGGTCCAAGGCAGGCCCGTCTGGCTGCGGTATTGGATACCGCTGCCCCCGGCGATCTCGCATTTGATCTCAAGCTTCAGGTCGAAATCCTTCGCGACCAGGTCCTTGCGCCAGATGTACGCGTTGTAAACCACATTCTCTTTGCTCGACTCGCCAACGATGGAGCCGTTCTCCACACGCCACACCGTGGGATCGCCCTCCCAGTCCGCCAGGCTCTTGCCATCGAATATCTGCGCGAAGCCCGTGTGGTCGCTGAAGTCCATCGCGGCCGGCTCATGAAACTGCGACCGCACCGGAGGCGTCCCAGCTTGCGGCGCGGCGGGAGCCTGCGCCAGAGCCATTGCCGCAGAGGCGGCCAGGAAGACGGAAATAGCGCCGATTCGATGTAGGCCAAACGCCCCCGATCGTCCGCTATTAGAACTATTGTCGAATCCCATCATGCAAACCTCGATCCGCGAAATCGCGAAGCTAGAGAAGTATAGCGAACTGTGAAGGGCAGTCGCGGCCCGTCACGTACCCCCGTCTAACTCGTGGCAAGCCGCAGCCTGTCTGAAGTACCATTGCGCGCATGAGCCAATCCTCCTTCACGCGCCGGGAGTTCCTGCAGTCGACTGCGGTCGCTGGTACTGGCGCCGCATTCGCGCACGTGACGCCAACTCTGTGGGGTCAGGTCGTCGCATCCACCAGCCGCGACGTACCCGCATGGGCATCCAAACCAATGCGCTGGGCACAGTTGACCCTGGTCGAAGACGATCCCGCCCACTTCGACGCGGCCTTCTGGCTCGACTATTTCCAGCGCACCCGCTCCGACGGCGTCTGCCTCAGCGGCGGGGGGTGCGTCGCCTACTATCCCACGGCAATTCCCTTCCACCACCGCAGCGCCTGGCTGGGCGACCGCGACGTTCTCGGCGAACTCATCACGGGTTGCCGCAAACTCGGCATGTCCGTGCTGGTCCGTACCGATCCCCACGCCACCTACGACGACGCCAAGGCAGCCCATCCCGATTGGATCGCTGTCGAAGTAAATGGTAATCCCCGCCGCCACTGGTCGTCGCCCGAGATGTGGGTCACCTGCGCCCTCGGCCCATACAACTTCGAGTTCATGGACGCCGTACACAAAGAGATCATGGCCCGATACCGCCCCGACGGCATCTTCATGAACCGCTGGGAGGGCTCGGGCGATTGCTTCTGCCAGCACTGCCGCGAAAACTTCAAGGCAGCGACCGGATTCGATCTGCCTCGCACGACCAATGCGCACGATCCAGAGAGGCGAGCCTTCCTCGAATGGCGCCGCCAGCGTCTGGTCAATGTGATCGACGTATGGAATGGCACCATCCGCGCCATCAACCCCGAGTCCAGCATCATCCCGAACAACGGCAGCGGTGCGTCCAGTCCGCTCAATTCCATTGAGATCAGCCGCCGCGCGCCCATGCTGGCTGCCGATCGCCAGGCCCGCCACGGACTCGCCGCACCCTGGCTCGTCGGCAAGTCCGCCAAGGAATACCGCGCCACCATGGGCTCGAAGCCTGTCATCGGCCTCTTCGGCATCGGTCTCGAAGAGCAGTACCGCTGGAAAGACAGCGTCACCTCGAACGCCGAAATCCGCATCTGGGCGCTCGATGCCATCGCCAACGGCATGCGCCCCTGGTTCACAAAGTTCTCCGCCACACTCCACGACGAGCGCTGGCTGAAGGCCATCGACGATATTTACCTTTGGACCGAGAAGAATCAGCCGTACCTCACTGATCGCCGGCCGCTCGCGCGCGTGGCCCTGGTCTACTCGCAGCAAACCGCGTGGTACTACGGGTCGAAAGTCGAGGACAACGCCCTCGGCTGGTACCAGGCGCTCATCGAATCGCGCATTCCGTTCGAGATGGTCCACGACCACCTGCTCGACGCAGAGCATCTCGCGTCCTATAAGACGCTCATTCTTCCCAATCTCGCCTGCTTGAGCGATGCGCAGTGCGATCAACTCCGCGCCTTCGTGAACCGCGGCGGCAGCATCGTTGCCACCCACGAAACCAGCCTCTACGACGAATCGGGCGCCCGCCGCAAGAACTTCGCGCTGGCCGACCTCTTCGGCGTCGATTGGACCGGCAGAGCTGAAGGCCCCATGATGAACTCCTACATCCGCCTCGAGCACGAGGCACTGCCGCACCATCCCCTCTTTGCCGGTCTTGAAGACGCGCCGCGGATCATCAACGGAGTCTCGCGCCTCGAGGTCACGCCCACCGCGCACTTCGCCGAGACCCCGTTCACGCTCATTCCCAGCTACCCTGACCTGCCCATGGAGAAGGTCTATCCCCGCGTCCCCCGGACCGGCATCTCCTGTCTCTACCTGCGCCAACCCGCCGGCCGCGTCGCCTACTTCCCCTTCGACATCGACCGTACGTTCTGGGAGGTGCTCTGCGCCGACCACCTGAAGATGCTGCGCAACACCCTCCTCTGGGCTAATAACGAAGCGCCAATCGTCGAAGTCGACGGCCCCGGCCTGATCGACGTAACCGCCTGGCGGAACTCCGGCTCCATCACCATCCATCTCGTCAATCTCACCAACCCTATGGCGCTAAAGGGCCCATACCGTGACTTCTTTCCCGTTGGCCCGCACACGGTCAAGCTGCCTCTGGCGGTCAATCCCCACGCAAAGCGAGCGCGCCTGCTCGTCGCCGGCAAGGACGTCCCCATCGAGCGCTCCGGAAGCACCCTGAGTGTCACGGTGCCATCCATCCTCGACCACGAGGTGCTGGCAATCGAGATCTAACCCAAAGGCGTTCGCAGCACTCGTCAATGAAAATAGGCCGTGGCGGAGACGACTCCAGCATCGCTCGAGGTGATTGTTGCCTCGCGCCCCTGAATAGGGAATCTTGAACTTGTTACACTCGGTTTGGGTATCACGATGATGAGAAACGCAGCCTCGAAACCCGCCGTCAAGCGCGACTATCCGGCACCGGCGCTTGAAAAAGGCCTCGACATCCTGGAGCTTTTCGCCAGCACCCCGGGCGGCCTGACGGTCAGCGAGGTGGCGCGCACGCTCAATCGCACCGTCTCCGAGATCTTTCGCATGCTCCTTTGCCTTGAGCAGCGCGGCTACCTGTCGCAAACCGAGAATCGAGAGAAGTACCATCTGACTTTGCAGCTCTTCCACATGGCCCAGGAACATCCGCCGACCAAGCGCCTCGTCACCGAAGCTCTGCCCGCCATGCACAGCCTTGCGTACAAGTTGCGACAGTCATGCCATCTGGGAGTCATCGACGGCGGTCACGTGGTGATCGTCGCCCAGGTAGACGCGCCCGAATCCACCGGCTTTTACGTCAAGATGGGCTCGAAGGTCGAACTGATGCACGCCGCAACCGGACACGTGATTCTTGCGTATCAGACTGAAGATTCGCGCCGGCGAGCGCTCGACGAGTGGACCCGCGAGACCAAGCGCACCAAGCCCGCCGACCTCGACGCTCATCTCGCAAAGATCCATCGCCTCGGCTACGAGAAGCGCGCCAGCTACCAGGTAACCGGCGTGGTCAACGTAAGCTTCCCGGTCCTCGGCGCGGACGGAAATGCCGTCGCCGGGCTTACCATCCCCTATGTGAAGCGCATCGAGGACAACGTGACCATGCCCGAGGTGTTCAAGGTGATGCGTGAAGCAACCCGCGAAATCTCCGAGGCCCTGGGAGCAAGCCCCACTGCTTCCAGCACGCGGCGCGGGACGAAACCAGGCAAGCAGAGCCGCGCCGTTTGCTAGACGCCGGCGCGTGGTTTGTTGACGCGGAAAAAGTTCGTGTCCTGCTTCGGTTCGCCATCGCACTCGATCGCAATCGTAGTCAGCGGCGTGTCCGGCGCATCCACGGGCAGTTCCGTCAGGTGGACGCGGTACGGTCCTGGTTGAACGCCACGCTGACTCCATCCTTCAGCAGACGAGCCGACTTGACCTTCACCGTCAGGCCCGAGATGGCGACATCACTCCCCGGCCAGAAATGCACATGCAAAAACAGCGTGTTCCCGGTCCGCGTGAAGCTTCCATAGTTCGACCGGTGCGGATCGCAGATTTCGGCTTTGATAGATACTCTCCCCGTTGCCCGCCCATCCAGTGGCCCACCTCGCGGAGCACGCGCACGGACTCGCCAGGAACGGAGCCATCAGGCTGCGGCCCAATGTTGAGCAGGTAGTTGCCACCGTCATGCACGCAGGAAATCAGGTTGCGGATGATCGTCTTCGACGTCTTCCAGTTATCGTCGGCACGCTGGAACCTCCAGCTGTCGTATGAGCGTCATGCAGCTCTCCCACGCGCGGCCGCCGGTCTCGGCCACAATCTTCATGCGCCGCAACCTGTGCGAGCATCGCCAGCGTGATCGTCGCGCCTCCCATAAGCCGCTTCAATCTCATCTGAAGTCAGTCCTCGACTCACCCGCCCGCGAGCATATCACGATCGGCTACAAACCGAAGTCGGGTTCTCACTTCGACATCTTGGTCCGCGACGACCCCAGCACCTGATAGCTGATCCCCGCGCTCACTCCATACGGATGCAGCGACCCGAAGGTGAAGCCCGGCCACTCCTGGTACTCGAAGTCCACCAACCGCAGCCGTATCTTCTCGCCGACCCGCAGATCGACGCCCGCCCCCGGAGCAACCACAAAGTAGTTTCCGTACCCAAAACCATACGGAAAATCAAAGCGGCCACCGCCCACCAGCAGTTTCGCGTAAGGCACAAACCCCTTGGGGCGAAATGACCACCGGAGTCCTGAAAGCAGCGTCGTCTGGCGCTCGCCGAAGTTAGGATAGGCCATCCGGCGCGCTTCCGTCTCAACACCATATCGCCAGATGTAGTTCGAATCGACATACACGCTTGCGCCGCTGATCGCCCGGCTTCCGTAGTCAGCCTGGAACTCCGAATACGTGCCGCCCACAATCACATACGCACCCGGCCCGGTAGCCGTCGGCAACGCCTGGCCGTTCGCAACTCGTGCGATCGCCAGCGCCACCAACACTGCTATCTTCGCGCATGCCGGTCCGCGCCTCGTACCGTAAACCGCGCTCAGCAGGTTACGCTGCGTCACTGCGTCACCGTCAGAGTCACGTCAATAGCCTGCGTCACACCCGAGCCCGTGCCCGTCGCGCTTACTTGGAAGACATACGTGCCCGGCGGCGTTCCGTTGATGTGCAGACCGCTGCATCCGCTCAATCCGGCCGAAACGCCGGCCAGCACTAGAAGCATCAGCAGACCGGCCAGGCCGCCCCGTAACCCCCTGCGGCCCTTCCAGAAAGCCAACCCAAGCAGTAAGCCGCCCGGCAAGAAGCATATCGTCGCGAGCGAGCCGGCACGATGCTGCTCCAGCCGCGCCTGCCCCCCCGCCGTCAGCGGCGATCCCGTGTCGACGACGACTTGGATCACTTGAGCCCCGTTCGCGCCTAGCGCAACCGAGTCCTTGGCAAATGTGCAGGTCGCCGCGAACGGCAGTCCAAGACAGCCCAGGTCCAGCGTGTCCGTAAACCCGTTCAGCGACGTAATCGTCAGCGTCGTCGTGCTGTTCTGCTGCGATTCGAGCGTCACCGCCGAAGGATTCAACTGCAGAGTGAACTGAGTTGGCTTGCCCACCGTGATGCTGGTCTGCGTCGATGTCGACGGAGCATACACCGAATCGCCGGAATAGCCCGCAACCACCGTCGGCGCACTCGTCAGCAGATTCACAGTCAGCGTAGCCACGCCCGTGTTATCGACCACACTGCTGCCGAGCGTCCCGCCATTACTGGTAAAGATCACCGTGCCCGTAGGCGTTAAAGGTCCGGCGTATCGCACCACCGAGATCAGCGTCACCTGCTGCCCACCCGTCAGCGAAGTCGCCGACGCCGTCAGCGTGTCCGACGTGGGCCGCAATCCGACCGCCTGCGCCAGCACCGGCGAGCTGCTCGCGATGTCCACCGTGTCCCCGCTATAGGCTGCGGAGATCGTGTGCTGCCCGATCGTCAGCGCCGGAGCGGTAAACATCGCCGTGCCCGCTGCACTCAGCGTCACCGTACCCAGCACCGAACCACCGTCGCTGAATACGACAGTCCCCGTCGGAGGCTTCGTACCGCTATTTGCCACGGTCGCAGCAAACGTCACCGCATCCAATACCAGCGCAGGATTCTCGCTCGACGTAAGCGAAACAGTCGTTGTCTGCAATACACTTTGCGCCAACGCAGGCGATGTTCCCGCCACATCGTTCGCATCTCCGCCATAAATCGCGACGATGGAGTGTAGCCCGGGCGAAAGACCCGAGACCACAAATGTCGCAACCCCTGCTGCATTCAAGTTCGATGAGCCAAGCGTGGTCGTTCCATCTTGAAATGTAACCGTTCCAGTAGCAGTTCCACCCACACTCACAATAGTGGAAGTCAAGGTGAGCGATGCGCTGGCCAGCGACGGGTTCGCGCTCGAAATCAGCGTAACCCTCGTGCTGGACGTCTGCACCGCCTGCAGAACTACATTCGAAGTCGCCGCACGGTTATTCGCGTCGCCGCCATACGCCGCGCTAATCGAGTGCTGTCCAACCGCAAGTGTCGAACTGCTGAACGCCGCCCCGCCCGAACCATTGACAGTCACAGTGCCGAGCACAACCGTTCCATCCTTGAAAGTGACCGTCCCTGTAACCGGAGCGCCCTGCGGCGCGGCAACCGTAGCTGTGAAGCTGACGCTGGCTCCGGCATTCGACGGGTTCGCGCTGCTCGCCAGCGTCACCGGCCCGGCCTGTTGCACCTGTTGGCTCAGCGCCGTAGACTGGCTCGCCGCGTCATTCGCGTCGCCACCGTACGCAGCAACAATTGAGTGTGCGCCAAGAGCAAGCGTCGCAGTGCTCAACACCGCCGTCCCCCCGCTCAGCGCAGAGGTCCCCAGCACCGTCGCACCATCCGAGAAGGTAACCGTCCCGCTCGCCGCGCCCCCATTGGTTGAAACGCTGGCCGTAAACGTCACGCTCGCGCCAAATGTGCTCGGGTTCAAACTCGACGTCAGCGTCGTCGTGCTCGTGGCAATCTGCACCACCTGGGCCAGGCCTGCCGAAGTGCATCCCGTGTCCTTCGCATCCCCGCCATACACCGCGAACAGCGTATGCTGCCCAACCGCAAGCGTCGACGTGGTGAATATGGCAATGCCACTTGCGTTCAACGTCCCAATGCCCAAAGTAACCGCTCCGGCGCCTAAGCCATCCGTGAATGCAACCGTGCCCGTCGCAATCCCGCCATTCCCCACGACTTTGGCCGTCAACGTCAACACGGTCCCGGCAACCGAGGGGTCGAGGTTCGAGACGATCGTAGCCGTCGTAGTCGCCGACGCGATCGTCTCCGCAATCGGCGGCGAAGCGCTCGCCACATAGTTCGCATTGCCGCCAAAGCTAGCGCTGATACTGTGCGAACCCACTCCAAGCGACGCGATACTAAGCGTCGCAACCCCCGAGGCCGAGACCGCCGCTGTCCCCACCGGCGTCCCGCCGTCCAGGAATGTGACCGTCCCCGAAAACGCTCCGCCGGCCCCCGTTGTTCCAGTTTGAGTAACCGTCACCGTCCATTGAATCGCAGCTCCTGCAACTCCCGGATTCGCGCTCACCGCAAGTGTTGTCGCAGTTGCAATCGACTGCACCGTCTCGTTTACCGTGGGCGAGGTCGTCGTCATGTCGCTCGCGTCGCCGCCGTAAACCGCCGAGATCGCGTGCATCCCGCCGGCCAATCCCGTCGTCGTCAGCGTCGCCGTACCCGCCCCGTTCAGAGTCCCCGTACCAATCGCAGTCCCTCCATCCAGGAACGTTACCGTCCCCGTCGGAATGACGGTATCGGCACGCGACACCACCGACGTAAAGGTCACGCCGATACCCGCATAAACGCTCGCGTTCGACGTAACTAGCGTTGCCGCCGTGGCCGCCTTCGCCATGGTCTCCACCAACGCGACCGACTGACTCGCCAGGTCCGAATTGTCTCCGCCGTAGTTCGTCGTAATGCTATGCTGCCCGCCTACCAGCGTCGAAATGGTCAGCGTAGCCACGCCACTCGCGTTCAGCGTACCCGTACCGATCGTCGTGGCTCCATCGGAAAACGTAACCGTGCCACCCGGCGCTACGGTCGACCCAACTGGCCCCAGGACAGTTGCGGTAAACGTCACCGGGGTCGCTGCAACCGCAGGATTCAGGCTCGAAGTCAGCAACGTGCTCGTCGGCTGTCTCACGTTCTCCGTCAGAGCAGGAGCGGTCGCCGCGGCGTTCTGGCTATCCCCGCCATATATTGCCGTAATCGTGTGCGACCCCGCCGCCAGCGTCGCAATCGAGATCGCTGCAGTCGCCGTCGCATTCAAATTTGCCGTGCCGATCTGAACCGTGCCGTCGAAAAAGTTTACCGCCCCCGTCGGCGCAGTAGTCAGCGAGTTCGATACCACCGTCGTGAACGTGATCGCCGCACCCAGCGCCACCGGATTCGCATTCGACGCCAGCGTCGCCTGCGTCGGCTGCACCGACAGCACCTCGCCCGACACATCGACCACGCTCGGGCTGTTCGCAGCATTCGTCGCCGCCGACAACGACCCAGTTACCAGCATCCCCGTCGTCGTAGGAGCAAAGTCCACCCCCAGCAGGCAACCCTGGTCCACCGGAATAGGCTGTGCGAGGACGCACGTAGTGCTCCCGGCATCCATCACCGAGTTGCTCACCGGATTGAACGCGCTGAACGTCAGCGCCGCGTTGCCGTCGTCCTCAATCGCCACCGTAAGCGGCGCGGAAACGCGGCCCACGCGCATCTCCGGATAGCTCAATGTCGTCAGGTTTGAGGTCACTTCACGGATGACCTGATCAAACATATCGGCGAGGTATACGTTGCCCGGTCCATCGAGAAACAGCGCATACGGCCCGTCCAGCGTCGCCGAATTCGCCGGGCCCCCATCTCCGCTGAAACCCGAAGCCCCATGCACACCGGCGATCGTCTCGATCACGCCGGTAGTCGCGCTCACCTTGCGCACCAACTGGTTGCCCGAGTCCGCCACGTACAGGTTGCCCGCCACATCCACCAGCGCATCTGCCGGCACATTCAACTCCGCCTGCGTCGCCGGGCCACCATCCCCGCCGTATCCACGCGTCCCCGTTCCCACCACCGTGGAAATCACGCCCGCCGCGGTCACTTTCCGAATCCTGTTGTTCGAGAGGTCCGCGATGTACACGCTCCCATCGCCCCCCAACGCAATCCCCCACGGATAATTCAGCTCTGCCGATGTCGCCGGCCCGTTGTCGCCTGCGTACCCACCCGTTCCATTCCCCGCCTCAGTCGTAATCATCCCGGTCGAGAGATCAACCTTGCGGATCGCGTTGTTGCCGGTGTCCGAGATATACAGCGTGTGATCGCCGTCGAACGCAATCCCACTGGGAGAGTTGAGATGAGCCTGTATCGCCGGCCCGCCATCACCCGAATAGCCGGAAACCCCACCCACTCCCGCAACCGTCCAGATAATCCCCGTCGCAGCATTCACCATCCGGATCACGTGGTTCCCGCTGTCCGCGATGTAGAAATTCCCCGCACCATCCAGTTTCACGTCGGCAGGCGTGTTCAGTAGCGCGGAAGTAGCTGGCCCGCCGTCCCCACCGAATCCGGCAGTTCCATCGCCCGCCGCCGTCGAAATCATTCCCGTCGCCGCGTTCACATACCGAATCCGCTGGTTGTTCGAGTCGGACAGATACAGGTTCCCGGCAGCGTCAGCCGCACCACCCATCGGCAGAAACAGCGGCGAGCCAGTTGCCAATCCACCGTCCCCTCGAAAAATCCACTGCCCGTTTCCAGCTACCGTATTAATGACGCCCGGAATGAACACAGCCGTCGCGCCCACGCCGGTCGCCTTCAACAACTCGGTGCCCAGCACGCTGCCGTTGCTCGCCAGCAACACCACAGCCCCCTGCCGCGTTCCCGGATACTTCGCCTGGAAGTTCACCCCGACGCTGCATGTCTGACCCGCAAAGTACTCCGTCCCCACCGTGCAGTTGCCTCCTGCACCCTGCGTAAAATCCTGATTCGGAACCCCCTGCGTCTGCACCTTGATCGCGCTCAGACTCCCGGCCGCGGAGATCGTCACCACTGCCGTCCCGCTCTCAGCCGCCGCGCCAACATTCGCCGGCGTGGCAAACTGAAACGCCGGCGTCACTGGCACAGCCTGCGCGCCCGCCGTCGACCCCAGCGCAAACCCCGCACTTGCCAGCGCCAGGCAGAAAACACCGCCAGCCGTCATCCGGGAGAGTCCTGCTAACCCCACCCATATCCCGAACGTCTGGCCACCCGCTCCAGAGGTTTCCCCAACCGTCCCCACTCGTGTAAAAGGGTGTGCCAGGTACGAAATTAACTTGGAAATAAATGTGCCGGAATGGACTTCCGGGAGCACCTGGAATCGCATGCGGAGAGCTCCTACTTGTTAATCAGAAGCTAACCCTGGGAACCCGATAAGTCAGTACAACTAAGGAGCCATGGGGCGGTCTCAAGTCGGGACCTGCGTAGCCGATCATGTTAAATCCCGCCGGCGAACGGACCAACCGATATGCCGCGCCAGCCTCGATCCCGCTCCCGCGCGAAACTCCTGGAGTTAATGCTAAGTTGAATAACCCGGAATGTTGCGATTCTGCCACCCCCTCCTGGACCGTCTCATTGGCCCGGGAGATACGGGAACAAATGAAACAAATCAGGACATGCGCGTGGAACCCATCCAACCGGCAATCCCGGCCCGCCGCTTGGCCGTAT
>Ga0302314_10015692_pt1 | contig 12856 bp, 14 predicted proteins | sample III_Palsa_N2_3_FD_200533 | JGI IMG/M metagenome (GOLD analysis project Ga0302314, IMG submission 200533) | Peat permafrost microbial communities from Stordalen Mire near Abisko, Sweden - III_Palsa_N2_3 | ecosystem: Environmental > Terrestrial > Soil > Palsa > Peat permafrost | place: Sweden...
AATTCTTGATGTTGCTCGACAACGACCTCTCGGATACGAACCCGGTCGCACTGGCTCTTCAGCGCGGCGTCCTCGCACAATGCCCGAAAGCATATCTAAGCTATCAGCAACGTCTGCGCGTCAACAATCCCTACGCAAACGGGTCGCTCCTCGGCAAGCCGGTCACGCTGCTCAACTCCGGTACGTCTTCGAACACCGCGGCGTCGAGGCCGCAAGACTATGCGCTTCGGTGCCGTGGCGGAGCCGGCATGGCTTCGGCTGCCGGCCGTACGCTCGTCGTGAAATTCTCGGATCCCGGGCATCCGGCGATGCAAGGCCTGCAGCCGGGCCAATGCGGTTGGGATGGCCGATCGTTACGGGCGGACGAGCCGAGAGTGATCAACGCGCTGCTGGACACCAATCGTCGCGCTCTCAGCGGGGTCAAGGCAACGAACGCCGGCGGCATGTGGACGTTCTGGGTTTACAACGTAAAGGGGCAGTTCTTTAACACGACGGCGATCGCCAAGGGAACGCCGGCGCAAAAGCCCTGAGAGCACCACGAGTTGCCGGGCCGCAACCTTGAGTCGCGTTGCTTACCTTCAACAGATGCTGACGGAACGAGGCTCCCGGCGGAGATACGATCGAGGACTCGCGCATCAGGCAACGACAAATCTTTTTAGAATCCAACGAGGAATACATGGCTAGTACCAAAGGCACCGTGGTCGTCACGGGCGCGAGCAACGGCTTCGGCCGTCTTGCCGCGGAGCTGTTCGTGCGCGACGGCTGGCGCACGTTCGCCACGATGCGCGAATCTACGGGACGCAACGCGAAAGCGGCGGCGGAGCTGCGTTCGCTCGGTGCGGAGGTCGTCGAACTCGATGTAACGAGCGACGCATCCGTCGACGCCGCCGCCGCGACGATCCACGCCGCCGCAGGCTCGGTCGACGTGCTCGTCAACAACGCCGGAAACGCTTACATGGGCATCACCGAGGCGTTCACGCCGGCGGCGGCCGAGCGGCAGTTCGCGACTAATGTAATCGGGCCGCTGCGCGTCAACCGCGCATTCCTCGGCGGCATGCGCGAGCAGCGCCGGGGCCTCGTCATCTACGTGAGCTCGGTCGTCGGGCGCCTCGCGATTCCATTTATGGGAATCTACGCCGCAAGCAAATGGGCGCTCGAAGTGCTCGCAGAGTCGTCGTCGTACGAATTGCGTCCGTTCGGCGTCGAGGTCGCGATCGTGCAACCGGGCGCCTACGAAACGAACGTTATTGCTTCGATGACCGCGGCCGACGATACGGCGCGCGTCGCCGCCTACGGCGACGTCGCCAAGATCTTCGACCAACTCGGCGCCGGTCTGGCTGCGAGCGCGAAGGAGCGGTCCGCCGGCGAAGTCGCGCAAGCGATTCTCGCGCTAGCGAATGCCCCGGACGGAACCCGCCCGCTGCGCACGGTCGTCGGCGGCAACGCGGAGGTCGAGCAGATCAACGCTCGTACGGCTCCGCTCGAGCGCGCCGTGCTCGAGTCCTTCGGTCTGAGCGCATTGCTCGGCCCGGAGCCCGCGCTGGCCGGCCAAAACTAGTCGACGCAGAGCCGGCCTCTTAGGCAGCCGCCCAAGCCGCGAGCAGTTCGGCTTCCCGTTCGGGCGTGAGCCCAGCCTTCCACGGGCGATCCGGCGGCCGCGTTTGCAGCCAGGCGAGCGTGTCGCGGGCGGTTTCGACGAGTGGGCGCACGCGCAAGCCGCTTTGCATCGCACGCGCGTTACCGACGTCGAAGAAGCCGGGGTAGCCCGCGCTCGCCGGAATCCAGAGCGGCAGCCCCATCCAGGCTTCGACACCGTGCGCTTCGAGAAACGCTTCCTCGACCCAAATGAAGTTGGGATCGCAGCCGGCAGCTTCGGCGCACGATGCGAGCACGTCGCCGATCGTAAATGCGCGCGGCGGGGAGACGGCGTTATATGCGCCGCTTGCGCCGGTCTCGAGCAGGTGCACGATCCACTCTGCGAGATCGCGGGCGTCGATGAACTGCATAGGATCGGCCGGCGAGTTCGGCGCGAGCACGTCGCCGCCTCGGGCGATGCGATGCGGCCAATACGTGTAGCGATCGGTCGGATCGTACGGGCCGACGATCAAGCCCGGTCGGATCACGATCGTGCGTTCCGCGCCGAACTCGTCTTGCGCGGCTCGTTCGCACAGCGCTTTGAGCGGGCCGTAGTGCTCGATCGCGAACTCTTGCGCCGATGCGCCCTCCGGCAAGACCGCAAGCGGGGCCGACTCGTCCCGCACGAGCTGCTTGTCGTCGTGGGCGGACACGGAGCTGATGAAGACGTAGCGCTGCGCGCGCTCGGCGAGATAGCGCGCCGACAACCCGACGACGTGCGGGACGAAGCCGCACGTGTCGACCACCGCATCGAAGTTCCGGTCGCCAAGGCGCGCGAAATCGACGGCTCGGTCGCCCACCAGACGTTCGACCCCCGGGAACTCCTCCGCTGCCGCCTTCCCGCGATTGAACATGGCGACGTCGTGACCGCGCCCCTGCAATGCCTGCGTCAGGTGGCGCCCGACGAAGACCGTACCGCCGATGATCAGGACCCGCATGGTGATTTGCCTCAACTCGCTTGGCCGTGAGGGAACGAGTTCCCGGCAGAGATAAGGGTGCGAACAATGAAGACGCACTGGATCGAGCGCGAGGTTACCGGCTCGAGTATGCGAGCGTATGTGGCCGAGCCACGCGGCGTGCCGAAGGCCGGCGTCATCGTTCTCCAAGAGATTTACGGCGTCAACGATTTCGTTCGGACGATTGCCGAAGGCGTCGCCCGCGAGGGCTATCTCGCGATTGCGCCGGACCTCTACCATCGAACGGACCCCGGTCTCGATCTCTCGCGCCCCGAGGGCCAGGAGAGAGGCATCGCGGCCGCCTTCGCCACGACCCTCCCGCAGATCGTTGCCGACTTGACGGCAAGCGGCGCTTACCTAAGCGAACGGCTCGGCCCCGAGGCGCAGATCGGCACCTGGGGCTTTTGTTTTGGCGGCTCGATCGCGTTTATCTCGGCGACTTTGCCCTTCGTCCGCTGCGCCGTCTCGTTTTACGGAGGCTCGATCGCGCGCTCGCCCGTTCCGGACCGTCCCGCGTGGATCGAGCAGGCGCGCGAGGTGCGCGCCCCGATTTTCTTTGCGTTCGGCGGCGCCGACGAGCACATCCCTCCCGAAGATCGTGAGACGATCCGCAAGGCGCTCGACGGGCGCGGTAAGCACTATGAGATGCACGTTCTCGAGGGTGAAGGACACGCATTTTTTCGGCTGGGTTCCGAGAGCAACGCCGGCTCCCGCGAAATCTGGCCACGCGTGCAAGCGTTCCTCGCGCGCTATCTTATTCTGTAGCCGCCGGTTCGAATCGCCCGCTCTCGGCCGCGCGTTCGAGCGCGGCGGGCACCCGCCAAAACGCGGGATCTTCTACGGCAAACGTGCGAACCGTCGCGAGAACGCTTGCGACACCGATTTCCTCGGCGTAGGCCATCGGGCCGCCGCGCGTTCGCGGAAAGCCGTAGCCGTGAAGCCAGATCGTGTCGATGTCGCCGCGAGAGGTCGCGATGCCGTCGTCGAGGATGCGCGCGCCCTCCATGACGAGCGCGTAGACGCAGCGTTGCACGATCTCTTCGTCGCCGAGGTGGCGCGGCGCAAAGCCGGCGCGCGCTCGTTCGGCGGCGACGATTGCGTCGACGGCAGGATCGGGCCGCCGCGCACGGTCGCCGGGCTCGTAGCGATAGTAGCCCTGCCCCGTTTTCTGGCCGAGCCGGTTCGCCGCGACCATCGCGTCGGGAAGATCGGAGACGGCAAACGGCGGCGCGGCGCCGCGCTTAATGCGCTCGTGCTTCGCGCGCCAGCCGACGTCGATGCCGGCGAGGTCCGAAACGGCGAACGGCCCCATCGCGAACCCAAAGCCCTCGAGCGCGGCGTCGACCCGCGCCGGTGTCGCACCGGCAAGGACCGCGAAATCCGCTTCGCGCTTGTAGCCGAGGAGCATGCGATTGCCGACGAAGCCGTCGCAGTTGCCGACGACGACCGGAATCTTTCCGATCCGTTCGCCGAGTGCGACCGCAGCCTCGATCGTGGCGCGGGCGGTCGCGCGACCGCGCACGACCTCGAGGAGTTTCATCACGTGCGCGGGACTGAAGAAGTGCATCCCGATGCTGCGCTCCGGCTCAGGTGCGGCGCTCGCGATCGCGTCGATGTCGAGCGTTGACGTGTTCGTTGCAAGGAGGGCGTCGTGCGCGCAGAGCGCTCCGAGTCGCGCGAAGATGTCGCGCTTGAGCGCAAGATCTTCGAAGACCGCTTCGATCGCGACGTCGACGTCCGCCAAGTCTTCGAGTCGCTCGCTGCGTGCGATGCGGGCGAGCCGTTGCTCAGCCTCATCGGGCCCAAGGCGGCCGCGCGCGACCTGCGCGTCATAGGTCGCGGCGATGTGCGCGCCCGCGCGCTCGAGCGCTTCGGGCGACGCATCGACGAGTCGCACGTTGATGCCGGCGTTCGCGAAATTCATCGCGATCCCGGCGCCCATTGTTCCGGAGCCGACGACCCCGGCGCGGCGAACGTTCGTAGCAGGCATCGCCGCTACGGTACGGCCGGAGGCACGAAGTACCTACCGACCGAACGGCTCGCGGATGGAGCAACCAAGGCGCCCGTACGATATCGATCGTCTCACGGACGTCGCGCTAGCGGTTTTTGCGCAGCGCGGTTTCGACGGCGCCTCGATGGACGACGTCGCGCGAGCGGCCGGCATCACCAAGGCCGCGATCTATCACCACGTCAGCGGAAAGGAAGAACTGCTCGAACGCGGTCTGCGCCGAGCCCTCGAGGCGTTGTTCGCGATGCTCGATGAATCGGGGGCTTCCGAAGGCCGGCCGGTCGAGCGCCTGCGCTACATCGTCCGCCGCGTCGCCGAACTCGCGATTGAAGTCCTGCCCGAGCTGACCGTTCTCGTTCGCGTGCGCGGCAATTCCGAGACCGAGCGCAACGCAATCGAACGGCGGCGCGCGTTCGATGCGATCGTTGCCGGGATCGTGCGCGCGGCCCAAGAGGCCGGTGAGTTCGATCCGGCCCTCGACGCCGCCATCGTGGTCCGCTTGATCTTTGGAATGTGCAACTCGATCGTCGAGTGGTACCGGCCGCATGGCCGTTACACGAGCAGCGACATCGCCGACGCCGTCGTTCGGATCGTCTTCGAAGGACCGCAGCTAGGGCCATAGATTTCATCATGTGAAAAGGAATAGGTTCAAATATGAACGTATTCACCTTTGCATGAAACGTGTGCTTCCGTTCACCTCCGGCTCCGGGCTCTTTCTGCTCTTCATGCCGCTCGCGATCGCGTGGCGCGGATGGTGGGCCTGGTTGCCGATCGCGATCATCTTCGTCGTCGTCCCGATCCTCGATCGCTTCGGCGGCATTTCGACCTGGAATCCCGATCCCGCATCCGAGTCGGAGCTCTCGGCCGATCGCCGCTTCCGGACCGTGGTCTGTCTCTGGGTGCCGGTCGCGTTCGCCTACACCGTTTGGGCGCTCGTCGTCGCCGCGGCTCCGGCGACGCCGTGGGTCGACCGCATCGGCCTCGCGCTCTCGATCGGGTTCATGAACGGCGTAATCGGGATTACCTATGCGCACGAGTTGATCCATCAACCATCGCGCTTCGAACAATTCTGCGGCGAAGCGCTCTTGGGGCTCGTCTCGTATCTGCACTGGCGCATCGAACACGTTTTCGGACACCACCGCTGGGTCGCGACACCGCGGGATCCCGCCACCTCGCGACTCGGCGAACCAATTCACGCGTTCTACGTTCGGTCGGTCGCCGGATCGCTTGTCTCCGCCTGGCATTTGGAATGCGACCGGCTCCAACGCACCGGCGCGCGCAGGTTCGGACCACGCAATCGCATGCTCTGGTACGCGCTCGTCACCGCGCTCGCCTACGGGCTCGCGTTCGCCGTCGGCGGACCGATCGGCGCGCTCTTCTTTGCGCTGCAAGGCATCGCGGGCTTCTCGAGCCTCGAGGTCATCAACTACATCGAACACTACGGCTTGCAACGCCGCGAGATCCTGCCCGGCCGTTACGAGACGACCCGGCCCCGGCACTCTTGGAACGCGGGCCAGCGGCTTTCGAACGCGCTGCTGATCAACCTCGCGCGCCACTCCGACCATCACGCGATCGCGAGCCGGCGTTATCAGATCCTGCGCACGTTCGACGAGGACCAGGCTCCGCAGTTGCCGCAAGGGTACGCCACGATGTTCTTGATCGCGCTCGTTCCGCCGCTGTGGTTTCGGATCATGGATCCGCTCGTGGCGCAGTGGAACGCGCGCGAAGACGTCGCGGCCTGAGTTCCCCGCAGCCGGGGCGGCGCGAACGCAAGAAGCTCGCCGCCCGTTCTGCGATCCTCGACGCATCGGCGCGCCTCTTCGTGAAGAAGGGCTTCGAGGGGACCCGAATCGAGACGATCGCACAGGATGCCGACGTCGGCGTCGGGACCGTGTACAATCACTTCGCAACCAAGGCCGACATCCTGGTTGCGATCCTGTTTGGCGACGTCGCCGACGTGGTCGCGGGGACGCGCGCGATCGTCGAGCGCGGCGGCCCGGATGCGGCGGCGGTTGTCGGGGCTGCGGTCGGCGTGCTGCTCGGCGTGATGGAGCGCCGCCCGCGCAATTTGTGGCGCGATTTGATCGGGCACGCGCTGCTCGACGGCGGCGCCCTCGGCCTTGCTTACCGCAGCGCCGAGACCGTGCTGCTCGGCGTCGTTCGCACCGGCTTCGAGCGCCTGCGCGCGAACGGCCGCATCGATGCGAAGCTTCCGGCCGAAGAATCGACCGAAATTGCGTTCGCGCTGGCCAAAACCGGCATTTACCGCTACGCGTTCAACGACGTCTCGGCGGCCGACGTCGTGAAAGACCTGGAGCGCCAGATCCGTACCGTCGCTCCGGCGCCGGAGAGCGCCACCGTAGCGCGAATACCGGCGGAGACATGAGCTCGACAAGGGGTCATTCGTGAGCAGCGACTTAGCGGTACTCTTAGTTGAAGATCGTGCGGACGACATCGAACTAACGCTACGGGCTTTTAAAAAAGGAAATATCGCGAATCCGATCGTCGTCAAGGAAGACGCCGTTTCCGCCTTGGCTTACCTCACCGACGCCGAAAAATCCGCTCCGGCAATAATTTTGTTGGACATCAATCTGCCGGGAATGAGCGGCCTCGAGCTCTTAAAGCGCATTCGACAAAGTCCCAAGACGAAAAGAACCCCCGTAATCATGATGACCTCATCGAGTCAAGATGAGGACGTCATAAAGGCCTATGACGATGGGGCGAACAGCTATATCCGCAAGCCGATAAATACGACGGAGTTTAACGCTTTAGTCGTGCAATTAGGAATGTATTGGCTAGCAACGAACATCCCGCCGTGCCGGTAGAACCGTTTCGCCGCGGGGACCCGACGACAGCGCCCGCACGCCCGCGATGCCGAATGCGAGCGACGCGACGATCTCAAGCGAGACGACGACCCACGAAATCGGGGCCACGCCGTTACCGGGGAACGCATCGCTAAAGGCGCTCCAGCGCGGCAGCAGGTGCACGGCGGCGATGCCGATTGCGTGGGTCAAGCCGACGAAAGCGGCGACCGGCGCGGCGTAGCGGTTCGCCGCGAGCGCAAGGCCGATCGCAACCGCCGCGAGGACCGTGGCCGCGATCCCGGACCAGAAGACCTCCGGCGTGATCGCGTCGATGCCGCGCCGGAAATGGTCGGCCGTGTGCGCTGCAATCGCAAGCCCATACAAAATGGCGGTAATCCGAAGCCCCTTCACACCTGCAAGCGTACGCGATATCCTACTTCCAATGAAAGAGGCATTTGGAAGCAGAACCGCGCGAATCGACGCCCCCGGCGCCGCGCGGCTGCTCCGCGATCCGCGCGTGCTGCAGCTCGTCGGGGCATTCCTCGAGCGAGCGGCGTTGCTCAGCGACGTGGCGCGAGAACTCGATATTCCTCTAAGCACGGCTTGGCGCATGGTCACCCGGCTGGTGGCGTGCGACGTTTTGCGCGTCCGAAGCATCGAACGGCGCGCGGGCCGGGCGTTGCGGCGCTACCAGGCGGTAGCGCCGGTACTGTTCTTGCCCTATGAGGCCGAGGGCGACCGGCTGCCCGACGACGTGGTCCGTGGGCTCGTCGAGATGCGAGTCGACGAACAGGTTCGCGGGCTGATGGCGGCTGCCGGGCTGACCTTGCGAAAGAGTGGCGTGCTGTCATGGGGCACCGTAATCTATGCGGATCGTCACGGTCACTTGGTCGTGCGCCCCGACTTCGAAACGGGCCGGACGCCCGCATTGCTCGCGTCCGACGGCCCGGCGTATTTGAATTTCTATTCCGACGACCTGCGACTGACAAGTACCCAGGCCAAGCGGCTGCAGATCGAACTGGTCGCGCTGCTCAAGCGATACAAAGCGTGCACGGGTACGTCGACCTACACCGTGTCCGCGGTGCTCGCGCCGCTCGTGCGCCCGGCCAAAAAGACGGCCGGGACTCGTGCGTTGCGGCGCGGAAAGCGAGCGGGATGAAGCTCCAGAGCTACGCCGCCGGGCGCTGGTACGAGGCGCCGTCCGGCTTCGTCGAGGTCAAGAGCGCCGTCGACGGCCGAACGATTGCGGAGGTGTCGAGCGCGGGGCTCGATTTCGGCGCGATGGCGCGTTACGCGCGCGAGACCGGCGGCTCGGCGTTACGCGCCCTGACGTTCCACCGGCGTGCGACCCTGCTCAAAGACCTTGCAACGTACCTGAACGAGCGCAAAGAGATCTTCTACGAACGCTCGTACGACACGGGTGCGACCAAACGCGATCACGCCTTCGATATCGACGGCGGCATCGCAACCCTGTTCGCGTATTCGTCGATGGCGCGGCGCGCGCTGCCCGACGAATGCTTTGCGCTCGACGGCGATATCGAGGCGCTCGGCAAGAAGGGCACGTTCGTCGCACGCCACATCATGACGTCCTTGCACGGCGTCGCCGTCTTCATCAACGCCTACAACTTTCCGTGTTGGGGAATGCTGGAGAAACTTGCGCCCGCGTTCGTGGCCGGCGTGCCCTGCATCGTCAAACCCGCGACGGCGAGCGCGTACGTCACGCACGCGATCTTCAAAGCGATCGTCGAGTCGCAGATCCTGCCTGAAGGCTCCGCGCAGCTGATCGCCGGCGGCACGGGCGACCTCTTCGATCATCTCGGCAGCCAAGACGTCGTTTCATTTACCGGGTCGCTATCGACCTCGCTGCGGTTGCGCAACCATCCCGTCGTTGCAGAGAAGGCGGTGCGGTTCGTCGCCGAACGCGATTCGCTCAACGCGGCGATTCTGGGGCCCGACGCCGCGCCCGGAACACCGGAGTTCGATCTGTTCGTGCGCGAGCTCGTTCGCGAGATGACGACCAAGGCGGGCCAAAAGTGCACGGCCATTCGGCGCGCGCTCGTTCCGCGCGCCTTCTATGGCGCGGCGGCAGCCGCAATCGCTGAAAAGCTGCGCGCGGTAACGATCGGCGATCCGCGGCTCGAAAACGTGCGGATGGGCGCGCTCGTCGGGCTCGCCGAGCGTGAAGCCGTGCGCGCGAACGTCGACCTCCTCGAAATGGAGACGAAGGTGCTCTTCGGCGATGCCCGTCGCGTCGAGGTCGTCGGTGCGGACGCCGAGCACGGGGCCTTTATGTCGCCCGTGCTTTTGGGCTGCGAGCTGCCGCTCGAGGCGACGAAGGTGCACGAAGTTGAGGCGTTCGGTCCGGTCGCGACGTTGATGGCCTACGACACGCTCGCGGACGCCGTCGAAATCGTCCGGCGCGGCGGCGGCAGTTTAGCCGCCTCGATTTTCACCTACGACGCGCAGGCCGCAAACGCATTGATCCTCGGCATCGGTTCGTACCACGGCCGCATCATCTCCATCGACCGCGACGACGCGGGCGAACAGACCGGTCACGGATCGCCGCTTCCCTCGCTCGTCCACGGCGGTCCCGGGCGCGCCGGCGGCAGCGAGGAACTCGGCGGGATCCGCGGCGTGTTCCACTACATGCAGCGCACGGCGATTCAGGGTTCGCCCACGCGGCTCGCTTCGCTCTTGCGCGCGTGGTCGCGCGGCGCCGCAGAAGTCGCGAAGGACGGCCACCCCTTCCGTCATCGCTACGAAGAGCTCGAGGTCGGCGAAACGATCCACACCGCGGCGCGCACCATCACCCTCGACGACATCGAGCATTTCGCACGCTTTACGGGCGATACGTTCTACGCGCACATGGACGAGGAGGCCGCTAAGGCGAACCCGTTTTTCCCGGGACGGGTCGCGCACGGGTACCTGCTCCTCTCGTTCGCGGCGGGTCTGTTCGTGGAGCCCGCGCCCGGTCCCGTGCTCGCGAACTACGGTCTCGACAACCTGCGCTTTTTTAAACCGGTCTCGCCCGGCGACGCGATCGACGTGCGCTTGACGGTGAAGCAGAAATCGCCGCGAAAGCCCGAATACGGCGAAGTACGTTGGGACGTGGAGATCACGAACCAGAACGGCGAGACCGTCGCCTCGTACGAATTGCTGACGATGAACGCGACCGAACTCGGCGTCTCGCAAGCGGCGATCCTTCCGGCGTAGCCGAGGATGACTCCCGACCGAAGCGCCTTACCGCTCCACGTCGAAGAAACGATCGGTGCCTTCGCGGAGCTGCACGCCTCGCATTCCGGTGGGACGTCGCCGATGCGCTTTGGGATCGCGCGAATCACGAGATTGGTCGGCCGTCCCGTGTTCTTGCTCGCGATCACGCTCGGCATCGCCGCTTGGATACTCGTCAATCTTGCGATGCTCCATGCTGGGAGCCGACCGTTCGACGCGCCCCCGTTCGCTTGGCTGCAGGACACCGTATCGGGACTGGCGCTCGTCATGACGATCTTGATTTTCTCGACGCAGCAGCGGGACGACGCGATCGCCGATCGGCGCGACCAGTTGAACCTACAGCTCGCCCTTCTCAGCGACCAAAAACTCAGCAAGCTCATCGGTCTGCTTGAAGACCTGCGGCGCGACGATCCGCACATCGCGGACCGCACCGATTTGCAGGCGGACGAGATGGCGGTACCGGCGGACGCGCACGTTATCTCCGAAGCGATCAAGCAGAAGATCGATCCGCGCCAGCCGTAGCCGCAGGAGGGGGTAAAGAATCCCGTCCGCGAACTTCCGCCTCGAACGATGTACACGCAGATGGTCGACGTCTCGGAACGCGGACTCGACGAGAATTCCGAGCAGCAGCGCATCTTCGACGACAAGATCGACCGCGGGGTAACGATCGAGGCCGACGATTGGATGCCGCGCGCCTACCGCGAGACGCTCGTACGGCAGATCTCGCAGCACGCACACTCCGAAATCGTCGGCATGCTGCCCGAAGGGAATTGGATCACGCGCGCGCCCTCGCTCGAGCGCAAGTGCATCTTGATGGCGAAGGTCCAGGACGAAGCCGGCCACGGCCTGTACCTCTACAGTGCCGCCGAAACCCTCGGCACGTCGCGCGAGGCGATGATCGACGCGTTGCTGAGCGGCCGGTCGAAGTATTCCAGCATCTTCAACTATCCGACCTTGACCTGGGCCGACGTCGGCGCGATCGGATGGCTCGTCGACGGCGCCGCCATCATCAACCAGATCCCGCTGACGCGTTGCTCGTACGGCCCCTACGCACGCGCGATGGTCCGTGTCTGCAAGGAAGAGAGCTTTCACCAGCGGCAAGGCTTCGAAGTGTTGACGACCTTGTGCCGTGGGACGCCCGATCAAAAGGCGCTCGCACAGGACGCGCTCGACCGCTGGTGGTGGCCGGCCGTCATGATGTTCGGGCCGCCCGATGCCGAGTCCAAGCACAACGAGCGTTCGATGCGTTGGAAGATCAAGCTCTACACCAACGACGAGCTGCGCCAAAAATTCGTCGATCAAACCGCACCGCAAGCCGATTTCCTTGACCTGGCGATACCCGACCCCGACCTTGCCTGGAACGGCGAACGCGGGCACTACGATTTCGGCTCGCCGAATTGGACCGAGTTCTACGACGTCGTGAGCGGCAACGGGCCGTGCAATCGCGAGCGGCTGCGCGCGCGCATCGCCGCGCACGAGGACGGCGCGTGGGTTCGCGAAGCCGCGGTCGCCTATGCGGAGAAGCGCAAACAGTGAGCGAAGCCGAGCCCAAGGATTGGCCCCTTTGGGAGGTGTTCGTGCGCAGCGCCCACGGCCTCGCGCATAAACACGTCGGCAGCCTGCACGCCGCCGGCCCCGAGATGGCGTTGCAGAACGCGCGCGACGTCTACACGCGGCGCAACGAAGGCGCGAGCCTGTGGATCGTCCGCGCGTCGGACATCGTCGCGACCCAACCGGAGGACCGCGAAGCGCTCTTCACTGCGGCCGAGGACAAGCCGTACCGTCATCCGACGCACTACACCGTGCCCGAGGGCGTCAAGAACCTCTAGTCGAGGTAGCCCGAGCGAGCTTCAATAAGACGGGGGCCGATGCTCTTTTGGCTCGTGCCGACGTTCCAGGCATTGCTCGCCTTCATCGCACTTTGCCTGGTCGCGTGCGAGGCTTTCGGACGGTTTTCGTCGCGAACGCCCGCAACCCCGCGGCTGGCTGCGTGGTGGTGGGTGCCGGACCGATCGTCAGCCATGCTGCCGTAATCGCGCTCGTCTTCTACGCGGTGCGCCACCAACGGCCGGCGAGCTTCGGATTGCTCGCATCGCTGCGCTTTGCCTGTTCGTGTGCGAGTCGTGCGGGCGGCTCTGGGCGCGCACGCCCGGCACGCCGCGGCCGGCGGTGTGGTGGTGGGTTGCAGGACTGATCGTCAGTTACGCAGCCGTCCTCGCGCT
>Ga0302314_10015693_pt1 | contig 12855 bp, 14 predicted proteins | sample III_Palsa_N2_3_FD_200533 | JGI IMG/M metagenome (GOLD analysis project Ga0302314, IMG submission 200533) | Peat permafrost microbial communities from Stordalen Mire near Abisko, Sweden - III_Palsa_N2_3 | ecosystem: Environmental > Terrestrial > Soil > Palsa > Peat permafrost | place: Sweden...
CCGCGTCCAGCGACGGAATTCCCGGCGGAACCCTCGTCGAAATCACCACGCCGCCTATGGGGCCACCGCCCCCGCCGATGGGTCCGCCCCCCATGGGACCATCATCACCGGATCTCTTCATTGCCGCCATGGCTGGGTTTGGGGTGCGGCCCGGCGCGGCGGCAAGCCTCTCGGCGCCGTCGACGCCCGCCTCGAACCTGACCTTGATGAAGCCGGACAGGTGAGGGGAAGGGTTGATCGCGGCGCTTCGTTATCGTTTCAAAAACGATCCGATCCAACGGCTGAGCCGGTCACGGTCATCCGGGGCGTCGTAAGAGGAGAGGGCGCGATCGGCCTCGTCGAGGCCATAGCGCGTGCCGCGCCGGCCTTCGATCAGCGCCTTCGCATAGGCCGGATCGAACTCGGGATGAAGCTGGATCGAGATCGCCGGCTGGTCGTCATAGGCCAGCATGCCGTAGGGGGTGAACTCGCTGGCGGCCAGGACCGTGGTGTTCGGCGGCGCGACGACCACCTGATCCTGATGCGAGGCGGCCGCCGCGATCGTCTTGACGGCGTCCATCCACGGCCTCTGCGCGCGAACGTCATAGTGGTGCAATCCGAGGCCCCAGCCCTTGGGCGACTTGATCACCTGCCCGCCGAACGCGTCGGCCATCAGCTGGTGGCCGAAACAGACGCCGACGATCGCCGCCTTGCCCTTGGCCTGTCGAAGGAATTCCCTGGTCCGCGCGATCCAGTCGTCGGGATCATAGACACCGGCCGCCGACCCGGTGATCAGATAGCCGTCGTAGTCTTCCGGCCGCTGCGGAAGCGCGTTGGAGCGCACGTCGATCACCGTCCAGTCGTACGCCTTTTCACCCAGCAGATGTTCGAACATATCGCCGTAGCGTCCGAACCGGGGTGTGAGGGCCGACGGCGGCGCGCCGGTCTCCAGGATCACGATCTTCAATGCACCATTCCCTGAACGACGGACTTCAGACGCTCGACGACCGATAGCTTGTCGAGGGTGAAATCGCTATCCACCCACCAGGCCTCGACCTCGCGCATGACAGCCCCCACCATCGGCCCGCGCGGGACGCCGGCGGCGACGATCTCCTCGCCGGTGAGCGGCAGCGTCGGCCTTTGCCAGCCGCGCGCCACGGGCAACAGGGCTCGCCACTGGATCGCCGCGCCGGGCCGCGACGCGCCCGCCCAGGCGAGGATCACCCGGTCGCAGAAGGCGTCGGCGCCGACGCGCCAGACCGCCTGGCGAACCTGCCGCGGGCTCATCCATGACACCAGCGGCGGGTCGGCGCCCAGGGCCCCGGTCAGGCGGGTCTTCTGCGCGTTCGACAACCGCAAGCGATCGGCCAGGGCGGCGCCGATCGCAGGATCGTCGGGCAGCAAGGCAGCCAGTCGCAGCAGCGCGTCCTCGGTGAACAGCTGCTCGGTCTCGATCGACACCAGCGCCTCGAACCGGCGCAACCCAGCGGCTTCCGGAACGATGTGCGGCAGAACCCCCGTCGTGGCCATCAGCCGGACGGCGGCGCGCGGATCCTCCGCGCCCAACAGGGTAAGCAGTTCCTTCGAGACCCGTTCCGCGGAAAGGCCGGCGACCAGAGGCGCCAGCGCCCCGCAGGCCGCGACCGCCCTGGCGTCCGGTTCGGCTCGGCCATACCAGGCGAGGAACCGGAAATACCGAGGAATGCGCAGGGCGTCTTCGCGGATTCGGGTGTCGGCGTCGCCGACGAACACGATCGCGCCGGCCGCGATGTCGGCCAGGCCTCCTCCCGTCGGGTCGAAGATCTCGCCCTGGCGGTTGGCGTAGAGCGCGTTGATGCGGAAATCCCGCCGCGCGGCGTCCTCGCCCCAGTCGTCGGTGAAGGCGACCACGGCGCGGCGCCCATCGGTCTCCACGTCGCGCCGCAAGGTGGTGATCTCGAACGGCTTGTGATCGGCGACCGCGGTGACGGTGCCGTGGTCGATGCCGGTCGGAACCGCCTTCAGGCCGGCATTCCGCAGCGCTCGGCTCACCTGATCGGGGGTCAGGGTGGTCGCGATGTCGATGTCGTTCACCGGCCGGCCAAGCAGGGCGTTGCGAACACAGCCGCCGACGAAGCGCGCGCAGTCATCCCCCCCCGCGCCGGCCAGGGCGTCCATCACCTGGATCGTCGCCGGAGCGGTCAGCCAGGATTGCCGGGGCAGTGTCGCGGTCATCTTCAGGCCACCGCGGCGGCGTACAGGCGATCGTACAGCGCGCGCATTATCCCGGCCGTCGCGCCCCAGATGAAATGATCCTCCCAGGTCATCCCGTAGAAGCGGCGGGTGATTCCGCTGGGGATCTCGCGCTCGTGCTGGACATGGTTCAGGGGGTCCATCAGGAACTTGAACGGCGTCTCGAACACCTCCGCCACCTCGTCCGGATTGACCGTCAGGCTGAATCCAGGGGCGATGAACCCCACCACCGGCGTGATGTGATAGTCGGTGCCGGTCCGATAGGGCGTCGACAGCCCGGCCAGCGTCACCAGCGCCGGATCGAGCCCGATCTCCTCGTGCGCCTCGCGCAATGCGGTCTGCCAGGGCGTCTCGCCGGGATCGCAGCGTCCTCCCGGCAGCGCAACCTGGCCGGTGTGATTGCGCAGGGTGTCCGACCGCCGCGTGAGGATGACCGAGGGCCCTTCGGGGTGTTCGACCAGACCGATGAGGACCGCGGCGGGCTTCAGCGCCGGACGCGCCGTCGGTGCGTGTTGCGGGTCGAGGTCGAAATCCGACCGGGCCGCCCGCGCCTCGATCGGGTTGACTTCCAGCGGATCGAGCCTTGCCGAGATCCAGGCGCGCAGATCGCTCACGCAGGATCCGTCTCGACCGGGCCGACCTCGAACCAGGCGCCGTTCGACGATACGAACATCGCCGGTCCCGCGCCGGTGTCGCGCTCGTGCGCCATCTCCGCGATCTCATAGAACACCGGCCGCGCGATCAGCGCCTCCAATCCGCGGCGGACGTGCAGATAGGGGCGCGGCTCGCCGGTCTCGGGGTCCATCTGCACGCGGATGGCGTTGTCCGGCCCGGCCTCGACCACATCGCCGACGTTGGTGATGAACCGCAGCGCCTCGCCCACGCGGTCGACGCGCACGGCGATGAACGGCGCATCCTCGACCCTGATCGCCAGCTTTTCGACGGGCGTCACCAGGACGTAGCCCTCGGGATCCTTGCGCAGCACCGTCGAGAACAGCCGCACCAGCGCCTCGCGCCCGATCGGCGTGCCTTCGTGGAACCACAGTCCGTTGCGCTTGATGACGATGTCGATGTCGCCGCAATGGGCGGGATTCCACAGATGCACCGGCGGCAGGCCGCGCCCGGGCGCCTGCTTGGCCGCCGCGATCACCCCTTCCAATCCACCCACACCCTCGATCATCGCCTAGAGGTAGGCCCGATGGTGGCTTGTCTCAAGCGCCCAGGCTTCCCCGATGGCCACCTTCTCCCGCGACGGAAGAAGAAGCCGCTTTGGCCACCGTTCAAGTTATTGATTCTATTTTCTCTTGGAGGGCGCAAGTCCGACGCGCGACCACTCCACTCACCTCATCGGCCGCCCCCGCGCGCAGCGGTCGAACCAGCACGCGGCGCTGATCCACCGGTCCCGGCATTACCACTTTGCGGGCGGCCGAGAATCCCAGAGGTCCGAAATACTCCGCGTCGCCGACCAGCAGAATCAGTGCGTGCCCCGCCTCGGCCGCCGCCTCGCAAGCGCGCTCGATCAGCTTGGCGCCGAGGCCCTGGCTGCGATGGATGGGATCGACGGCGAAAGGTCCCAGGAGGATCGCCGGGATACCGCCGATGGTCACCGGCCATAGGCGCACGCAACCCACCAGCCTGCCATCCGCCCAGGCTACGAACGACAGGTCGAGGTCGGGGCGATTGCCTTCGCGCAGCCGCTCGGCGGCTTTGACGAAACGGCCAGGGCCGAACGCGCGGGCGATCAGGGCGTCGACCAAAGGCGCGTCTTGCGGGCGCTCGCAAAGCAACTCTGACGTAGTGGGATCGTCGAACATGGCGCGGCGCGGTTAGGGCCCCCGTGGGTCCAGGTCAATGCCCCGATTGCGCGCGCGGCGTTTTGCGGGCTATGGCCGCGCATGTCCGAACCGGCGCCCGCCTTGCCGTCCGCCCGCGCTCTCCTGCACGAGTACGACTATCTGAAGTTCTGGGCCTCCCGCTGGCTGGGCAGCTTCGGATCGCAGATCCAGAGCGTGACCATGGGCTGGCAGGTCTATGAGATCTCGCGGCGCGCGCACCTCGGCATCGGCCAGTCGGCGCTGAACGTCAGCCTGATCGGCCTGATCACCTTCGCCCCGCTGTTCTTCCTGGCGCTGCCCGCTGGTGAGACCGCCGACCGCCACGATCGCCGCGCCGTGCTGCTGTTCTGCTACGCCGGCGAGAGCGCGGCCGTGGCCATCCTGGTGGCGGCGTCGTTCCTGCATTTCGCCTCGGTGCCTCTGCTGCTCTGCGTCGCCTTGCTGTTCGGGTCGTCGCGGGCCTTCTTTTCGCCGGCGAGCACGGCCCTCGGCCCTATGATGGTTCCCCGCGAACATCTGCCCCGCGCGATCGCCTGGAATTCGCTGGCCTGGCAGTCGGCGTCGATCGCCGGCCCGGCCATGGCCGGCCTTCTGATCGCCCTGTCGCCGGGCGCTTCCTACGCCACGACCCTGGGCCTCTACCTGTCGTCGGCCCTCGCTCTGCTGATGATCCGCCGCAACACCCGCCCTGCCGTCCAGCCCGGATCGCGGCTGGAACTGGTCAAGGAGGGGCTGCACTATGTGTGGAGCAACAAGGTGGTGTTCGGCGCCATCTCCCTCGATCTGGCCGCCGTGATCCTCGGCGGCGCCCGGGCGCTGTTTCCGGCCTTCGCCCGCGACGTTCTGCACGTTGGGCCCCAGGGATTCGGACTGCTGCAAGCGGGGCCGGCGGTCGGCGCGACGGTGGTCGGTCTCTATCTGGCCGCGCACCCTATCCGTCGCCATGCCGGGGCGATCATGTTCGCGGGCGTCGCGGTGTTCGGCGCGATGACCGTGGTTTTCGGTGTCTCACATTCGTTGTGGTTGTCGGTTCTGGCCCTGGCGGTGTTGGGCGGCGCCGACATGCTGAGCGTGTTCGTGCGCCAGACCCTGGTGCAACTCATGACTCCAGACGCCATGCGGGGTCGGGTTGGGGCGGTTTCTACCCTGTTCATCAGTGCGTCGAATGAGCTGGGGGAGTTCGAGAGCGGCATCGCCGCGCGACTGCTGGGCGTGGTCGGAGCGGCGGTATTCGGCGGCGTCGGGGCCATGATCGTCACCGCACTATGGGCAAAGCTGTTTCCTGACTTGCGCCGCGCCGACCGCCTGCAATAGGCCATCGGGACAAAATAAAACCGGGCAGGAACCTTGAAGGCCATGTCTCAACCGATTTCCCTGGGAGCCCGCTTGCGACAGCTCGCCGCGGAACGCCCCGACCGGCCGGCGGTGACCGACGCGACGCGCACCGTCACCTGGCGCGAGCTTGATGCGCGTACCGACCGGGTGGCGCGCGGCCTCAGATCGGCTGGCGTCGAGCACGGTGACCTCGTCACCCTGGGATTGCCCAATACCGTCGACTTCATCGAGGCCTGTTATGGTCTATGGAAAATCGGCGCCACGCCGCAGCCGATCTCCTACCGCCTGCCGGGCGCGGAGGCGGAGGCCGTCATGGACCTCGCCGATACACCCCTCCTCATAGCCGGCGAGTCTATCCAGGCCGCGCGGCGCCGTTTCGACATCGAAGACCTGTTGTCTATGGCGACCGACGATGACCCGCTGGAAGACACGGTGGCGCCGGTCTGGAAGGCGCCGACGTCCGGCGGCTCGACGGGCCGGCCCAAGCTGATTCTGTCCGGCGGCGCCGGCCTCTATACGCCGGTCGAGGTCGGCGCCTGGCGCACGCAAAGCGAAGACGTGATGATCATGCCCGGGCCGCTCTATCACAACGGCCCGTTCAGTAGCGGGTTCGACGGCTTGAACCAGGGCGCCCACCTGGTGATCATACCGCGTTTCGACGCGGAGGATACTCTGCGGACCGTCGCTCGCCACAGAGGCACCTGGATGTACCTGGTGCCGACGATGATGAGCCGCATCTGGCGCCTGCCGCCCGAGGTTCGCGCGCAATACGATGTCTCCTCCCTGGCCACGGTCTGGCATCTGGCCGCGCCATGCCCGCCCTGGCTGAAGGAGACCTGGATCGAGTGGCTTGGCCCGCAGGTGATCATGGAACTCTACGGCGGCACCGAGGGGCAGGCGGTGACCTACATCACCGGCGAGGAATGGCTCGCCCATCGCGGCTCGGTCGGAAAGGTCGGCATCGGCGAGATGCGGGCCGTCGACGCGGAGGGGCGCACCCTGCCGCCCGGCGAGGTCGGAGAGATCTACATGCGCCGTCCCGCCGACGCGCCGCCGACCTATCGCTACCTGGGCGCGACGGCGCGCGTCCTGCCGGACGGCTGGGAATCGCTGGGCGACATCGGCTGGTTCGATGACGAAGGCTACCTTTACCTCGCTGACCGCCGCACGGACATGATCCTGGTCGGAGGCTCCAACGTCTATCCGGCCGAGATCGAGTCGGCTCTCGACGAACACCCGCTCGTACAATCCAGCGCCGTGATCGGCCTGCCCGACGAGGATCTCGGGTCGCGCATCCACGCGATCGTCCAGCCTCGCGAGGGCCTGACCGAGGACGCCCTGCGAGAGCACGTCCGCCTTCGTTTGGTGAGCTACAAGCAGCCGAGAACCTATGAATTCGTCAGCGAGAACATCCGCGACGACGCAGGCAAGGTCAGGCGCACGCAATTGAGGGACGAGCGCACGCGGAGCTGACGGGCTCGGGCGTCGGGCCGAGGCCCACGGGCGGGGTCGCCCAATTTCGGCCCCTTTGTGTCGGCCCAATGGCTGCACCGGGGGAAAGACTTGATAGGAGCTACAGGATGCTAAAATCAACACGCCTCACCTTGGGGCTGGCGGGCGTAGCGCTTGCCGCGATGAGCCTGGGCGGGTGTGCCACCAAGGGTTTCGTGCGCCAGCAGGTCGCGGTAACGCAATCGCAGGTCAATGCGCAGCAGGCGACGCTGCAGGCCGACGACACCCATCTTGCCAATCTCGACCAGGGCACCCGCGACGCGCTGGCGCGCGCGGAAGCGGCCCACAAGCTGGCCGAGGGCAAGTTCCTGTATTCAATGGTTCTCTCGGACGATTCAGTGAAGTTCCCGACGGCGGTGTCCGACCTCTCCGAAGAGGCGAAGACCCGCCTGATGGACTTTGTCCAGAAACTCAAGAGCGACAACCGCAACGTCTATGTCGAGATTCAGGGCCATACCGACAATACCGGCTCCAAGATCGGCAATATGCACCTGGGCGAGGCCCGGGCTGACGCCGTGCGCCTGTTCATGAATCAGCAGGGCGTGGCGCTGAACCGGATGTCGACGATTTCCTACGGCCAGGATACGCCCGTGGCGCCGAACGACAATCCGCAGGGTCGGGCGCAAAATCGGCGCGTGGTCGTGATCGTCCTCGACTGACTTAGTGTTAGTGGGGCGGCGTTCTACCGCCGCCCCAGAAGGTCGGACCATCGCCAGTCCCGGGACCCGACCGCCAGGCGAACCGCGCTTGGCGTCGCGTTCAGCGATAGAAGGATGACGCCGTGCACCGACTGGGCGCGGCAGGCCGGGGGGGCGAATCCGACTTCCCACATGATTGCCTCGCGGACCGCGGCGAGCCCTTTGCCGTCCTCGCCACCGCTTTGGATCCAGTCTCCGTTCCAGACCAGGATGGCTTTCCCGGTCGAGGTCAGCACCGCGGCCCGCACGAGCGGATCGCGACGCAGGGCGTTCTGCAGCCGTCGCGCCATGTCGCACGCGCCGGCGGGAGGCCTGGAGTCGGCGTCCGACGCGCCGGCCAGGTCCGCGATGTCGATGCCGCTCGACGGCGCGGCGGCCAGCGTCGGCTCCGTGGCCCTGGTGACGAGGCGCGCGCGCAGGTGTGGAGCGCTGGCCCGCGCCGGCGTCGGCTTGGTGGGCGGAGCGGCGGATTTGACCGGGCTCGGGGTCGGCTTCGGAGGAACCGGCGCGGGCGGCGGCGGCGGCGGTTGCGGCGGCGGCAGTTCGACGAACGCCACCTGCATGGGCGGCGAGGGGGGCGTGCTCGGCCCAGGCGGATTGAGGAACACCAGCGCCAGGCCGACAAGGATGTGGCCTGCCACGCTGACGGCCACCACGACTGTGCGCCGTCGCTTAGAAAGGGTGTACGAAAAGCTCACTCGTTGTTCATCGACCACAACTCGGCGCCGATATCGTGGCGCCGGACGTTACGCTTCGATCCCCAGCTCCGCGAGGAGTTCGTCCGTGTGCTCGCCGAGCTTCGGCGGATGCCGGCGGATGTTGGCCGGGGTCGCGGAGAATTTCACGGGTGGTCGCAGGCTGATGTACGGCCCCGCGTCGGGGTGGTCGTAGCGCTCGAACAGCCCCACCGCCTGGAGGTGTGGATCGGTCGGCAGATCGTCCAGGCGGTTCATCTTCGTGACCGGGATCTGCAGCGGCTTGAGAAGGTCCAACCATTCCTGCGTGGTGCGCGACGGCGTGACTTCCTCGACCAGTTGAAAGAGCTCCCGGACGTGGCGGGCGCGGGTCTTGTAGTCGGCGAAGCGCGGGTCCTTGCCGAAGGTGTCGGCCATGCCGGCGGCCGCGAAGAACTGGTCCCACTGTGCGTCCGTGTACGGCAGCAGACCGATGTAGCCGTCCTTGGTCGCGAACGGCTTGCGCTGGGGATTGGCGACGCGGGTATAGGCCCACGGTCCCGTCGGCGGATCATAGACGTGACCGAAGAGGTGTTCGGCCAGGGTGAAGCTGGTGATGCACTCCAGCATCGGCGCCTCGACGAACTGGCCCTCGCCGGTCTTCTGGCGGTGGAAGAGCGCGGCCGTGATCGCCTGGGCCATGAACAGGCCCGATACCTTGTCCGCGACCAGGGTCGGGATCAGCCGCGGCGTCGGATCGCCGTCGACGCGCGAAAGCAGGTCCGCCAGCCCTGACGCCGACTGGATCAGGTCGTCATAAGCCGGCTCGCCGGCATAGGGGCCATCCGCGCCGTAGCCGGCGCCGTGGACATAGACGATGTCGGGCCGGATAGCCTTGACCCCCTCATAGTCGAAGCCGAGCCTCGTGAGGCCGTCATAGCGCACCGAGGCGGCGAACACGTCACAGGTGGCGATCAGCTTGCGCAGCGCGTCTCCAGCCGCCGGGTCCTTGAGGTCGAGCAGCACCGAGCGTTTGTTGCGGTTGATGGTCATGAAGATCGGGCCGAGATCGTCAGGCGCGCCCGGCGGCGGGTGGCCGGCCCAGCGCATGATGTCGCCCCCGCCGCCGCGCCGGCCGCCGGGAAACTCGACCTTGATCACGTCCGCGCCCTGGTCGCCCAGTATCTGGGTGGCGTAGGCGCCGAACACCACGCTGGTCATGTCCAGGATGCGCACGCCCTTCAGCGGGCCGGTGGCTTCGCCGGCCAGTTCATGAGTGTTCGGCAAAGTTTCCTCCGTGGACATGACGCGCGCGACTTCTCCCCTTACAACGTCCATCATATTCGGGAAAATCGAACGGCCCGATGTCGGGAAGCACAGGCCAGGGAACGCGGTATGGATTTCGAACTCGCCGAAGAGCATCGCATGCTCAAGGACCTGGTGCGACATTTCGTCGACGACGAGCTGATGCCCCTGGAAGCCGGGGTGCTCGCGCGCGAGGCGGAAGGCAAGGGCCTGGGATTGGCGGCTGACGAAAACGCCCGCCTGGACGCGGCGTCCAAGAAACTCGGCCTCTGGGGCCTCGACGCGCCGGAGGACATCGGCGGCGCCGACCTGCCGGCCGTCGCCATGATCGGCGTCAACGAGGAACTCGGCCGCACCATCACCCCCTACACCCTGCCGCCGGACTCACCCAATCTGCGGATGATGATGGCGACGGTGACCGAGCGCCAGCGCGAGGCTTACCTCGCCCCGTACGTGCGGGGCGAGACCGTCTCGGCGATCGGGATTTCAGAACCGGGCGCCGGCGGCGATCCGGCGGGTATGATCACGCGAGCGGATCGTGATGGCGACGACTGGATCATCAACGGGCGCAAGATCTGGATCAGCCGCGCCGATCACGCCGACTTCACCATCCTGATGGCGGTGACCGATCGGGAGAAGGGCGCCCGCGGCGGCATATCGGCCTTCCTGGTCGACAAGGACACGCCTGGTTTCAATGTGGCGCGGCGCATCCCGATGGTCGGCGGCGCGGTGACCTATGAAGTGCTGCTGGAGGACTGCCGCGTCGAGGGCTGGAAGCTGCTGGGAACCGAGGGGCAGGGCTTCGCGCCCATGCAGCTTCGCCTGGGCACCCGCCGCCTGGAGATGGCCGCCTGGTCGATCGGCATGGCGCAGCGGGCGCTCGACATGATCTGCGACTACGCGCCGCAGCGGGTGACCTTCGGACAGCCCCTGTCGCAGCGCCAGGCGATTCAGTGGTGGGTGTCCGACGCCGCCACCCAGATCCACGCCGCCCGGCTGATGACCTACGACTGCGCCTGGAAGATCGACCAGGGCCGCGACACGCGCCAGGAGATCTCGATGATCAAGGCCTTCGCCACCGAGATGGCCTGGACCGTGGTCGATCACGCCATGCAGACATTCGGCGCCATGGGCATGACCAAGGAAATGCCGCTACAGCTGATGGCCTCCAAGCTGCGCACCATGCGCATCTATGACGGGCCGACCGAAATCCACAAATGGGTCGTGGCCCGCAACCTTCTGGGCGCCAAGAAATGAAAGACAAACGATGAAAGACCAATACGGCGAGATTTCCGCCCGCGTGGACGGACATGTGGCGCTGCTCGAGATGGATCGGCCGCCGAACAACTTCGTCAGCGTCGAGCTGATGCGCGAACTGGCCAATGCGCTGGAGGATGTCGACGCCGACCGCTCCCTGCGTGTCAGCGTGCTGATGTCGGCGGGCAAGGCCTTCTGCGCCGGCGCCGACCTCGCCTCGCCCGGCGGCGTGGGCGGCCAGGGCATGGCCGGCATCAATCCGCTCTATGAGCAGGCGGTGCGCCTGTTCTCGGCCAAGAAGCCGATCGTCGCCGCCGTGCAAGGCGCCGCCGTCGGCGCGGGCCTCGGCCTCGCCCTGGTCGCGGATTTCCGTGTCGCCGCGCCCGAGGCGCGCTTCACCGCCAACTTCGTCAAGCTCGGCTTCCACCCGGGCTTCGGCATCACCCACACACTGCCGCGGGTGATCGGCATGCAGCGGGCGCAGCTGATGTGCCTGACCGGACGCCGCATCAGGGCCGACGAGGCCCTGGTCTGGGGCCTGGTCGATGAGATCGCACCGCTGGAGGGTCTGCGCGACGCCGCGCTGACCCTGGCCCGCGAACTGGCCGAGAACGCGCCGCTGGCTGTGGAATCCACCCGCGCCACCCTGCGCGCCGGCCTGGCCGAGGCGGTGCGGACCCAGACCGACCACGAACTGATCGAACAGACCTGGCTGCGCGCCACCGCCGATTTCGCCGAGGGCGTGAAGTCGGTCAACGAGCGGCGGCCCGGCGTGTTCGTCGGGGCCTAGGGAGACACAGCCATGCCGAAACTCCATCGCGACGGCGTCGAGATCTACTACGAGGTCCACGGCGAGGGGCGGCCGTTGCTGCTGACCCACGGCTACTCCGCCACCTCCCAGATGTGGCGCGGCCAGATCGAGCCGTTTTCGCAGCGCTACAAGCTGATCCTGTGGGACATGCGCGGTCACGGCCAGTCCGACTATCCCCTCGATCAGGGCGCCTACAGCGAAGAGGCCACCGTCGCCGACATGAACGCGCTTCTCGACGCCGTCGGGGCCGAGAAGGCCGTCGTCGGCGGCCTGTCCCTGGGCGGCTACATGAGCCTGGCCTTCCATCTCGCACACCCCGAGCGGGTCGACGCGCTGCTGATCATCGACACCGGGCCGGGCTATCGCAAGGACGAGGCGCGGGAAGGCTGGAACCAGGACGCTCTGCGAACCGCCGAACGCTACGAGACCGAAGGCCTGGACCGCCTGGCGAGCGGCAGCGTCGAGATGCGCACCAGCAGCCACCTGAACGCCGAGGGCCTGGCCCGCGCGGCGCGCGGCATGCTGACCCAGCGCGACGCACGGGTGATCAACAGCCTGCCCGACATCGCCGTGCCCTCCCTGGTCGTGGTCGGCGCGAACGACACGCCATTCCTGATCGCCAGCGACTACATGGCCGGCAAGATCCCCGGCGCGCACAAGCTGGTGATCCCGAACGCCGGCCACGCGGCCAACATCGACCAGCCCGAGGCGTTCAACACCGGCGTGCTGGGATTCTTGGCGGAAGTAGGTTTGTAAAGCATATTCATCCTCCCTCCCCTTCATGGGGAGGGACAGGATGCGAAGCATCCAGAGTGGGGTACGGCCGCGCAACGACTGCCTGCGCCTTTTCCTGACAGAGCCCCACTCTGACGGCTTCGCCGTCTGTCTCTCCCCATGAAGGGGAGAGAGGACGACGCTTATTTCAAGCCTACCCGGCGAACCCCCCCGTCTGCCGCAGCGCCTCTCCGAGCGCGATCGCGGCGGCCGTCACCACGTTCAGGGACCGCGCGCCGCTGGCCAGCGGGATGCGGGCCCGGAGGGCAGCGGCGGCGTGGACGAAGTCCGGGGCGCCCGCGCTTTCGGCGCCCATGATCAAAGTGTCACCGGCTTCGAACGAGATGTCACCGAGCGGGATCGCCGCCCTGGTGGTCAGCAACACCAGCCGGCCCTCGCCGCGAGCGGGCGCGCGGACGAAATCGGCCCATGATTCATGCCGC
>Ga0302314_10015694_pt1 | contig 12855 bp, 10 predicted proteins | sample III_Palsa_N2_3_FD_200533 | JGI IMG/M metagenome (GOLD analysis project Ga0302314, IMG submission 200533) | Peat permafrost microbial communities from Stordalen Mire near Abisko, Sweden - III_Palsa_N2_3 | ecosystem: Environmental > Terrestrial > Soil > Palsa > Peat permafrost | place: Sweden...
CCGTCACCGTATTCGTCCAGGCCCGCAGCGCCGGCGTATTCGCCGAGGGCTCGGCGCGGGTGGTGGCGATCTCCACGTTGATTTCGGCGCTGACCCTGACGGTGCTGGCCTCCGCGCTCACGCACGGTTGAGCCCGTCGGCTCGGCCCGCCCGTCAGGGCGCCGCCGACCCCGTCTCCAGATAACGCTTGTAGCGCTTGAGTTGTTCGCCGAGCACCGCGTCGACCGGCGCCGCAAAGATCTCGGCGTTGGCGCGGGCGAAGCCGCCGACGAGGTAGGACAGGGTGATCTCGGTCCCACCGGCGGTCGGCTTGAAGGACCAGGTCATCACCCCGTCGGCGCCCTCGCCCTGCAGCGGTCCCAGCGCGCCGCGCAGGCGTAGAAGATGGTCGGGCTGGCTCATCACCACCAGCATCCACCCGACCGCCCCGCCGTCCTTCAGCTTCTCGCAAAGGCAGGCGCCGATATGGGTCTCGAGGCTAAGGTTGGCGGCGTCGCCCGACAGGCTGTGCTCGCCGCTCCACCAGCGCCCGATCTGGTTCAGGCCAGCGTAGGCCTTGGCCGGCGCGACATTCACCACTGCGGTGTCCACCACGACGAACCCCTGCAGGTTCTGGCTCTTGACCTCGGCGGCGCACGGCCCCGCCAGCGCCAGACCCAATGCAAGCGCGACAAAACCCTTCATCCGCGTCCCTCCAAACAGCCTCCAGGAGGTTAACACGAGCAACGAAAACCGTCAGACCGTGCAGCCCTATCCCTTGAACACGTCCTTGGCCGCGCGCACCGCCGCGAACGCCGCCACCGGATCGTCGGCCGGCGCGCCGACCGCCGCCGCCAGCAGCGGGGCGCGCAGGAAGGGGTTGGCGGCCTTCTCGGCCCCGATGGTGGTGGGCACCGTGGGTTGGTCGGCCGCGCGGGCGGCGAACACCTGGTCGGCCCGCACCCGGATCGCTTCGCCCTGGTCCACCGACAGGGCGAAGCGGGCGTTGGCGGCGGTGTATTCGTGGGCGCAGTAGACCTTCACCGCATCGGGCAGGGCCGCCAGCTTAGACAGGCTGTCCCACATCATCGCCGGCGTGCCTTCGAACAGCCGCCCGCAGCCCAGCGCGAACAGGGTGTCGCCGACGAACACCACCTGATCCGCCTGATCGTAATAGCTGATGTGCTCGGCGGTATGGCCGCGGGTGTCGATCACCCGGAACGTGGTCTCGCCCAGCCGCACCTCGTCACCCTCGCCCACCTGCCGGTCCAGCTCGGATATGCGCCGCACCTCGCCTGGCCCGACGATCTCGGCCCCGGTGGCGGCCTTGACCTCGGCGTTGCCGCCGGCATGGTCGGGGTGCCAGTGGGTGTTGAGGATCAGCGACAGTTTCCAGCCGCTCGCCTCCAGTTCCCGCAGCACGGCCCCCGCGTCCGGCGTATCGATCGCCGCCGCCAGCCCCGTCGCGCCGTCGCGCACCAGGTAGCCGTAATTGTCGGAAAGGCAGGCGAACTGACGGACCTGGATCGGCATGGCGTTGGGCCTCTCTCTTCGCAGCGCGTGCGCGTGCTTATATATCTGGGCTGAAACCTATATTCAGGTCTTATGCGCCGCGACGTTCAACATCTCCGCACCTTCTACGGCGGTCCGCTCGGCCGCGCCACGATCGGCGTGCTCGGCGACAAACTGGCGGAAGCGTGGGGCTCGGTCAGGGGCCTGGACGTGCTGGGTGTCGGCTACGCCACCCCGTTCCTGGAGCCGTTCCGTGTCGACGCCCGCCGGGTAGTGGCCGCCATGCCCGCCGGCCAGGGGGTGGACCGCTGGCCGGCCAGCGGGGCCAACCTCGCCTGCCTGTCGGCGGACTTGGCCTTGCCGTTCCAGAATGCGCTGTTCGACCGGGTGCTACTGACCCACGCCCTGGAGGAGAGCGACGACCCCACCGCGCTGCTGAGCGAGGTGAAGCGGGTGCTGGCGCCTTCCGGCCGGCTGATCGCGGTGGTGGCCAACCGCAGCGGCCCCTGGGCGCGCACCGAAGCGACGCCCTTCGGCTACGGTCGCCCGTTCTCCCGCACCCAGCTCGAAGAGGCGGTGCGTGATGCGGGCCTTGAGCCCACCGCCTGGTCGCGCTGCCTGTATCTGCCGCCCCACGCCGTCTTCGCCCCCTATGCCGACCCCTTCGAGCAGGTGGGGGCCAGGCTGTGGGCGCCGATCTCGGGCCTGATCCTGATGGAGGCGGTGAAGCAGACCTTCGCCGTCAAGCCTCGGGGAGCTGTCGCCCCGGCTCTGCGCCGCGCCAAGGCGCTCAATCCCGTGCCGGTAGGCGTCGGGGCGCATTCATCCCCTCTCCCCATGCGGGAGAGGGAGGGGCCCATTGCATAAGCAATGGGAGGGTGAGGGGGCGACGGACCTCGGCCGCAACCGCAGCAAGACCCCTCAACCTTCCCACGCGTCTATCGACACGCGGGCCCCTTCCTTCTCCCGCAAGGGGGAGAAGGAAACTACCCGAACAGATCGCCCCGCTCAGCCGGCTCGGCGGCGTGGCGGGTGCGGCTGAGCAGGAACAGGGCCGATTCGGCGCGCCAGTTCTCGATCCAGTGGGAGGAATCCATCGGCCGGGCGGGTTCGCCCTCGCGCAGCGCCGCCGCCGCCTCGATCCGCAGGCCCAGGTCGTCGCAGAGTTCGACAAAGTCGCGCAGGGTGCAGAGGTGGATATTGGGCGTCGCCCACCAGGGCACCGGCAGGGCGTGGGTCTCCGGCATCCGTCCATGCGCCAGCAGTGAGCACCGCACCCGCCAGTGCCCGAAATTGGGGAACGAGACGATGGCCCGCTCGGCCAGGCGCAGCAGGTCCGACAACACCTGGCGCGGCTGGCGCACCGCCTGCAGGGTCTGGGACAGGATGGCGTAGTCGAAGGCGTCCGGCGCGAACTCCGCCAGGTCGCGGTCGGCGTCGCCCTGCATCACCGACAGCCCGCGCGCCAGGCAGGCGCCCACGCCGTCGGCGCTGATCTCCAGCCCGCGCCCGTCGACCTGCTTCTCGCACCGCAGCAGGTCGAGCAGGTCGCCCTCGCCGCAGCCCACGTCCAGCACCCGGGCGCCGGGGCGCACCAGCCGGGCGATCTCGCGGAAGTCTTCCCGTACGGGCAGGTTGGGATCGAGGCTCATGCGTCCACCGCCGGGACAGTGGCTTCAAGCCCCCTCGCCTCGGCCGCCGCCAGGACGAAGCCCCGCACCGCGCCCGCCATCACCGGCTCGTCCAGCAGGAAGGCGTCGTGGCCCTTGTCGCTCTCGATCTCCAGGAAGCTGGCTCGCGCCCCGGCGGCGTTGAGCGCGCGCACGATGTTGCGGCTCTCCGGCGTCGGGTAGAGCCAGTCGGAGGTGAAGCTCAGCACGCAGAACCGCACGTCCCTCGCGCGCCGGAACGCTTCGCCCAGCACGCCGCGATGCGAGGCCGCCAGGTCGAAATAGTCCATGGCCCGGGTGATGTAGAGATAGGCGTTGGCGTCGAACCGATCCACGAAGCTGGAGCCCTGGTGGCGCAGGTAGCTCTCCACCTGGAAGTCGGCGTCGAAGCCCCATGACAGACCGTCGCGCTGCAGCTCGCGCCCGAACTTGCGCTGCAGGGCCGGCTCGGACAGGTAGGTGATGTGCGCCGCCATCCGGGCCACCGCCAGCCCCTTTTCGGGCCGAACGCCGAGCTTGAGATAGTCCCCGCCGCGCCAGTCCGGGTCGGCCATGATCGCCTGGCGGCCCACCTCGTGGAAGGCGATGTTCTGGGCCGAATGCCGCGCCGCCGAGGCGATGCAGATGGCCGAGAACACCCGGTCGGGATAGTCCGCCGCCCACTGCAGCACCTGCATCCCGCCCATCGACCCGCCCACCACGGCGAACAGGGTCTCGATCCCGAGCGCGGCGATCAGCTCGGCCTGGGCGCGCACCATGTCGGCGATGGTGATGACCGGGAAGCTCAGGCCGTAGGGACGCGAAGTGGCCGGATCGATCGAGGACGGCCCGGTGGAGCCCATGCAGCCGCCCAGCACGTTGGCGCAGACGACGAAGTAGCGGTCCAGGTCAATCGGGCGTCCCGGTCCCACCAGCTGGGTCCACCAGCCGGGCTTGCCGTTCAGGGGATGGGGCGAGGCCACATGCTGGTCGCCGGTGAGCGCGTGGCAGATCAGGATGGCGTTGGAGGCGTCCGCGTTCAGCCGGCCATAGGTGCGATAGGCGATCTCCACCCCGTCCAGCCGCCCGCCGGAGTCCAGCCGCAAGGGCCGGTCGGGACCGAGCTTGAGGGTCCCGCCGCCCATCTCCAGCGTATGAATGGCGTGCGGCGCGTCGCTCATGCCTGGCTTGGAGCGCGCGGGGCGGCGCCTGTCAATCGCATGTGGCTGAGCGGACACGGAAGATGGAATCGATCAGCCGACCTGGGTCTGGGCGACTTGGGTTTGGGCGATGTCCGCCGGGGCCTGCCGCATCTCGTCCGTCGGCTCCAGGGTCGCGGCGATCCCGACAATCAGGGCCGTGGCGTTGACGGGCTTGGCGATGTGCAGGTCGGCGCCGGCCGCCAGCGCCTCCTGGCGATGCTGGGACATGGCGTTGGCGCTGAGCATGATGATCGGCGTGCGTGTGCTGACGGCGTGCTCCGCCTCGTAACGGCGGATGGCGCGGGTGGCGGCCAGACCGTCCATGACCGGCATCTGCATGTCCATCAGCACCACGTCGAACACCCCGTCCTTGAAGGCGTCGAGCGCCAGGGCGCCGTTCTCCACGGTGGTCACCTCCGCACCGTAGGGGGCGAGGATCAGGTGGATGACCCGCTGGTTGATCGGGTGGTCTTCCGCCAGCAGGACGCGCAGCGCAGCATGGCCCTCGCGCGCGAAATCGCCGCTGTCGAGGGTGGCTTCCGGCGCGTGCGCGCCGCCCGCGTCGAATTCGGACAGGGATCTCTCGCGCATCAACGGAAGGGTGAAGCGGAACACGCTGCCGAAGCCGGGACGCGACTCGGCGACGATCTCGCCTCCCATCATCTCGATCAGGGACTTGCAGATCGACAGGCCCAACCCGGTGCCCCCGAAGCGGCGGGTGATAGTGCTGTCCGCCTGGGTGAAGCGCGAGAACAGCGTCGCGGCGAAATCGTTCTCGAAACCGACGCCGGTGTCATGCACCTCGAAGGTGGCCACGGCCGGCGCCTCCGACTGATCGGAATCGACCACCTCGATCTTGATCCGAACCTCGCCCTCGGCTGTGAACTTCACGGCGTTTGACAGCAGGTTGCCCAGCACCTGCTTGATCCGCGTGACGTCGCCATGGAAGTCGCCGCGCGCCGCGTCGCCGTAATCGACCGCGAAGCCGAGACCCTTCTCCTGGGCGCGGAGCTGATTCATGTCCAGCAAGCCCTCGAGTTCGTGTCGCAGATCGAACACGTGCATCTCGATCTCGAGCTGGCCCGCCTCGATCTTGGAGACGTCCAGGATATCGGAGACCAGCCGCTCGAGCGTCACGCCCGAACTCTGGATCAGGCCGACCATCTCGCTCTGGGCTGGCGTCAGCTCCGTCTGGCTCAGCGCGCTGACCACGCCGATGACCCCGTTGAGCGGGGTGCGGATCTCGTGGCTCATATTGGCCAGGAAGTCGCTCTTGGCCTGGTTGGCGGCCTCTGCGGCCAGCTTGGCCTCCCTGATCTCGGCCTCGATCGCCAGCCGCTCGGTGACGTCGCGCGCCACGCCGAACACCAGATCGCCGACCCGCCGCGCCCGCCACTCCAGGTTCCGGTAATGCCCGTCGCGATGGCGGTAGCGATTGACGAAGCCCATGACCTCCTCCTCCTCGCGCATCCGCTCCATGTGCCCGCTGGAAGCCTTGATGTCGTCGGGATGGATCAGCGGCAGCATGGGCGCGCCTTCCAACTCCGCGATCGAATATCCCAGGACGGTTTCCCAGGCCCCGTTCACCCGCACGAACCTGAGGTCCATGTCGCGGATGCAGAGCATGTCGAGGGACACTTCGAAAAAGGTCGCCAGCTCCTGAACCGTACCCCTCATCGTCGAATCGACCTCCACCCGCGAGCGCTTCGCATACGCGGCGCCGGGTTAATTCGCCGTTCGCTTTCAGGTCAAGGTTGAGGATTCAACTTTAGCTAAACATCCGGCCGAAAACATCTCCGTCGCCTACATTAGGAGCGCCAGGGAACGCACCTGACCAACTCAGGTCCTGGCGTTCCCATATTATCAAGAGAATCAACAAGCCTCGCCCGATCAAACGGGCCAACGCCATACGGGTTTCGCCTTGGTGGCCAAAGCCGTATCAAGCAGGATCGCTTCTGGAGTCCCCATGGTCCGTCCGGGTCCGCTGAACCTGATCACCGACGTCCCTGGCCTCCGGGTCGGGCACGCGACCGACGAGCGGGTGCGTTCAGGGGTGACGGCCCTGCTGTGCCCGGGCGGCTGGGCGGCGGCGGCGGACGTGCGCGGCGGCGGCCCGGGCGAGCGGGAAGTGTCGGCCCTGGCGCTGGAGGGCTTGGTGGGCCAAGCCCACGCCATCGTCTTCAGCGGCGGCTCGGTGTTCGGCCTGGGGGCTGGCGACGGGGCGACGGCGGCCCTGTCGCTGATGGGCCAGGGGTTGAAGCTGCACCCCGCCTCGCCCTTCCTGCCCATCGTGCCCACCGCCATCCTGCACGACCTCGGCAACGGCGGCGACAAGGCCTTCGGGCTGGAGCCGCCCTATCGCCGACTGGGGATCGAGGCGGTGCAGGCGGCAGGGGAGAGCTTCGCGCTCGGACCGGTCGGGGCCGGTCGGGGCGCCAAGGCGGGATTGGTCCCCGGCGGGATCGGCTCTGCCTCGACAATGCTGGAGGACGGGCTGGTGGTCGGCGCGCTGGCGGCGGTCAACCCGCTGGGCTCGGTGTTCATGCCGGACGGGCGCACCTATTGGGCCTGGCCGTTCGAGATGGACGGCGAGTTCGGCGGCGCGCGCCCCGGACCGGACGTCGTTTCGCACGAACCCTTCCCCGCCCTTTCGAGGCTTATGACCGCCGGGCGGGTGGACAAGGGCGCTAACACCACGCTGGCGGTGGTGGCGGTGAACGCCGCGCTGACCGGGCCCCAGCTCAAGCGGATGGCGATCATGGCCCATGACGGGATGGCCCGTGCGGTCCATCCCGCCCACACGCCCTTCGACGGCGACATCGTGTTCGCCGTGGCCAAGGGGGATGCCCCGGTCGACCGGCATGCCGACGTGGCCCGTATCGGTTCGGCGGCGGCGGACTGCCTGGCGCGGGCGATCGCGCGGGGCGTCTACGAGAGCAACCGCTAGCCTCTGCTCCCTCTCCCTTGCAGGGGAGAGGGTCAGGATGAGGGTGGAAGCGCTACCTTCCTAGATAGGCGCCGCCGTCCACCCCCACCCTCCCATTGCTAGCGCAACGGGCCCCGCCCTCCCCCGTGCGAGGGGGAGGGAATGTGTCCCGCCAGCACCGCTTCCAGACCAGGCGCTGCGGCCAGCAGCGCCTGGGTGTAGGGATGGCGCGGGGCCGAGAGCACTGCCTGCGTCTCGCCCTGCTCGACGATACGGCCGGCCTGCATCACCAGCACCCGGTCGGTCGCCGCGCGGATCACCGCCAGGTCGTGGGTGACGATCAGGCAGGCGGCGTTCAATTCGGCCTTTTGCGTGGCGAGCAGCTTCAGGATCTCCGCCCGCGTGATCACGTCCAGCGCCGAGGTGGCCTCGTCCAGCACCAGCACCTGGGGCCGAACGACCAGGGCGCGGGCGAGCGCGATGCGCTGGCGCTGGCCGCCTGAGAAGGCGTGCGGAAAGCGGTCGGCCGCGTCCGGCGGCAAGCCCACCTTGGCCAGCGCCGCCTCCACCCGCGCGCGCCGCTCCGCCGGCGGCAAGGGAGGCTCGAGCAGGGCCAGCGGTTCCGCCACCAACCGCGCCACCGTCCAGCGGGGATCGAAGCTGCCGTAGGGGTCCTGGAACACCGGCTGGATGCGTGCGCGCAGCCGCCGTTGGCGCGCGGCGGGAGCGTTGGAGAAGGCTTCGCCCGCAAGCCACACCTCGCCGGCGTCCAGTCGCTCCAGCCCCAGCAACAGGCGCAGCAGGGTGGACTTGCCCGCGCCGGACTCGCCCAGCACGCCAACGGTCTCGCCCGCGTGCAGCGTCAGCGACACCCCGTCCACCGCCGCAGCATTGCCCGGCGCGGCTGCGCCGACCCGCCAATTGAGGTAGCTGCGCACCAGCCCCTTGGCCTCCAGCAAGGGCGACCCGACCGGGTCCCGTATCGAGGTCACGGGCGCCGGCGACGATGCCTCGCGCAGGGCGGCGACATAGGGATGGGTGCTCCGCAGGACTTCCGCGGTGGGGCCGGCGGCGGCGATCTCCCCCTCGCGCATCACCACGATCCGGTCGGCCGCGCCCGCCACCAATGCAAGGTCGTGGCTGACCAGCAGCAGGGACATACCATCCTCGCGCACCAGACGCAGCAGAAGCTCCACGATCCTGGCCTGGGTGACGGCGTCCAGCGCTGTGGTCACCTCGTCGGCGAGTAGCAGGCGAGGCTTCAAGGCGATGGCGGCGGCGATCGCCACCCGCTGGCGCTGGCCGCCGGAAAGCTGGTGCGGCCGGCGATCGAGGGCCATGCCCTCCAGCCCTACCCGGTCCAGGGTCTGGCGCGCGATCCGCATCGCCTCGCTGCGGGAAACGCGGGTGTGGATACGCACGGTCTCCGCCACCTGGGCGCCGATGGACATGACCGGATCGAGCGCCGTGGCCGGCTCCTGGAACACCATGGCGATCTCACGCCCGCGCACGGCGCACATTTCCCGTTCACCGAGCGTGTCGAGCGCGCCGCCATCGAAGCGGATACGGCCCTGGACCCGAGCCCCGTCCGGCGGCAAACGCAGGATCGAAAGCGCGGTGAGCGACTTGCCGGAGCCGCTCGCCCCCACCAGACCCAGCACCTCGCCCGCACCTAGCGTCAGGTCCACGCCACGCACGGCCTCGACCGCGCCAAAGGCGACGCGCAATCCCTCCACCTGCAGCAGGGACTCGCTCACGCCCGCCCCTCGCCCTCGAAGCGGCGACGCAGACCCTCGCCAAGCAGGCTGAAGCCCAGCACTGCGACCACGATGGCGGCGCCGGGGAACAGGGCCAGCCAGGGCGCCTGGGCGTAGAGGGTCTGGGCGTCGGCCAGCATCCGGCCCCAGCTGGGCGCCGGCGGCTGGGCGCTGAGGCCGAGATAGGCCAGCCCGGCCTCGGCCACCACCGCCAGCGACAGCTGCAACGCCCCCTGCACCGCGACGGGCGCCAACAGGCTGGGCGCGATGTGCTCCAGCGAGATGCGCAAACCGCCCTTGCCCGCCGCTCGCGCCGCCAACACGTAGTCCAGGCTCCACAGCCGAAGCGCGCCCGTACGCACCACCTTGGCGAACACCGGGATGCTGTAGACACCTATGCCGATCACCGCGTCCAGCGCGCCCGGTCCCAAGGTCGCGGCCGCCAGCACCGCCAGCAACAGGGCCGGAAAGGCGAACACCAGGTCGCTGAAGCGCATGGTCAGCTCGTCCGCCCAGCCCCGACGGGCGGCGGCGAGCAGGCCCAGCGGCGTCCCCAGACCGATCCCAAGCAGGCAGGCCGCGCCCGACACCAGCAAGGCGGTGCGCGCGCCCGCCATCACCTGGCTCAGCCCGTCGCGGCCATAGGCGTCGGTCCCGAACGGATGAACCGGCGACGGCGGCGCGAGACGGACGGCGATGTTGATCGCCTCCGCCGGATAGAGCGTCCAGATCAGGGACAGGAGGGCGGTGGCGATTAGCAACGTCACGATGGCTGCGCCGGCGATGAGCGGCGCGTTCCCGGGCGCTCTCACGCGGCGGTCCTCCTGCGTGCTTCGAGACGCGGCTTGCGCCGCTCCTCAGCAGGGCGGAGGTTTTTGCAGCTCTTCACATACGTCATCCTGAGGAGCCCCGAAGGGGCGTCTCGAAGGACGCAGGATATCTCCGCCCGCCTCACCGCCGCCGCTCCGACAACCGCGGGTCCACCGCCGCGGCGGCCAGGTCGGTGAGGAAGCTGACGGCGACCACGGCGACCACCAGGACCAAGACCACGCTCTGCACCACGATCAGGTCGCGCTGGGCCAGCGCCTGGAACACCAGCCGGCCGAGGCCCGGCAGGTTGAACACGTTCTCGATCACTACCGCGCCAGCGAGCAGGTAGGCGAACTGGAGTCCCAGGATGGTCAGGGTCGGGCCCAGGGCGTTGGGCAGGGCGTGGCGGATCAGGGCCTGGCGTCGGCTGAGCCCCCGAGCCCGGGCGCTGCGGACATAGTCGGCGCCCATGGCCGAGAGCAGCTCGCCCCGCAGCACGCGGGCCAACACCGCCGCCTGGGGCGCGGCCAGGGCGATGGCTGGCAGGCTCAGCGCACCGAGCGCCGGTCCCACGCCGCCCGCCCAGCCGGGAAAGCCGCCTGCCGGCGCCCAGCCCAGCCGCTCGGCGAACACGATCACCAGCATCATGCCGAGCCAGAACCCCGGCACGGCCACGCCGAGCTGGGTCAGGCCGCCGACGATGCGGTCCACGATCCCGCCCGGTCGCATCGCCGCGCCGAGCCCCATGGCGAAGGCCGCCGTTGTCGACAGGACCAGGGCGTAGAGGGCCAGCGGCAAGGACACCGCCAGCCGCTCGGCCACCAGGGCCGCGACCGGCGTGCGATAGGTGTAGCTGAGCCCCAGGTCGCCATGGGCCAGCCCCGCCATCCAGCTCAGGTAACGCCGCCAAGCCGGCCCCTCCAGGCCAAGCTCCAGCCGCACCGCGTGCAGGGCCGCCGGATCGGCGCTGAAGCCCATCATGTAGCGCGCCGGATCACCCGGCGCGATCTGCAGCAACAGGAAGATCACCAGGCTGGCCGCGAGCAAGGTCCCCACCAGCACGCCCAGCCGGCCCGCGAGATAAGCCGGACGCGCCCGCCGTCCCGCCGCAATCAGCGCAAGTACGAACGGCGCCGTCGTCAGCACCCAAAGCCAGGCCGGCGTCGCCCCCGAACCGCTCTGCTCGTCGCCCACGCCGCCGCCCGCCACGTAGGCGTCGTTCAGGTCGAGGATGGCTACCGGCGTCGGCGCCCAGGCGTCCCTCAACCGGGCGTTCCAGACCCCCAGGATCGGATACTGGAACAGGAACAGGTTCACGGAGTCGCCGGCGATCTGGCGCTGGATGCCACCGAGCAAGGCCGTGCGCCGAACCGGATCGGTAGCATCCTCGGCGGCGGCCAGCAGGGCCTTAGTCCTCGGGTTCGAGTAGCCGAAGTAATAGTCGTCGCGGCCGTAGATGTCGTAGTCCAACGGCTCGACGTGATCGACGATGGTCATGTCGTAGGCGTGGCGGCCGAACACCTGGGCCAGCCACTGCGCCCATTCCATGTCGACGATCTTCACCTTCACGCCCGCCTGGGCGAGCTGGGCGGCGACGATCTCGCCGCTGCGCCGGGCGTAGGTCGGCGGCGGCAGGGTCAGGGTGAGGCCGAGGTGCGGGTAGCCCGCCTGCGCCAGCAGGGCGCGGGCCTTGGCCGGGTCGTGCGGATACAGGCCGGTGAGGTCGACATAGCCGGGGTCCTGCGGGGGATAATGGCTGCCGATCGGCGTGCCGAAGCCGTACATGGCCCCCTCGATCACCGCCCTGCGGTCGATGGCGTAGGCCAGCGCGCGGCGCACACGGACGTCGGCCAGCGGCTTGATCCGCTCGTTCAGCGCCACCAGGGTCTCGCCCTCGCTCGGCGCCGAGCGCACCACGAAACGCGGATCGGCGGCGAGCCGCTTCAGGCCCTCGGGCGCCGGATAATTGGGAAAGACATCGACGTCGCCGGCCCTTAGCGCGGCTTCGGCGGCGGAGGGGTCGGCGATGAAGGCGAAGGTCACGCGCTCCAGCCGGGCCGGGCGACCCCAGTAGGCGGGATTGCGCTTGAGGCTCACCGAATAACCCCGCCGCCAGTCCTCCAGCACGAACGGGCCGGTGCCGACCGGGCGGGTGATGTCGGTCTTGGCCGATCCCGGGGCGACCATCACCGCGTCGCCCCAGCCCAGCACCTGCAGCAGGGTGGCGGAGCGGCGCTTAAGGTGCAGCTCGACCTCGTACGGGTCGAGGATGCGGACCTGGTCGATCACCTCGAACCGGCTGCGCTGGCCGTTGGTCGAGCCCGGCGCGCGGGCGCGGTCCAGGCTGAACTTGACCACGGTGGCGTCGAACGGCTCGCCGTCCGAGAACTGCACGCCCCGGCGCAGGTGGAAGCTGTAGGTCTGGCCGTCCGGCGAAACGGTCCAGCTCTGCGCCAGCAAGGGTTGGACAACGCCGCCAGGGCCGAGTTTCACCAGCCCCTCGAACAGGGTCGGAAAGGCCACGTTCTTGATCGCATCCGCCGCGCCGGAGGTGGGGTCGAGGGTAGGCGGTTCGAGCTGGAGGCCAACGGTGATGGCGTTGGCGGGGGCGGCGCGGGCGAGGTGCGGGGAGCCAAGAAGACAGAGGGCGAGGAGGGCAAAAGAAAGGGAGGCGCGCCACATTCCCCTCTCCCCTTGCGGGAGAGGGAGGGGCCCAGCGAAGCTGGGAGGGTGAGGGGTCGAAGGACGCTTGCCGCATAGCGCAGCAAGACCCCTCAACCTTCCCACGCGCCTATCGACGCGCGGGCCCCTTCCTTCTCCCGCAAGGGGAGAAGGGAACTCAATCCCCCTCACCGCGCCACCGCCCGCGCCGCCGCCGCAGCGCTTTCGCGGTGCAGACCCAGCCCCGCATACACCGCCGCCAGCGCCCGGTTCACTGGAACCCCGTTCGGATCGCTGGACCGACGCAACTCCAGCATCTGCTGGGCGCGTTCCAGCCGAGCACTGCGGATCACCGCGTC
>Ga0302314_10015695_pt1 | contig 12855 bp, 13 predicted proteins | sample III_Palsa_N2_3_FD_200533 | JGI IMG/M metagenome (GOLD analysis project Ga0302314, IMG submission 200533) | Peat permafrost microbial communities from Stordalen Mire near Abisko, Sweden - III_Palsa_N2_3 | ecosystem: Environmental > Terrestrial > Soil > Palsa > Peat permafrost | place: Sweden...
AGGAACGGTACTACCAGGACCAAATCGATGACGGCGAGTCGGCCTTTGTGTCGATGGCCCGCCTCGCGGCCGACATCGAACGCGGCCGCGCGGAGGTACCGCGAGGCTGGAAGCTCGACCGGCCGAGCCCTGAGGTCTTGGTGTGGACCACTCCGTCCGGACGTCGTTACGCCTCCACCCTGACCGGTGACCCGCTACCGTTGCCGTGACACATATGCATCGTCAGCCGCGCATGGTGAACGCTAAGCCGGGGAAGAAACGAGATTCTGTCTGGTAATCGTCCGCGCGGGTTGCGCCGCGGCGAGGAGGAAGAATGCCGTCCACGCTTCAGCCGGTAATCGTGACCCCGAGCCTGCCGCTGTTGCTCGCCTTCTATAAGGCCCTGTTTGGCGCCGAGGAGGTCTCGCGCGTCCCGGAAGACGGCCCCGCCTTCTACGTTGGCCTCAGGATCGGCAATGCCGAGCTCGGCGTGGTGGCGGACGGAGATGCCCACATCGACGCCCCGCAGCGGATCCTGCTCAACGTGAACATCGCCGACCTAGACGTCGGAGATGTAGACGGCCTGCTTGAGCACGTGGAAGCCCTGGGCGGACGCGTGCTCGGCGCGCCGAACGACATGCCCTGGGGCCAGCGAGTCGCTCACATCCAGGACCCGGACGGCAACACGGTCAACCTCAGCCAGCCCATCTAGCCCGGTCGCCTCTCGTCACGTTCCCTTCGAATGCTGACTCCATGAACTATCCCGGATGTAACTGTCACCGGGAAACCTGTTCGCTTGTTCCGCCGTGTCGTTCCCCTGAAATGTCGTAGCCATCCCCTAGAATCGAACTAGAAAGCTACAAAGACCCCGGCCGCCAGCCAGCCCCCAGGGGAACCACCCGCCCGCGCCGCCCGGAGGGGAGGTGAGCACCGCCATGACCACGCCCGCGCCGCCCGCCAGCACCAGCGAGGCACTGGGGATGCTGACCTCCGCCCTGGCCTACCTGGCCGCCGCCGATGCGACCCAGATGCCGGCCGAGGTCCAGGCCCAGTGCCTTTACACGCTGGAGCGGGCCGACGCGATGGGCACCGCCGCGCGGGCCTCGGTCCTGGCCGCGTTCATCGCCTCCCAGGGCTACTGCGCCGACGGCGACTACAGCGCCCGGTCCTGGCTGATGCACCAGACCCGCGTCACCAAGGGCACCGCGGTCGAGCACACCGGCTGGTCCCGTCGGACCGGCACCAACCCCCGGGTCATCGCCGCGCTGGCGGCCGGGGGCCTGTTCTCACGGTCCTACGCCCGCACCATCTGCCACTGGACCGACAAGCTGCCTGAGGACTGCCGGGACAGCGCGGACGCGATCCTGGTCAGCGCCGCGCTGATGGGGATGGAACTGCCGGACCTGGCCGCGCTGGCCGCCGAGATCGAGGCCCGGTCCCGGCCCGATGTGCCCGATGAGGACGGCCACCGGTTTGAGGACCGCGCGGTCAAGCTGGAGACCACCTTCGGCGGCGCCGGCGTGCTGACCGGCGACCTGAGTCCCGAATGCGCGGCGGTGGTGACCGCGGTGCTGGACGCGCTGTCGGCGCCGCGGGGCGCGGAGGATGACCGCAGTCATGTGCAGCGGTATCACGACGCTTTGGAGGAGGCGTGCCGGCGGCTGGTCGCGGCGGGCCTGCTGCCGGAGCGGGCGGGGCAGCCGGTCCGGGTGACCGGGCATATTCACCTGAAAGACCTAACCGACCTCGACGTCGGCTCCGCCCTGCAAAAGCAGTGGACCGAGGAGGTCCGGGGCGCGTGGGCGGCGGCCCGCGCGGCCGTCTCAGAGGGCGGCAGTGACGGCGGGGTGTGGCTGGAGGACGAGGCCGCGGAGGGGTTCGCGTGCGATGCGTCGGTGACCCCGGTGGTGCTGGGCACCGTGGATCCGGGCGTGCTGGAGGACCTGGTCCGGTTCTGCGTGCGGCTGGCGGGTCACGGCCTCGGCCGCTGCACCCCCGCCCCCGGCCCCCGCCCCTCCACCGACCCGGACCACCCCGCCTCGGACCACAGGGACCCGGACCCGGCCGGCCTGGGGGAGCCGGTGCCGGATCGGCAGCCGCTGCCGCCCGGGCTGAGCCGCGAGTCGCTCGAGCGGGAGATCATCGGCCGGGCCGTCGCCTTGCTCTCGGGCCCCGGCGGGCTCGCGAGCTTCCTGCGCCGCCGCGAGCTCGGGGCCCGGCTCGGCGGTCCCAGCCAGCCGCTCGACATCGGCTACAGCAACGATGTCCCGGCCGGGATCCGCAATGCGGTCAAGGCCCGGGACCGTAAGTGCCAGTGGGCCGGGGGCTGTGACCAGCCCGCCTCAGCCTGCGAGGTGCATCATCTCAAGCACAAGGGGCACGGAGGCGAAACTAGTCTCGATAATTGCATCCTGATCTGCTTCTTCCACCATCAGATCATGATTCACCGGAAGGGCTGGACCCTGGTCCGCAACGCCGACGGGACCACCACCGCGTGGAACCGCGACCGGTCCAAGGTGCTGCGCAGCCACAGCCCGCCCGCCCGCGCCGGGAAACACCCCGGCGCCCGGCCGGGCGCCTGTCAAGGGCAGCAGCAGCGCACGAACTGGGCCAGATCCGCGGCCCCCGCAGCTACCCGCCGCCCGGCGAACCGGCCCACCGGAACACCAGCGGAACCAAGCACCGGATGACGCCCGCCCAGGGTCCAGCCCCTGAGGCCCCGGCGTCATCCGGCATGCCGTAGCCAAACTGCGGTGCGGCATCGTGTCAGACTGGCTTTCCCAAAAGGGCTAGCGGCGAGGCTTGTGCCGGGACGCCTCCTCGGCGATCAGCAGGCGGTCGCCGGCCGCGATGACCGGGTCGTTGCCGATGCCGAGGGTGAACTGACCGGCGTGGACCAGGCCAAGCACCAGGCCGGAGCGCTCCTCCCTGACCGCGCTGAGGAGCTTGCCGACGGTGGCCGGATCGGCATCGATCTCGGCCAGGATGTCCCGGCCGGATTCCACCAGCTGCGCGACCATACATGGTGCCCTAGGGGGGCACCGACGCGGACACGCCAGCAGGACGTCAGCCCGGATGATGGCGGCGGTAGTGCTCGGCCAGCACGTCGTCGCCGAAATCATCGGCCGGGTTCCGCCACACCGAGTGAATGTGGTTGCCGTTCGCCTGGGTGTTGTCGTGCTCGATGAGCAGCGTCGGCCCCTGGACGCGGAAGTAATGCCGCTCCCCGGGTTCGGTGCCGCCCGCCCAGGCGAAGGTGAGGTTGTCCAGCCCGGCGCGCTCGAGCTCCCGCATCTGGACCCCGGCTACCTCGTCCGGCAGCCGCCGCGCGAAGGCCCCGACGATGGCGGCGAGCTCGTCAAGCTGGCGCAGGTTCAGCTGGCCGGCGGACAGCCCCTTGGGACTGGCCCGGACGTAGCTGAGGATGTCGCGTTCGTGCTCGCTCAGCCGGTAGTCCGGCTCAGGGCCGAACACAGGGTCAGGCCGCTCAGTGTCCCCGATCCTGGACACGATCCGGGTGGCGAAGTCGGGCGGCGAACGGTGCCAGATGATCGCGGCGGCCCGCTGGGCGGTATCGAGTGAGCGCACCAGGCGGAACCCGAGTTCCTCGTCATCGGCCAGCGGCGCCAGTATCCCGTAACTGGCCGGCTCGGACCCCAGCAGGCACGGGGTGGGCGAGATGTAACGACCGCTGACGACCGTGAAGTTAAGCGACACGTGATGCCCGGCGAACTGCCAGCCCCACTCGTTCTCGCCCGGCGCACCGAACACCTTGAAGCAATACCGTTCCGGGTTGAACAGGTCGGCGGCGGCCGGGGTGAGCGCCCGCAGCACGTGTTCCATGGCCATCACCGAGACGACCTTCGTGTACCCCGGCAGGCTCGTGCCGGTCACGATCAGCTCGTGCGCGAGCCTGCGCTGGCCGTCGTCGAGCGCGCCGATGGGCAGGCCGCCTCGGTCCCGCGCGGGTACGAACGACCAGTCGCGTCGCTCGTCGCCGAAGGCGAAGCAGGCCTGCTCTCGCTGTGCCGCGGTCAGCGCCGCCAGCAAGGCGGTCGCCGCCGCGACCATCCGCGCCGCCGTCTCCGGCACCGCCAGCCGGTCCCCGTCATTCATCCTCAGATCCTCCGCGAACCATTATCTGCCGGCGGGCCCGACCTGCGAGGCTTTTGCAGCAGCGCGACGATGGCTGGTGTCGAGGTGCTGCAAGGCGTTTTTCGGGTCATCCTGGAAAGATGAGGGACCAGCAGCACCCGGCCAGCCACGAACACGGTCACGAACACGAACACGAACACGAACATGACCACGGGCACGAGCACGATCACGGGCACGACCACCGGGGCGGGGGACTGTGGGCGCGCGCCCGGCACGCGGTCGGACTGCATTCGCATTCGCACGACAGCGGGGTGGACGAGGTGCTCGAGGGCTCGGCCGAAGGCATGCGAACGCTGCGGATCTCGCTGACCGTGCTGGGCGCGACGGCATGCGCGCAGGCGGTGGTGGTCGCCCTGTCCGGCTCGGTCGCGCTGCTCGGCGACGCGCTGCATAACTCGGCCGACGCGCTGACCGCGGTGCCTCTCGGTATCGCGTTCCTGCTCGGGCGGCGCCGTCCCACCCGCCGGTACACCTATGGTTACGGGCGGGCCGAGGACCTGGCCGGCATCGGCATCGTCGCGGTGATCGTGCTGTCCTCCGCCGCGGCGGCCTTCGTCGCGGTCAGCCGGCTGCTGCACCCGCACCCGGTGACGCACCTGATCGCGGTCGCGGTCGCGGCTGCGCTCGGCTTCGCAGGCAACGAGGTGGTGGCCCGCTACCGCATCAGGACCGGGCGCCGGATCGGCTCCGCGGCGCTGGTCGCCGACGGCCTGCACGCCCGCACCGACGGGTATACCTCGCTGGCCGTGCTCGTCGGTGCGGGCGGGGTGGCGATCGGCTGGACCTGGGCCGACCCGGTCGTCGGCCTGCTCATCACCGTGGCGATCCTGGCGGTGGGATGGCAGGCGGCCCGCGAGGTCGGCCGCCGGCTCATGGACAGCGTGGACCCGGCCCTGACCGAGAAGGTCGAGGCGATCTTGCGCGCCACTCCCGGCGTGCTGGACGTCGGCCAGGTGCGGCTGCGCTGGATCGGCCACGCGCTCCGGGCCGAGTGCGAGATCGGTGTCGATCCGCACGGCTCGGTTGTCCAGGCCCACGACATCGCGGTCCGGGCCGAACACGCGCTGATCCACGCGGTACCCAGGCTCACGGCCGCGTTGGTGCACGCCGACCCGCTGGACGACACCGATCACCACGCGCCGCTCGCTGACCACGGGCTGGCCGGCCACGCGCTGGCGCGGTTAGACCCGGGGCAGGATCCCGGCCAGCAGCGCGCCCATCCGGCTGGCGGAGGCCTGGCCGGCCTCGATGACCTCGGCGTGGGACAAGCCGTGCCCGGCCAGGCCCGCCGCCAGGTTCGTGACCAGGGAGATGCCCAGCACTTCGGCCCCCATCTGGCGGGCGGCAATCGCCTCCAGACCGGTCGACATGCCGACCAGGTCGGCGCCGAGCCTGGCCAGCATGGTGATCTCGGCGGGGGTCTCGTAGTGCGGACCGGGCAGCATCGCGTAGACCCCCTCGGCCAGGCTCGGGTCGGCGTCGCGGGCCAGCACCCGCAGCCTGGCCGAGTACAGGTCCGTCAGGTCCACGAACCGCTGGCCGACCGGCGGCGCGGGCCCGAACAGCGGCGACTTGCCGGTCAGGTTGAGGTGGTCGCTGATCAGCACCGGCTGCCCGACGCTGAGCCCGGCCCGGATCCCGCCCGCCGCGTTGGTCAGCACCACGGTCCGGCAGCCCGCCGATACCGCCGTGCGCACGCCGTGCACGACGGCGGCCGGCGAAAGCCCCTCGTACATATGCACCCGGCCGAGAAACACCAGGACCCGCAGCGGCCCCGCGACGACCGAGCGCACCGCGGGGGAGTGACCCGGCACCGACAGCCCGGGAAACCCGCCGAGTTCGGCCAGCGGGATCTCCGCCTCCGTGGTGCCGATCGCGTCGGCGGCGGGCGTCCAGCCCGAGCCGAGAACGACCGCGACGTCATGCGGGCCGGTCTGGTCGGTGAGGCGGGCGGCGCTGGTCGCCGCGGCGGCGTACGGGTCATCAGTCACGAAGGCCATCATGGCGCATAACGGCCCGGGCCGGGGAGGCGGAGACAGGTGGCTGCCACCACGGCCCGTTCGGCCAAAAGAAACAAGTAGCCGCGATTCGTTATAACGTGTCTTGGTGGAAGAACAGGCTACGGCCGCGGGGGACGCCGGAGCCGGACCCAAGGTGGAAACCAAAGAGGAGCCGTGGGAGGACCCGCGGATCCCGTGGGCCGGCAAGGCGCGCCGGGCTGACATCTTGTGCTGGGCGGGCATCATGCTCAGCGGGATCTTCTACTACGTGATGCTGCCGTTCCGTGCTTCGCTGCTCGGCACCCATCCGGTGCTGAGCGAGCTGCTGAACGGAAGCACCGAGGCGATCATCGCCGCCGCGGCGTTCGCCCGCGTCGGGCACGGGTCGCTGGTCGTGGCGCTGCTGGCCGCCGTGCCCGGGCTGATGAAGTTCGATCCGCTTTACTGGTGGGCGGGTCGGCTGTGGGGCGAACGCATCATCGCGATGCTGTCCGGCAAGCGCAACCGCGGGGCCAAGTACATGGGCCGGGTGGATCGCTGGGGTCGCAAGTTCACCTGGCCCGCCGTCCTGGTCAGCCAGTTCGTACCCATCCCGAACGCGATCATCTATGTCATCGCCGGCTGGGCCGGGATGCGGCTGGTCACGTTCATCATCCTGGACGTGATCGGCTCACTGCTGTGGGCGGGCACGCTGGTCGGCCTCGGCTACGAGCTCGGCCATCGCGCGGTCGTGGTGGCGCAGACCATCTCGCACTACGGCCTGTGGATCTCCATCGGGCTGGTCGTCGTGATCGTCTTCTTCCAGATCCGGTCGCAACGCCGGATGATGCGCGTCTACGTCGAGGGCCGGGCGGTCCGGGCTGACGCTCGGGCCATTGCGGAGGCGGAGGCCCTGGCTGACGCGGAGGCCAGCGCGGTCGAGGAGGCCAGCGCGGACGGGGCGGTTCCCGAAGAGGATCAGGCGGCGACCTGACCCGGCCTCGGACGCCCCGTCAGCGGACGCCGTACAGGTGTTCCAGGGCGAGCTGGTCTAGGTGCTCGTAGGCTAGGCCGCGGGCCGCTAGGGCGTCGATGTCGGCGGTGGCCTCGCGCACGTCGCGCCAGGTCTCGCCGGGTTCGAGCGTCGGGGTGGAGAGCTGGGCGACCCCGGAGGCCCGCAACGCCTCGATCACCTCCGGGTCGGCCCGGAACGCCCGCGCCTTGGCCCGCAGGATCAGGTAGTTGCGCATGCACGCGGCGGCTGACACCCAGACGCCCTCGTCGTCCTCGGTGCGCGGCGGCTTGTAGTCGAAGTGGACCGGCCCGTCGTATCCGCCGGCCAGCAGCGTGTCCACGACCCAGAACGCCCCGCGCACGTCCCCGGCCCCGAACCGCAGGTCCTGGTCGAACCTCGGTCCGTGCTGCCCGTTCAGGTCGATGTGGAACAGCTTGCCGTGCCACATCGCCTGGGCGATTCCGTGCGCGTAGTTCAGCCCGGCCATTTCCTCGTGGCCGATCTCGGGGTTCACGCCCACCATCGAGCCGTGCTCCAGCCCGTTGATGAACGCCAGCGCGTGCCCCACGGTAGGCAGCAGGATGTCACCGCGCGGCTCGTTCGGCTTCGGCTCGATCGCGAAACGGATGTCATAGCCCTGCTCCTGGACGTATTCGCAGAGCAGGTTCAGCCCCTCGGCGTACCGGTCAAGGGCGGCGCGGATGTCCTTGGCGGCGCCCGACTCGGCGCCTTCGCGGCCGCCCCAGAAGACGTAAGTCTTAGCGCCGAGATCCGCCGCCAGGTCCAGGTTGCGCATCACCTTAGCCAGGGCGAAGCGCCGGATTTCCCGCTCGTTGGCGGTGAACGCGCCGTCCTTGAACATCGGGTGGCCGAACAGGTTGGTGGTGGCCGTCGTCACGACGAGCCCGGTCTCGGCCAGCGCCTTGCGGAACGCGCCGATGCGCTCATCGCGTTCCGCGGCCGTGGCGTCGAAGGCGAACACGTCGTTATCGTGGAAGTTCACGCCGTAGGCGCCGAGTTCCGCCAGCTTGTACACGGCGCGTTCGGCGGGCATGGGCGGGCGGACGGCGGTGCCGAAGACGTCGACACCCTGCCATCCAACCGTCCAGATGCCGAACGAGAAGTGGTCCTCGCGCGAGGGAACGTACTCCGTGCTCACGGCCGGTCCTTTCCTGTGGTGCCCCTGGAGTCTGCATGTTTACCAGCTAGCAGTTTTACCAGCTAGCAGTGTCGTCACGAAGCGAGGCGTACCGCTGGCGGACCTCCGGAGCGGGTTCCGCGGTGTACTCGGCGGTTGTCCCCGCTAGCGGCCAGTCCGGGGGCAGGCCGGCGCCGCTCGCGGCCCAGGCGGCCTGCCGGGCGGCGCCGAGCGCCACGTACTCCGCGGGTTCCGGCACGGTCACCGGCACGCCGAAGATCGACGGGGCGATCTGGCGGACGGCCGGCGACCGGGCGGCGCCTCCGATGAGGATCACCCGCTGCGCAGTGATCCCGCAGTCGGCCAGGTTGTCGATGGCGTCCGCGAGGGAGCAGAGCACGGCCTCGACCGCGGCCCGGGCCAGGTTCTCGGGCGTGGTGTTGGTGCTCGTCATCCCGCGCAACACGCCGTGGGCGTCCGGCCGGTTCGGGGAACGCTCACCGTCGAGATAGGGCAGCAGGGTCAGGCCCTGGGCCCCGGGCGGGGCGGCCAGGGCCAGGAGATCCAGGCCCTGCACGTCGGTGCCCAGCATCCTGGCCGTGACGGTCAGCACCCGGGCGGCGTTGATCGTAGCCACCAGCGGCAGGAAGTGCCCGGTGGCATCGGCGAAGCCGGCCACCGCGCCGGTCTCGTCGGCCGCGGCCTGGTCGGCGACCGCGTAGGCGGTGCCCGAGGTGCCGATCGAGACGACGACTTCGCCCGGGTCCAGGCCAAGGCCGAGCGCGGCGCCCATGTTATCCCCGGTTCCCGCGGAAAGCGGCGTGCCGGCCGGGGTGGTGGCCACGACCTCGGCCGGGCCGGCCAGCCTCGGCAGGCCGACCGGCCTGCCGAGTGCGGCCTGCGCCAGCTCGGGTCGCCAGCGGCCGGTGGCGGGGGAGAAGTAGCCGGTGCCTGAGGCGTCGCCGCGATCGGTCGCCGGCTCGGCGGCGCGGCCCGCCAGCCGCCAGGTCAGCCAGTCGTGCGGGAGCAGCACCCGTGCGGTCCTGGCGGCGGCCTCAGGTTCGTGCTCCGCCAGCCAGCGCAGCTTGGTGACCGTGAAGGAGGCGGTCGGGACGCTCCCGGTCTGCCGTGCCCACTGCCGCGGGCCGCCGAGTTCGGTGATGAGCTCCCGGGCCTGCGGCGCGGAGCGGACATCGTTCCAGAGCAGGGCGGGCCGGATCACCTGGCCGGCCTCGTCTATGACCACCATGCCGTGCTGCTGCGCGGCCACCCCGATGGCGTCCGCGCGGTCGAGCAGCCCGACCCCCGCCTTGACCAGGGCATCCCACCACAGCTCCGGATCGCACTCGGTGCCGTCCGGATGCGGGGCGCTGGCCTGCCCGACGATGGTGCCATCGTCGGCCTGGCAGAGCAGCACCTTAGTGGACTGAGTGGATGAATCGACGCCAGCGACAAGCATCAGCGGCTCCCAGCCAGGCCGAGCGGAGGAACAGGGGCAAGCCATGCCCACGATAGTGCCCGGCGAGCGAAGCCGCCGCCGGAGCGCCCCCGACTACTTTAAGTTACCGGTAGCGTGAGTGCCGCTACCGGCTGGGCGTCTCGCCAGGTGAGGCAAATTTTAGCCGGGACGTTTGGCGAAAACTTTTTGACCTGCATCGCTGTGAGCTGCACGTTACAAATGAACGTGCATTTGGTCTTGCATCGATCGCGTAATGTCGGGGAGGATGAGGTTGCGTCAATCAGCCGGGATTGTCGCATTACGCTTCGCGGGGTCGCGATGGGCTTGAGCCAAGTAGGGTTGCCGACACGGACCAAGGTCGATCCTGCCATACGTCGTCCGCTCGACTTGGACGCGAAGTTGTCTTCCGCCCCGGGGCGCCCTCGCGTGGTCCGGATGCCATCCGACTGGTGGGATTCACCCGCGGTGGCGGCCTGCACCCTCAGCGCCGGTGCCCAATCGGGTCGGACCGCCAGGAAATTCACCAGGAACACGCTGAAGGACTGGGGCCTGGCCTCGCTGGCGGACGACGCGGAAGCCATCGTGGGCGAATTCGTGGCCAACGCGGTGTCCCACGCCGCGCGGTGCATCGGATCCGGGCAGCCCCTTGGCCTGCGGTTGCTGCGCAGGACCGGTGAGGTCATGTGCGCGGTGCTCGACCCCTCCGATACCGCCCCGGTGCTCAGGCTGCCGGACCGGAACGAAGAGGCAGGCCGCGGCCTGCAGATGGTGGACGCGCTGAGCGACGTCTGGGGCTGGAGCCCGGTCACCGGCCGCGGCAAGGCCGTCTGGGCCATCTTGTTCTGCGCCTTAGGCGCCCTGAGCTAACCTCAGTCAGCACATACGACGAGGGAGGCCATAACCCGATGCCTTGGACCTGGCGCTACGAGAAGGCGGACGGCACCGCGATCACCACCGATGACCTGCAAGAGGCCATCTTCGCCAGCCAGGGTGACGCGGAGAGCTGGCTGGGCGAGAACTGGCGTGCGCTGCTCGCGTCCGGCGTGGATCAGGTCACGCTTTTCGACGACACCAAGGCCGAGTACGGCCCGATGATCCTCCGGCCCGAAGACTAGGCCGCAAGGCTAGGGCCGCAAGGCTAGGGCCGCAAGGCCGGGCTGGCGGTACGAGCCGGATCGCGCACGATCACCTGGCCGAGGACCTCGTCGATCCTGCTCATCAGGCCGGGTTCTAGCCGTACGCCAGCCGCCTTCACGTTCTCCCGTACCTGCTGCGGCCGGGTGGCGCCGATAAGGGCGGCGGACACGTTCGGATTCTGCAGCACCCAGGCCACCGCGAGCTGGGCCAGCGAAAGGCCGGCTTCGGCAGCCAGCGGCTCGAGTTGCTGCACCGCCTTCAGCGTCTCGTCCGTGAGCCACCGCTTGATGAAGGTCGAACCCGAGGGATCCGTGGCGCGAGACTCCGCCGGCGGCGCGGCCCCCGGCGCGTATTTGCCGGTCAGCACGCCCTGCGCGATCGGCGAGAATACGAGCTGGCCGATGCCTTCCTTCTCGCACAGCGGAACGACCTCGGCCTCGATGACCCGCCACAGCATGTTGTACTGCGGCTGGTTCGACACGATCCGGTCCAGGCCGAGCTCGTCGGCGACCTTGAGCGCGGCGGCGATCTGCTCCGCCCGCCACTCGGACACGCCCACGTACAGGACCTTGCCCGCGCGGACGAGGTCGTCGAAGGCGCGCATGGTCTCCTCGATCGGGGTCTCGGAGTCGTACCTGTGCGCCTGGTACAGGTCGATGTAGTCGGTCTGCAGCCTGCGCAGCGAGGCGTGGGCCGATTCCAAGATGTGCTTGCGCGACAGGCCGCGGTCGTTCCGGCCGTCGCCTGTCGGCCAGTACACCTTGGTGAAAATCTCGAGCGATTCGCGTCGCACGCCGTGCAGCGCCCGGCCGAGGACTTCTTCGGCCCGCCCGCCCGCGTAGACGTCGGCGGTGTCGAACGTGGTGATGCCCTCGTCAAGCGCGGCCCGGACGCACTCGGCCGCGGCCTGCTCTTCTACCTGCGATCCGTGGGTGACCCAGTTCCCGTACGCGATCTCGCTGATGACTAGGCCGCTTTTACCAAGGTGTCGGTATTCCATGATCCCTCACTTTAGAACTTCTGGCCGGGCCGGACCCGCGGGGCCGGCACCCGGAACCGCCGTATCTGCAGCGCCCGCATCGTCGCGTACAAGGTCAGGCCCCTGGTCGACTCGCCTGGCAGCCGCTCGGCGATCAGCCTGGTCAGGCTGCGGCGGATCATGAAGGCGTCGAGGAGGATGACGACAACAAGCACCAGCACCAGGGGGGAGATGATCTCCTGCGCTTTGCTGTTCCGCAGGAACACGGCGGCGAGCAGGATGACCAGCACGTACATGTAGTACTCGCTGATCCGGCGCTTGGAGTCGATGAAGTCGCGGGCGAGCGCGCGGGTGGGACCGCGGTCGCGCGGGTTCAGTGCCCAGGCCTCACCGCGCTTCATCGCGTCGTACTTGGTCGCCCGGCCGGCGCGGGCCTTGGCTTTATCCTCGGGGGTACGCGGAGCGGCCGGCGCGCGCGATCCGGTGATCGGCTGGCGCCGCTTAGCCTCGGCCACGCTGCGCTTGGGGGTGGGCCGTCCCTTGGCCGCCTCGGCGGGGGAGCGGGCTGTCTTATTGTCGGCCGGTGCGTCCGGGCTCGGCGCGCCCGGGGAATCCTGGGCCGTGCCGTCCGTCGCGCCGGCGCTACGGCGTCGGAACACGCGCATAGCTTAGAGCCCAGTACGAAATGGTGCGCGCTGCCGCTACCGGTGGTACCCCCCGCGGGAAGCTTTCCCCGCGGGAAAGGGGAAGAATAAAGAGAACTGCGCGCCCTACGCCTCCCGCGACGTGGTAGCTCGCATGCGGGTGACCGCGTAGGGTGGAATGCGACTAGTCGCACGGGCTCGTCCGCCGTCTAGCCGGGTGCCGGCCACATCGGCCCGGTCGCGCGGCCTGGTGGCGGCCAAAGATGTTAATGAAGGGGACGGCCGCGCGTATGGGCGTGATGAAGCGGGTTCAGCTTGTCTTCAAGGCCAAGGCCAACAAGGCCCTGGACAAGATGGAAGACCCTCGTGA
>Ga0302314_10015697_pt1 | contig 12854 bp, 6 predicted proteins | sample III_Palsa_N2_3_FD_200533 | JGI IMG/M metagenome (GOLD analysis project Ga0302314, IMG submission 200533) | Peat permafrost microbial communities from Stordalen Mire near Abisko, Sweden - III_Palsa_N2_3 | ecosystem: Environmental > Terrestrial > Soil > Palsa > Peat permafrost | place: Sweden...
CCGACGGTACGACCACCCTCACGGATGGCGAAACGCAGGCCTTCGTCCATGGCGATCGGGGCGATCAGGTTGACCGTCATGGAGATGTTATCTCCCGGCATCACCATCTCGGTGCCTTCCGGCAGTTCGATCGTCCCGGTCACGTCGGTGGTCCGGAAATAGAACTGCGGGCGGTAGTTGGAGAAGAACGGCGTGTGACGGCCACCCTCTTCCTTGGTCAGAACATAGGCCTCGGCCTTGAACTTGGTGTGCGGGGTGATCGAACCCGGCTTGGCCAGAACCTGGCCGCGCTCGACGTCCTCGCGCTTGGTGCCGCGCAGCAGCGCGCCAATGTTGTCGCCGGCCTGGCCCTGATCGAGCAGCTTGCGGAACATTTCCACGCCGGTCACGGTGGTGGTCACGGTCGGCTTGATGCCGACGATCGCGATTTCCTCGCCGACCTTGACGATGCCGCGCTCGACGCGACCGGTCACCACGGTGCCGCGGCCCGAGATCGAGAACACGTCTTCGATCGGCATCAGGAACGGCAGGTCAACCGGACGATGCGGCTGCGGGATGTAGGCATCAACCGCGGCCATCAGCGCCAGAACGGCGTCATGGCCGAGTTCCTTGTTGCTGTCGTTCAGGGCGGCAACCGCCGAACCCTTGATGATCGGAATGTCGTCGCCGGGGAAATCGTAAGAGCTCAGCAGCTCGCGCAGCTCCAGCTCGACCAGCTCGACCAGTTCCGGATCGTCGACCAGATCCATCTTGTTCATGAACACGACCAGGGCCGGCACGCCGACCTGACGGGCCAGCAGGATGTGCTCGCGGGTCTGCGGCATCGGGCCGTCGGCGGCCGACACCACCAGGATCGCGCCGTCCATCTGCGCGGCGCCGGTGATCATGTTCTTCACATAATCGGCATGGCCGGGGCAGTCGACATGGGCGTAATGACGGTTGCCAGTCTCGTACTCGACGTGAGCGGTCGAGATCGTGATGCCACGGGCCTTCTCTTCCGGCGCCTTGTCGATCTGGTCGTAGGCGGTGAAGGTCGCGCCGCCGGACTCGGCCAGCACCTTGGTGATCGCCGCGGTCAGCGAGGTCTTGCCATGATCGACGTGGCCGATGGTGCCGATATTGCAGTGCGGCTTGTTCCGCTCAAATTTAGCCTTAGCCATTTTCCAACTCCGTCCTCAAAAAAAATGCGAGGTCACCCGGCCATTCTGGCGCGGATTTCCTCGGATACGTTGGCCGGCACTTCGGAATAACGGTCGAAGTGCATGCTGTACTGAGCACGCCCCTTGCTCAACGAGCGGAGCGTGTTGACATAACCGAACATATTGGCCAGGGGCACCATCGCGGTGACCATGCGGGCACTGCCGCTGCTGTCCATGCCGGTAACCTGACCACGGCGACTGTTAAGGTCGCCAATGACGTCGCCCATATATTCTTCCGGCGTGACCGCCTCGACCCGCATCACCGGCTCGAGAAGCTTCGGCGCCGCCTTGGCGACACCCTCCTTGAAGGCGGCGCGGGCGGCGAGTTCGAAAGCCACGACATTCGAGTCGACATCATGATAGGCGCCGTCGCACAGCGTCGCCTTGAGGCCGACCATCGGGAAGCCGGCGAGTACGCCTGATTCCGCGGCATTTCGCAAGCCTTTTTCAACGCCCGGGACATATTCCTTCGGGATGGCGCCGGCGGGAGCATGGCTCTCGAAGGCGAAGCCCGCGGAAAATTCGATCGGCTCGAACTTGACCTTGACCCGGGCATACTGACCCTGGCCGCCCACCTGCTTCCGATGGGTGTAATCGATCTCGTTGGCGCGGCCGATGGTCTCGCGGTAAGCGACCTTCGGCGAACCGACATTGGCCTCGACCTTGAACTCGCGCTTCATGCGGTCGACGATGATTTCCAGATGCAGCTCGCCCATGCCGGCGATCACGATCTGACCGGTCTCGGCGTGCGTGGCGATACGCACCGACGGATCCTCGGCGGCCAGGCGGGCCAGGGCCGAGCCCATCTTCTCGTGATCGGCGGCGGTCTTCGGCTCGACGGTGACTTCAATCACCGGCTCGGGGAATTCCATGCGCTCCAGCGCCACCGGATACTCGTGGGCGCACAGAGTGTCGCCGGTCGAGGTCTCCTTGAGGCCGGCCAGGGCGACGATGTCGCCGGCGAAGGCTTCCTTGATCTCTTCACGCGCATTGGCGTGCATCTGCAGCATGCGCCCGATGCGCTCGTTTTTTTCCTTCGTGCTGTTCAGCACGTCCGCGCCGGAGGACAGGTGCCCCGAATAGACGCGCACGAAAGTCAGCGTGCCGGCGACCGGATCGTTCATCACCTTGAAGGCGAGACCGGCGAACGGCTCCTCGTCCGAGGCGCCCTTGACGATTTCGACATCTCCGCCCGGCGTGACGCCACGGACGGCCTTTACGTCGGTCGGAGACGGCAGGAAGTCGACGATCGCGTCCAGCAGGGTCTGCACGCCCTTGTTCTTGAAGGCCGAACCGCACAGCACCGGCGTGAAGGCGCGGGCGATGGTGCCCTCGCGGATACAGCGCTTCAGCACCGCCTCGCCCGGCTCTACGCCGTTGAGGTAGGCTTCGGTGACGGCATCGTCGTTCTCGATGGCCAGCTCGATCAACACCTTGCGGGCCGCGGCGGCCTTGTCGGCCAGTTCGGCGGGGATCGGGGCGTCGGCGAAATGCGCGCCGAGCCCGTCATCCATCCAAACCACGGCGGTGTTGCGGATCAGGTCGACCAGGCCGACGAAACCGGTCTCGACGCCGATCGGCAACTGCACCACCAGCGGGCGCGCCCCCAGACGGTCGGCGATCATCTCGACCGTACGATCGAAATCCGCGCCGACGCGGTCCATCTTATTGACGAAACAGATGCGCGGCACGCCGTACTTGTCGGCCTGACGCCACACCGTCTCGGTCTGCGGCTCGACGCCGGACACACCGTCGAACAACGCCACCGCTCCGTCCAGCACGCGCAAGCTGCGCTCGACTTCGATGGTGAAGTCGACATGGCCGGGGGTATCGATAATGTTGACGCGATGGCCCTTCCAGAAACAGGTGGTGGCGGCGGATGTGATGGTGATCCCCCGCTCCTGCTCCTGCTCCATCCAATCCATGGTCGCGGTGCCTTCATGCACCTCGCCCATGCGATAGGATTTGCCCGTGTAATACAGAACCCGCTCGGTCGTGGTCGTCTTACCGGCATCAATGTGCGCCATGATGCCGATATTACGATACAGGTTGAGGGGGGTCTGACGGGCCATGATGGGCGTCCAGCGAGCCTTCTTGCCTTACCAGCGGTAGTGCGAGAAGGCCTTGTTGGCCTCCGCCATGCGGTGGGTGTCTTCGCGCTTCTTGACGGCCGCGCCACGGTTGTTGGCGGCGTCCAGCAGCTCACCCGACAGACGGTCGACCATGGTGGTCTCACCGCGCTTGCGGGCATTGTCGATCAGCCAGCGGATGGCCAGGGCCTGACGGCGCTCGGTGCGAACTTCGACCGGAACCTGATAGGTGGCACCGCCGACGCGGCGCGAACGCACTTCCAGGGCCGGCTTGACGTTGTCGAGCGCGGTGTGGAAGAGAGTCAGAGCCTCTTGGCCGCTCTTCTTGACCATCTTGTCAAGGGCGCCATAGACGATGGCTTCGGCGGCGGACTTCTTACCGTCGAACATCAGGCAGTTCATGAATTTGGTCAGAACGATATCGCCAAACTTGGCGTCGGGCTGAACTTCGCGCTTCTCAGCGGCGTGACGACGAGACATCTATATATCCCCTTACTTCGGACGCTTCGCGCCGTACTTCGAACGGCGTTGACGGCGGTCTTTGACGCCCTGGGTATCCAAGGTGCCGCGGATGATGTGGTAGCGCACACCGGGAAGATCCTTCACACGGCCGCCGCGGATCATCACGACGGAGTGTTCCTGAAGGTTGTGGCCTTCACCCGGAATATAGCTGGTCACTTCGAAGCCATTGGTCAGACGCACGCGCGCGACCTTACGGAGCGCGGAGTTCGGCTTCTTCGGAGTGGTGGTGTAGACGCGGGTGCAAACACCACGCTTCTGCGGGCACTCCTGCAGAGCCGGAACCTTATTGCGAGCCACGACGGCTTCGCGCGGCTTGCGGATCAACTGGTTAATCGTCGGCATACATCGTTCCTTTTCGCCAAAAGCAGGCCAAGCCATAAAAAAACGATCGGCGAGTGTCAATGCGACCCCCGCAGACCTATCGGTTGTTTATGCGCCGACCCGAACGGCGTTCGAATGTCGATTCAAAATGCTTCGCGGACGCAGCGTTTAGGTTGGACCCCTACCACCAGGCTCGCGAGAGGGCCGGATAATAGGGAGGGGGCCACCCCCCGTCAAGCGAATCCGAAAGGGGGCGAAAAATTGAATGATTCGTTCTTTAATGCGGATGATTTGAAAATTTTCAAACCATTTCAGGATCATTAAAGAACAAATATTGCGCAACAACTCTGGAAAATCCAGGTTTTACGCGCGTTTCACGGCTCCACCCATATATACGGTAGAGCCGGCCGCCGGAAGCACTATTTGAAGCGGGTCGTTCTACAGCAAAAGGATATGACTGCCGCCCGAGATCGACACGAACTGGGTGGGGTCGACCGAACCGGTCAGCGCGACCACTTGGTCGCTCGCGCCCAGTGCATCGCTCTTCGTACCGGCGCCAGCATGGTCGAGAATATAAGTCGTTCCCTGAAATTGAAACCAGCTGAAATAGGAATCGCCGCTCACCGTCGCCGCCCCGCCGGCGGAAAGCTGCGCCGCGTGATTAAGCGCCTGCGTCAGGCTGGACAGCCCCGAAACGTCGACCGAGCCTGCCACATGATCGACCCCTGTTGTCCCCGCAACAAACTGCACGGTCACATCGGCGAAGCCGGAGGTGCTAGACAGCTTCGTCAAGGTCGGAATATTCAGGAAGGAGACGTCAGACCCTCCGCTCGCTCCATTCCCGTCATAGGCGGAGGCCCCGGCCTCGTTCCCGGCGGAGAGAACGATCTTCACCCCGCCCGATCCTGCCGCCGCAGTCAGGACCACGGTCGAGTTTCCTCCGGGGAATACGATGTCCGCCGCGCTGTTTCCCCCCGCCAAGGTAATCGTGCAATCTTGCCCGGCGGTGACCGAGGTCATGCCGGTATCCGAGGCGCCGACAGAGATCTGCGAGAGTACACTGGTCGCCGTGACGGTATCCTGCCCTGTACCGACCGTTACCGTCATCGTGCTCTTTGCGGTCACGCTGTTCACGCCGCCGGTATCTTCCAGCGTGACGATGGAGCCGACGCCGCTATCGACGACGGAGCTTCCCCCGGCCGTCGCCGGGCAGATGATCTCGTTCTCGGCCCCGCTGACCGTAATCACATTAGTGCCGATGCCGCCTTCGATCCTGAGGAGCGGCTGGCTGAGCGGCGACGACGCGCTACCAATGGTCAAGACGCCCTGATAGGTGTGCGCATCGATGGTGATGTAGGGCACATCGTCATAAAGATTTGCCAGAGTCAGGGGGGCGCTCCCCGTCAGAACGAGGTCGCTCAGGCGATCATACGGGCTGGTGTCGGAGATCGACAGAACGACGTTCGACGTCACTTGCACTTGGAGCGCGGTCTGATCGAGCACGGTGATCGTTCCCGAGGAGCTGACCGTAACCGGCGCCGGCAGAACCAGCGGCGCCGAATCGTTACTGCCGATATTAGCGGCGAAACCGACGATCGATCCGATCGGAAAGCCTCCGAATGTACCGCCACCGCCGCTACCGCCGATACCGCCGGTCAAAACCACATTACCGGCGGAGGTGAAGGTCTGGGTGAGCGGCGCCACCACGGCCGGATTCCCGGTGAGCACCGCAGCGGCATAATTGGAGAGAAGCCCGGGGATTTGGAACTGTATGTCGTGCAGATATTCGGGTGAATTGACGAATTCCAGCAACAGTGTCGCCAGTGGAGCCCCCGAAGCGAGTTGTGCATCGTAGTAAGCCTTTTCCGCCGCGCTCGGCACACGCTCGAGAATGTTCTGATAGAGCATCGACACCACGTCGATACCATCGGTCGCCAGGCGGAACTCCGGCGCCAAGGTGAAATAGGTCGCGATCTGCTGCCAGGTCTGCGAGGAAACCGCCGATGCGCCCTGGGCGATCTGCGCCGCGGACAGACCGGCTTCTGCGACGGTCACATAATACTGAACTTCAGCCGCCGTCGGCGTGCGCCCCAGCGCGCCGGCATAAAGGCGGACCACTTCAGCCGGAATGGACGCCTCGGCGGCGCCAGAAATCGCCGCTTCGACGGAAGACAGGCTGGTATCGGGGGAAGCTGCGGAGGTCATGGCAACCCAGCTCGCCGTATTGGCCGCGGCCAGGCTGGGTTGCTCAAACAGAATGTTTTCCAGCAGGAAAGTAACCTGCGCGCTGCTCACACTCACGGACGCCCCCTCGAAAGAATGTAAACAACTATACAAAGTGGCGTAAAAAGCGAAAGACTCTATTCTGGTGCTACTTAGTCCGCTCCAACAGCGTGGAGATATCCTCGGCGTGCTCCTCTTCCTTTTCGAGGATCTTGCGGATCAGTCGCGAGGTGGTCGGATCGTCGTTACCCAGCCAATCGATGATGGCGCTGTAGGTCTCGATGGCGATGCGCTCGGCGACCAGATCCTCGGTCAGCATGCCGAGGATCCCATCGGATTCGACATATTGGGTGTGGCTGTTCTGCGAGATCTTGACGGGGTCGAGCTCGGGCTTGCCGTTGAGCTGGGTGATCCGCTCGGCCAGCCAGTCGGCATGCTGCTGCTCTTCACCGGCATGTTCGAGGAACTCGGCGCGCACCGACTCGGAGGCGAGGCCGCCCGCCATATAATAGTGGAAGCGATAGCGCAGCACGCACACCATCTCGGTGGCCAGCGCGTCATTGAGGACTTTGATCACCCCCTCCCGGTCCGCCCGGTAGCCGACGGTGACGGCGCCGTCCTCAATCGAGGAACGGGCATGCTCGCGGATCTTGTCGAGGTCGAGCTGCAAAGGCTTCATGCGGGTCATCTCCTATCTTGGGTGCGATGGCCATAGCAAAACCGCTGGCACGGAGGGGAGTTCCGCCGCGGGTCGTCTTCTCCACCCGAGACCAACGACAAAAACCCCCGCATCTTTCGATGCGGGGGTTTTCTTTTAAGCGACCGCGGGACCGGAGATCACTCCGCCGCGGGCGGAGAACCCTCGGCGATGGCGGCGCGGGGACGAGCCTCGCCTTGCGGTCCCTGCAGTTCCTTGTCGCGCTTGGCGGCAATTTCCTTCAGGCGGTTCATCACGGCACCGGTGCCGGCCGGGATCAGACGGCCGACGATGACATTCTCCTTGAGCCCCATGAGATCGTCGGTCTTGCCGGAAACCGCCGCCTCGGTGAGGACGCGGGTGGTTTCCTGGAACGACGCCGCGGAGATGAAGGAGTGCGTCTGCAAGGACGCCTTGGTGATGCCCTGCAGAACCGGAGTCGCGGCGGCGGGACGGCCATTGTCCTTGATGGTCTTGACGTTTTCGTTGTCGAAGTCGTGGCGGTCGATCTGCTCGCCCACCAGGAAGGTGGTGTCGCCGGCGTCCGTGACCTCGACCTTCTGCAGCATCTGGCGAACGATCACCTCGATGTGCTTGTCGTTGATCTTCACGCCCTGCAGACGATAGACCTCCTGGATCTCGTTGATCAGATAGTTGGCCAGCGCCTCGACACCCATGACCTTGAGGATGTCGTGCGGCACGGGATTACCATCCATCAGCGGATCGCCCTGGCGGACATAGTCGCCCTCCTGCACCGAGATGTGCTTGCCCTTGGGGATCAGATATTCCATCGCGTCGCCATCCTCGGGCACGACCAGAATGCGGCGCTTGGACTTGTAGTCCTTGCCGAATTCGACGCGGCCTTCGATGTCGGAGATGATCGCGTGATCCTTCGGACGGCGGGCTTCGAAGAGCTCGGCCACACGCGGCAGACCGCCGGTGATGTCACGGGTCTTCGAGGATTCGCGCGGGATACGGGCCAGCACGTCGCCGGCATTGACCTTGGCGCCGTTCTCGATCTGGAGAATGGCGTCGACAGACATGAAGTAGCGGGCTTCCAGGCCGTTACCGAGCTGGACCACTTCGCCGGCGGCGTCACGCAGCGTGATGCGGGGACGAAGATCCGAACCGCGCGGCTGCTGCTTCCAATCGACGACCACCTTCGAGGTGATACCGGTCGCCTCGTCGAGAACCTCGCGCATGGAGAGGCCTTCGATCATGTCGACATAATGGGCGATACCTTCGCGTTCCGTCAGGATCGGCAGGGTATAGGGGTCCCACTCGGCCAGCTTGGTGCCCTTGGTGACCTGGGCGCCCTCGTCGGCCAGCAGCTTGGCGCCGTAAGGAATGCGATGGCGGGCCTTTTCACGGCCGTTCGCATCGGTCAGCACCATTTCGCAGTTACGCGACATGACGATGACGTTACCCGACGAGTTGGTCACGACGTTGCGGTTGAGGATCTGAACCTTGGCTTCGAAGGCCGATTCGATCGAGGACTGCTCGGCGCCGCGCTGGGCCGCGCCACCGATATGGAAGGTACGCATGGTCAGCTGGGTGCCAGGCTCGCCGATCGACTGGGCGGCGATGACGCCGACCGCTTCGCCGGCATTGACCTTGGTGCCGCGCGCCAGATCGCGGCCATAGCAGGCGCCGCAGATACCGGTTTCGGTCTCGCAGGTCAGCACCGAACGGATACCGACGATTTCGATACCGGCGGCTTCGATCTGCTCGACCAGGCTTTCATCGATCAGACCGCCGGCGGCGACGATGATCGTGCCGTCAGCCGGATTGACCACGTCGCGCGAGGTGGTGCGGCCGAGGATGCGTTCGCCCAGGGAGGCGATGACTTCGCCGCCTTCCAGAACGGCCGAGACGGTCAAACCGCGGGTGGTGCCGCAATCGTCCTCGATGATGATCGCGTCCTGCGCCACGTCGACCAGACGGCGGGTCAGGTAACCCGAGTTCGCGGTCTTCAGCGCGGTATCGGCCAGACCCTTGCGGGCGCCGTGGGTGGAGTTGAAATACTCCAGCACGGAGAGGCCTTCCTTGAAGTTCGAGATGATCGGCGTCTCGATGATCTCGCCCGACGGCTTGGCCATCAGGCCGCGCATGCCGGCCAGCTGCTTCATCTGAGCGGCGGAACCGCGGGCGCCGGAGTGGGCCATCATATAGACGGAGTTGATCGGCTTGCCGGGCTTCGGCGTGCTGATTTCCTTCATCATCGCGTCGGCGACGTCGTCGGTGCATTTCGACCAGGCGTCGACCACCTTGTTGTACTTCTCGCCCTGGGTGATCAGGCCGTCCTGGTACTGCTGCTCATATTCCTTGACGCGGTTCTCGGTCTCACCGACCAGCTGGCCCTTGGACGGCGGAATGACCAGATCGTCCTTGCCGAACGAGATACCGGCGCGGCAAGCGTGGGAATAGCCCAGGCCCATGATGCGGTCGGCGAAGATCACCGTCTCTTTCTGACCGCAATGGCGGTAGACGATGTCGATGACGTTCTGGACGTCCTTCTTGGTCAACAGACGGTTGATCAGCGAGAAGGGCACCTTAGTGTTGCGCGGCAGCACTTCGGACAGCAGCATGCGGCCCGGCGTGGTCTCGACGCGGACGACGATCGGCTTGCCTTCCTCGTCGATGGTGCGATAGCGCGCCCGGACCCTGGCGTGCAAGCTGACCTGCTTGGCGTCCAACGCCTGCTGGATCTCCTTGACGTCGGCGAAGACCATGCCTTCGCCCTTTTCGCCCTCGCGTTCCATGGTGATGTAGTACAGACCCAGCACGATGTCCTGGGAAGGCACGATGATCGGCTTGCCGTTGGCGGGCGAGAGGATGTTGTTGGTCGACATCATCAGCACGCGGGCTTCGAGCTGGGCTTCCAGCGACAGCGGCACGTGGACCGCCATCTGGTCGCCGTCGAAGTCGGCGTTGAAGGCGGTGCAGACCAGCGGATGCAGCTGTATGGCCTTGCCCTCGATCAGCACCGGCTCGAAAGCCTGGATGCCGAGGCGATGCAGGGTCGGCGCGCGGTTCAGCATCACGGGATGCTCGCGGATGACCTCTTCCAGAATGTCCCAAACCTCGGGACGCTCCTTCTCGACCATGCGCTTGGCGGCCTTGATGGTGGTCGCCATGCCATAGAGTTCGAGCTTCGAATAGACGAAGGGCTTGAACAGCTCGAGCGCCATCTTCTTCGGCAGGCCGCACTGATGCAGCTTCAGTTCCGGACCGACGACGATCACCGAACGGCCGGAATAATCGACGCGCTTACCGAGCAGGTTCTGACGGAAGCGGCCCTGCTTGCCCTTGAGCATGTCGGACAGCGACTTCAACGGACGCTTGTTGGCGCCGGTGATGGCGCGGCCGCGGCGGCCGTTGTCGAACAGGGCGTCGACGGCTTCCTGCAGCATGCGCTTTTCGTTGCGCACGATGATTTCGGGCGCGCGCAGCTCGATCAGGCGCTTCAGACGGTTGTTACGGTTGATGACGCGGCGATAGAGATCGTTCAGATCCGAGGTGGCGAAACGGCCGCCATCGAGGGGAACCAGCGGACGCAGTTCCGGCGGAATGACCGGCACCACTTCCAGGATCATCCATTCAGGGCGACAGCCGCTTTCGAGGAAGGCTTCAGCCAGCTTCAGGCGCTTGACCAGCTTCTTGCGCTTGGCTTCCGAGGTGGTCTCGCGCAGCTCGGTCTTCAGCGTCTCATGCTCGGTCGACATGTCGATCGCCTGGAGCAGCGTGCGGATGGCTTCCGCGCCGATGCCGACCTGGAAGGCGTCCTCGCCATATTCCTCGACCGAACGCTGATACTGCTCCTCGGTCAGCAGCTCATGCTGCTTCAAGGGTGTCAGGCCCGGCTCGGTGACGACATAGTTCTCGAAATAGAGGATGCGCTCGAGATCCTTCAGCGTCATATCGATCAACAGACCGATACGCGACGGCAAGGACTTCAGGAACCAGATGTGAGCGACCGGGGAGGCCAGTTCGATATGGCCCATGCGCTCGCGGCGCACCTTGGCCAGGGTCACTTCGACGCCGCACTTCTCGCAGATGATGCCGCGATACTTCATGCGCTTGTACTTGCCGCACAGGCACTCGTAATCCTTGATCGGCCCGAAGATGCGGGCGCAGAACAGGCCGTCGCGCTCGGGCTTGAAGGTGCGGTAATTGATGGTTTCGGGCTTCTTGATCTCGCCGAACGACCAGGAGCGGATGCGCTCGGGACTGGCGATGGCGATCTGGATCTGGTCGAAGCTCTGCGTTCCGGCAGGCTGGCCGAAGATTTTAACCAGTTCGTTCATGTAGATGCTCCTTGGGTGCTCTAGGGCATTTCAAAGTCGGACGGGAAAGGCGGAAAATCCGCCTTTCCCACCGGAGATCATTGTTCGCGCTGGTTGAGCTCGACATTGAGGCCGAGGGACCGCAGTTCCTTGACCAGAACGTTGAAGCTTTCCGGAATGCCGGCTTCGAAGGTGTCGTCGCCGCGCACGATGGCCTCGTAGACCTTCGTACGGCCGGAGACGTCGTCCGACTTGACCGTCAGCATTTCCTGCAGCGTGTAGGCGGCGCCGTAAGCTTCAAGAGCCCACACTTCCATTTCGCCGAAGCGCTGGCCGCCGAACTGCGCCTTACCACCCAGCGGCTGCTGGGTAACGAGCGAGTACGGACCGATGGAACGAGCGTGGATCTTGTCGTCGACCAAGTGATGGAGCTTCAGCATGTAGATGTAGCCCACAGTCACCTGACGGTCGAACTGCTCGCCGGTACGGCCGTCGATCAGGGTAACCTGACCCGACGATTCCAGACCAGCCTTTTCCAGCATGCGCACGATGTCCGCTTCGCGGGCGCCGTCGAACACCGGAGAGGCGAACGGCACGCCCGGACGGAGATTCTCCGACAGCTCGAGGACTTCCTTCTCGGACATGTCGGCGACATCTTCCGCGTAGGTTTCGTCGCCATAGATGTCCTTCAGACGGTCGCGCAGATCGTCGAGGGAGTTGGTCTGGCGACGATAGCTGTCGAGCATCTCGCCGATCTGGCGGCCGAGATTGGCCGAGGCCCAACCGAGATGGGTCTCGAGAATCTGACCGACATTCATGCGCGACGGCACGCCGAGCGGGTTCAAGACGATGTCCACCGCCTGACCGTCGGGCAGATAGGGCATGTCCTCGACCGGGGTGATCCGCGAGATGACGCCCTTATTGCCGTGACGGCCGGCCATCTTGTCGCCCGGCTGCAGCTTGCGCTTCACCGCGACGAACACCTTGACCATCTTCATCACGCCGGGCGGCAGTTCGTCGCCGCGCTGCAGCTTCTCGACCTTATCCTCGAAGCGCTTCTGCAGACGGTCGACACCCTGGTCGAACGCATGCTTGAGGGCCTCGACGTCGGACATGACCGTATCGTCGGTCACGGCGATCTGGCGCCACTGGCTCGGATGCACGCCATCCAGAATCTCGTCGGAGAGGATGGTGTTGGCACGCATGCCCTTCGGACCATTGACCACGTTCTGATTGAGCAGCACGCCCTTGAGGCGGGCATAGAACGACCGCTCCAGAATGGCGCGCTCGTCGTCGCGGTCCTTGGCCAGACGCTCGATCTCGGCGCGTTCGATGGCGAGCGCGCGCTCGTCCTTCTCGACGCCGCGGCGGGAGAACACACGGACTTCGACGATGGTGCCGGCGACGCCCGGGGGCAGACGCAGGGACGTATCGCGAACGTCGGAGGCCTTCTCACCGAAGATGGCGCGCAGCAGCTTCTCTTCCGGCGTCATCGGGCTTTCGCCCTTCGGCGTGA